>Ga0070731_10001832_pt1 | contig 21321 bp, 15 predicted proteins | sample Coa_R1_2_FD_66448 | JGI IMG/M metagenome (GOLD analysis project Ga0070731, IMG submission 66448) | Surface soil microbial communities from Centralia Pennsylvania, which are recovering from an underground coalmine fire - Coalmine... | ecosystem: Environmental > Terrestrial > Soil > Unclassified ... | reverse complement strand
AGTCCATCGTTCTGGGTCAACCCGGCCAACGGCTATGAATACAATGTCGCCGTCCAGGCTCCCCAGTACAAGATCGATTCCATGCAATCGCTCGGCAATATTCCGATATCTTCCGCATTCACCAAGAGCCCGCAGATTCTTGGAAATATGGGGACCATAAACGTAAACACCGAGCCGGCCTTGCTCAGCCAGTATGACACCCAGTCCATGATGAACGTCTATGCCTCCGTGGAAGGCCGCGATCTTGGCGGCGTGGATTCGGACATCCAAAAAGTGCTGGCGGAATTTCAAGGCAAGCTCCCCCGCGGCACGCAACTTTTTCGCCGGGGGCAGGTCGCGACCATGTCGTCGTCCTTCACCGGGCTAACCGCGGGCGTGGGCGTCGCCATCGTTCTGGTTTACTTCCTGATCGTCGTGAATTTCCAATCCTGGATCGATCCCTTCATCATCATTACGGCGCTGCCTGGTGCGCTCGCGGGAATCATCTGGATACTATTGCTCACGCATACGACACTGAGCGTGCCATCATTGACCGGCATGATCATGTGCATGGGCGTGGCCACGGCCAACAGCATCCTGATGGTGTCCTTCGCGCGCGAGCGCCTGAACGAAGGACTGAATTCAACCCAGGCGGCCGTACAGGCCGGATATGTGCGCATTCGCCCCGTGCTGATGACCGCGTTTGCCATGATCATTGGCATGGTTCCTCTGTCGCTCGGGCTTGGAGAAGGCGGGGAACAAAACGCACCTCTCGGCCGAGCGGTGATCGGCGGGCTGGTCGTCGCCACGTTCGCGACGTTGTATTTCGTTCCTTGCGTGTTTTCTTTGGTGCACAAGCGGCATCGTCCGGGCCAGCGCGTCGGCGCCGAGATTCTCATGGGGTCATGAATTCGGGGAGCAAATCGGTAATGTCTGAAAACCCAGTCGAATTGCAAGACGATTCAAAATTTACGGAAGAGCCGGGAGGATCGGGCCGCGGACCTGGCGCGCTGCTTCGGTGGTTTCTGATTTTATTTTTTATTTTTTTAGTTCTCGGAATTTATGCCGTCTCCCAGCGCATGAGCGAACATAAAGCGCTCGCGCAGCAGACGGAGCAGATGGCTGTTCCGTATGTCTCTGTAATCCGCGCAACCGCTGTGGACGCTGATTCCGAAATGGTGCTTCCCGGGACTCTCAAGCCCGAGGTCGAGTCTCCCATCTATGCGCGAACCAACGGCTATCTCAAAAAGTGGTACAAGGACATCGGCAGCCACGTCGAGAAGGGCGAGATTCTCGCCGAGATCGATACCCCTGAAATTGACCAGCAGCTTGCCCAGTCCCGTGCTGACCTGGTGACGATGCAGGCGAATCTCAGCTTGTCCACCTTAACGGCCACACGCTATCAAGACTTGATAAAGTCGGATTCCGTTTCCCGCCAGGACCTAGACAACGCCAATGGCGATCTCGCCGCCAAGAAGGCCATGGTGCAATCGGCCGATGCCAACGTCAAGCGCCTGGAAGAAATGGAATCCTTCAAGCGCGTGTATGCTCCCTTTACGGGAATCATCACGCAGAGAAATGTCGACCCCGGCACGCTCATTAACGCAGGCAATGGCGGAACCGCCACCAAGGAAATGTTCGACCTTGCGCAGATTGACCCGATGCGCGTCTACGTGGCCGTGCCGCAGGCGTATTCTCCGTCAGTTCATCTTGGCCTGAAGGCCTGCCTCTCCCTCGCGGAGCTGGCGCAGCGGAATTTCTGTGGACAGGTCGTGCGCACAGCGAACTCCATCGATCCCAACACTCGCACCTTACTCACGGAAGTGGACGTCCCTAACCCTTCCGGGACCCTTTTGCCGGGTTCGTATGCTGAAGTCCATTTTGATGTCAAAGTCACTGGCCAGCGTGTTTCCCTGCCCGTGAATGCCCTTTTGTTCCGCCCGGATGGGACCATGGCCGCTGTCGTCGGGCCAGACAGCCGAATCAATCTCAAGAAACTAACGATCGGGCGGGATTACGGCAATACTTTGGAAGTGGTGCAGGGGCTCGACCCCTCCGACCGCATCGTCGTCAATCCACCGGATTCGCTGGAACAAAACGAACTTGTCAATATCGCCCCACAAGATGCCGCGGGGACCGCGCCCTCCCATGCCGCCCTCCCCGCCAAGCCCTGAGATTCCAAACCGACTTTTCCACAGCCGAATATTGCCTTTCCCCCTCTATTCGTCTTGACTCAAATAATGCAGGCGCGTAGTTTCGAATTGCCGCGCTGTTTGCATTTTTATTGTGCATTCCCTCTCCCGGCGCGACTCGGGAGGGTTGCATGTCAAGCCGACCAGATTTTGCACCTGCGATCGACTTCGCACTCGGACTGTTCGAAACAAATTCCTCACTGGTTTCGCTATCACGAGAACCCTATGTCGTTTCGTGTCCGAGCGTTTTACTTGTCGGCAGGAATGGCTCCTGGAGCAGACTGGTGCTCAAATCCCTCGCAAAATTTGAGTGCGAACTGTCCTTCGCGCCTCCGCAATCCGTTACGGCGGAATATGTGCGGGCTCACGCCTACAATCTGATTCTTCTCGATTCCAACGTTCCGAGGGAACAACGAAGACAGCTCGCATCCGAACTCATCGGATCGGAGGCTTCCGTTTTCTATACTTACCCTGTTGAGAACGGATGCTGGTGGCTGCCCACATTACGGCGTGGACGGGATTGCCACGGCGCCCCCGCATTTCGCAGGAATGAGTTCCCGTTCGAATTGGAACGGATTCTTAGATCCGATGAGGGGCGGAATTGAGTAGCACCGGCACTCTTACCTGCGCGGTTTTGGAGATTGTCGCTTGGCCGCGGAGCCTGCTCTTGGGGCTTACAAAACCACACAGGCAAGAGTGCCTGTGCTACCTATTGCGGGTTCGGCTCTCCCAGGATGCAGCGCGCGGTGTCCCGGGCGATCAGTAATTCCTCATCGGTGGGAATGACATAAGCGGCGAGGCGGGAATCCTCGCGGCTGATCTTACCCTCCACACTCACTGTCTTCTCGTTCTTTTCGCCGTCCAGAGAAAGTCCAGCCCAGGCCAGCCCATCGCAAATATTTGCCCTGACAAGAGCGGAATTCTCGCCGATCCCGCCCGTAAATACGATAGCGTCCGCGCCACCCATGGCCGCGAGGAATGCGCCGATATATTTTCTCACCCTGTAGCAAAAAATTTCGACGGCCAGTTTTGCGCGGCGGTCGTCGTGCTCCTCAACTTCCTTTTGCAGGACCCGCATGTCATGCGTGAGCCCGGAAATTCCAAGCAGACCCGACTGTTTGTTGAGCAGCGTCTCCACTTCGTGAAGGGAGAGGCCTTCCTTGGCTGCGATGAAACCGAGAATTGCCGGGTCGACATCCCCGGATCGCGTTCCCATCACCAATCCCTCGAGCGGCGTCATGCCCATGGACGTGTCCACGGAGCGCCCGGCGCAAATCGCCGCGGCGGAGCATCCGTTTCCGAGGTGCAGGCTCACAATATTGGTTTGCTCGCGCGGCAAATTACGAATCGTGCGATAGCGATACGCCATATACCGGTGGGAGATGCCGTGGAAACCGTAGCGGCGAATCCGGTATCGAAGGTAGAGGTGATACGGAATCGCATACAAATACGAGCGCTCCTCCAGCGAGTGATGGAAAGCCGTATCGAACACCGCGACCTGCGGAATCTGTGGACCGAGCAATTCGCGCATCGCCCGGATTCCGCGCAGATTCGTGGGATTGTGCAGGGGAGCAAGATCGATGCAATTCTCGATTCCCTTCATTACTTCGTCGTTGATCAGGACGGAATCCGTGAAAAACTCGCCGCCGTGCACCACGCGATGCCCCACGGCGTGAATGTCAGCCATGCTCCGGATTTCCGAGACGCCGGCCGCCGGCGAGGCCGCCCAGCGAATGATGAAATCGAGCGCTCCAGAAATGTCTTTTAAGGATGCGGTGAGTTTCTGCTTGGGACCGTCGCCCTTCTGCACGGTGACGACGGCTTCGGCGCCGATTCGCTCCACCTCGCCGCGGATCAGGCGGACGTCCTTATCCTGACTGATCCGTTCAAGGTCCGTAGCGATAATTTGGAACTTCAAGCTGGAGCTGCCGGCATTGAGTACGAGTATGTTCATGGACCCTTTGTCCAGGAATTTAGTGGAACAGGCTTCGGCCTGTGGGTTTCTGCCAGCACGTTCGAAAACCCACAGGCTGAAGCCTGTGCCACTTAGAACTAATACGGCCACTTCCAATTTTTGATTTCCGGCATGTCATCGCCCACTTCGATGATGTATTGCTCATGGTCGATCAGCCTGTCACGGAGAAATTGCTTGAAGTGCGCTCCGACGCGCTGCAGACGAGGCACGCGGTCCACCACGTCCGCGGCCAGATGAAAACGGTCGATGTCGTTCAACACTGTCATGTCAAAAGGAGTGGTCGTCGTTCCCTCTTCCTTGTATCCGCGCACGTGGAGGTTCTCGTGGTTTTTGCGGCGATAGGTCAGCCGGTGGACGAGCCACGGATACCCGTGGAAGGCAAAAATGATCGGCTTGTCGATCGTGAACATGGAATCGAACTCCGCATCCGGCAGGCCGTGCGGATGCTCGCTCGCCGGTTGCAGCGTCATTAAGTCGACCACGTTGACGAAGCGAATGCGCAAGTCGGGAAAATGCTGCCGCAGCAGGTCCACTGCCGCGAGCGCTTCAAGCGTGGGAATGTCTCCGGCGGACGCCATGACGACATCCGGTTCGGCTCCCTGGTCGTTGCTGGCCCAGTCCCAGATACCGATTCCCGCCGTGCAATGCTGGATGGCGGACTCCATATTCAAAAATTGCAGCGCGGGCTGTTTGCCGGCCACGATCACGTTCACGTAATGCCGGCTGCGCAGACAATGATCCGCGACGGAAAGTAGCGTGTTCGTATCGGGCGGCAAATACACGCGGACCACATCGGCCTTCTTATTCACCACGAGATCGATGAAACCCGGATCCTGGTGCGTAAAGCCGTTGTGATCCTGTCGCCATACGTGCGAAGTGAGCAAATAATTCAGAGATGCGATCGGACGCCGCCACGGAATCCCATTTGTGACCTTGAGCCACTTGGCATGCTGGTTGAACATCGAATCGACGATATGGATGAACGCTTCGTAGCAAGAAAAAAAGCCGTGCCGCCCCGTGAGCAGATATCCTTCGAGCCAGCCCTGGCACATGTGTTCGCTCAGCACTTCCATGACGCGGCCATCGCAGGAAAGATTCTCGTCCGTGGGAAGGAGCGGCTCCATAAAAACCTTGCTGGTCGCTTCATAGATTGCGTCGAGCCGGTTCGAGGCCGTCTCATCCGGCCCGAACACGCGGAAGTTTTTCGCGTCTTTGTTCAGCCGCATCACGTCACGCAGAAATTTTCCAAGTTCCCTTGTCGCTTCCGCATTCCCCGTCCCCGGCTTGAGAACTTGCACGGCATAATCGCGAAAGTCCGGCATCGCCAGATCCTTCAGCAGCAACCCGCCATTGGCATGGGGGTTTGCGCCCATTCTGCTTTTCCCCTTGGGCGCGAGCTCGGCCAGCTCCGGAATCAGCTTTCCGCCGTGATCGAATAGTTCCTCCGCACGATAGCTTCTCATCCATACTTCGAGCTGGCGCACGTGCTCGGGCTTCGTCGCAAGCTCGGCCAGCGGAACCTGGTGCGCGCGCCAGGTGTCCTCGACCGGTTTTCCGTCCACCACGCGCGGCCCTGTCCAGCCCTTAGGCGTGCGAAGAATAATCATCGGCCAAACAGGTCGTTCCGTGACTCCCTGTAGCCTGGCCTTATGCTGAATAGAGCGAATCCCCCCTATCACTGTGTCGAGTGTCCCCGCCATGAGCTGGTGCATGGCGTCCGGTTCGCGTCCCTCCACGAAATAGGGAACATATCCGTACCCTGCGAAGAGCTGCGCGAGTTCGCTGTCGGACATTCTGGCCAGGACGGTGGGATTGGCAATTTTGTAGCCGTTCAAGTGCAGAATGGGCAGGACGGCGCCATCGCGGGCGGGATTCAAAAATTTGTTCGAATGCCAGCTGGCCGCGAGCGCACCCGTTTCCGCTTCCCCATCGCCCACGACGCAGCAGACCAGCAAATCCGGGTTATCGAACACGGCCCCGTTCGCGTGCGCGATGGAGTAGCCGAGCTCTCCGCCTTCGTGAATCGAGCCGGGGGTTTCCGGCGCCACATGGCTCGGAATCCCTCCGGGAAAGGAAAACTGCTTGAAGAGGCGCTGCATGCCCTCTTCGGACTGCTGAATGTTGGGATAAAATTCGCTGTATGTGCCCTCGAGATAAGTGTTCGCGACGAGGCCGGGACCGCCATGGCCCGGCCCGGCGATATAAATCGCATTCAAGTCAAACTTCTTGATCGCCCGATTCATGTGCACGTAAATGAAATTCAACCCGGGCGTGGTGCCCCAGTGGCCCAGCAAACGCGGCTTGATGTGCTCAATCTTCAGCGGTTCGCGCAAAAGCGGATTCGCGAGCAGGTAGATTTGCCCAACAGAAAGATAATTCGCCGCGCGCCAGTAGGCATCCATCCTGGCTAGCTCTTCATCCGACAGCAGATGTTCTGAAATGAAAACTTTGACGGCGCCTGGGGTATGTGAGACGGCCATTTGATTCTCCTTATCCGAGCTCTCCATGTGACCCTATCCACTGAAAGTTACGCGGTGATGAAATTCTTCGTCATGGAAGCCAGCCTGGCCGGGGGCCGCTGGGAACTTGCGTGATGCGATTCAGCGGCAGGCGACTTTGCCTGCGTCCACTTTATCAGGATTTTTCGGAGAGGGCGAGTTCAGCGCCATTCGCGCCGAGGCGAGGACTTTAAAGCGGGTGCTAATTTCGATTCCGCACCCGCCGATAAATATTACACTTCTTCGCGGCCGTCGGATTTCAACTCTTGCTACCGGGACCGCGACTTATCTTCAGAAATTAAATGTCCGGCCACGCAAGAAAGCGTGGCCGGACATTTCCGGCAAACCGTAGGATTTAGAAAAGCAACTTCAAACCCAGTTGAACGGCCCGATTGCCGCCTGAACCGAGCACCGGGTTCCCGGCAGCCTGGTCCGGCGTGGCGCACCCGCAGCCGAACAAGTTGGTCACCGAGGGATCCCCGGAGGCGCCGATGCCAAAGCCGCTCGACGCCCCGTACGGATTCGTGAAATTGGGATGGTTGAGAACATTGAAGAACTCCGCGCGGAATTGAGCAGTGAGCCGTTCCTGAAACTTGAATGATTTGGTCACGGACAAATCCCAATTCCGCAGACCGCTGTCGCGCCAAATGTTACGTCCCGCCGTGCCGAAAGTTAGGGGCGCCGGAGCAAACAAAACAGAATGTCCTTGGAAGTAACAGCCGAAAGTATCAAGTTGGCCTTCCGTAGCAGCGTTGACGTTGGTCGCAGCGGTTGAACACGCGGTTTCTGCGGTAGTGTTGAAGGCGCTCGATAGGTTTATCGGTCCTGCGGGAGTGGTTTGCGAACACGTAACACCGCCAGCCGTCTCAAAGGTTCCGGCGCAAAATGGAATGGATGAATTGCCCGATTTAAAGTCCCCCGGATTGCCCGCAAAATCCCAGCGGTCCGTATTCTCGCCGGTCCCGCTGATCCCATTTGATTGATCGTTGCCGTACCAGGGTTGGCCCGTCTGCAGCGTTACAACCGAATTGAGTTCCCAACCTTTCAGGAGTTGCCCCGGCGCGTCCTTTCCAGGAATCATGTAGGTCACGGAAAACGTGAAGCGATGTTTTATGTCGAAGTCGCTGCTCCCGTACTCAAGGGCAGGATTGTTGCTGTCCTGAGGAAGGAATTGGCCAATATTGTAGGAATCATCGTCTAGGGAGTGAGAATACGTGTAGGAGGCCAGGAAAGAAAGGCCGTGCGCGGTCCGCTGTTGCAGCGTTGCCTGCAAGCCATTGTAATTGGATTTGTAAAGGTTTGACAAAACCAGGATGGATCCAAGGTAAGGGAACTTCGCGGAGAATGGCCCAAGCCCCGTATTCGGATCCGGCTGATTTATGTCTCTGATTCCGTTCAATTTTGTGCCATGGCTGCCTACGTAAGAAACATCCATAGAGAGATCATTCGTAAGAGCGTGCTGGACGCCCAAGGTCCAATTGGTGACATAAGGCGTGCGGAAATTAGGATCGATCACGGCGAGAGAGCATGGCGACCCGCCATCGCTGCCGTCACTGCACTCGACTGTGTTGGCTCCAGAGAATATGGGCACGCTGGAACTGTTATTCTGCCAGTTCGATGCCAGCGTTGAGGCAGCACCCCCGGGAACCCTGACATTCGCGACGGCGATCGTGCCCGTGCCCGGAGTGGACACTCCGTTCACGACAATTGTCGCCCCCGTCGGAACCGTGGTTACGCCGCCGGTGACGTTTACAGCGTTTCCCGCCACTCCGGTAAAAGTTTGCATTGGGAGCAACGTATTGAAAATGATGCCGGCCCCGGCGCGGATTACGGTTGTTCCCTTGCCCGAAAGATCCCAGGCCAAACCCAAGCGCGGAGCGAAATTCTTGTGGTCCGGCTTATAGAGAGACTTAATCTGTTGCCCTACTTGCACCATTCCAAGGTTGGGGTCGAAGCCGCCCAGGAGGTTGTGCGCTTCCGCCATGGGCGAAGCATAGTCATAGCGCAGACCGATATTAGCTGTCACTCGTGGAAGAATGCGCCAATCATCTTGAATTGAAAGTGCATATGCCCATTGACTCAACTCGCGCGCCGGGCTCCCCGATTGAATCGTGGCGAAACTTGGATCTCCGGCCAGGAAATCTTCGAGCGGGGTGGAGCCTGAGAATGCTCGGTTACCCCCCTTGAAATTGATCGAGCCTTTCGCCGCGCCAAACTGGGATGGATCGGCCAGGTTGCGCCGGAAGTCTCCACCGAATTTGAAGGCATGATTGCCATGCAGGTAAGACACGTAGTCCACAAACTGATAAACAGTGTCAGGGCCAAACCTGTATGGCCAGCCCGGGGCGCCTCCAAGATTCGTAAAAGGCCCAACTCGAATAATTGGGAGCGAACCCGTGGTTGTCACTCCGGTGAAGATTCCGTAAGCTGAAGGTGGCACATTGGAATCGACCTGCTGGCTCATCCGGTTCATGCGCACAAAACCAAATCGGGCAGAATTCACCCATTGCGAATTCGGGGTCAAAGTCCAGTTTATTCCTACCACTCGAGGCCGGTTTTCTTGGACGGACAACCACTGTGGCTCCAGGTAGGTGACGTCCTCGGCTGTGATTAGACCCGCGCTCTGAAAATACATGCCATTCAGAGAGTTGTGATCATTGATGTGATAATCAATCTTAATCACGCCGTTGTCGGACCTGAATACGCTGGGAAAACCTTGGGCTACCGTCGCCGTGCTCCCCGAGTTGGTCGGGAACAGCCCCCCTGTGCAAGTGTAGGCCGTCCCTGCGCCAGTAGGAGGAGTACAACCCGTCAACTTGAGACTGAGAGCGCTCGGCTGGATGCCGTTTGCAAGCAGGTCGGAAATTGCATCGGGCAGGCTATTTCCACAATCACCAGCGGCTAGGATCGAGCAACCACCATCTATCGGACCGTTCACACTGGGTTGTGGGAGCACCTCGGGAACGGACGCAGAAAACAGATTTCCTACGCTATAACTTTCCGCTTCGTAACCAGCGAAATAAAACAGCTTATCTTTCTTGATTGGGCCGCCGACCGTGGCTCCGTACTGTTCGAGCGCCACAGCCCGTTTGGGCAGAGATGTGACATCGAAATAATTGCGCGCGTCCATCGCGCTGTCGCGGCCAAAAGCATAAGCCGTGCCATGGATGCTGTTAGTACCCGACTTGATTCCGACATTGACGACGGCTCCGGGCTTTCCTCCGTACTCCGCCTTCGGATTTTCCTCGATTTTCACTTCTTGAATTGCATCAATCGGCATGATGGTCGCCGCATCCCCAGCCACGCCCGGACCATTGATGATGGTCAGCCCTTGCAGAGGGTTGTCGTTGGTCAATCCGTCGAGGATGAACTGATTTTCCTCGGGGCGGCTGCCATTGGTGCTCATAGTCCAGCCACCACCGCCCGGGTAAATCATCATGCCCGGACGCAGCGTCAGAAGGTTTTGGTAGCTGCGGCCCATCATGGGCAGGTCATTGATGGTTTCATTGCTGAGCGTGCCGCCGAGGGTGGCGTTAGTGGTTTCGACGAGCGGAATCTCTTCCGTGACGGTAATCGTCTGTGTTTGTTCGCCGGGCTCGAGCGCCAGATCGACGCGTATGTCCTGGTTCACTTCCAACGCGATTTTCTGCCGCTCTATGGCCTTGAAACCCTTGAACTCGGCGCGGACGGTGTAGCTGCCGGGAAGCAAACTGGGCGCGACATATTCGCCGGACTGATCGGTGATCAGCGTACGCGTGATGCCACGTTGCACGTCCAGCACAGTGACGGTGGCGCCGGCAAGCACTCCGCCGCTTTGATCCGTGACGGCCCCGAGAATGCGCCCCGCGCTGCCCTGCGAGAACGCCGGGAGACACAGCAACAACGAACACACTCCCGTAGCAAATATACGGACACAATCAGACGCTTTCATTCGGAAGAATCTCATACGCACCCACCCCCTTACCTTCGAATCTCGCTGGGACTATCGCGATTCCTTGTGCCCGGGCCCACCCTGTCAAAGGGTTCGTGACACACCACCCGTGAGTCATTATGGAAAGCGTATATCATCGCGTAATTCGAAGCGTCAAGGGTTAATTCCTGAAAAATGAACGTGTTCGAAGAAAATAGCAGGGCCAGCAAAATTGCACAATCGCTTGTCACAATGGTGCAACGCATTGAATTTCGATACCTTCATGTGTATAGTCACTAAATAATGGGGAATTTGGCTTTGCCTTTCGATCGTTGAGCAAGGAGCGTCCATGCGATCCATCAGCAAGCTTACGGCATTAGCGATTTTCGCAATCCTAATTTCCTCCCCCGCGTTTGCCGCTACGGTCACGGGGACGGTCAAGGGGCCGGACGGCGCGCCGTTTCAAGGCGCGTTTGTCCTCGCGGTCAACTCGAAAACGAAAATCAGCGTCAGTGTCCTTTCCGACAAGCAAGGGCGCTATCGCGTGGAGAACCTCCCGCCCGGTGACTATCAGGTGCGCGTGCGAGCCGTCGGCTTCACCGCGGATACCCACAGCGGCGTGACCCTCACCGCCGACCAGAACATTTCGTTCGACTTTCCGCTGAAGCAAGGGATGGTTCGCTGGAGCGACCTCAATCTCTATCAGGGCAAGCAGCTCATGCCGGATGGAAAAGGAAAAGATACTCTCTCCACGAATTGCTATGTCTGCCACGGATTTCAAACCAGAATGGCCGCCGTTCGCCGCGACGAAGATGGCTGGCGCGACCGCATTAATTACATGCGCGACGCGATGGGCTTTCAATTAGGTCAAAGATTCACCGATGACAAAGCGGACGAGGTTGTCTCGTATCTGAACTCCGTGTTTGGCACGGACTCAAAAGTAACTCGCAATCCTACGGAACTGCCGGGATACAAAGACACCGTTCGCCCGTTCGCTGACGAAGCGATGAACATCGTCTACGTCGAATATGACGTTTCCGGCTCGGCCGGACTGCCCTGGAGCGCCTCCCCGGACAAAGACGGCAATTTCTGGATTCCCTACTACGGAAGAGGAAATGAAGTCGCGCGGCTTAATCCCAACACCGGCGAACTCACGCGGTTCCATCTGCCTTTCACGGAGACTGCCGGAGTTCACTCGGTCGTTCGAGGCTCGGACGGGTTCGTGTATTTCACCGAGTTCGCACTGGACCGGCTGGCCAAGCTCGACCCCCAGACGGGAAAAATTGCTGAGTTTCAAGAGAACGTCACCGTTCCCGGAGAACGATCGGACAAACATACGGTCCGCGTGGATGGGAAGGGAAATCTTTGGGCCTCGGGCAGCCCGCTCAGCAAATACGATCAGGAGACCGGCAAGTTCAAGCAGTTTATGGAGGTGCCGTCTTCCTATGGCATTACCTTCGATAAAGACGGAAACGTCTGGTTCTGCGTTCTGAAGAAAGACGGAAAAATCGGCAGGATCGATGCGAAGACGGAGAAGGTGACGCAGTGGTCCCCGCCGACGCAGGGCACGCCGCAACGGCTCGCAGTCGATTCCGACGGGATCGTATGGTTTGGCGAGCGCACAGGAAACAAGATGGGGCGTTTCGATCCGAAGACCGAGACGTTCAAGGAGTATCCGTTGCCCGGTCCCGCCGCAACGCCTTACGCGATGATCGTCGGCAAGGACAATGCAATCTGGTACGCCTCCACGGACCAGGATTTGATCGGCCGCTTGGACCCCAAGACCGGCAAAGTGATCGAATATCCTTTCCCGCATTCCGAAGCCATGATGCGCGAGTTTTTCCTCGACGCTCAGGGCCGGATCTGGTTCGCCACTCCAACAAATAACAGGGTCGGATACTTCTACCTCGCCGGCGCAAACGAACGCGCCGCCAAGTAACGTACGAAGCCGGGAGAGAGTTCCAGGAACGCCGCGCTCACGATTGGCAATTTGCGAACCGCCGATCGGGAGATTGGTGTTCCCGGGCTCAACCCATACTGTGGCCGCCAGGAGTGATTCGTCTTCTACTGGCAGTCTGGAAGCCTTCTCAGCCGGCGGCTTCCGCGGATGACTTTACAGTCTCTTCCGCCGCCGTGCCGGTGGATTTGGCGGTGATTTCAAGCCCATTCTTGTTCATGTCGAATCTCTGCTTGCGGTCCAACCCTTTGACGAACTCCCGCGTCGCCTTGGCTACGCCTCCGGGCAGATTCGAAGCGTTCACATTTACAATCGATTCCACCGTTTCCTCATTTCGATCGCGATACCGAAATTGCACCTCAAATGTTTTCATGGTTCTTGCCTCCCTTTCCTGAGTTTGAAAGAAATTTTGTGGCCCTTCCCGGGCTCTTTCTGGATTGTGAATTGTTGCGGATTTTCAAGGGCTAACTCCGGCGGCGCTTTCGGCTCGCTGTTTTCTTCTTGGGGCTTTTCGTTTTCAGAGCCCTGATCTGCTCCTTCAGCGAATCGTTTTCCTTGACCAATGCATCTCGCGCGGCCGTCACCGTTTCGAGATTGTTCCCCATTTCGCCGACCTGTTTCTGAAGGTCCGCCACCTGGGCCTTCAACTGCTGGTTCTCCTGCAGTGTTTTTGTGTCCTTGCAGGCGGTCATGCCCAAACTCAATACGACCGCCACAACGAGGCTCGCCAAAGTGCTCTTGCGCGTCATGCGCCATCCTTCCATCGATAGAAATTGAACTGCAATCGGAGCAACTGGTAGCGGGTGAGGTGGGAAGACTCCGCCGACGACCCAGTCAGCGTAGCGGAGTTTCCCGGCTTGCGCAAGCCTGATAAGCGCCGAGTTCAGTTTTTCAATTTTACCATTACTGACACTTTGAGTAGCCAAATACGAAATCGTGGCCGTCCAACCGAAGTAATTTCCATCGCAGTTCGACAAAAACAAACGCCCGCCGCGCGGGAAGTCCTGGCCGGGGCAGATTAATTGCTCCGACTGCTGCCAATTTTCTACATCACGAAGGAAACGTAGATGAGTTGTCCGAAACGTTCAATCAACAAGACAACCGCATCTCCCGTCGCCATTTTCGCCAGACCCTCCCGCAAATCGGCCATGCTCGTAACCGTTGCCCCGTTCAAACCGTGAATCACATCGCCCGTTTGCAGGGGAACCTCCGCTGTCCCCGCGCCCAAAGTTTTGGCCGCGACAATAATGCCACTCGGAATCCTCAGCTCCGGCAGCGAGTGAGCTAAATCGGGGTTGAGTTCAACCCCGAGAATAGCGAGATGCGGAACAAGATTTTTGACAGGATCGACAGAATCTACCAGGCTATCCACTTTGTGGGGCCGCTCAGCGAGTGAAACGTCCAATTGAATGCGGTCAGAACCTCGAAGGACTTCAAGCTTTGCATGCTCGCCAGTGCCGTGCATATACAAACTTTGACTTAACAAGGGCAGACTTCCCGTTGGAGTTCCGTCCACGCTGACGATGATGTCCTGGATACGCAGCCCCGCGCGATCCGCCGGCCCTCCGGGCACGACATCAGAGACAATCACTCCGAAATCTCGCTGCAGGCGGAGTCCGGCAGCCAATTCCGGAGTGATGGTTTGAAGAATCGCTCCGATTTCAGGTTCGTGGATATGCCCGTACTTGACGAGCTGCGGATAAGCAAACGCGACGACGCCCGCCGGAATGGCAAAGCCCAAACCTTGATTCCCCCCTGAGCTGGACAAGATGAATGTATTAATCCCCACAAGTTCGCCGTCGGCGTCCACCAGCGGCCCCCCGCTATTGCCCGGATTAATGGGCGTGTCGGTCTGGACGTAGACAAGGGGACTATCCGGGTCGGGCTGCCGGGCCACCGCGCTCACCACGCCCATCGTTACGCTGTTGCGCAGCCCCTGGGGGCTTCCGAACGCAAAAACCATTTCGCCCTGCCTTGGCCGGATGGCCTTGCGAACCGGGATCGCGGACAATTTGTGCGCTTCAATTTTGAGGACAGCGAGATCGAGTTGCCTCGCGACGCCAATGATCCGCGCGTCATACATCTGTTCCCGCGCAGCCTGAGTCGTCCCCGGCGCTTTTTCATCCACAAGCGGAGGAGGCACAATCACCTCGATCCTCTCCGCGCCTTTCACCACGTGGGCGTTCGTCACGATGTAGCCTTCGGGATCCACAATCACTCCCGACCCAATCGTTCTCTGTTTGCCGATCACGACGCTCATCTGCCCTTGATCCGTGTCCTCGGTGGAGCTGTACCCTGAAACAAGGACTTGAACCACGCTGGGCGAGACGCGCTGAACCAGCGCTTCGACCGAATCGTTCAATTGGTGCAAGGCATCAGGGACATGCGCTGACTGCGGGGTCTGCCCCGACACGCGCGATGCCAAAGACAAGCTCACAAAAAAGAGAAGGGTCGAAATGCTTACGCGGCCAGGTATCCGGTTCAGCCGATTTTTATTAAAGTCGCTCATAGTGTCATGTACTTAGACGCTATTCCAGCACCCTTGGATTCGGTCATTTCCCGAGGACAATCCTGCTTCATCTTCGCTAGTCCGCCGACGGATATTGTCCGTGGGTAGCGACTCATTTTTGTTCAGGACGAAATGTACGAGTGCCTGCCCTCCAAACGGGCGGCCTCTATAAAATGTTCCGCAGTCGAGTCGGGACGGTTGTGTAGCGGATGTACCGTTCGGCGCTTTTCGGGAGGCAACGGGATCTTTCGCAGGGAAACTAGTTACAGCCATTCGGCCGCGCTCACTTTAGCGAAGCGCGCTGCCAGATTATCTGACAATATTTATGTTTTGTTTATGTGGTTTTGGTATGCTCCTTCCCAATCAGCTTCAACGAAGTCGGAGCATCGAGACATGTTTGATTATCCGCCCGCCAGGTTCGATTGAAGATGGTGGAACTGGCACTCAATCTCGCGTGGACCATTATCGCCGCGGCGAGTTACGCTCTTCTACTTCGCCGCCTCGCTACGCGTGGACCTGAGCATGCATGCGGTCCGAATCGCGTTCAGTGCATCATCGCGTTGACATGTTTTCTCGCGATTCTCTTTCCTGTCATTTCCCTCACGGATGATTTGCATGAAATGCAGGCAACAGCGGAAGAGGCATGCCCTTGCGGCGCACTCATAAAGAGATGCGTAGCCAGTCTTTCTTCAACTCCCGCACAGACTTTCCATTCAATCCCTTTTCTCTTCGCGCCGTATCCGACGAATCCTACCTGGGTCGCTGTTGGACGTGTGGCTGATCAACTGATTCGCCTTGCTACCCCGGACTTGCAATTGTCTATGCCGGGACGCGCGCCGCCTTCCTCTGCTCCATATCGCATCAGTTAACTAACTTCGACAGTATCTTTCGCCAGGACCCGGTTGGGAGCGCCCATTGCGGACGCTCATTTATTTGGAGTCAATCGGAAGCCCTGCATGTCCAGCCCCAGCAAGGAGGCCGGACATCAGGCGTCTTGGCAAAGGTGCAACGCTACGCGGTGCGCGTAGGTTCCCCCAACCACGGCACGAGCCGTACGAGGAACGATTATGGCTGATTTTCGCGGGACATCCCATCGAGCTGTGGCGGTTTGCCTCGGAATTGGCGGCGCACTGGGCGCACTCTACGGTTTCGCTCTGCTGGCATCCGCGGTGAGCGGGATCATCACTCCGAGCAGCATCCTTCTGGGCGGACTCGGATTCATCTTGTTGGTTCTCTCTCTGCTCCTGCTGGCCTTCGCCATCAGGCAATGGACTTCGCGGAAGCCCGGCCAGCACACTTAGAAATATCTTCCTTTGCCATCCTTAGTAATGAAAGAAAGAATGTCCCCCAAGAATCGCGATCGGAAGAGTGCCTGGTGCGCGCCGCATTTTTCCTTTGCATTCATGGAATAAATCACTCACCGCTTGATATTTTTCACTGTCCGGTGCGTACAATAGATAGGGGCACGGACAACACTATGAACCGACGAATGCTATTTCCCGTCGCTTTAATCGCCGCCGTTTCTTTTGCATTTGCGGGGGCTTCAACAATCCTGGCTCGCCAGCAGTCTTCCCAGCAGGCCCAGCAGCAAAAGCCAGGCGGCGGCCCCAGCCACGATCAAGCCATGCCCGGCATGGACCATGACATGCCCGGCATGGACATGGATCACGATATGCCCGGCATGAAGATGGGCCAGGGCTCCGACGAAAAAGATCAGCAAACCGAACACGGCGCCATGGACGCGATGAGCCATATGCACCATCACCAAATGGGCCCGCACATGTACATGACCAAGCTCCGTCCCTCGACACCTCAGGATTGGGACAAGGCCGACCAGATCGCGGCGGAACTGCGCGACTCTATCGAGAAATACAAGGACTACCACGCCGCGCTCGCCGACGGCTTCCGCATTTTCATGCCGAATCTTCCGCAGTCCGAATATCACTTCACGAATTATTACAACGGCTTCCTTGAATCCTTTACTTTCGATCCGACGCGGCCTACTTCCCTTCTCTATAAAAAAACGAAAACCGGCTACGACCTGATCGGCGCGATGTACACCATGCCCAAGCGCGTTTCAGAAGAGCAGTTGAACGAGCGTGTCCCGCTCAGCGTCGCCCAGTGGCACCTGCACACCAAGCTGTGCGTCCCGTCGAAGGACCAGCGCACGAACGCCGACTGGACCAAATTCGGATTGCAGGGCTCAATCATAACCAAGGAAGCCTGCACCGAAGCCGGCGGGACTTTCTACCCCGTGATTTTCGGCTGGATGGTACATGTCTACCCCTTCGAGGATTCACGCGAGAAAATGTGGGGCCAGTAGTAGCACAGGCGCATTTGCCTGTGCGGGTCTGGAAACTGCCCGCACGCGGCAGCGCTTGATAGTACAACCCATATCCGTAAAGGAAAGAATCCCTGCGCTACTCGCCCTCATTCATCCTCTACTCATCCAGTTGTCACCAAATTTTTACATTCTGTGCGTATAATGGGTGCTCGGGAGACAACCCATTGACTTCGCGCCCTTTGTCGGCGGTTGAGCAGTCGTCCGCCAGCCCGGTGGAAACGCCTGAGGAGTCCTCCCAGCGGCTTGAACCCTCCCGCAAATATCCCGGGGCCCTGATCGTCGTGGAAGGCATCGACGGCTCCGGGAAAAGCACGCAACTCTATCTGCTGAAACGCTGGCTGGAAATCGGCGGGTATCGCCTTCATTTCACGGAGTGGAATTCCTCTCCGCTCGTCAAGTCCGCTACGCGTCGCGGAAAGCAGCGCAGGCTTCTGACGCCGACCACGTTCTCCCTTCTCCATGCCGCGGATTTTGCCGACCGCTGCGAGCGGCAGATTCTACCGCTGCTCCACAGCGGATACCTCGTCCTTGCGGATCGCTACGTCTACACGGCGTTTGCGCGCGACGTGGCGCGAAATTGCTCCCCGCGCTGGCTGCGCAATTTGTACCGCTTCGCCCCGGTCCCGGACATCACGTTTTATTTCCGCGCGCCACTCGATGTGGCCGTCAAGCGAATCATGAGCGGCCGCCCCAAGTTGAAATATTACGAAGCGGGGATGGACCTGAATCTCTCCCTGGACCGCGCGGAGAGTTTTAGAATTTTTCAGGGACGAATCCTGGCGCAGTATGACGAAATGATTGAATCCGACAAGTTCGTGGTCATGGACGGCACCCTTCCGGTGAATTCGCTGCAGAAGCAGATGCGCCAGATGGTGAAGGCGCGCATCGATCTGGCGCGATTCGCCCCCAAGAAGTCCGCGCGGAGGGCTTCGTGAAATCCGCGAAAGGCGGCCGAAGAGACGGCGTGTCGAAAAAAGGGCTATCTCCCACGGGTGCTTCCCCGCGCAACTACGGGCTCCCTCTCCCCGGCGTGAATGACGAGGAATTCGGCGGCTCTCTCATCGTTATTGAAGGCATGGACGGCTCCGGCCGATCTACACAAATATCGCTGCTGACGGAATGGCTCGAGTCCGAAGGATTCGCAGTGGAGACCATGGGCCTGCGCCGCTCGGGCCTCGTGGCGAAAGATATCGACGCCCTGCTCGCCGAAAACACAATCACACGGATGACGCTCACGCTGATGTACGCCACCGATTTCTACGATCAGCTCGAGCACCGCATCATCCCCGCCCTCCGTTCCGATTTTGTTGTCCTCGCCGACCGATACTTTTATACTCTAATCGCCCGCGCGGTAGCCCGCGGCATCGAGCGCGACTACCTCAGCGGCCTATACGAAATGGCGGTCCGCCCCGATCTCACGTTCTGGCTCAATGTCCGCCCGGAAATTGCATTCGAGCGCGAGTTTCGCAAATCGCATGCCATCAGCTATTGGGAATCGGGACGCGACCTTTCGCTCTCGGACGATTTGTTCCAGTCCTTCATCCTGTATCAGGCGAAAATCAAGCGGGAATTCGAGTCGCTCTCCGAGCGCCACGGTTTTCTGGCGATGGATGGCGAGGCCAGCGTCATCTCCATAAATAACGATTTGCGGAAGCGGATCGCCGCCCATCTTGGCATTCAACACACGCATTACCGGCCATCCTCTGCGTTGGCTCCCCTGTGGCGTTAAGACTCCGCAAACCCATCCAACTCGCGGCGATCGACGCCGGGTCGAACGCCTTTCGCTTGATGATCGCGCGCATTCGCTCCACCGATGACTGGGAGATCGTGGAGTCGGTTCGAGCCCCTGTGCGCCTCGGCCATTCCGTTTTCACCTCAGGGGAATTCGACCGTAAGACACTGCGCGATGCCACCGCCGCATTCCGCGAATTTCGGAACATCATGGACGCCCGCGGCGTAACCGCGTATCGCGCGGTGACCACGAGCGCCGCGCGGGAAGCCCGCAATCGCCATCTGCTGATCGATCGCATTCGCCACCAGGCCAAAATCGAACTGGAAATCATTTCCGGCGATGAGGAGGCCCGTCTCGTCCGCCTCGCGGTCCTCCGCGCGCTTCGCGATTTCGATCCGCCCCGCTTCATCCTCGATCTGGGCGGCGGGAGCCTCGAGCTCAACGAATTGCGCCGCGGCGTGCTGGCGGAAAGCATCGGTTTGCCTCTCGGAACGGTCCGCTTGATGGAAGCATTTCACGCGCAGGGCGTGATTCACGAGCACACCGCGAATGAAATTCGATCGCACGTTTTGTCCGTCCTGCAAAGCGCCCTGCCCTGCCGCCCGCGTTCTTCCGGCGCCTTTGCGGTCGCTTGCGGAGGCAACGCGGAGACTCTCGCGGGGCTGGCTTCCGGTCCGCGAGTCGGCTCGTTGAATACATTGAATCCTCGATTGCTGCGCGACCGGCTCTGGCACATCCTGCAGCTCAACGTAGAAGAGCGCATGAAAGCGTTCTCGGTGCGGCGAGACCGCGCCGAAGTGATGGGCGTCGCGGCCATCGTCCTGGTGACCGTGGCTTGGTGGCTGCGATTGAGGCAAATGATCGCGCCGCGCGTGGGAGTGCGCGAGGGGTTGCTGTATGAACTCGCCGCTGCGCAAATGGGCCCGCCCGCGCTTGCCGACGAGCAGCGGAAGCGTTCGCAAGAGATGCTGGCGGGCGCCCAGTCCTATGCCTACAAGGTTCGGTGCGATTTGAAACATTCCGAGCAAGTCCAGGCGCTCGCCCTGCAGATCTTTGACCAGCTCTGGCCTTATCATCGATTGGATTTCGAAGCGCGAACCATTCTCGCTTCCGCCGCGATGCTTCACGATTGCGGCGTGCTCATCAACCGCAAGGCGCACCACCGCCATGGCGAATATCTCATTCATAACGCGAAAATCCCGAGCCTGCGCGGTTGGGCGAAAAACATGACCGCCTCGCTCGTCCGCTATCACAACAGAAAATCCGAACCCAGCACGGCGCACCCGGTCTTCGCCACGCTCAGCCGGGAGCAAAGAAAGAAAGCCCGCCTTCTGGCCGGAATGCTGCGCCTGGCCGAACGCCTGGAAAGCGATCACCGGCAGGCCATCTCCAAGATCACCGTCGAAGGCGGACCGCGCGACGTCCGCATCCATGTGGAGATGCGCGACGCTTCCCGGCTGAATCTCGCCGGCATCGAAAGAAAAGCTCGTCTTCTGGAGAGAGAACTGAATATGCGTTTGTCTTTTCAGCGCGTCCTGGTGGTTGAGAAGGAAAGGGTCGCTTAATGATGCTCCTTTATCTTATCCGCCATGGCATCGCCGTGGACCGCGAAGATCCCAATTGCCCGCCCGATACCGAGCGCCCCCTTACTCCCAAGGGAATAAAACGATCTCACGCCGCGGCGCTCGGCCTGCGCGCTCTCGAAGTAAAGCCGAACGCGGTCCTGACCAGCCCGTGGTTGCGAGCTCTCCAAACCGCGGAAATCTTTTGCGAAGCGATTGGCTACCCGGCCCGGAAAATCATGCGCACGGACGCGTTAAAGGGCACCAGCTCTCCAGCGGATTTATTGCGCGAACTGCAGTCGATGAAAGCCAAGGTCATCCTTTGCTTCGGCCACGAGCCGCATCTGCATCTCGTAATTGGCCATGTCCTCCACAGCAGCGCAAAAATAACGGAACTGAAAAAAGCGGGCCTCGCTCTACTGGAACTGGAGCGAACCTCGCCCCCGCAGGGGCGATTGCTGGCTCTCTACCCCGCAAGCACGCTCCGCCTCCTCGCAAAATAAAGTGAAACTGGCTTCAGAGCCTGTGTGGCAACCGTGAAATCTTTGTAGGTCACGGCTTCAGCCGTGTCATAAAATGTTCAGAATCAACTGGCTTTGGCCGCTGGTGTTGTCGGAACCAGGTTTCCACAAAGGCTCTTCAGCCTGTAGCTTTTTGGTCGCA
>Ga0070731_10001830_pt1 | contig 21330 bp, 21 predicted proteins | sample Coa_R1_2_FD_66448 | JGI IMG/M metagenome (GOLD analysis project Ga0070731, IMG submission 66448) | Surface soil microbial communities from Centralia Pennsylvania, which are recovering from an underground coalmine fire - Coalmine... | ecosystem: Environmental > Terrestrial > Soil > Unclassified ... | reverse complement strand
CCGTCTCGGCGGCAGTGAGCGGCTCGATGTTGTCGTTGAACCCGGCGACTTTGGGCGTCCGGTCGTCTTCGCTCATCAACGACGAAAGCATCTTGATGTGCCGCCAAGCCGGGCTATCCACTTCGCGCATGTGCGTGCCGTGGATGTCCGAATCGGTCGGACCGCGGCCCCAGGCCTTGCCGCTGGTGGTCAGCTCGAAATTGATGCAGCCTTCCGAGCCGCCCATCACTCCGCCCGCGCCGCTCGGCGCCTGGCCGCCGAACATCAGCATGGCGTCGGCTTTCACTAAATCCGGGTGGTCCTTAACAAATTTGCGGAGCCCGATGTCCATGCGCTCTTCGTCGCCTTCCGCGATGAAGACCAGATTCACGGGAAGCTTTCCCAGCGCGGCTTTCATCGACATCAGCGCGTTGAGCTGGGCCATTTCGGGGCCCTTGGAATTGACCGCGCCGCGGCCGATCAAAACTTTCTTGAACGGGGCCTGTTCGATCAGGCGGGCTTCGAAGGGAGGAGTGCGCCAGGCATCCATCTGGGTGATGGGCATGGTGTCGTACATCCAGTAAATCGCCAGCGTCTTGGGCGCGCCTTCGTCGCACTTCGCCCATACCACCGGGTTGCCGGGGCTGCCGTATTCGGTCACCCCGACATCAAACACTCTGGTCTGCTGGCAGCCGAGCTGATCGAAAAAGCCTTTGACCATTTCGGCGCTCTCCGGGATGCCTTCACCGGTGTTCGAGATGCTCGGCTGCCGAATCCACTTCTGGAGATTGTCGACGTGCTCGTCGACATGGTCGTCGATGTACGTGTAGACCTTCTTGAGATCGTCGGGGGTTTTGGAGAGGTCGGGCTGCACGGTTTCGTCGCCGTGAGCGCGGATGCCCAGCTTGGGCGCGGCGGTTGGGGACTTTTTAGCGGACGGCTGCGGGCTGGTGGAACAGGAAACGAGTAGGACGGCGAATATGGATAGAACTCCCCAACGCATGTTGACTCCTTGTCTCTGAAAGGATACATCACGTTGGGCGGAGCCAAAAAACTTCCTGGCCGTTAATGAACGGGAAGGAACGTGAATTACGGATTGGGGCGGACTTCGATCGCGATGGCGTTCCCGCACGGACAGGACGGGAAGTCCTCGTTGCAGTATTCGCGGATCAGAGTCGAGCGGGTGCAGTCGCAGCCGAGCCGGCCGCGGATCAATTTTTCGTCTTCGGAGAACTGATACGTAGTTCCATCGGTCGATAGCATCACCAGGGCTTGCGGCATAGGAGAGTTTTGACCGTAGGCCGCGTGCGTGACTAGAGACTTTTGATCTATCGGTTCCAGTACTCGCGGACGAGCTTGGCAGTAGTGATGGCCTGTCCCACGTGGCGTTGCGTGTGTTCGGCAATATGGGTCAGCAGGCCGATGACCGTGGTCGGCAAGCGCTTCCGGCCGACTTCACGAGGCGTGGGCAGTATGGCCGGATCAAGCGCCCGAACGATGGATTCGGCTCGCGTGCATGCGGCGTCCAGCTCTGCCAATAGTTCTTCGCGGGATGCGCCAGGAACCGATTCGGCAGCGAGCGAAGCAAGCTGGGATTCGGAGAGCTGCGCTCCTGTGAGATAAATCATCAGGCGATCGATACTGCCGGCGATATGGCGCATGTGAAACCCGACCGAGGCCAGGTCGTAAGGACGCGACCAGATTTGCTCCGGCGTCAAGCCATCCGTGTAATGGGCGAGATCTTCGCGTGCCTGGGCGAAGGCGTAGAGGATCGGCGCGATGCTTGGGTCAAGCCCGGGAATCGGGCCGCGAAGCCACGGTTCTTCCATGAGAGTTCTGTAAAGCCCGAACGGACGGCTGAAATTGCAGGGTGAACTGGAACCGGGTGCCGTGGCCGGGTTCGCTGATGGCGTGGATTTCTCCTCCCATCATGTCTACCAGACTTTTGACGATGGCGAGGCCAAGTCCGGTGCCGCCGTATTTGCGGGCGACGCTCGTGTCCGCCTGCTCGAATCGCTGGAACAGGCGCGTAAGCGTGTCCAGGCTCATGCCAATCCCGGTGTCGGCGACTTCGAAGCTTGCAAGAACATGTCCGCCGGCTGCCTGGATCGAGGTGACGTTGAGCGAGACTTCGCCCTGCTCGGTGAACTTGATGGCATTGCTTAACAGATTCGTCAGAATCTGGCGGAAGCGGACCGAGTCGCCGGCCAGAGCGACCGGGAGTTTTTCCAGCCCTTGCGCCCGAAGCTCGACATTCTTTTCGCGGGCGTGCGAGGAGAGCAGCTTCAGAAGTTCTTCGATCACGATGCGCGGATTGAAATCGAGATTCTCAAGAGCAAGCTTGCCGGCTTCGATTTTCGACAGATCCAGAAGATCGTTGACCAGCGCGAGCAGGCTTTGGCTGGAAAGCGAGATGGTTTCGACGTAATCGCGCTGCTCGGCGGTGAGTTGGGTTTCGAGAAGCAGGTCGGTCATGCCGATGACGCCGTTCATGGGCGTGCGGATTTCGTGGCTGACGCTGGAGAGAAATTCGCTCTTCGCGCTGTCGGCGCGGGTGGCGCGCGCTGCTTCCTCGCTGGCCAGCGCGATGGCCTGCTCGAGTTGTTGATTCGTGGCCGTGGTGCGGCGCTCGGCGTCCTTCAGGTCGGCGATCAGGCGGTCGTTGGTAAGGAGAATGAACCCGAAGGACCATCCGATAACGGCGAGAATCGACCCGGAATAGAACGCCGTGTTAACCAGCGTTGGAGCAAGCAGATCCTGCTTCGGACCGACAAAGATGAAAATGCCGCGGATCAACGTTACGGCAGCGCACGTCTGGAACGAGATCGCGGTAAAGATCAGGCCAAGCCGCCTTCCGTGATCGAGATCCTGAAGCAGAATGCCTCCGCCGACGAACCCGACTACGGCGAGGAAGGCCGAGCCAATCAGCGTGCGGGCATTAATGTCGTCAATGGCAAATTCAAAATAGGCGAGCGTCAGAATGGTCAGCGCAGCCAGGCCGTATATCGGCCAGGACTGCGGCCTGCGCCCGCGAAATTCGCGGATGCCCTCGAGGAACAGGATGCTGGAGAAAATAGCCGCGGCGTTGGCGACCAGGATGGTTACGAATCCGGGCGCGATGCCCCGGAACGCAAACAGGAGAAACGAGATAGCCGTCAGCAGATTCCCCGCCGTCCAGCGCCCGAATCCCGGGTAGGTGGGGCGCGTGACATAGAGGAGTAACCCTAGCGCGCTCAGCAGAATAGTCGCGATGACGACGACGGCGGCCAGAGTTCGTATATCGAGAAGCATGTGCCTAGATGAAAACCCGCATTCCTCTTATCGGTGTTTCCCTCTAGAAACACCAGTCGGGGTGCTAAAGTCCCAGTTGTTTCCGGACGATCAAGAAGGCATGGAAACGGATCGCCGCCAACATCAACGCTTTCAAGTCCAATTCGAGGCGAAGGTTACAAAGCAGGGCCAACGGGAATCAGTCCGCGGAAGAGTGCTGGACATTTCCCAATCGGGCCTGAGCGTGGACCTTCCGGTTCAACTCGCACCGGGCGACGCCATGGAACTGGAAATGGCGGACAGCGTGATCAGCGGACGTGTCGTTCACGCGACCGCGGGGGAATCGGGTTTCCGTACGGGTGTTGAAGTAGTCCGTGTGACGCTTGGGGCAACCGACCTGTCGTATCTTCTCCAGCGAACTCTCCTCGAAGTCCTGCCGGCGACGCCCGGCCTGGAAGTCGTCGACGCCCGCTGGGATTAACCCGCGCCGCCACAGAACCGCGCGCGCCAGCAAGCGGATACCCACGTATCACGATCCGTCAACCGCGCGCACCTTACTCCGCAAGCGATCCCGTATCCCCGACCCGATCACACCAGGCCACACAGAGCCGCGAGCGCCAGCGAGCGGGTACTCACGTGTCACGACCCGTCAACCGTCAGCACCCGCTCACTCCGTGCGCAGTTCCGTCCGCCCGACCGATCACACCAGGCCACCACAGAACCGCGCGCGCCAGCAAGCGGATCCCCCGCGTGTCACAACAACCCTCAAAACTTGAAAATCACGTCCATCGCGAACTGGAACTGATCCTTGCGCCTGCCAAAATCAAACGCGGGCCGATCGACCGCGCGATCGTAGCGGAGTTCAGGACGGAACAGGATCGTGCTGCCGATCCAATGTCCCCACATCAGCGTCAGCTCCGTGTAGCGATTCTTGATACCCGTGCGCTGGCCTTTCATATCGTCTAAAAAGTCCGTCCGGATGGTGAAGTTATTCTTCGAATTCACTTCCCTCTCGATGTAATTCACGGCAGCCCATTCGGGCGCGAAACAGCGGATTTCTCCGGGTGAGCAGAACGCTCCGTTGGATCCGAGTTCCGGCGCAATCGGCCCATCGACGGCTGGAACATTCCGCTGATACATGTAATAAGTTTCGGTCGCCATGTGCCAGGACTTGTTGAATTTGTGATACCAGGTGTTGTCGAACATCTGGAGATTGTTGTAGCCGTACGTTCCAGTATTGATGCCGTTAATGCACGTGTAAGTATTGTCGTTCGCGGAGTTGAAGGTATAACTGACGCACGCGGTTGCCGCGGGCCGGGCGGCGTGGCTCCACGGAGCGACGTCGTGGCTCGCGGTCAGCCCGAGCTGGATCAGCCAGCGGTCGTTCAACTTGAGCGTTCCGATAATGCCCGTGTCGGTGAATGGATCGATGCTATAGAGCATCGAGTGCGTGTAGACGTAGTTGTTCGGCGCGAGCTGCGCTTCGATCCCTGGAACAGAGATAAAGCGTCCGATGCGGATGTTGAGGCCGGCGGCGACGTTGGGGATGTAGAGGTCGAAGTATTCGAGAACAGGATCGAAGCCGTATTGCCGATGGTCCTGCAAAAGCTGCTGGCTGAAGTAGCCGAGGTTCGTGGTGAAGCGGTAGCTGGTTCCGTAGAGACCGCTCACGTGAAATCCCCAGTCGATGTGATCCGTTTGGACGGAATCGGGGATGCGTTCGATGTAGAGGACCGCCTGGTCAAGCTCGGCGCGGTTGGCGAAGATGTCGTAGACGGCCGGGGCGTTGGAATTCGACGAGGTGCTCCCGTTGACGCTGGCCTCCAGCCAGCCGTAGATCTTGACGCGGCTCTTTTGCCAGGCGTCGCCATGGGGACCTTCGTAGAGGGCTTCCATGAGCGGCGGGACGTTAGTGTCAGGGACGCCGATGGTCGGCGATCCACCGTAGGACCAGTCGGAGTTAGGGAATGGAGGCGAGTCGAGCGGGGATGGAATAGCTCGGCGCGGCGGCTCAGGGGCATTGGGGTCTGGTGGAGACGGGTGCCAGTCCGCCGCGTACGCGTGGGCCAGGCGATGGAGAAATGTAGTGCGCGGGCCCAGCGTGAGGGTGACCGGCGGTCCGTCTGGCGTAGCAGCGACGAGCTGCGAAGCAGCATAGCCCGGTTTTTCAGCTTTAAGTTGATAGGTCGCGGCGGGGAGGTTTTCAAATTGAAAGGCGCCGTCCGCGGCGGTGGTTGCAGTGCGGTCGGCTTCCGTGCTGTGAGCGGTTACTTGGGCTTGTGGGACCGGGTTGCCCGCGGGGTCGTGAACCAGGCCGCGCAAAGCCTGTGGGCTCGCGTCGACGGCGATCAAGAGAAACGACGCTGCAAGGAGCCGAAGCAATATCGATTTTCTCACACTCGCTTTCTGGTACAATCTTGCTTTGATGCTTGCTCGTCGCCATCACTTCCATCACCACCATGGCCATGCCATGCTGCGACGGGCTCTTCCTTAAGACTTCGGCAATTTTAGACTTATCGAGCCCGCCGCACACGTGGCGGGCTTTTGTTTTTGGTGCACACATATATGGAACTGGATTACACAAAACTGGACGGGTTGGTCGCGGCGGTAGTGCAGGATCATGCGACCGGGCGCGTGTTGATGGTCGGGTTCATGAACGAAGAATCGTTTCGCAAGACGGTGGAAACGGGATTTGTCACCTTCTACAGCCGGTCGCGGAATAAGTTGTGGATGAAGGGCGAGTCTTCCGGGCACAAGCTGGTCGTCAAAGAAATCTCGACGGATTGCGACAAAGACGCCGTGCTGGTGAAAGTGGAGGCGCTGGGGCCTGGAGTTTGCCATGAAGGGTATGAGAGCTGCTTTTTTCGCGGACTCGACGGAAAAGAGTGGAAGGTCACCGAGGAGCGGGCTTATGATCCGGCCGTTGTATATGGGAGCTGACGGGCAATGAAACTCAAGCTGGGGATTCCGAAAGGGAGCCTGGAAAATGCCACGGTCGATCTGTTCCGCCGGGCCGGTTTTTTGATTACGACCAGCTCGCGGTCGTATTTTCCGGCGATCGACGATCCTGAGATCGAGTGCATGCTGATTCGCGCGCAGGAGATGGCCCGGTACGTCGAGGATGGGGTGCTCGATGCCGGACTCACGGGTCGCGATTGGGTGGAGGAAAACGAAGCGACCGTCGAGACCGTGGCGGATTTGATCTATGCGAAGCAGAGTTTTGGAAAAGTCCGCTGGGTGCTGGCGGTGCCGGAAGGGTCGGCGTTCCGCTCGGTGAAGGATCTGGAAGGCAAGATCATCGCGACGGAGCTGGTGGCCGCGACGCGCCGATATCTAGCCAAGAACGGGGTGTCAGCCAAAGTGGAATTTAGCTGGGGCGCGACCGAAGTCAAGCCGCCGGAGCTGGCCGATGCCATAGTCGAAGTCACGGAGACGGGCTCGTCGCTCAGGGCGAATAAGCTGCGGATTATCGAGACCGTGCTCGAATCGAATACTCAGTTGATCGCGAATGTCAGTTCCTGGAAGGACGCGCAGAAGCGCCGCAAGCTGGAAGACATGCGAATGCTGCTCGAAGGCGCGATCAATGCGCTGGGCAAAGTGGGATTGATGCTGAATGTCGAGCGGAAGAATCTGGCTGCGGTGCTGGGCGTCCTGCCTGCATTGAAAAAGCCGACGATTTCGACGCTAAGCGACGATGACTGGCTGGCGGTGAATACGATTCTCGATGAATCGACCGTGCGGACGATTCTGCCCCGCCTGAAGGACGCCGGTGCGCAGGGGATTGTCGAGTATCCGCTGAATAAGATCGTGATGTGATGATCCGGTTTCTGAATTTAAGTGATGCTCGCGGGTTGATTACGCGCAAGACCGTGCGTCTCGAAGAAGCCGAACGCGTGGTCGCGCCGATTCTCGCGGATGTGCGGACGCGTGGGGATGCCGCGCTGCTCGAGTATGCGCGCAAGTTCGATGGATTCACGGGCGCCGCCGTGCGCATGCCAATGGAAGGCACGCTGGCTCCGCAGATGCTGCGAGCGGTGGAGATCGCAGCGGCGAATATCCGGGAATGCGCGCGGAGACAGCTTCCCGTGGAATCGAGCGTTTCGTTCGAAGACGGGCGAAGGATTGGCCAGATTGTCCGGCCGCTCGATTCCATGGGGGCGTATATTCCGGCCGGGCGCTATCCGCTGCCTTCGACCGTAATGATGACGGTGATCCCCGCGCAGGTTGCCGGAGTCGCGACCACGTGCCTGGCGTGCCCGAACCCGAGCGCGGAGATTTTGGGAATCGCGAAGTGGCTGGGGGTGACGCACCTGTTTCGCATGGGCGGGGCGCAGGCCATTGCGGCGCTGGCGTATGGGACCGAGACGGTGCCGAAGGTCGACCGGATTGTCGGGCCGGGGAATATTTATGTCGCAGCGGCGAAGAAATTGATTGCGGGCGAAGTGGGGATCGATTTCGTCGCGGGGCCGACCGAGATTGTGATTATCGCGAGCGAAGGCGATCCGCGGTGGCTGGCGGCGGATATGCTCGCGCAGGCGGAGCATGACGTGGATGCGTCGTCGATTCTTCTGACCACGTCGCGGGCGCTGGCGGAGGCGGTCGCCGTCGAGATCGAGCGGCAGTTGGAAACGCTTTCAACAAACGAGGTCGCGCGCGCTTCGATCGCCGGAAATGGGGCGATTGTGATGGTCGATTCGCTGGACGAGGCAGTCGAGTTTTCAAATCAGCTCGCGCCGGAGCATTTGAGTCTTCATCATTCGGAATTGTTGGCGGGAATCAAACATGCGGGGAGCGTGTTTATTGGTCCGTTCAGTCCCGAAGCGGCGGGCGATTACGCGACCGGGCCGAATCATGTGCTGCCGACCTCGGGAGTCGCGAGAATTCGCGGAGGTTTGTCTGCGGCCGATTTCGTGAAGGTGATTTCAGTGCAGGAATTGTCGCGTGCCGGACTCGAGAAATTGACCCCGGCGATCGCAACACTCGCGCGGGCGGAGGGCCTGGAAGCGCATGCCAGGTCCGTTGAAGTCCGAGGGGAGGTGCGCAATGCTTAAACCCCGGCAGGCAGTTGTGCAAATGGCGCCGTACTCTCCGCCGACGGGAAAGCGCGAGGATAAGGTTCGCCTCGATTTCAATGAGCACACGGTTGGTTGTTCGCCGAAGGTCATTGAATTTCTGCGCGAGAATCTGACGGCTGCGCGGCTGACGATGTATCCCGAATACACCGAAGCGATGCCGGAACTGGCCGCGTTTTTCGGCGTGTCCACGGACGAGGTCATGCTGACGAACGGCACTGATGAGGCGATTCAGGTGCTGGTCAATACCTTCGTCGACGCCGGAGACGACGTGGTGCTGCTGAAGCCGTCGTATGCGATGTACCGGTTTTATGTGGACGTGGCGGGCGGAATCGTGCGCGAGGTCGAGTACACGCTCGCGGAGGATCTGACGTTTCCGCTGGCGGCTGTGCGCGCGGCGATTCGCAAGGACACGCGCTTGGTGATGATCGCAAACCCGAACAATCCGACAGGAACCGGCGTCGAACTCGATGATTTGCGGCGGGTGCTCGAAAGCGCTCCCGGCGCGGCAGTGTTGGTGGACGAAGCCTACTTCGAATTTTCGGGAAAGACGACGCTGCCGTGGATTCGCGAGTATCCAAATCTGTTTGTCAGCCGGACGTTCTCGAAAGTTTACGGGATGGCGGCGATGCGGTGCGGATGTCTGTTTTCGTCGGCCGAAAACATCAGGTGGACGCATAAGGCGCAGTCGCCGTACAGCGTAAACATGCTGGCGGCGCTGGCCGCCAGAGCGGCCGTCCGCGATCGCGAGCATGTCGAGAAATGGGTCAGCGAAGTGCTGGCGGCGCGCGAATTGGTTTGTGACGGGCTGCGGAAGCTCGGAATCAAGTTTTTCAAGAGCGAGGCAAATTTTGTGCTGTTCCAGGCGGGCGAACGCGCGATTCCGATTCGCGATGCGCTGCGGGAGCGTGGCGTACTGGTGCGGGATCGGAGTTACGAGATTCCCGGATGTGTGCGGGTGACCATAGGGACTCGCGAACAGATGCGGAGGTTCTTGGAGGAGTTGGAGACGGTGTGGACTCGATGATCGTGTTTGATATGGATGGCGTGCTTACCGAAGTCTCGGAGTCGTATCGCGAGGCAATCGTGCAGACCGTCGAGCATTTCACCGGGCAGCGGATTTCGCGGGATTTGATTCAGCAGTACAAGAATCAGGGCGGGTGGAATAACGATTGGGCGCTGTCGCAAAAGATCGCCTCCGATTTGGGCGTGGAAGTTGCATATGAAGAAGTGATCCAGCGGTTCAATGAGCGCTTCCTGGGGACCAATGGCGACGGATTGATTCAGCGGGAGACCTGGTTTCCGCGGGACGGCCTGCTCGAACGGCTGCGGGCGCGGCATGAGTTAGCGATCTTTACGGGCCGGCTGCGGTATGAGGCGGACATTTCGCTGCGGCGCTTCGCGCCGGAGTGCCGGTTCGATCCGATGATCTGCGCGGATGATGTCGCGGTCGGAAAGCCCGCCCCGGATGGCTTGTTGATGATCCAAAAGTCGCGGCCGGGAGTGAAATTGATTTATGTGGGCGACACGGTGGACGATGCGCGGTCGGCTTCGGCGGCGCACGTTCCCTTTATCGGGATCGCCGCACGGGGGCATTCCCGGCGCGAGGATTTATTGCGATTGTTCGAACAGGAGAAGGCGATTGCGGTTCTCGAAAACGTAAATGAGATCGAAGGTGCGCTTTGAGAAAAGCTTCGATTGTGCGGAACACCAAAGAGACCCGGATTTCCGGCACGCTGAAGATAGAAGGACGCGGGCGGTACGACATTTCTACGGGCATCCGTTTTTTCGATCACATGCTGGAGCTTTTCGCGAAGCATGGCGGATTCGATCTGACGCTCAAGGCCGATGGCGATCTGGACGTCGATCAGCACCACACCGTGGAAGATGTGGGCATCGTGCTGGGCCAATTAGTGGCCCAGGCGCTCGGGGACAAAAAAGGAATCAATCGCGCGGGATATTTCGTGCAGCCCATGGATGAGACGCTGGCCGTGGTCGCGCTCGATCTGGGAGGGCGGCCTGCGCTGGTTTATCGGGATTTAGTAAAAGTCCGCCTGGTGGGGGATCTGCAGACCGAGCTGGTCGAGGATTTCTTCGGCGGGTTTGCGAATCATGCGGGCGCGAATGTGCATGTGAAGGTTTTATACGGACGGTCGAATCATCACAAGATCGAGGCTGTATTCAAGTGTTTCGCGCGGGCGCTGAAGTACGCGTGTTCCAAGGATCGTCGGTTGCGGGATCAGTTGCCGTCGACGAAAGGGCTCTTGTGATTTCGATTTTCGATTACGGCGGCGGGAATTTGCAGTCGGTCCAGAATACGCTGGGCGCGATTGGAGCCGGGTATCGGGTGGTGCGCGACGCAAATGAGGTGCGCGAAGCTGGGGCGCTGATTTTGCCTGGGGTCGGCCATTTTGGCCAGATGATGCGGGCGCTGGCGGCGTCGGGAGTGGATGCGGCGATCAAGGATCGGATCGGCGCGGGGGTTCCGTTCCTGGGGATTTGCCTCGGGCTGCAGGCGATGTTTGAAGGGAGCGAAGAGGCTCCAGAACTCTCGGGTTTCGCGCTGTTCAAAGGACGCGTCCGGAGATTTTGCGGCGAGGCGCGGGTTCCGCATATGGGCTGGAACAGTCTCGCGCGAGTGAAGCAATCGAAGCTGCTGGAGGGAACAGGCGAGCAGCCATACCTGTACTTCGCCAACAGCTACTACGCGCCCGTGGTCGACGCGACCGCGGCGTCCTGCTCTTACGGTACGGAGTTCACCGCCGTTCTCGAAAAGGACAACGTGTTTGGCGTGCAGTTTCATCCGGAGAAGTCGGGGCCATCGGGATTGCGGGTGGTGAGGAATTTCGTCGACGCATGCTCGTAAAGCGGATTATTCCTTGTCTGGATGTGACCGGCGGGCGCGTGGTCAAGGGCGTCCATTTCGTCAATTTGCGCGACGCCGGGGATCCGGTTGAGCTCGCCGCGCGCTATAACGAGCAGGGCGCGGATGAGCTGGTGTTTCTGGATATCAGCGCGTCCAGCGATGCGCGGGAAACGATGGTCGACGTGGTCGCCAGGACCTCGCGCGAGGTTTTTATTCCCTTGACCGTCGGTGGCGGGATTCGCAAAGTGGAAGACGCCCGGAAGATTCTGCATGCGGGCGCGGACAAGATCAGCGTGAATACTGCCGCGGTGCGCAGGCCGGAGTTGATTCGCGAATTGAGCGACGAGTTCGGAGCGCAGGCGGTGGTGCTGGCGATCGACGCGCGCAGACGCCGAAATGCAACTGGTGACGGATGGAATGTGTTCACGCGCGGCGGGCGCGACGACGAGGGGATCGATGCGATCGAGTGGGCGCGGCGCGGCGAAGAATTGGGCGCGGGGGAAATTTTGTTGACTTCGATGGACACCGATGGGGTGCAGACAGGTTTCGATTGTCCGCTGACCAGGGCCGTGCATGAGGTGACTCGGGTTCCGGTGATCGCCTCCGGGGGCGCGGGAAAGCCGGATGATTTTGTCGAAGTGTTCGAAGGCGCGGGCGCGGATGCGGCGCTGGCTGCATCGATTTTTCACTACGGGACGTATACGGTGCGGGATTTGAAGACGCATCTGGCGTCGCACGGCGTGGCGGTGCGGCCGTGATCATTCCTTGCATCGATTTGATGGATGCGAAGGTCGTGCAATTGGTGCAGGGCCGCGACAAGGCGCTCGAAGGAGATGCGCCGCTGGAGATGCTGCGGAAGTTTGCCGGGTTTCCGGAGATTCAGGTGATCGATCTGGATGCCGCCATGGGACGTGGGGAAAATGCGGGACTCGTTGAAATGCTCGCGGCGCGCGCGAAATGCCGGGTTGGCGGCGGAGTTCGCGATGCGGCTCGGGCGCGGAGGTTAGTGGACGCAGGGGCGCATCGGGTAATCGTGGGCACGGCGGCATTTTCTCCGGTGCTGGCGGAGATCGCTCGGGAGATCGGGCGGGAACGCGTCATTGTCGCCCTCGATTCGAAGGGTGGCCGCGTGGTGGTGAAGGGCTGGAAGGAAGCGACGGAGTTTACGGCCGAGGAAGTGATCGGGCGGCTGGAAGAACATTGCGGCGGTTTCCTGTGCACCTACGTCGACAAAGAGGGGATGATGCAGGGGACGGACCTGGACTGGTTTCGCCGCCTGCGGGCGGCGACCTCGCATGAGCTGACGGCGGCGGGCGGGATTACCACGATGGAGGATATCCGCGAGTTATCGAGCGTCGGGATTCATTGCGCTGTGGGGATGGCCGTGTATACGGGGCGGCTGGATCTCGCGGAGTTGCAAAAAGTGAATGGCCGCGAATGAACGCAGACGGACGCGAATGGGATAATTGTCGCGGATGAGATGGCTGGTTGTGGCGCTGGCGTTATGGGTGACGGCTTGTCATAAGGCGCCGGAAAAAGTCGTTGTGCCGGAAGTCTTCCGCGTGAAGTTTGAGACTTCGCAGGGGGACTTCATCGTCGAGGCGCATCGGGATTGGGCGCCGCGCGGAGTGGACCGGTTCCATGAGCTGCTGCGTATCCGTTACTTCGATCAGGGACGATTTTTTCGCGTGATCAAAGGATTCATCGCGCAGTTTGGCGTCCACAAGGATTTCAAAGTGCACGACGTCTGGCGCGAACTGTTCATCGTCGACGATCCGCCGAAGGAAAAGAATCTGCGCGGGACGCTGTCCTTCGCCAAGTCGGACCGGAATACCCGGGCCACGGAAATGTTCATCAATCTGGCCGACAATGCGATTTTGGATGAGCAGGGGTTTGTGCCGTTCGCGAAAGTCGTCGACGGGATGGATGTGGTCGACCGCTTCTACGCCGGCTACGGCGATTTGCGGCCGGTGGGGAAAGACATCGATGCGGGTAGAGTAGAGGGAGAGGCGAACGAGTACCTGGTGCCGCGGTTCCCTCGGCTCGATTACATCAAGCAGGCTAGGATTGTACAGTAGCGACGCAGATAACGAGTGACAAGGAAGAAAATCATGAGAGTGAATCGTGGTTGGGCGGTGGTTGCGATGTTTGGGCTGGCAGCGGCGGTTCCGGCGCAGCAGAGGATGGGGCCGGATCCGGCTCTTGTTGCCGCACGGAATGCCAAGGAAAAAGAGCTCGAGGCGATTGCCATCATCGACCGCAAGGTGATGGTGACCATGAGCGATGGCAAAAAGATGGCCGCCGATATTTACCGGCCCAAGGATACGTCGAAGAAGGTTCCGATCATCTTCGTTCGCACGCCTTACAACTTCAATTATTGGGACGTGAAGAACGGCGTTCCAGCGGACATGACCGCGCAAGTGGACGCGGTGAAGCGCGGCTATGCTTATGTCGAAATGAATGAGCGCGGGCACTTTTTCTCGGAAGGCAATTACGACATTCTAGGGCCGCCGTTGACCGATGGCACGGAGGAGATCACCTGGATGTCGACCCAGCCCTGGGCGAACGGGAAAGTGGGGACCATCGGGTGCTCGTCGACCGCGGAGTGGCAGATGGGCGTGGCCGCGATGGGAAATCCGCATTATGCGGCGATGATCCCGCAAGGGTTCGGAGCGGGCGTCGGGCGCGTGGGCCCGTATATGGAACAGGGCAACTGGTATCGCGGCGGCGCGGTGCAGATGCTGTTCATCGCGTGGCTTTACGGCGAGCAGAACCAGGTGCGGCCGTCGGTTCCGCCGAACACCTCGCAAGAAGATCTGATCCGGATGTCGAAGAGTTTCGATTTCGCGCAGCAGTTGCCGCCGGTCGATTGGTCGAAGGCTCTGACCCATCTGCCGGAGATGGACATTATCAAAGCCGTCGACGGACCGCACGGGATTTTCGCGGACCGGATGGAAGTTTCGACAGGTGGCGCGATGATCAAGCGGACGCCCAACGATCCGGCGTGGTATCGCGGCGGACTGTGGCACGACGACAAGCCGATCAACGTTCCGGGGTTCTGGTTCATGTCCTGGTACGACGTTTCGGTGGGCCCGAATCTGGCGGCGTACAATTTCGTGCGCAAGACGGCGAAAGGGGAAGTCGCGAATCAGCAGTACGCGGTGATCGCGCCGACGCTCCACTGCTCTTATACGCGGGCAACCGAGGACACGATCGTGGGCGAGCGAAGCATGGGCGATGCGCGGCTGGACTATGCGGCGCTGACTTACGGCTGGTTCGATCACTTTCTGAAGGGCGAAGACAATCACGTTCTGGAGAACATGCCGAAGGTGAAGTACTTCACCATGGGGCTGAACAAATGGCAATCGGCGGATACCTGGCCTCCGGCCGGTGCCACCCCGATGACTTTCTATCTGTCGAGCGGCGGGAAAGCGAATTCGCTGAATGGCGACGGCGCGCTCGCGGCGGCATCGCCCGGCGCGGATCATCCGGATGGTTTCGTGTACGATCCCATGAATCCCGTGCCCTCGTATGGCGGGAACGTCTGCTGCACCGGCAACGCGGTTCAGGGCGGAGCCTTCGATCAGCGGAAGATGGAAGCGCGCCAGGATATTCTGGTTTATACCTCAGATCCGCTGAAGGAAGGCATCGAAGTCAGCGGGTCGATGGATGCGACGTTGTATGTTTCTTCCGACGCGAAGGATACCGACTTCACGGTTAAAGTGATCGATGTGTATCCGGATGGGACTGCATACAACCTGGATGAAACCATCCAGCGAGTGCGGTATCGGGATGGGTTCGACAAGCCTCCAGTGTTTATGGAGAACGGGAAGGTATACAAAGTCGCGCTATCGCCGATGACGACCAGCAATTATTTTCCTGCCGGGCATCGCGTGCGGATCGAAGTGTCGAGCAGCAATTTTCCGAGGTTCGACCGGAATCTGAACACGGGCGGGAACAATTATGACGAGACGAAAGGCTTCGTCGCGCATAACTCGATTCATCACTCGACGCAGTATCCGTCACAGGTGACGTTGACCGTGGTGAAGCATTAGTAGTTAAAACATTAAGACTGGCAGGTCGGAGACCTGCCCTGCTTAAGATATAATTCCCAACGTTCCTGGTGGGTGAAAAACAGGAGCCGGGTGAACAGAACGGAGGATCGATCTATGCCAGATCGAATTTCCTTTGAGGATCTGAGGAGCGGGTTTCGGGGTGCGCTCCTCGATCCGGACTGCGACGGATACGAAAGTGCGCGCAGAGTTTGGAACGGGAATATCGACCGCAGACCCGCGCTGATTGCGCGCTGCTCGGGTGTGGCGGATGTGATCGCGGCAGTGAAGTTCGCTCGCGCTCGAAATCTGCTGGCGGCGATCCGTTGCGGAGCTCACAACGCAGCCGGACATGGCACATGCGACGGCGGCATCGTCATCGACCTGAGCCCCATGAAGGGGATTCGGGTCGACCCGGAGCAGCGCACGGTGCGCGCGCAGGGTGGCGTGAACTGGTCGGAATTCGATCGAGAGACCCAGGCGTTCGGGTTGGCCACAACGGGCGGTTCCGTATCGAATACGGGCATCGCGGGGCTCACCTTGGGCGGCGGAATCGGATGGCTGACCGGAAAATACGGGCTGGCTTGCGACAATCTGATTTCGGTCGATGTCGTCACCGCTGAGGGCGAGTTCCTGAAAGCCAGCGCCACCGAAAACGCGGACTTGTTTTGGGCGCTACGCGGGGGCGGAGGGAATTTCGGGATCGCCACCAGCCTGGAATATCGGCTTCATCCAGTCGGGCCGATCGTGCTGGCCGGGATGGTGCTGCATCCGATGGCGCGGGCTCGGGAAGTGCTGCGGTTCTACCGCGAGTTCACGCGGAATCTGGTGGATGAGGCATGTTCGTGGTGCGTTCTGATGAACACTCCCGATGGCGCGCCGGTGGTCGGGCTGCTCGCGTTTCATGCGGGGCCCATGGACGAATCGGAGCGCGTGTTGGGAACATTGCGGCGGTTCGGGCAGCCGGTGGCGGATCTGATTCAGCCAATGCCGTATGTGGCGTATCAATCCATGATCGACGGCGGCTTTGCCGGTCACGGGATGCATCGCTACTGGAAATCGGGTTATGACGAAACGCTGAGCGACGCTTGTATTGATGAGGTCGCGAAGGGCGGCGAGAACTTGGGGTCGCCGTATTCGGCGATTGCGGTGTTTCCAATTCATGGCGCGGCGGCGCGCGTGGCGCCGGAGGAGACCGCGTACGGCATGCGCAGGCGGCAGTGGGAAGTCGACGTGATCTCGCAGTGGCCGGACGCGGCGGATTCGGAACGGCAGATAGCGTGGACCCGCGCGCTCTGGTCCAGGATCGAACCGCACACGGCGGGCGCGGCGATGATTAACCACTTGAGCTCGGAGGATCAGGGCGAGCGGGTGCGGGCATCCTACGGCGGCAATTATGAAAAGCTCGCGGCGATGAAGCATCGCTATGATCCGACAAATTTCTTTCGACTGAATGCGAATATCCGGCCAGCGATGGGTCGGGAAGCGCGCGAAGGCGCATAAAGCCGCGCATATAAGAGCCCTGGCAGGTCGGGGACCTGCCCTACTAGTTTAAGTCCGCGTGCCTAGAGCGGATTTGATGCGGTCTGGAGTGAACGGGATCTGCCGAATGCGGACGCCGGTCGCATCGAAGATCGCATTGCCGATCGCCGCGGCGATTACCGTGATCGACGTCTCGCCGGCTCCGTTCGTGGGCTGATCGGGGCGGTTGATCAGCACGCTTTCGATTTTCGGCACTTCGAAGCCGAGCGGGAGCGTGTGATACGTCGACCAGTCGACCGACGTGATTTTCTGGTCGTCCCAGGTCACTTCTTCGCCCAGGCAGCGGCTCATGCCCTGCAAGGCTCCGCCTTCGATTTGATTTCGCAGACCGTCCGGGTTTGAGATCGGGCCGACATCGTTAGCGGCGAAAATGCGCTTGACCGCGATTTTTCCCGTGTCCTGATTTACCTCGATGTCGACCACCAGGGCCGAGTACCCGTTGTCGCCTTCATACAGCACGCAGGCCACGCCGCGGCCGGTGGCGATTCCCGCGGGTCGAAGACCGGGTTTGGGCGAGGCGCGCGGGGTCCAGTTGGCGGCCTTGGCGGCCGCGTTCAGAACGGCGATCAGGCGCGGGTCGCGAAGATGGCGCAGGCGATACGCGACGGGGTCCGCTTTGGCGCGCGATGCCAGTTCATCCATAAAACATTCGTGAGCAAATGTGTTTTGGAGGCGCGCCGGCGACCGGAGCGGGCCCGTCCAGAATGCCGAGCGGACGGCGTGCAGAATGACGCGTTCACTTTGAATCGTGCCAGTGCCGTAAGCCTTGCCGTTGATTTTTCCGGCCACATACGACGGGATCCCGTTGCTGCCGTTGTTGTAAGCCCGGGGATCGGGCGCCGGGGTTTGTGGGACGAAGGGCTCGGGTTCGAAGCCCAGCAAATGACCTGTGACGACGTTGCCTGGGGTCGCTGGGCCGGGCCGGTTCCCCAGGGTTGGCGACCATGACTCGTGTTCCCAGGCGATGATGTTGCCGTTCGCGTCGGTGGCGGCGTGCTGATCGATCACGTAGGCGTTGCCGTAATTTTCCCAGGCCATTTCGTCTTTGCGCGAAAGCTGTACGCGAACGGGTTTCCCAACGGCCTGCGAGAGCACGGCGGCGTCATAAGTTACTGTGTCGGCCCCGTTGAGCCCATAGCATCCCGAAGCGCGGCGGTAGATCACGTGGATGTTTTCGGGCTTGATGCCAAGCAGCATGGAACAGGTGTTGCGCTGATACCAGACGGCCTGCGTGGGCGACCAGATGGTGGCTTTATCGGACTGGACGTCGGCGACAGCGCAGGAGCTGCCTATCGAAGCGTGCATCTGATACGGGTGCAGATAGGTCGAGCGAAGCGAGACGCCCTGGTTCCATTTTTCTTCGACATCGAGCGAATCGACCAGCGCCGTATCCCGCGTGGGCCGCTGGTATCGAAGATGGGTGTAGAAATTTTCGTGGCTCGGCAGCGTCGGCCCGGGCGACCAGTTTACTTTCAGCTTCTCGGCGATCTGGATCGCCTGCCACGGTTTCTGCGCGACCACGCCGACGAAGTTTTTCTTCACGACGACTTTGACAAACCCAGGCATACCCTTCACCGAAGATTCGTCAACCCCGGCGAGCGTCGCGCCGACCGAGGGCGGACGGACAACCCGCCCGTGGAGCATGCCGGGAACTCGAACATTGTGGACGAATTCGAACTCCGCCGTCGCGAGCGCGGGGAGATCGGGGCGCGGGGCGGGTTTGCCGAGGATGGTCCACGTCGCCGGATCCTTGCGCCTCGCATTAGGGTCGAGGACGAGATTGAATTTCTTGCTCCCGATCAACTGACCATAGGAGATCGATTTCGAGGCGCCGGTAATGAAGCCGTCCTTCGCCGTTAACTGATCTCCGGGCACACCGAGCTGGCTGGACGCCAGCTTAACCAGCGCTTCCCGGGCGGTCGCACAGGCCTGGGCGAGATTGCTGTGGTTGAAATTCGCCGGATGCGATTGGCTCCCGGAAGTGTGCGCCTGATCCGGCGTAATGGCCGTGTCGCAGTACAGGAGCTTCACGCGATCAAAGGGGACGCAGAGTTCCTCGGCAACGAGCTGCATCTGGGCGGTCGAAATTCCCTGCCCCAGTTCTTCTTTCCCGCTGTAGGCCGTCACGACCCCGTCCGAGCCAATTGCGATCCAGGAGTCGACGTCGGACAGCTTCGGGGAGCCTGCGATGGGCCCTTGCTGGGCACGGCCAAGTTTGAAGCTGACGATCAGCGCGCCGGACGTTTTCAGAAAATCGCGCCGGGAAAATCCGGAATCCCACGAGGACTTCATCGCGCAACCTCCTTCGCGTAGCGTTTGATCGCGCTGAGCATGCGAACGTTAGTGAAGCAGCGGCACAGGACGCCGGACATCGCCTTTTCGATTTCCGATTCGCTGGCGTGGGGATTCTTGTCCAGAAAGGCCTTCGCGGTAAGGATGACGCCGTTCAGGCAGAACCCGCACTGGGCGGCTTGCTCGTCAATGAAGGCTTTCTGGATGGGATGAGGCTTGTCGACTGTACCCAGGCCTTCGAGCGTGGTGATTTCGGCCCCGGCCACGGATTTCACCGGAGTGACGCAGGAGCGGACGGCCCGGCCGTTTACAATCGCAGTGCACGCCCCGCACTGGCCCAGCCCGCAGCCAAATTTCGGTCCGCGCAGCGCCAGATCGTCGCTGAGGGCATAAAGCAGAGGAGTTGCCGGGTCCAGATCGAGGTTGTGCGTCCGGCCGTTGACCTTCAGAGTGACAGCGCTCATGTGTCTATTATTGTGGCTCTGGGCTCGGGGTAGGGCGGAAAAAGCGCCGGGGTCAAGAGGCGCAGAGGCGAAGATTTGGCGAATATACATCTTTGGGCGAAGATGTACGTAAGTTTCTCTGAAACAAATCGACCCGAGAATGCTCTATTATGTCATGGAAAGCCTCGTAGCCTCTCTCGAACAGGATGAACTGTTGGCGCAGTACCGCACTGCCATGGCGGCCTATAGGGGCGCAGTCGACGCGCTCGAAGATTTGCAGGGACCGGAACGTTTCGGAGCTCAGTTGCAGGCGCTGAAAGCGCATCTGGAATGCGAGCATGCCTGGGATCAGGTGATGCGGCGGCAGCCGGAGTGTAGCCGGTAAAATTCCGCCCCGCAGGTCGGCGGCCTGCGCTACTAAATTACTGAAAAAATCAGGATTGCGTGCGATATGGACTTTGAGTCATGTCTGCGCCTGATATCGCTACGACCGAAACCCTACCACTCGTTAAGGTAAGCCATTTAATCTCGCGGTTGCCGGCGTTTTCTCCGGTGGCGCTGCGGCTGATGGGCATCATCTTCAGAGACGACGTTTCCTTCTCCGAAGTGGGCAAGCTGGCGCAGCTTGATCCGGTGCTCTCCGGCGAGATTCTCAAGATCGCCAACTCGGGTTTGTACGGCCGGCGATCTTCGGTGCGGACCATTGTGCAGGCAATCGCCGTGATCGGCATGTCGCGGCTGACCACGATCGTGGTGACGGCGGCCATCTGGAAGGGTCTGCCGCGGAGGCCTCCACAATTCGTACGGGACTGGTGGCGGCACAGCATCGCGACCGCGCTGGTGGCCGAGCACATGAACGTCGACAGCGCCCAGGCGAATCAGGCGTACACGGCTGGTCTGCTGCACGCGATCGGGCAGTTGGCGATGTTTCAGTACGCCGGGGAAAGCTACGAGGAGATGGTGGATGAAGTGCGCTCCTCCGGCAGCGACCTGCGGGAGCGGGAGCGCCGGGCGTTCGGATTGAACCATGCCGAGCTGGCAGAGACTATCCTGAGTTCCTGGAAACTTCCAGCGGACGTATGCCTCGCGGCTGCGGAGCATCACAGCCACCACGAAACCTCGCGGCTATCGGCGGCCGTGCACACCGGGTGCTTCGGGGCGGAGTACATGGGATTCGGCGAGTGCGGTTCCGGTTCGCACGGCGAGTCCGAGGAAGTCCCGTCGCGCGTGGCGGAGCAGATGGAGTCGAATTATCTGCCGCAAGTTCTCCCCCTAGAAGTGAACCGCGTCGAGTGTTCACTCATCTAATCACCCCGCCATCAATCCCGCCACCGCTCATTCGCCCGCGGCTCGATATCGGCGCGACCGAACCGCGCGCGATAGCAAGCGGGACGGATGGCCGGTACAATCGGACCATTCCAAATCGGTACGACATGGTGATTGGCGCGATCGCGGCTTCGCTTTAAGCTGTCTTTGAGAGCGGGACACGTCTTCGCAACCAACTGACCTCGAAGTATTCCAGGTCCTTATCGAGAGACGATTTCTCCCGCTCTCCCCACCATAGTTCCGGCGCGCTGCGCCGCCATCTGATCGTAATTCACAACTTCAAAAAATGGCTCTTGTTCGGGAGGGGCGGAGTGGTACGTCTTACCGGCGGCGTCCTGCCACAGGAACACCGCGTTGCCCCGGGGTTCGTTCTCTTGAGGGGCGCGGAAGAGGACCGGGACGCTTACGTCGTCGATTTCGAGCTGCAAGTCCCCATTCCCGGCTTGGGGTCGCGGATTTAAGAGATGATGCACCAGCGGGTTTGTGCG
>Ga0070731_10001829_pt1 | contig 21339 bp, 17 predicted proteins | sample Coa_R1_2_FD_66448 | JGI IMG/M metagenome (GOLD analysis project Ga0070731, IMG submission 66448) | Surface soil microbial communities from Centralia Pennsylvania, which are recovering from an underground coalmine fire - Coalmine... | ecosystem: Environmental > Terrestrial > Soil > Unclassified ... | reverse complement strand
GCTGACGAGATCCTTCACCTCGACGTCCGCCCGAAGGCTGATCCGGCCGGACCACTGGGTGCTCGATCCCGTCGTTCCCGGGGCGAGCTGGTTCAGCTGGGCCCCCGCGTCTTCGATCGCGGGGCTCCGATCCAGATAGTGAAGGTCGAGATGGCCGGAAAGCTGGAACCGCAGCGCGCTTCCCTGATCGGCCCCCGTGGTCACCGGGGGCTCCTGGCCTGCCTGCGCCGCCAAGACGAGCGCGAGGGAAACGGCGAGGAACATCCGGCCACGTTAGAAGAATCGCCGGAGGGACGCCAGAAAAAAGTCGGGCGCTACGGGAACGGCGGCGGACGGTAGCCCCGCCCGATGTAGAGATGAAATTTCAAGGGGGGCGAGGGGAGCAGGGTCGCACGACCGACGGGCACGACGACCTCCCCTTTGGGCTCCAGCGATCGAAAGACCCGCTCCAGCTCATCGCTCGTCTCCTTGGCCCGGCCCTCACCCTCGACGACGATGACCGCATCGCGGCCTTGGAGTTGCCGGGGATCGGCCCAGTAGCCGTACTGCAGGGCCTTGGCGCCGATCAGGTTGGCCCCGTGGACCTCCAAGGGCAGCCGCAGCTGGTAGGCCAGCTGGCTCGTGCAGGTGTACTTTCGCCCGAGGCCGAGATAGAAGGCGGAATCGGGAAGTCCGGTCCGTGCCGTCCGGGCGGCGTCCGCGACCTCCTTCCATCCATAGGGACCCTGGAGGGGAGAGAAGAGCGGCAGGAACCAGACCAGATGGACGCCCACGCCGACCAGGAGCAGTCCCGAGACTCCCACCAGCCAGCCGCGGGCGCGGGCATAAAATGCCGCGACCGCTCCCGTACGTTCGGCCGCCATTCCCGCCATCGCGACGATCACCGAAAGATAGCTGGCCAGGGGCCACAGGATGTGAGGGGGCCGGGCGCAGCTGATCGCCGCGAAGAGCAGGAACATCGGTAGGAAGAAGGCGAGGAGAAAGCGTTCGTGGGGCTGCTGGGAGCGGACCAGGCGGACCAGGGTCACCGCCGCCAGGGGCAGCGTCAGGGTGAACGGCGCCAGGGCCTGGGCGCGGAGATACCGCCCCAAGGCGAATCCATGGGACTCATCCAGCCGCTCCTTGCTCTGAAAGAGGAAGGACGCCCACCCATGCGTCCAGTTCCAGTAGAGGACCGGCAGGAAGACCAGCAGGGCGACGCCCCCCGCCACGTACGGCCAGGGGCTGGCCAGCCGGCGGCGATCCCTTGCCGACAGCGCCAGGTAGAGGAAGAGCGAGGGCACGAGGAGCACGGCGGTGTATTTGGACAGCATCGCGCCGCCAAGCGAGGCACCCGCGGCTAGCCAGGCACGCGGACTTCCGCTCTCGACCGCCTCCCACGACAGCGCCAGGGTCAGGCTCCAGAAGAAGAGCAGCGGGGAATCCGGGAAGCCGGCCTCGGACACCACCAGCGGAATGGGCGACAGGGTGAAGAGGAGGATGGCCCAGACGGCGGCCACCTCGCCATAGAGCCGACGGGTGAAGCGGGCGAGCACGATGGAGGATCCCACGGAGAAGACCAGCGGGACGAGTCGAATGCCGAAGGGGGTGTCTCCCGCCACGAGCCGGCCCACGGCGATCGCCCAGGCGATCATGGGGGGGTGGTCGAGATAGCTCCAGTCGAGGTGACGGGCGAAATTCCAGTGGTAGGCTTCTTCGGGCAGGACAGGGGCGATCGCGGCCAGGAGGATCCGGACCGGCAGGAGGGCCAGAAGCCAGCGGGCCCAGTCGGGCAGCCCGCGAGCCGATGCGGAGTCGGCGGTCGGCGGCATGGGTGTCGGGGGCCCAGTATATCGGGCCCCCTACCGGCTCGCCAGATGGATTCGATCCCGCCCCTCCGCCGGCGTCCCCCCAGGACGCTCACGTGGGACTGCCCTCCGCCGGCTCCCCGTTTCCCCAACGCCTCCAAGGGGTGAGCTCGGCGGAGGCCCTCCACTTCCCTTTCCGGGGATCTGCCCTTCACGTCCGGGATCCCCGGATCCCGCTACCCTCCGCCCGAAGGCGAGGGTACTGGCCCAACAATAGGGCCGCGTCCGGACCTGCGGCCTCCGTGTCTGTACCGGCAGCACGGATGGTCACCGATCCGGTATGGGGCTATATCGGCGTGGGTCCGCGAATTCTTTAATCGTCGGATCGCAACGGGTTCCTGGGATTCCCACCCTGGAGGAGGGAGCCCAGAAGCCGGATGGCATGACGGGGGGTCCGGGCCACGTGAAACAGCCGTCCTCCGTAGAGAAAGCCGGCCTTCTGGGCCCGCCGGTCCCAGGCCAGGAGACCCGCGTAGTATCCCGCCGTGTCGAGCACCACGATCGGCATTTGGATCAGCCCGGTTTGGTGCAGGGTCAGCAGATCTCCCAACTCATCCAGGGTTCCATAGCCCCCCGGCAAGATCACCGCACCCACGGCGCCCCGGATGAGCGCGGCTTTTCGAAGGGCGAAGGTCCCGTAGGCTCTCATGGAATGGAGTCCGCGGTGGCGGATCTTCCAGAACTTCTGGAGGATGACGCCCTGGACGGTGCCCCCCTCCTCCAACGCCCCGTCGGCGGCCGCGCCCATGATGCAGTCGCCCTTGCCTCCCCCGGTCCGCAAGATCCATCCCTCACGGGCCAGGCGCCGGCCGAAGTCCCTCGCCGCCCGGAGGTAGACGCCGTCGCCGAGACTCGCCGAGCCTCCGGCAAGCATGATGACCGGTCTCATGGGATTCATCTTAGCCCGGGATCGGATTTCCGCCGACTTTCTTTGCGCCTCGCTCCGGTGGCGAGTAGAATGGACCCGATGGCGACGCGCAGCATCCCGCTCCTCACCGACGAGCAATTGATCGAACTCCTCAAGAAAGGCGACCGGAAGGCCGGCGATGCCCTGGTCATGCGCCACAACCGCCTGGTCGCCCGCGCCGTCTATGAAGTGGTCCGCGACCTGGCCGCGGTCGAGGACCTGATCCAGGAAATCTTCATGAAGGCGTTCCGCAAGGTGAACCTCTACAACCCCGAACAGGGGAAGTTCACCGTGTGGCTCACGACGGTGGCGCGCCACGAGGCGATCAACCATTTGAGGCGGATGAAGCGCTCCCGCCACGTTTCGCTGGATGACACCGCGCCCGAAGGCGGATTCTCCCCCATCGAGCGTCCCAGCCAGCAGGTGTCCAAGAAGGAAACCTGGGGCCGCGTGATCGACGCCATCCACAAGCTCCCCGAGCCGGCCCGAACCATCCTCATCAAGCGGATCCTCGAATCCAAGCCCTTCGACCACATCGCCAAGATGCTCAAGCAGCCCGTCGACACCGTCAAGACCATCTATTACCGCAACACGGAGTCTCTCCGGAAGAAGCTCGGCATCCCGGGCATCTGAGCTCGCCGCAAAGGCGGGTTTCCCTCATTTCCCTCCCGCGTCCCAAGGACTTCCCGTTCCGGCTGGGCTCGTGCTCTTTCCAGGCGTGTTCGTCACCCCCGCGGCGCTCGGGATCGACCCGGACGGCAGCTTCCGGGCGAAGCACCCGCCGCCTTATCGCCGGGGAAATCCGGAAGCTCCGCTTCGGAGGGGAACAGAAACGCCCGCGGAGGAAGACCTCCGCGGGCGTGAGTAGGCGCGTTGGACTACTTCGCCGGCTGCGTCCGCTTTTGCTTCCGCTCTTCCTTGGTCGCGGGATCGTCGGGCGTGCCGTCGGCACTCGACCCCGCGGTCTTGACAAAGAGACGGAAGCCGTCGGCGCCCATCACCCGGGCGAAGTCCGACACCGTCGTGTAGCCGTAGGGCTCGATCACGGCGCCCTGCCACTTTTCCGTGGTTCCGATTCCTCCCACGTACGCCGCGATCTGCGACCCGTGCCGGCTATAGAAGCGGATCAGCCACTGCAGCTTGCGGACGTCCTTGGTCGTGTTCTTCAGGCGGACCCGGACGCCGTAGTTGTTGTCGGCGTCGTCCCGCAGGATGCGCTCGACGACCACGGCGTCGTCCCCGTAGGTGACGCCGTCCTCGGTGGAGATGGGCATCCACTCGATCGTCTTGGCGATGCCCCGCGTCCGATCCGTGCCGAGCTCGGAGGTGGGGTTGTTCAGCATGGCCGGATCGATGTGGACCGTAGTCCCTTCGGACCCTGCCTCCTGCTCCCACTCGTCTCCGGGCCTGATGGACTCGCCGCACCCGGCGACGAACAGGACTGCGAGAAATGCGTAGCGCATGCGGGTTCTCCTTTGGCTCGCCCTGGGGATTATTGTCCGCGCAGTCCGGCCGTGGCCGCCTTGAACCGCGCGGTCCGCGCGGGATCGGTCGCCGCCACGGCTCCCTGCTTCTGGATCTGGTCGTCGATCGCCTGGATCCGACCGTCGAGTTCCGGGTGCGTCGACCACGCCCCGCGTTCCTTCTTCGGCAGCCGGGCAATGAACTCCTTGAGGGAATTGGGATTGTACCGCACGCCCGGGCGGCAGAGGACCTGGACGCCCAGAGCGTCGGCGGCGAGCTCGGACTCGCGGCCATAGCCGTTAACGATCAGCTCCTTGGTGAAGCCGTCCAGGACCGACCCGAAGCCTTTCGTCAGGGTGGCGAGATTGTCGCCCGCGGTCTTCTTGCCCAGGATCGAAAGGACGCCCGAGGCGAGGTGGCCGCCCGTGTCGAGGATGCCCATGACGCCCGCCTGGTCGGCGGCCCGGTTGGCGTGATCCTCGGGATGGCGCAGGTTCACATGGCCGATTTCGTGGGATAGCACGCCGGCCAGCTCGTCCTCGTTCTCCATCTGCTTCAGGGCGCCGGTGGTGACGAAGATGAACCCGCCGGGAGCGGCGAACGCATTGATGTCGGGCGAGTTGACCACCCCGAAGTGGTATCCCTTGAAGGTCTCGGGACGGTCGGATTCCATGGCGACCGACAGGCCGACCATGGCGACGTACTCCTCCAGGTTGAGATCCTTGTCGTAGAGGCCGACGTAGGTGCCCTGGGCATCGAACATCGCGTTGGCGGCGACGCCCCGGCCGACATAGTACTCCTGGCTCTCCGTCAGCTTCGGATGGGAGCAGCCCACGACGGCGCCGAGGGCCGCGGCCAGGAGCGGGACCAACAGTCGATTCATAGCGTTCGATTACTTGACGGAGGAGTACTCGGCGAGCTTGCCCGTTTTGCGAAACTCGTCCATCTTCCGGGACAGGGTTCCCCGCTGGCTGATCCAGGCCTGGCGGACCTCCCACCGGTCCACGCTTTGGAACGCCTTGTCCATCTCGGGGCCTTTCTCCTTCCGGTAGCTGGCTTCCGTCTCCGGATCGAAGCGGCCCGCCTCGTAGCCCTGCCCCTTGAGCTCGCCCATTTCCTTCTCGTTGGAAGGACCCTTCACGTACTTCTCGGAAGGAATCAGCGCCGAGCGGGCGATGTAGGCTTCCGTCCCGTCCGCCCGCTTCACTTTCGCGAAGCTCCCTTCGTACGCGAGGACCGTGACGTCGTCCCCGATCTTCGCGTCGGCGATGTATCCCCGGGTGGTGTTCGGAACTTTGTTGTAGGAGGCGTTTTGGACGTTGACCTTCTTGGGTCCGAGGGAGTCGTCGTCCTGGGCGGGAGCCGGAAGCAGCAGCGACAGCAGGACCGCCAGAACTGGCGCGGAAAAAACCATTCCGAGGTCTCCCGAGGATCCCGCGATTCTAAGGCCCCCGAAATACCGATGTCAACGTTTCTGCGTCAGGGCGACATCTCCTTGAGGCGGCGCTGGGCCAGGTCATATTCGAAGGTCCCCCGGGCGCCGGTGTTCAGCCCCGACTGGTATGCCGACCGTGCGGCGGCCGCATCTCCTTCGATCCGCTTCCGCTCCGCGATGTAGAGCCACGCCTCGCAGCGCGCCTGGCTGGGGCGACAGACCGCTCCTTCCGCCGCCTGGAGCAAGTCGGCCTCCGAAAGCACGCCTCCCAGGTACAGCGGGAGGCAGAGCAGGTGGTTCTTCCCCGGCTCTTTCCCCAGCTCCTTCAAGGTGGCCTGATAGGCCTGGATCCCTTCCGCGGCGGCCCCGGAGCGCCCCGCCCGCCGCTCGCCGATCCACAGCAGCGAGTGGCTGGACGCCAGGAGCTCGAGGTCGCTGCTGAGCCCCTGGTTGGCTTTCAGGGCGGCCCGGAGATCCGTCAGCGCCTCCGCGTCGCGGCCCAGGAGAAGGAGGGCGCAGGCTCGGGCGAAGGGGACCCCGGGGTCGGACGGCTTCGCCTTTCGGGCCTCGTCCAATTCGCTGAGCGCCGTGGCGGCGTCCCCCCGCGCCAGGACGACGGCCGCCCGAAGCGTCCGGGCCTTGGCCATCTGCGCGTCCTCGCGGACCGCCGCCGCGGCGTCCTCAAGGGCGCCGTTGAGGTCCCCCTTCCGCTGCCGGGCCAGGGCGCGGTCGTAATAGTATTCCGCCCGCTCCTGGGTCTTGAGCAGCAGCGTCGATTCCGCGATGGCCTCGTCAAAGTCCTCCAAGAGGAGAGCGCAGCCCAGCAGTTTCTGGTGCACCGTCGTCAGCGCCGCGTCCGGAGTCCGGCGTTCGACCAGGTCGACCACGCGGCGGAACTGCGCCCGAGAGTCCTTGTACCGCTCCTTCTCCCAGTAGCAGACGCCCAGGCCGAACGACGCGTTATATTCCTCCGGTGCCCGCTCGAGGCACTTCTCGAACTCGGGGATGGCGCCGTCGAAGTCCCGAACCTTGAGCTTTTCCTGTCCCGCTTTGAGACGGACGGCGGACTCCTGCGGCGCCAGGAGGACAAGGACCAGCAGGATCATTACTTGTGCTCCATCTGGTAGGAGCCGTCCCAGTCGGGGGGTGGGGGATCGCTCATGTAGCGCTCGCAGAGGCTGACATACACTTCCGACGGCCGATCGCCCTTGTGCGTCAGCGAGAGGAACATCTCCCAGGCCTTGCTGAAGCGGCGGGCCTGGAACTCGGCGAAGGCTTCCTCGAAGCGCTTCGCCCGTTCCAGCCGATCCGCGGGCGCCTCCCCCTTCACGCCGATCAGCTCGAAGATCCGCACGGGCACCTTCTTCCCCTTGACCTTGATCAGTGCGAGCTCTCGGACGTCGAGCTTCTCCTTCGCAGGCATACAGGCGGCTTCGCTGATGATGATCTCGGTCCCGAACTCCTTGTTTACTCCTTCAAGCCGAGACGCGAGATTGACCTCGTCCCCGATGACCGTATAGCCCACCTGATGTTTGGCGCCCATGTTTCCCACGGTCGCCACGCCGGTGTTGATGCCGATGCGGGCCCTCATCTCCGGAAGTCCCCGCTCCTTCATCTTGATCGCCATCTGCCGAAGCCTCTTCTGGGCATTGATCGCCGTCAGACACGCCCGCAGCGCATGGTCGGCCTGCGCGATCGGATCGTTCCAGAACGCCATGATGGCGTCGCCCATGTACTTGTCGATCGTTCCCTCGGTCTTGAAGATCTCCTCCGCCGCCTCATTGTGATATTCGCTGATGAGGGCGACCAGTTCCAGCGGGTCGAGCAGCTCCGACATCGACGTGAACCCGGCGAAGTCCATGAAGAACATGGTCAGCGTCTTCCGCTCGCCCTTCAGGCTGAGGGCGTCGGGATTCGCCAGGATCTTCTCGACGACCTTGGGGGACACGTAGCTTTGGAAGTCTCGCTTGATACGCATCCGCTGTCGGCCTTCGTTCAGGAAGTTGACCGCGCTGGTCGCCGCGTAGGAGAGCACGATGGCCATGACGGGGATAACGAGCTCGATGATCCAATGGTTCGAAAATGCCACGAGGCTCGACCCGGTATAGGCCGTCAGGAGACCGACCGCTCCCGAGGCTCCCACGACGGCAGACGAGAAGCGCGTCGCCAGCGCCGCACCCAGAGCCAGCGCAACGGTACTTAAGAGGGTAAATAGGTACGGTGCCTCCCGCAGAATCTCCCCTTGAAGGATGTTCCGGATCGCCGTCGCGTGCATCTCGCAACCCGGCCTCTCGCCGACCGGCGAGGCCTTCAGATCGAAGAGTTGGGCCGCGCTGGTTCCGATCACGACAATTCGGTCTTTGACCTTGGCCGGGTCGAAGCTGGTAATCTTCTTCTCGTCCTCGATCGACCAGACTCCGGCGATGACCGGGGACGCGTACATCGCGGTGAATTTCTCGTAGAAGCGGAGCCCGATCAATCCTTCTCGTTCCAAGGGAATTGAGAGACGCCCGACGCGGAGAATCCCGTTCCGAATCTGCACCGACTTCACTTGTTCCCGGACCATGAGGCCCGCTAGGGCGAACGACGGATAGTAGTGGCCTCGGAAGCGGACCAGGAGCCGATATTTCCGGATGATATCGTCGATGTCGCGAGGGGTTTTGACGTCGGAGATGCCCGCGATCGCTTGGGCGATCGCCGGCTGGGACAGTTGGACCGACGCGTAGGGAGCGGAGATCTCCACACTTCCGTCCGTATCCACTTCAATCGCGTACTTCTTGAGGAGAGCATCCAAGTCTTTTCGCTTATCGGCGCGTTCATTTGGATCAAGGCTGAAGGGCACGGCGAAATAGGACGGGGGTCCAGCGAGGATGTCCTTTGCCCACTCGGATTCCGTCGCCTGTGCGTCAAGATCGATGTGCGTGAACATGTCGAAGAGAATGACCCGTGCCTTGCCCATGGCGCAGCCGCGGAACAAGGTCGAGATCACGTCTCGGGGCCAGGGCCAAGTCCGATGCTTCTGGTCCATATCGGTGAACCAGGCGAGACTGTCGTCGGTGATGTCCATGACCGCAATTTCGGGATGGTCGAACTGCTGGATATCGCCCTTTGGCGGCTTGGTCCATCTCATCCGCAGATCCTGAGTTTTCAATTCCAGCGGCCGAAGGATCTCTGTGGAGTGGACGAGAATCGCTAGGATTGCGACACCGGCTCCCGCCAGGAGCGCCTGGACAAGTTTAGGGAGTTCCTTGCGCGCGGCCATGGTGTCGGATTATACGCCGCTAGGAGTTCACTCGAATTGGGAAAAGACGGGGATTGGAGGTCTGTGATTCGCGACTTTGGACCTACTTGAACTTCACGCAGATCGCCGTCAGGTCGTCTTCCTGCGTGACGCCCGCGGCAAAGCGCTCGAACTCGTAGAAGATCGTCCCCAGGATGAACGCGGGCGGCTTCGCGCACTCGGACTGCAGCACGGGCTCCATCCTGCCGATGCTGAACTCTTCGCCCGCTGGATTCTTGCCTTCTTCGATGCCGTCCGTGTAGAGCAGGAGAATGTCCCCGGACAGAACGTCGACCGTCTCCCCCGCGAGCTGCGCGTCGAAGATATGCGGCTGCGCCATGCCGATCATCAGTCCGCCGCCTTCGAACTTCCGGATGGTCCCCTTCGAGGGCGAATACAGCATCGGCGGATTGTGCCCTGCCCGGACGGAGGTCAGCGTCATCCCCGTGGGATCGAAGACGATCACCGAGACGGTGACGAAGCTCGACCGGTCCATGTCCTTGACGATGTCGGCGTTCGTTTTCTTCACCGCGGCCACGGGATCGCTCATTTCGGAAAGGCGGATGGACAGGACCTTCTTGGTCATGCCCATCAGGATTCCCGCCTCGATGCCGTGGCCCGACACGTCGCCGATGACGAAGGCCATCCGGCCGTCGCTGAGCTCGACGAAGTCGAACAGGTCGCCCGAAAGCTCGTCGGCCGGGCGGTACGTGTAGGCGATCTCGCAGCCGTTCATGATCGGCGCCTTCGTGGGCAGAAGCTTGCGCTGGCGCGAGGCCGCGATCTTCACGCCCTTCTCGAGGTTCGTGGCCCACTGGGCTTTCTCCTCGAGCTTGGTCACCTGCGATCGGAGCTGCGTCACGTGCGCCGCCGAGGCGTTCAGCTTCATCGTATTGGAGTCGCGGACCTTGGCTTCGAGCTCCGTCTTCTGCTTGAAGCGCGGATTCGAAGGCAGGTAGTCCTTGCACTCGTAGTTCATGTGCCGCCACACGCGCTCGACGGCGGCCTGCGTCACCGACACGCGGGAGGCCATGCGGACCTCGTCGCAGAGCTGGGCGCAGAACGGGCAGACCCAGCAGTATTCGCGGTCGACGAACTGCCACAGCTGGTTCGACCCGAGCTCCCGGCGCACCTGCTGAAGCTCGTTCTCCAGCTTGGACGCGACCGCCTCGAGGTCGCCGGGCTTCGCCGGCAGCTGGGAGGCCGACAGCAGGATCGGAAGCTTGGCCGTCCCCAGAAGCTTGAAGAAGCCCCGGAGGGAGTCGGGCGGGTTGATCAGGGTCAGGGCGTGGTCCTTCGCCTTCCCCTGCTGGGCGGTGTAGTAGAAGGCCCGGGCGAGGGCCATCGACGGACCCGAGAGGGCGCTCGCGTCGATCGCCAGGCTCCGTTCCTTCAGGAAAACCTGCTTCTGGAGCACAGTGAGCATGTCGTCCGTGAAGCGGCCCCGCAGCGTGACCAGCGTGAACGGTCCCCGCTGGTCGGTCGTGACCTCGTATTCATTGGTCCGGACCACGGTTTCGTGGGACGGCGTCGGAGGCGGCATTGGCATAGGTGCTTTTTGAGTGTACCTTTCAGCGGAAGCGGACGCAAACGGCGGTCATATCCTGGTCGCGATCCGCTCCCGAGCAGAACTGCTCGGCCTCGAGCACCGCCGCGCCCAGGACGAATTCCGCGGGCGAGCCGGCGTTGGCGTTCAGGATGGACGCGACCCGGTCGGCCCCGAACGTCTCGCCGCTGCGATCGCGGAGTTCCTCCAGGCCGTCGGTATGGAGGAGGAGGAGATCGCCCTGGCTCAGGGCGAAGCTCTGCACCTCGATTTCCTCCTCGAACGTCGCCGTCGGGACGAGGCCAAGCAAGGGTCCCGGCAGGGCCAGACGTTCGACCACCGGCGCGCTGCCCCCCCGCACGAGGAAGGGAGCCGCGTGACCCGCCCGCGCGATCTTCATCTCGCGACGGGGGCCGTCGATCAGCGCCACCGTCGCCGTCACGTAGCACTCGCGGTCCAGATCGTCGCACAGGTCGTCGTTGGCCAAGCCGAGGGCGCGCTGAATGTCCCCAGTCTCGGCGAGGCGGATCCGGAGCACCTTCCGGGCGATGCCCATCAGGACCCCGGGATCGGCCCCTCCGGCCGAGATGTCGCCGACGACGACCGCGAGGCGGCGGTCCGGGAGCCGGACGAAGTCGTAGAAATCACCGCTCAGCTCGTCGGACGGGCCATAGAAGACGGCGATTTCGCAGCCCTCGAGATACGGGGGCTCCGAAGGGAGGAGATGCCGCTTGCGGGCGTCGAGGCCTTCCGAGAGCGCGGCTTTGGTCGCCCGCCGCACTCCCGTGTTCGAGCGCATCCCGGCGTTCCGAGCGGACTCCGGAAGCGGCTGCCCGCTCGACAGCACGCGCTCCAGGACTTCGAAGGGCCAGCCGTCCGTCTTCCCCTCCGCGTAGGTGCTGCACTCCTCGCCCAGGTGGGTCGCCACCGAATCGACGACCCGCTGCGTCACGGACCCGCGCGCCACGAACCGGATTCCGGGCCGGAGCGTGACGCAGAACGGGCAGAGCCAGCGACCCTCCGCGTCGGCCAGCTGCCAGCAGGGGTTGGTCTCCAGCATCGTGCGGACGAGGTGCACCCGGTCATGGGCCTTGCGCACCCGGGCCTGCACCTGGTCGGCGCTCCCTTCCAGGTCGCGGTCCGACACGGCGAGCGCGACGCGCGACTCCCGGTCCACGAGCTTCAGAAGAGCCCGGATCTTGTCCGGCGGCCTCACGAGCACCATGCTCCCCGTGCGCGGATCGAGGGTGGAGGCGTATTCGCTGAAGGCCCTCACCAGGGGGAGCGCCACGGCGTCGAGCTTCGACAGGTCCACTGCCAGGAAATCCGGCTTCTGGAGGAATTCGGCCAGTCCGCCGAGGAGGGCGTCGCTATAGCGGCCCACCGGCGCCAGAAGCGTGAAGAGCCCCCGCTTTCGGACGTACAGGGTAAAGTCCCGGTCCCGGGTATGGACGCGGGTATGCCGCGTCGACCCGCTCTTCTCCGCCATGAGATTCCTCGCCGAAGGCTGTTCAGATTGTACACTATCCGCCCACCCGGCAGCTCACGCGGACCCTCGAGGACCGGATTTCCCCAATATTTCCCCTCGACTGGCCGATTTTCATGTACAACTTGCGGGGGGGTTCGCGTGGACTACCGCTGGGATGACACCGTCGCTTCATCGCTCCAGGACGACCTGGACCGCCTCGTCTACCTTTCCAAGCTCGTCGGCGCGGACCCCGGACTGGCGCAGGCCGGCGGCGGAAACACCTCCTACAAGTGCCTCGAAAAGGATCACGCCGGCCGCGAGATCGAAACCCTCTGGGTGAAGTCCACCGGGGCCGATCTTCGGGACATCGACCGCCGCGGGTTCACGGCCCTCCGCCTGTCCGAACTCCGCCTGCTCCGGCACCGGCCGGCCATGTCCGACGAGGAGATGATGGCCTTCATGGCCTCGTCCATGATGGACGTCCGCCACCCGCTGCCGTCGATCGAAACCCTGATCCACGTCATTCCTCCGGCCCGCTGGATCGTCCATACCCACGACGTCGCCGTTCCCGCGTTGACGGACACCTCGAAGAAGGATGCCTTCGTCCGCGAGGCGCTGGGCGACGAGATCGCCTACGTCGGGTACACCCGCTCGGGGTTCCCGCTGGCCAAGGCCATCATGGCGCTCAACGATTTCGACAAGGTCAAGGGCCTGGTCGTCGGAAAGCACGGCCTGGTCGCCTGGGGGGAGTCCGCAAAGGAATGCTACGACAACCTTCACCGCCTCATTTCGCGGGGGGAAGAGTACCTGAAACGGAAGCGGACGACGAAGGACCCGATGGCCAAGCGTCGCCATGGGCCCACCGAACCCGCCGCCCGGGAGGCCGCCGCGCGTGCCCTGCTGCCCGTGCTCCGCGGCATGCTCTCCCACACCCGCAAGACCATCCTCCACCTCGACGATTCCTACGATTCCCTCCGCTACGTCGACTCCGAAATGGCCAAGCAGATCCACCGCCGCGGGATGGCGACGCCCGAACACATCCTCCGCTGCGGCCGCCAACCGATGTATGTCGATGCCGAGGTGGCGGCGATGCCGACCGCCGAAGCGGCCGCGGTCCTCCGGCAGGCCGTCGACACCTTCGAGAACGATTACCGCGCGTCCTTCGCGAAGCATGGCAAGGGAACGGAGATGCTCGGCCCGGGACCCCGCATCGTCCTCCTTCCCGGAGTCGGCATCGTCGCCGCCGGTCGCGACGCCCGGACCGCCGCGATCGCCGCCGAATGCTATCGCGAGGTGATCCGCGTCATGGAGATCGTCGAGTCGTACGACCAGTTCCGCTTCCTCGAGGAGGCGAGCGCCTTCGAATTCGAGTACTGGCCGCTGGAGCTCCAGAAGCAGCGCCAGGCGGAGCCGGATCTGGCCCGCCGGGTCGCGGTCATCACCGGAGGCGCCAGCGGCATGGGCCGCGCGATCGCCGAACGCTTCGCGACCGAAGGCTGCCATGTGGTGATCACCGACCTCGACGGCGAGGGCGCGCGCCGCGCCGCCGAGGCCGTGGCCCAGAAGGTCAATGATCCGCATCGCGCCCTCGGCATTCGCGCGGACGCGACCAGCGAATCGGAGACGGCCGCCGCCTTCGCCCACGCGGTGCGGGTCTTCGGCGGCGTCGACATCCTGGTCTGCAACGCCGGCATCGTCCAGACCGCTCCGGTCGAGAAGATCACCGAGGAATCCTGGGACCGTCATTTCGACGTCAACGTGAAGGGCTATTTCCTCGCCGCCCGCGAGGCCATCCGGATCATGAAGGCGCAGGGCTGGGGCTCGATCGTCTTTAACGCGTCGAAGGCGGCCTTTGCGGCGACGACGGAAAACGCGGCGTACGCCACTTCCAAGGCGGCCGTCGCCGCCCTCGCCCGGAACCTCGCCGTCGAACTGGCCCCGGCGCAGATCCGCGTCAACTACTTCAACGCCGACTTCGTGGACACCCCCATGATGCGGAAGATGATCCAGGACCGTGCGGCGGCGAAAGGGATCACTACCGAGCAGCAGGTGGAGGACTACCGCAAGCGCAACCTCTTGAACGTCGGCCCGATCCCGGCGGAAGCGGTCGCCGAAGCGGCGCTCTTCCTGGCCTCCGACCGGTCCCGCTACACGACCGGCAGCGTGATCACCGTGGACGGCGGCCTCCGCGACGCGATGCCGCGCTGAGGGCGGATCCCGCCCCTCGGAAGCTCGTCCGGCCACCCGCTCCCGCAGCCGACCTCAAGCCGGGGAGGAAGCGAAGCCGATCCCTCCCTCCCGGACGCGGACCTCGCGGACCGGACGTCCCGAGATCCGGGCGGGTGCGGCCATCCTCCGTCCTCCCCGCCGAGAGTCCGGCGACCGGAGGGGGGAAGCCGTGCCCCGGGTCCCGCGCGACGGCGCCGATCGGAGCGCGAGGAAGTTCAGGTCCCATATTGCTTGATGCCCCCGGCTCCGCCGTTCTATAAGGGGGGACCCCATGACGCTCTTCTCCCTCGCCGCCGCCGACACCTGGAATCAGACCTACCAGCCCCACCACTGGCACTGGCTGGCCTCGGCGCTCGTGGCCGGCATTCCGGTCGTGCTGCTCCTGCTGGCCCTGACGGTCTTCCACCAATCCGCGCCCCGGGCGGCCGCCATCGGCGCCGTGAGCGCCATTCTCGTCGCGACGCTCTTCGTCGGCATGCCCTGGAGTTTGGCGATCCTGTCGTTCTTCCTCGGCGCGGCGAACGGGCTGCTCCCCATCGGCTGGATCGTGTTCTCGGCGATGTTCCTCTACCAGATCGCGGTCGACACCGGGAAGTTCGAGATCATGAAGGCGTCGATCGCCCGACTCACCGCCGATCGACGGCTCCAGGCCGTCATGATCGCGTTCTCGTTCGGGGCCATCATGGAAGGTGCGGCCGGCTTCGGGACGCCCGTCGCCATTTCCGCCGCCCTCCTCGTCGGGCTGGGCTTCCGACCCTTCCCCGCGGCCGTCCTCTGCCTCATCGCCAACACCGCCCCGGTCGCCTGGGGCTCCATCGGCATTCCCATCCGCGTCCTGGCCCAGGTCAGCGGACTGCCGCTCAACGACCTCAGCGCGATGAACGGCCGCATTCTCCCGTTCATGTCCGTCCTCGTTCCCCTCTGGCTCGTGCGGACCATGGTCCCGTGGAAGGAGACTCTCGAAGTCCTGCCGGCGATTCTCGTCAGCGGCCTCTCCTTCGCCCTCACTCAGTTCGTCTGGTCGAATTACATCGATGTCGGCCTCGTGGACATCATCGCGGGGGCCATCTCGCTGATCGCCACCGCCGTCTTCCTCAGGCTCTGGAAGCCGAAGACCCCGTGGCGCTATCCGGAGGAGCAGGACATCCCCCTGACCGCGACGTATTCCCGGCGCCAGGTCTTCATGGCCTGGCTGCCGTTCCTCGTCCTTTTTGTGTTCGTCGTCGGCTGGGGCGTCCTGCGCACGCAACCGAAGCTGGCGATCGACAAGCAGGCCTGGGCGAACATCAAGATCCCCTTCCAGGGCCTCCACGAGAAGGTGGTCCGGGTCCCGCCCGTGGAGCTGGAACCCCGGAAGGAGTCGGCCGTCTACGAGCTCAAGTGGTTCTCGGCGACCGGGACCGGGGTCCTCTTCGCCTGCATCGTGACGACGGTCCTCTTGGGGCACGGCGCGGGCGGCTTCGCGCGAAGTTTCGTCTCGACCTCGAAACGCATGGTGATCCCCCTGCTCGCCATCGTCCCCATGCTCGGCCTCGCCTACGTCACCCGCTACAGCGGCACCGATGCGATCCTCGGCCTCGCCTTCACCCGAACGGGCGTGCTCTATCCGTTTTTCGGGACCTTCCTCGGCTGGCTCGGCGTCGCGCTGACCGGCAGCGACACGGCGTCGAACGCCCTCTTCGGCAGTCTTCAGCGGATCACGTCGACGCAGCTGAAGATCAATCCCGTCCTGATGTGCGCGGCCAACTCCGCCGGCGGCGTCATGGGCAAAATGGTCGACGCGCAATCGATCGTCGTCGCCGCGACGGCGGCGAACCTGAACGGACAGGAGGGGGCGATCCTGCTCAAGGTCCTCTGGCATTCGGTCGCGTTGACCGCGATCGTCGGGGTCCTCGTCCTGACGTACGCGTACCTGCTCCCGCACCTCATCCCCCAGGGCATCCATCTGCTCGGAGAATAGGGAGACCACCATGCCGCGAACGATCGGGTTCCTCGGCCTCGGCATCATGGGGCTGTCGATGGCCAAGCGGCTGATCGGCGCCGGCCACGCGGTGACCGTCTATAACCGGACCGCCTCCAAGGCCGGGCCCCTGGTCGCCTTGGGGGCGAAGCAGGCTGCGACGCCGCGCGGGGCGGCGGCGGGCAACGAGATCGTCATCTCCATCGTCACCGACTCGCCAGATGTCGAAGAGGTCCTGATCGGAAAGGACGGCGCCGTCCACGCGGCGGAGAAGAATGCCCTGTTCATCGACATGACCACGATGGCCCCGGAGACGGCGCGGAAGGTCGGGAAGGCGCTCCAGGCCAAGGGGGTCGCCTTCCTCGACGCGCCGGTCACCGGCGGGGATGTCGGCGCCCGCGAGGGGACGCTGTCCATCCTGGTCGGCGGCGACCCGGCCGATCTCGAGCGCGCCCGGGAGGTCCTCCTGGTCCTGGGGAAACGGATCACGCACTTCGGGCCGCAGGGCGCCGGGCAGACGGCCAAGGCCTGCAATCAGATCCTCTGCGCGTTGAACATGATCGGGATTGTCGAGGCCCTGCAGCTCGCAAAGCTCAGCGGCCTCGACCAGTCGCTCGTGGTCGAGGCCTTGTCGGCCGGCGCGGGCGGATCCTGGGCGCTCGAGAAGCTGGGCACGCGCATCGCGAAGGGCGATTTCAACCCGGGATTTTACGTCGACCTGATCCAGAAGGATCTCCGGATCGTCCAGGATGCCGCCAAAGCCCTGGGCCTTCCCCTCGACGGGACGGCTCTGGCTCAGACGCTCTTTGCGGAGAATCAGAAGGCCGGCGAAGGAAAGCTCGGAACCCAGGCGATGTACAAGTCGCTGGAGCGAAAACTCCGGAAGTGACGACGGCCCTCTTCCCGGCCCTCTTAGACGGGACCCCGGGCGGAGGCCGCGGAGCGGCCTTTCTCCTCCTTGCGCGACTTGCGGCCGTAGGCCAGCTCGGCGCCGCCGCTCAGGACATGGTCCACGCCCGTCGTGAACGTCGCGTCCGCCGCGAGGAAGAGGCAGAGCTTCCCCGCTTCCTCGATCGTGCCCATTCGCCCCAGGAGCTGGGCGGCATCCCCGTCCGCCTTGCACGACTTGGGGTCCGGCGCCTGATCCACGGCCTGTTGCCAGAGCGGCGTCCAGATGTTTCCGGGCGACACGGAATTGACCCGGACGTCGAAGGCGGCCTCGTCGACGGCGAGCGCCTTGGTAAAGGCGGTGATGGCCCCCTTCGTCGCGACATAGGTCGTCGCGTGCAGCTGGCCCATCTGTCCCACGAGGCTGGACACGTTGATGATGCTGCCTTTCGTCTTTCGGAGATGCGGAAGCGCCCGCTGACAGGCGGCGAACATGCTGACCAGGTTGAGCTCCAGGAGATCGCGGAACTCCTGGGTCGTGAAGTCGTCGATCGGTTTGTGCGGCGGGTGCCAGCCCGCGTTGTTGATGAGGCAGTCGAGCCGCCGGTGACGTTTCACCGTCTCGTCGATCACCCCCGTGACCTGGTCGACCTTCGACACGTCGCAGGGGAGGAAGAGCGCGGCACCCGGATGCTTCTTGTTCACCGCCTTCTCGAGGGCGAGGCCGGCCTTCTCCCCTCTCGAGCAGAAGACCACCGTCGCCCCCGCGGCGGCAAAGACCCGGACGCAGCCCTCGCCGATCCCCTTGCTCCCGCCGGTGACGAGGACGACCTTGTCGCGATACGTCATGCCGGGATTATAGAATGTTCCCGTGGCAGAACTCCCGACTTCCTGCGCGTGCCTGAACGGAGACTTCCCGTCCGGCGCCTTCGAGCGGACCTTCCTCGGCACCGACGACCTCTACGCCGAGGTCTCGATTGACCACTGCAGATCCTGCGGACGGGATTGGCTGCATTATCTCCTGGAATTCGAGGGCGTCCCCGGCTCCGGGCGCTGGTATCGAGGGCTTCTCGGGCCGGACATCGCCTTTTCGCACCGGAACGCCGCGTCGATCTTCGGACAACTTCGCGAGTACTGGGCCGGCGGAAGCCGGGTCAAGGGGGGCGTCCAGCTCCGGAGCGGACCGATCGACGTGTCGCCCTAGCGGGCGCGGCTGAGTTCGCGCTGCAGTTTCTGCCGGAGTTCGGGCACCGATTTCTCCAGCGCCGCCGACAGCCGGTCGCGCTCCTCGCTCGACAGCTTGGGGAACGCGAGGATGCCGACCTTCTCGAGGGCCGTCTTCACGCGCGGATGCACCTTGTCCCAGAGGGCGCGGAGGTCGTCGACCCGGTCGCGCACGAGCAGTTCCCGGGCATAGAGGCGCTCGAAGACCGCCGTCAGCCCCGACACGATGTGCTCCCCTTCGGATTTGACGAGGCCGTTGATGACGAAGGACGCGACGTAGGCCAGAAGCGCCGCAGACCCGAATACCGTCGCGCTGATCCACCACTCCCGCTTCGCCCAGATCGTAATCGCCCCGGCCAGTCCCGCGAAAAGGACGCCCACCACAAGCATCGCCCACAGCTTCAAGCGGAAGCTCCGCAGCGTACGGCCGGCTTCGTCGATGACCCGCGAGTGCACCAGGAGGCGCTGCGCGTGCTCCTCGAGTTGCGTCACGAGATTGTCCGCGCGCCGGGCCGGCGCCCGTTTCACCTCCGCCACCAGTTCCTCGCGAGCGGTGACGAAATCCTGGGTCGGCAGCTTCGAGGGTACCGCTCCTTCGACCGGGATGAACGTCGTGAAGATGTGGGGAAGGTCCTTCCGCGGGATCACCTTCCCCAGGTTCCAGCACAGCGCGCCGTAGGCCCTGGCGAAATCCGTCAGGCTTTCGAAGCGGTCCATCTTGTTGAGCACGATCAGGAGCTTGTGGTCCATCCCCCTCAGGGACTGCATGAAGACCTGCAGGGTCTCCCCGGTCGTCCCCGGCTTCTCCGGGTCGAAGAAGACCAGCACCACGTCGGCGCGCTCGGCGAACCAGCGCACCGCTCCGGCGAAATCGAAGCCGCGGCCCGACCCCTCCCCCGGCGAATCGATCATGCCGGGAGAATCGATCAGGGTCACCCCGCGCAGGATCGGCTGCGGCCGTGACTTGACCTTGAAGTGCGACAGGAACTGGGGTCCGAAGTTTTTCAGCCCCCCGTAGGGGAGCGTCGGCGTGGACACGACGGCTTGGCCGTCGCGCTCCTCCTCCGATCCCCCGAAGGACAGCACCGTGAAGGCGTCGTCCGTCGGCGCGAGGCCGGTCTTCTGCACCGCCGTGCCCAGCAGATGGTTGATGAAGGTCGACTTGCCGGAGGAGTGGTTGCCGAGAAAGAGGACCGTGGGGGCTCCGGAGATCTCGCCCTCGTCCGGCCGCTTTTCGAACGCGAATTTCGCCGAGAGCGGGTCCACGGCCTCGCGGTAGAGGCGCTGGACCGAGAGCGCGATGTCGTCCAGGAGCTGCTGCATGGCCCCCTATTGTGGGATGGGACCCGCCCGGCATCAAGAATTAGCGGGGCATGCTGGACAGCAGGAGGTGCCGGATCGGCGTGCCGTTCTTGTCCATGAAGCGCAGGCAGCCGCCCCAGTTTCCCGTTTCGTTGGCCACTTTGAGGATGATCACGTTCTGGCCCTTGTTCAAGGTCACGCCATTGACGATCGTCGCGTCCGGCTCCAGGGACCGGGGCTTTTCGTGGGAGAAGATGACCTTGCCGTTGATGTAGAGCCGCCCCGCGTCGTTCGTCCCGGCCAGGACCTTCACCTCGCGGATCTCCTCCTCGCAGGACACATAGGCCACCGCGTAGGCGAAGACATCGTCGGTTTTCTGACCCTGGTACAGTTTCCTCATGTCGACGAAGTACTCCGGAGAGCTGACCTTCGTCCACACGTAGTCCTTGCCCTTGTAGGAGACGGTTTCGCCGAGCCTCGGCTTCATCGCGGCTTCATTGGGCAAGCGGAGCGCGGCGACTTCCGCGCCGGACGCCCGCTCCTTCTCCGAGGGCAGCGGCCCCAGGAGGATCCAGTACCGGATGAAGCCTTCGTTGTCCATGCGCGACGGATCCCGCGACGGGGGGCCGGCCGGCACCTTGGCCGCCGGGGGAACCGGAGGGGCCGGCGGCGGGAGAGGGGCCGGAGCCTTGGGCGCGACCGGAGCGGGAGGAGGAGGAGTCGGCGGCGCCGGGGCTTTGGGCTTTTCGGGAGCCGGAGGAGGGGGGGGCGCCGGCGCCACGGGGACGGGTTTCGGCGCTTCCTTGGGCTTCTCGGCGGGCTTGGGCGCGGGCGGGGCGATGTCGGCGAGTTCCCGGGGTTTGACGGCGACGTTCTTGGGATCGGCGACGACCGGAGGCGGGGGCGGAAGCGGCTTCTTCAGCGCCTCCAGCGCGGATTCCCGGACTTCCTCGACGGGCTTGCTCCCCTCCCGCACGACCATGTTCTCGTCGTCGTTCCGGGAGAGCGATCGGTGAAGGACGAAGACGCCGGCCCCCAGGAAGGCGCAAACGAGGCCGCCGATCAGAACGAGCACCCCGGCGGTCATCGCCCATTCGATCAGGCGCTTTCCAAGACTCGGCTTTTCTTCCTTGCGCGGCACGCAGGTCCTCCCGTGGAAAGGGGATCGTCGCTCCCGACCTAATAGCCCACCGGGGTCGGAAAGTTACGGAGTTCCGTTCCCCGGAGGGCCCGAATCGTTACACGTCCGGCCCATCCTTATCTACGGTCCAGCAGGCGAAAGAGGGCCCGCGGCCAGACCTGCTGGTACAGGATCGCGGCGAAGCCGAAGGCCAGGAAGACGGGGTAGAGGAGGCGCCCCAGGATCCGCCCGCCCGAGGGGAAAGTCACGCGAGCTTTCTGCCGATCCCGCTCGGGGAGTCGAGGAGGCCTGGGCCCTCCGTAAAACTCCTGCAGGACGTGGACCGGCGTCCCCTTCCCCGACGTAGAGTAGGGCACATGAGCCTGCTCGTGGCCGCCGTCCTCCTCGTCCAGTCGGGCCCGTATCCTCCCGAGGAAGCACCCGGGAAGATGAGCGTCCCGGAGGGCTTCAAGGTCCGGCTCTTCGCCGGCGAGCCGGACATCGTGCAGCCCATGGGCTTCACCTTCGACGATCGCGGCCGGCTCTGGGTGGTCGAATGCGTATCCTACCCGCGCTGGCTGCAGCCCGGACAGGAAGGCCGCGATCGCATCGTCATCTTCGAGGACACCAACGGCGACGGACGCTTCCGTACCCGAAAAGTCTTCGCCG
>Ga0070731_10001826_pt1 | contig 21369 bp, 23 predicted proteins | sample Coa_R1_2_FD_66448 | JGI IMG/M metagenome (GOLD analysis project Ga0070731, IMG submission 66448) | Surface soil microbial communities from Centralia Pennsylvania, which are recovering from an underground coalmine fire - Coalmine... | ecosystem: Environmental > Terrestrial > Soil > Unclassified ... | reverse complement strand
CCCCTGCCCTTTTTGAAGAGCTGGCCCCGGCTGGTCCGGCTGAGGTTGGGCAAGGGCCGCAGCAGCCTGCACGCTGGTCAGGACGATCGCAGCGCGAACGGCGATTGCGATAACACGGGACTGGCGAACCATGGCTTTCCTCGTGCGTATGAGCTCCGGAGTATGCCCATGTGCGACGCGAAGGGGGAGGCACATGCACATGATGAGGACGGCGGATACTCCGGAGCGTGGTGGGAGCTTTGTCGATTGATGGTGCGTGTATCAATGGTCCTCAGGTCCAATCGGCGAGCGTCCGTTTTCCGACAATACCGGTACACGCGCGTCTTCAGCACCTTGTTCACCATGTTGGACCAATGTCCACTTGAGATGGCGATGGAGGCCCTGTCAGCTTGATTGCGGCCTCAGATGGAAGCTCCTGCCATGCGGTGCCGACGCCTTCGCGAACGCATCGTTATCTGGGCATTCGTTGGTTCCTCGCTGGTGTCCTTCTTTCTGCCGCTGCCCGCCTTTTCGGAGAGCGCAAAGCCATCGCGTGACCGTGTGGATGCGCTCATGGCGTCGATCGCGCTCTACCCGGATCCGCTGCTGGCCAAACTCCTGATTGCCGCAACCTATCCGCTCGAAGTGGATGAAGCGGAACAATGGCTTCGGGGACACAGGTCACTGACCGGCGCCGCCCTTGACCGCGTGATTGCGAGTCAACCCTGGGACAACAGCATCAAAGATCTGGCGCGGGTTCCCGCCGTCCTGTCGATGATGGACGACAGGCTCGAATGGACCCAGAATCTTGGTGATACCTTTCTCTCGCAGCCGCGCGACGTACTCGCATCGGTACAGCGGTTGAGGAAAATGGCAGTTCGGGCGCGAACGTTGCATTCGACTTCACAGCAGAAAGTTACGGCCGAGCGTGCGCGAATCGTCATCGAGCCCGGCGTCGTACAAGTCGTCGACGTTCCGTTCTACGATCCGCGGGTGGCATATGGCGAGTGGCCGCACCCCATGTACCCACCGATGTGGTGGCCCCCCCCAAAAGGATACACCTTCGGCTCCGAGCTCGGATTCATGACGGGCGTCGGCATTCCCGACCTTTTCTGGAGAGACACAGTGGATTGGGACATGGGGGCGCTGCGGGTGAAGGACGACGTCAGGCCTGGCAACAATACGCGGGGCACCGGCACGCCCTGGTCCCATAATCCCGCGCATCGACGATTTGTCAGCTACAGTACGGCCGGGCTTCGGGATCGTTACGGCCGTGGCTTCCCTTCGGGCGGCGAAATGACCGACAAGTTTCGCGGCTACGATCTCATGCAGCATCCTCTCGCGATCGAACGATCACCGTCGACCCGCGCACGTGCGCTCCAATCACACCAGGCTTCGAATGGCACAAGACCGAACCGGCGGCTGAGCGCATTTGAAGGCATCGATCACGGCGAGCGCGAACGTTTGTTCAGCCGGCGCGGGAACGCGTCGGTTTTCGCCGCCCATCGTGACAACACCCACTTCGCGATTGGTGAAGGCGCCGCGGCGGCCGCTGATACCGATACGATCGCAACGCGATGACGCGGTTCGGCAAGATCCTTATACCAGTTGTCGCGGTGCTGACTGCCGTCGCGGCCGTCGCGCTTATGCGCCGGCCGGTGCGCATGACGTTCACATCTCCCAGACAGGCCGCCGAGCAGCTGGTCGTCGCCTTGCGCGCCGACGATCTCGATACGGCGGCAATCATTCTCGGTCCGGGAAGCGAAGCCCTGATCAAGTCAGGTGACGACCTCGCCGACAGGGATTCGCGACTGCGCTTCGTAGCGGCCTACGACAGGCACCTCGCGTTCATGCCACAAAATCCTTCACGCACGACGCTGGTTGTTGGAACCGACAACTGGCCGTTTCCAATTCCCCTCGTAAAGGAAAGCGACGGCTGGCGGTTCAACAGCGGCGCCGGGATACGCGAACTTCTCGCCCGCCGAATCGGCCTGGACGAAATCGATGCGATCGGGGAGTGCAGGGCTTTCGTCGACGCCGAACGGGAATACGCGTCGATCGATCGCGGTGATGGTGTTCTCGAATATGCTCAACACCTGAACAGCACGCCCGGGCGACGGGACGGATTGTACTGGCAGGTCCGAAATGGTGCGCAACCGAGTCCGTTGGGCCCGAACTTCGCACACGCCGAGTTTCGCCGGCACAACGATGCGGTACCCTACAATGGTTACTATTTCCGGATCCTCTCGGGCCAGGGGCGCGCGGCCCGAGAAGGCGCGTTCAGCTATCTTGCACAGGGTCGAATGATTGGAGGGTTTGCACTGATGGCTTTTCCGGCGAAGTACGGCTCGACGGGTATTATGAGCTTTGTCGTCAATGATGACGACACGGTGTTCCAAAAGGATCTCGGCACCGACACGGAAAACATAGCGGCACGAACAGTGACGTTTAATCCGGGAACGGGTTGGTCGCGCGTGAAGATCTGAGTGCGGCGAATTCGCGGCGCACCCCTGCCCTTTCCAATTTGGAGAGGGTATCGGAAAATGCATCTTGGGCTCCCGTTCCAACTGCCAACTTCCGCGCGCGGATCAAAGGAGAGTTCGAATGGTTCGGCGACAAATGCGTACGCTGCTCCCGGTATTGATGTGTTGCGCCGTGACGGTACTCTCCAGGATATGCCGGGCTCAGAATGCACCGCCAGTTCCAGCTGATTCCGCAATGCCGGCACCTGCGGCGACGGGACCGGAAACAATCGAAGTCGAAGCGCCCCGGCTCATGACGTTCGAAATGCAGCCGACCAACGGCACATTTGCGGGTGCGGCTTCAGGTCCCCAAGGGGCATTGGACCAAGGTCCAATTGAACGCCGCGATTTCTTGCAACATTTGTTTGATCGAGTTCAAGGAGGAGTGCACGCGCTCACCGGCAGTAACGGCGGCCCGACCTGAGCCCCTCGACACCCTCTCAAGGGTCGCCCGTTATTGCCCTGCTTCAACGGGCGGAGGGCGCGCGCGAACCTGAATCCGCTCATTGACCACATGCTCTATGGCATCGAGCAGGACCTCGGGTTCGAACGGTTTGTGCAGAAATACGCGTGCTCCCAGACGCAGCGCCTCGCCTTCCGTCTTTTCATCCTGAAAGCCGCTCATCGCAATTATCGGCAGGCGAAATCCCTGCTCCACCAGCCGCGCGATAAGTTCGAGCCCGGTCATCCCGCCGAGCTGAATATCGAGCACAAGGCAACCGTCGGAAACCGCAGCGGCCTCCTCGAAAAACGCTTCGGCGGAATCGAAGACGCGCACGCAAAAATTCGACACGGCGAGGAGGCGCCCCAGTGACCGGCGCATGCTCGCATCGTCGTCCACGACGTAGACTGTGTGCGACGCCGAGGCGGCGGCGGCAATGCCGGAAATTGTCGAGCGTTCGCCGCCAGGACCGGCCGAATCTGGTATGTCGGCGAATGGACCCACATCGGTGTGCTTCCCGCAAACGGCACGCAGCGCCGCACCGTGGTCGTGGGCAAAGTGCCCGACGTAATAACCGCAGAGAATCGACAGGCGTGGCTCAAGGGCAAAGAGCAGCCCGGCCAAATCTTCTACCTGAAGCCCAATCTCGTGACTTCCGCGCTCGCAGAGAACATCGCCCACCTCTCCGTACAGCCTGACCTTCGCATTTTCACTACCCGCCGGAACGCAGGACAGCACCTGCAGACAAAATTCCTCCGCGCGATCGCGGTGGAATTCATCGCCAGTCAAGAATTGTGCGATTCCCTCGCGGGCCCCGACGAACCTGATGCGATCCGCAACCGTTGCCGTCGTGGGGTGCGCCGCCAGAACCTGCCTCACGCCGGCGAACGTGTCGGTTCTCGCTATCATGATGCAGCAATCGTCAAGACGCGCGTCCTCGCTGAAAAATTCCGCAATCGTGCGGTACGCGCTCTCTTCGTTCTCAAAGAATCGAACGGCGTGGCTGCCGCGCGAGACAGGAACCTGCGTCATTGGTACGCCGACGGTGGATTGGACGCATGACCAGGGTTCTCGACCGACGTTTCCCAATAGGGAAACGTTACCGAAAAGATCATGCCCCGGCCCGAATCCCGGTTGGCGACAAGCGTCCCGCCATGCGCATCGACGATCGTGCGGCAAATCGAAAGTCCAAGCCCCAAGCCGTCGTGCTTGGTTGTGTAGAATGGCTCAAACACGCGCGACAATTCGTCGTCCGAAAGCCCGGCCCCACTGTCGCGGATTTCCACGACCATTCCCCTTTCGGCCGCGCATGTCTTCACACCCACACAACGACTCCGCCTTTCATTGTGTTGCACCGCATCACAGGCATTCATCAGCAGGTTGAGTACAACCTGCTGCATCTGGATCCGGTCGCCCCGTACCGGTCTTGTCTGTGGCGTAAGCGCCACATCCATGCAAATACCGCGCCTTGTGGCACTATTCTCGATGAGCCTAACAACATCGGTGACGGTCGAATTGATCTCCGCTGGCTCCATGCGCGTGGTTTCCTTGCGCAGCAGCGTACGCACCCGGCGCAGCACTTCCGCTGCCCGCTGGTTGTCGCTGCGGATTTCACTCAAGGCCGCGCGAATTTCGTGCAGCGCCGGTTGTTGGCGCGCAAGGAGAATTAACCCCGCCTCGGCATTGACCCTTACGGCGGTGAGCGGCTGATTGATTTCGTGCGCGAGCGCGCCGGTCAGTACGCTGAGCATTCCGACGCGGCTCAAATGCGCCAGTTCATCGCGCAACATGGCGGCATGCGCTTCTGCCTGCCTGCGCTCTGTAATGTCGCTGTACCCGGCAACCGCGCCCACCACGTTTTCGCCTTTTTGCAACGGAAAGCACCACCACTCGGCCGGGAACGACGAACCGTCCGCCCTCCACAGGGTCTCCGCGTCAGCGTGTACGCCGTGGCCCGTCCGCAGGACGCCGGCCATCGGTGAGGGCGTTCGCGCCGCACCGTCGGAATGGCTGTGCAGGATAAGCTCGTGCATGTCCCGCCCGAGAAGTGCCTCCTCATTGGGGTAGCCAAGGATGCGCAGGCACGCCTGATTGCAGAACGTGCAGCGCCCTTCCGGGTCGACACCGAAAATGGCCTCTGCGGCAGAATCGAGGATGAGGCGGAGCTTGTCTTCACTCGCGCGCAACGCCGCGCCCGAGGATTCAATGACCTCCGCCACGCGGAGCCGTGCTTCGATTGCAGCCTGGTCGCGAATCAACCTTGCGCGCGCCGCTTCCGCCTGTTCGCGCTCGGCAATTACGGCTGCGAGTGTTAACCCTGAAGCGGCAAGTACCGCAAAGAAGATGTCCAGAAGGACTGCACTGGCAAATGTCGTCGCTTGGGAAAAAGGACCCAGGCCGAGCGCCGTCGCCACCGTGGCAATCGTCGCGATGACGAGAGTCGTTGCGGACGTTCCGCTCACGCCAAAACGAATGGCGGCCCACATGATTAGTGGGAGCACGGCGAACGCAAGCGCGTGCAGCCTGACGGGAAACAAGGGAACGTCGCCGAAGATAATCCAGCACGTCAGGCCGACAACGGCCGGATTGAAGCCCGCCGGCATTTGCAAAGCTGCAAAAAATGGGCACGCAAATTTTTTGACGAGACGCAGGACCTTGGTGGTCTAGTCGCGTTCGCCGCGAATGCGGCGGGAGCGATGATAGCGACGCCTATGCGCCTTGTGCATCGCGATCAGGCGGTCGAGCCTTGCTTCGACCTTGCTTGCATGCGCCTCGGCGCGGTCCGCCTTCGATCCGGCGAAGTCGGCGCGGCGCAGGGCCTCGTCGGCAGTGGACTGAGCGCAGCCTGCGGCCGAGCCTGCGGCGTGTGCATGCGCCATGGCGGCATCGGCAGTCGCCTGCGCATGTTCGACCGACTCGACGGTCGCACACCCGGTCAGCATCAACATTACCGTACAGATTCCTGCAGTTGCAAACCGCGATGGCAACATGAAGCGTACTCCCGTGACGCGCGCGGAAAACAGCGCTCTTCGCATAATGCGGAATCCCGCCGCCGCTCGCGATTGAAATCTGGGTTTCTTCAGCTCGAAGGAGAATTGGACTTACGTCCATAAAGAACCTCGTGCGCGCTCGCGCCGTGTGCCGTGCGTGTCCGCAGGTCAGGCAAGGCGCAAACCCGAAGTCGATGCGCAGGACCTAGGTCCAATCCGCCGGCCGGAACATCTCACCCCAGGGCGCGCTTACCATTATTGGCGGGGTCGGAACTTGTCAGGGGCCGGCGACGCGAGTCATCCGCGAGCATGCCGGTACGATTCCTGTACATCCGACTTGCCGACGAGCTGAGAACAGCGAACGGCAATGTCCTGCGGCCAGCGACGTCGGCAAACGGCAAAGGTTCCCAACAGAAGGACAGGAAAATGAAAATCGACCACAAAAAAATCGCGGCGGCGATCATCGGAATGACGTTCACGGTGGGCACTGCCGCTGATGCCATACCTTATTCCGCGCGCACGCGCGGCGCCAGGACCGCTGCGAGGCCTGCCAGCAGCTTCAACGCTCGCACCGTCAATGTCAACCGCGATCGCAACCGCAATACAAACCTCAACCGCAACGCAAATTACAACCGCAACGTCAACGTCAATCGCAACGTCAATTACTCCCACAATGCCAACTGGAACAATAATTGGCGTGGCGGCACGGCGTGGCACAGCGGCTATTGGAATAATGGCGTCTGGCACGCTGGCTATTGGGGCGCCGCCGCCGCAGCGGGTGCTGCAGCGGTAACAGCGGCCGCAATAGGCTCGGTGGCCTATTCGCTTCCCGCAGGTTGCGGAACAGTTGTCGTTAACGGCGTCAGCTATTACCAGTGCGGAAGCGCGTGGTATCAGCCACAGTACGTCGGCGGATCCACACAGTACCTGGTGGTGAACCCGCCACAGTAGGCAACTCTGCGAGATTGAGCAGGAAGCCAGTGCAAACGCGGCTCTCGGGCCGCGTTTCGCTTTGATGTTCGGAAACGACATCGCGTATTTGACGATGAGAAGAATGTCTCGTCAAACCGTGGCCGCTGTGCCGAGCACGATATGCATGACGATGCCCTCGCCCGCCGCTGCGCTCGGCGACAGCAAAATTCGGTGAGTTGTGCATCATGCAACGTCCGCTTGCGGCGTGGACCTTTTGTGGGTGGGGGCAACTTCGGCGCCCTCGATATCCTTCTCGAGGAAATAGTTGAGGAATGTCCGGATCACCGCAATGGCGCCGAGCTTGCCGATATCGTTCCAACTCGGCGCAATGACGCTGCGGACAATATCGGCCGCGAGCGCAAACTGCAGCCCGAGCAGCAACCAGACGCCAAAGCGGACGAAGACATCGTGCCGCCAACCCGCGGGAGCAACACCGCGCCAAACGTGCGCGATCGTGATGAGGAATGCCTGCGCCGCGCCGCACGCGATCAGCAACACGGCGATCGCTTCGACGGCAAGCGCCGTGTAGTTCGATACCTGCCTCAGAACGTCTTCCAACGGACGTTATCGCGAGCCGCTGCCCAAGGGCCGTACCACGCACCGGAATCCAAGATGGCAAGTCGACGTGTCGACGGCCTGTGCCATGCGTGCCGCCGGTCGATAGCGCCGACAGTAGTTCGGCGCACAAAGCCATGAACCACCTTTCATTACCCGTCGCGGAACCTTGATGTCCGGCGTTGAGGGATCGATGCTCGCTTCACTTTCGTCAGCGCGGGAGTCAGGGGTGGCGGCACAACAGAATTCACGCTGCCGGTGACCCGGCGCGTACCAGTCACCGGTCCATTCCCAGACATTGCCGATCATGTCGTACAGGCCGTATCCGTTTGGCGGAAACATCCCGACCGGAGATGTCGTCGCGCTGTCGTCGCCATTGTGCCTGAAATATGGGAACTCGCCATGCCAGGTATTGGCCATGGCCAGCCCCCCGGGCATGAATTCGTCGCCCCAGGCATAGTCGGCGCCGTCAAGCCCGCCGCGTGCAGCAAATTCCCATTCGGCCTCGGTCGGCAGGTCCTTGCGCGCCCATTGCGCGTAGGCGAGCGCGTCTTCATAGGCGACATGTACGACCGGGTGCCGCAACTTGCCTCTGAGCGTCGATCGGGGGCCCTGCGGGTGGCGCCAGTTTGCGCCGCGCTCATAGGCCCACCAGTTGAAATGAGTGGCGCAATCAACGCGCGTTTCCGGCGAGCGGAACACGATGGAAGCCGGGACGAGATTCTCCTGCTTTGCGCCGGGATACATTTCCTTACCCGGCACGCGCTCCGCTACGGTCACGTGACCTGTCTCATGTACAAATCGCCCAAACTCGGCATTTGTAACCGGACATCGGTCGATCAGAAAGGGATCTACGGACACCTCGTGCTGCGGCCGCTCTTCGGGATAGTGCCTGTCGGACCCCATCATGAACCGGCCGCCGTCGATACGCACCATGTCTCGCGGCGGCGCCAAGGCAGTCCCGGGTTCGGCGTGCCATCCGATTTTTTCCCCAACGAGTGCATTCGGTTTGGTTGCAACACGCACCGGGCGTTCCTCAGCGGTTGTGGGTAAAACGTCCTCTACCGCCAATCTAAAGGCATAAATTCGAGCCTTCGATTGTCCTTAGGTGCAATGTGGTGTTACGTCGTTCATGCGAAGGAACGCATGGGAGGCTGGGAGTGTATCTCGACGAGTTTCAGTATGCGCGCTGGGGTGGACCGGACCGACCTTCCTGTCGGGCCTGCAAGCAGCCCATTCTCGAACGTGAGCGCTCGAGGAGCATCACATTCGATAATGACCGAAACGGGCGCAAGGGCCTCACGGGCGAATATCATCTGTCCTGCAGCAGGCCGTTCGATTCGCTCGCGCGTGCGATCAACATGATGAGCCGCTTCGGCCGCTAGACGACGCCTGTCGGGAAGCGCCCTGTGCTGAAGAATTTCAGCTTTTCGGCATCAGGCTTTCCACGACCTGATCGATGCTGAAACTCGCCGCCTTGGCACGCGGCGGGAATTCCTTGAAGCTCTCGATCCACTGACCAATCGCCGCCTGTACCGGTACCAGCGCGAATGCCCGATCAGCCATCCATTTCGCGTAGAACAGGCCCTCTTCGCCCCTCTCGAACGGATCCGATCGCAGGTTGAACAATTTGGGAACCCGCATTTGCGAGAGGGGTTCGCGCCAGACTGCAAATCCCGAGGAGCGCTGCTCCTCGAACACGAATTTCCATTGCCGGTAACGCGCAGCCATCAGGTCGCCATCGTCGCTCCAGTACAGAAATGCTTCGCGCGGCGAGTGCTCTTCTTTCCCGGAAAGATATGGCAGCAGGTTGTAACCGTCGAGATGAACCTTGTACGTCTTGTCGCCGATCTTGTAACCCTTCTTCACCTTGGCGACCAAATCCCCTTCCCCTGCAGCCGCCGCGAAGGTCGGAATGAAGTCCTGCAGCGAGGCGATGTCGTTGATCACGCGGCCCGGCTCGATGACGCCCGGCCATCGCACCAGGCAGGGCACGCGCCAGCCGCCCTCCCAATTGGTGTCCTTCTCGCCGCGGAAGGGCGTCGAACCGCCATCGGGCCATGACATGCACTCGGCGCCGTTGTCGGTGGTGAACACCACTACAGTGTTCTCGGCGACGTCGAGATCGTCGAGTTTGTCGAGAAGCTTGCCGACGTAACCGTCAAGTTCAACCATCCCGTCGGGATAAAGCCCCAGGCCCGTTTTTCCCTGCGAGGAAGGTTTGAGATGCGTCCAGATATGCATGCGCGTCGTGTTGAAGTAGCAGAACCACGGCGCGTCTTCCTTTGTCTTCCGCTCCATGAAATCGATCGCGGACGCAAGGAACTCTTCATCCACCGTCTGCATGCGTTTGGTGTTCAGCGGGCCGGTGTTTTCGATCTCCTGCTTACCGACCTTGCCGAATTGCGGATCGACTGTCGTATCGTCCGTGTCGGTCGCCCTGCACTTCAACACCCCCCGGGGACCGAATTTCTTGCGGAAATTTGGATCCTTCGGATAGTCCGGATTCTCCGGCTCTTCCTCGGCATTGAGATGGTACAGATTTCCGAAAAATTCGTCAAAGCCGTGCACCGTCGGAAGATGCTCGTTGCGGTCGCCGAGGTGATTCTTTCCGAACTGACCCGTCGCATACCCGAAATTCTTGAGGAACTGGGCCACCGTCGGGTCTTCGAAACTGAGCCCCAGTTTGGCGCCAGGCATGCCCACTTTGGTGAGTCCCGTGCGAATGGGCGCCTGTCCGGTGATGAATGCGGCCCGTCCGGCGGTACAACTCTGCTGGCCGTAAAAATCGGTGAACACCGCGCCTTCTCTGCCGATGCGATCGATGTTGGGCGTGTGGTAGCCCATGACACCCATGTTGTAGGCGCTGACGTTGAACCACCCGATGTCGTCGGACATGATGAACAGAATATTGGGCTTGGAGTGCTTGTGTGACGACGGCATGAGGCGTTCCTTCTCGGGCTGCTGGTTGCCCCCACCCGCGCGACATTTTTAGAATTACTCCGCGCCGTTCTCTATTGGGCCTAGGTGCAGGTTACCGCACCAAACCATTCGAGCCGGACATAAGGTGCAGCGAACTCAACCCGGCGAGAATAAACTCAATGGACAGCGCCACCTGCAATACGGCAAGCACCGCTCCAACAACCCGAAGCACAATCGGGGTGAAACCCGTGAGAATCCGCCGGACGAACCACATCGCCAGAAGGTCGAGGCACATAACGAAGACCAGCAGAAGGAGAATGATTGTCGTGCGTGCGCTCGTCGGGCTTGCCACGAGAAGTGCGATCACGGCAGCGATGCCGTAGGGCGTGAGCACTATCGGAAATACGAGGTGGGCTCCCGCCGCGAGTGGCGAATCCGCCACCGGCTGGGGCGCCGGCGCACATTCGTTGCTGTACTGCTCCATCAACTGACGAAGAGCCACGAGGAAGAACACAATCCCGGCCGTCAACTCCACCGCTGGAAGCGAAATCCCCCATTTGGCCACGAGTATCTGACCGGCAAGACCGCCGATTACAACGGCCACGGTTGCGATGCCGAACGCCCAAAGCGCAAGCTTCCGCAACCGTTCTTCCGGGATTCCCCGCGTGCGCGCGGCAAAGGGTCCCAGCAATTTCAATGGACCCAAGGTGACGAAGAACAGGATGAATATCTGAGCAGGAGTAATCATCCGCTGGCCGACCTGCATATTTCCGCAATTCATCCTGGCGGTTGGACCGAGCGTCCAGTTGCACGTTAGGTCAATATGTCAGCCGAGCGGACCGACGCGGAACGTCAGGCTCGCGATCGCGGCCAGCCCAACGAACAGCAAAAGCACGGCAATCAGGAGCGTGAAGGAATATGGGAAGTGGCTTTGGGAGTGGACATAGCCCTCGCCCGTCATTTCGGCGCGTTGGCGCCGCAAACCGCGCATGAACTGAACATGATAAATGATACCTATACCCAGCATCCCTACGCCGAGATAGACGAGCGCCGCGCCGAAATTCCGCGCTGCGTGCGTCCCGCCATGAATGATGTTCCTCTCCTGCAGGAGCTGGAAGAACTGGAAGATGGTGAATCCAAAGCCAATCAAAGACAGCGCGGTGCGGATCACGCTCATCAATGTGCGATCCGCGCTCATGCGCGTCCGCTGAAACGACATGCCGGTGCGCCGGGACGAAAGCTCGGCCGATAGACGATCCGGGTTGCCCCCGGCTGCGACGGCAGGCGGCAGCGAAAATGATGTCTCGCCTGTCGTCAGCGGATTTCCTCAGAGGAAATGGAAAAACACGGAGACGAATGCTGCGATGCCGATTAGAGCCAGCATGGCTCCTGCGAAAAGCGCCGGGCTGCGAAGCCGTTTCGACCGGGCACCGGCGATGGATTTGAAATCGTCACGCCACAGATAGTTCTGAATCCAGATATATTGCCAGGAAGCGATGGCCAGCGCTCCGAGGCCGGTCGCGATCAACGCAAGCCCTAGATCGCGCGGTTCCTGCGGCCGCATTTCGCGTCCTCCAAGTGATGGCATGTCCCGCAGGCGCGCAAAAAACTGCACAATCGTAAAGCCGAAACCGATCAGCGATACCGCCGTGCGAAGCCACGCCAGGTATGTGCGCTCGAGACCGAGCCGGGTTCGCATCCACGCGAAATGGTTGCCGACATTGGGCTCGGCCTCAAAGCGCGCTGTCACGAACCACCTGTTCGGCGCATGTGCAGGAACACCCTTGCAGGAAGCAGCAGCGCCATGTGCGAATGCGGTTCCGCAACTTGATCAGGCGGCCGGAAGCGCGGACGCAGCCCGTTCATCATTCTCCGGATACAAGCGATGATCGGGGAGATGCGCACCGCAAGCGGCCTTTCAGAATTTGGCGCCGACGGTGACGGTTACGACATCGCCCTTGAACGTGTTCTTCGCATAGATGTCATGCTCCCACTTCGCTCCCAGGTTTACGGGAACGCCGTTGAATTTCGTGTTGTACGAGAGAGCTGGTCCCAGACCGAAACTGCCGGCTTCAAATGAGCCGAGCTTGGCGCCTGAGCCCGTATCGGGGCTGATCTGCTCAACGAGATTGCCGGCCAGTCCCGCTTCCCATTCGAGGCCCACCCCGAAATGGTTCCCCAGCGCCCAGTCCATCTGAATGAGGTCACCTGATTGATAGTCGGTGGCGTTGTTGCTGCTTTGCGTGACGTAGATCAGCGAACCCGACGCGTCCCATCCGGTTTGGGGGTCAAAATAGGTGAGCGAGAACTGGGGCATGAACCCCCAGATGTTTCTACCGATGCTCAGACCCGTGGTGATATTGGGGCTGTAGTACCCGGTCGGCGCGTAAACGTTGAACGCCAGGTTCCAGTTGAAATTTCCCTCATGCCAGGCAAACACCGCCGGTTCCCACAGCGAGTCCGCGAACGCATTGTTGTTGAGGTCCACGTGTATCGCGCCGATTGGTGCAGTGACATTGGCGGACAGATTGATCCATGCCCAACCGATCGCCCCGCCGAAGGCGTACTGCCCACCGAGAAGCGACCAGTCTGTCACATAGAGACCCTGGAGAAATTGTACGTCCATGATCGTGTTGATGTCGAGTTCGACGAACCCGTTTCTCGTGTTCGCGCCCGCCGAACCGGTAAACAGGTAGTTGGGGGCGGAGCCATACAAACCGGATTCCGGCGGAATGAACCCCGACATGAAGCCCATGAATCCTTTCGGCCATGGGCTCATCCCGTCCTCTACTGCCGCCGCCGGCGGAGCGCACGCCAGTGCCGCAATCGCGAGCCCGATACAGAGGGTGAAACTCTTTGCGGCGCTTGCCGCCCTGACATTCGCCGCGGCGCGCGACGCACCCACAGCCAATCTGTCGACCAGGTGAGATGCCACAGCTGTCCGACGAAGCACGTGCATGAAGCCCCGCTCTTTCGCTGCCGCCGCGGCGTATGCAGAGTGTCGCGCGTCGGACTATGTGCAGCGTGCGACCGCGGGACATTTGTCTCAATTGGACCAAAGTCCAAGAGCGCAAGCACCGTCACATTCTGGTGCTTCCGCCCCCCTTGAAACCTTCGCTGCTGTTATCGTCCGGCACTTCTCCCCGTTTTCGTCGTGCAAGGCTTTCGTAACGCACGATCAGTCCGCCAAAATTGCCATGCCTCTCGAGAAGATAATCATTGACCTCTTCACGTTGTTGAACGCCGAGCCAAACGCCCATCGCTGCTACATCGGTTATGGTGAGGTTGCCGTTCTCATCGGACACCCGTACAGCCAGATCGATTGGCTGACCGTCGTTTTTGGCCGTACGCGCCGGACTTTCGAGGGGAAGATTCACCCTGAAGCCGCTGGGACCATCCGGGTAGCACCCGGTGACGCGAACCATCTGCCCCGAGTAGTAGTTTGTCAGCAGCGATTCGAAGTAGGCGAGAGCGTACTCCCGAAAGGCGCTCACGAACCGCTCCGTCTGCTCCGGTGTTGCGGATCGGCGCTCGAGACCCAGCGAAAACAGGGCAACGCGCCGGATATCCATGAACGATAGCAGGAAGCCTGCCAGCTTCTCACGCCGTTCGGCGTCGGTGATGCTGCGGTCATCGACAATGCTTAGACCTCGCTCAAGATCCGTACGGACGAACTGTTCGGCGGCCGCCGCAGTCGCGCCCGGTTGTGCACCGGCGTCCGGCATGACCGGCAAGAGCAACGCGAGAGCCAGCGCCAATGCGATGCCCGCGCCCGGAGCCGCTGACGGATGCCCATGATGAACCTGCTTCATCCGGATTGGAGCTTTTTTCAAATCGATCGCCCATTGACCGAAGCCGCTTAACTCTCAAACAGGGGATAGTTCGATCGGGAGAGCCTAAGCTATAGGCCCTTGGACCAAGTGACACGCGACGCCGCGAACCATCATTGTTCGGTATCGCCGGAATTTATTCCCGCACCTTTGATGGCGCCGTCGGTTGGCAAGCAGGCGTCGGCTCGCAATGTGGTGAAGCAATCTTCGATGACCGCCTGCAGCCAGACCGATACGGCAGGTGCGGTCCGAACCTTCTACGAAAAACATCCCTATCCATCACCGGTCGATGATCTCGAATCCTATCGGAATCGGTGGCCGGACACGCACCGAAAGCGCGCCGCTTTTCATCTTCTCTGGCCGAACAAGAACCTTCGCGAAGATTACAGCATTCTTGTCGCTGGATGCGGGACTGCGCAGGCAGCCAGGTATGCAATGCGGTGGCCTGACTCGCGAGTGGTCGGGATCGATTTCAGCGCCGCAGCCGTGCGCCACACCATTGAGCTGAAGCGTCGATACAGGCTTGACAATCTGGACGTCCGGCAACTCCCGCTCGAAATGGTTGCCGATCTCGGGATGCGCTTTGATCACATCATTTCCACCGGCGTCATCCATCATCTTTCCGATCCGATGGCCGGACTCGTCGCGCTTCGCAATGTCCTCGAGCCGGACGGCGCCATTCACTTGATGGTGTATGCGCCTTACGGGCGAGCCGGAATCTACATGCTCCAGGATTTCTTCCGGCGGCTGCTCGGTCCAGGCGCAGGATTTCGGGACGTGGTCACTGCTCTTGAGTGCCTGCCTGCCACACATCCATTGATCAGCTTGCTGAGCAAGGTGCCGGATTTCAAAACGAAAGAGGGCCTTGCCGATGCGCTTCTCAATCCGCATGACCAGGCGTATTCGGTGCCACAATTATTCCTGTTGCTGCGCGCGAGCGGATTGGTGTTCGGCCGCTGGCTCCGGCAGGCAGCATACAGCTTCCAGGTCGGAATCATGTCGCGCCTTCCCGACGCCATTCGCGGGACACAGTTATCGAACGAAGACGAATACGCGGCTTCGGAACTGTTTCGCGGCGACATGATGCGCCATAGCGCCATCGCCTATCGCGACGACCGTCCCTGCGTGCCGAAGGTCGATTTCTCCGGCAATTCCTGGCTCGGCTACGTTCCAATCCCTGTTCCCGACAGCGTGTGCCTTCAAGAGCGTTTGCCAGCCGGGATCGCGGCGGTCCTGATCAATCGGGCTCACACATTCACCGACATCGTTCTTCCATTGCGATCCCGTGAAAAGCAGCTGTTTGACCAGGTGAACGGGGAACGCGCGATCGGTGAAATCGTGTCCAACATCGACAGGCGCGAAGACATTCGCACTTTTTTCGAACGATTGTGGTGGCATGACCAGATCGTCTTCGACACCACATGTACATGAATCTCCGGTAACCGTAGACTGGCAAGGATTCAAATGAATCATCTCGGTAGCAGACCCGATTGCTCGCAGACGAGCATTGCCGCCGTGTCGACAAAACCCTGGTGCTCTATGACCTTTCCCTCCAGGAGGCGCCATCGAATTGCGAAATCGAAGCACACCTGTGCGAGCGTCGGTTTGTAAAGCAGATCGACCCAAAAGAGACCCCACAGCACATCGCCTTTTGAAATGACTTCCCTCGGCGTCAATGACCGCACGGTGTAGTCGGCTTCGATCTCGCTTATCAGCGTTTCGACGCCTTGTCGCCCTCTGTACTGTCCGCCGAACGGGAACATTCCCCTCATCGTCGCAGCCGATTTCCAGACGACATCGTCGCTGATCGCGCTGTAGAGAGGTTCGAAATTTGCATTCTCCACCGCCCGCATGACGCTTCTGAGGAGTTGTTCCGCGGCCATCCATCAGTATTGCCCAGGGGCATTTCGATTCGCATGTGCCCAGAAGGCCAATTGATTTTTCGAAGAGCGATCCCTGGGCACCCTATCAACGAATGATGGGCGGCGGCGACGAAGCCATCGCACCGATCGGAAAAAACCCGGCGCAGTGCAGGCGTTTGACTTTGAGACAACGTGATCGAGTGTCGAACGCTAAATCGGCAGGTGAATAACGAACCAGGTAACGGCAACAATGGCCATGCCTGCAACCAGGGGTGTGGCCCAACCGAGTCTCGAAAGCCGGCCGTCTGTCGATCTCCCAAACCCGGACGAGATCCGTACGTGCCCCGATTGCATGTGGAGACACTCCAACGGTTCGTGGCTCGTTTGGCACGATTTGCGCGCTTCGCGAATTGGACTTTGGGGAACGTCTGCGCGCACGTTCCGGCGGAAAGGCATAAGGCTCCTGTCCGATAGCCGCGCCAGCCAAAGCGTGGAAGCAATCACGACATGAGCATCAGAACAGGCCCGATTGCGGCAGGACTTGCCTTCGTCCTTTGCGCAGGTGTTGCCCTTGCGCAGCCCAATGCAATCTACCCTTCTTCGTCGCGGCAGGCAGTGGCCGGATCCGTGAAATCCGGCCACAACGGCAAAGCGCAGATCAATGCAGATGTGCGAGCCGACCGCATCGGCAAGAGCGAGGCCAAGCAGCTCAAGCAGCAACTGAAGGCGGAGAAAGCCCAGCGCCGCGCGCTGAAGCAGGCGCGCCGGGGCCAGGGATATCAGCCGGCGAACTATCCAATGCCGTCGCCGCAGCAATAGGACACTGACAAACCAGTCACGCCAAGAGTTCCACCGTCTTGCACCGCTCGAGAGCGTGTGTGTGCGCCGGAGATCGACTGTCTCCCCCCGTCGGAAGTGCGCCCTGACACCTGACGTGGATTGACCCGCACGCCCTCCGGCAGATATGGATGTAACGGGCTGAAACCCCAAGAAAATCCGTGTTGGGCGAATATCAATGGATGCGACTGGTCAGGCCCCGCCTGACTCGCTTTCCGCCGCCCTTCACAACCCCAATCTGCACAGCCGGGGGCCACGTCGTCTGACACATGAATCGGTTTGCGTACGTCCTGTTTGCGGCAGTCTTATCGGCTTCGCCGGTTTTCGCGGTGCTCCCCCGTGAACAACTGGCCAATCCCGCACTGGAGGCGCGGGCGCGGGCTATCAGCCAGGAGTTACGTTGCGTTGTTTGCCAAAATCAAAGCATTGATGATTCCGATGCGACGCTAGCGCACGACTTGCGCCTGATCGTACGTGAGCGACTCAGGGCCGGCGACAGCGACGAACAGGTGAAGGCGTACATCGTCCGCCGATACGGCGCTTATGTGCTCCTCAGGCCGCCGCTCGAGCCGGCAACCGTTCTGCTCTGGTTCGGTCCGCTCCTCGTACTGACCGCGGGCGCTGCTGGATCCTGGATTTATCTGCGGAAGCGCCGCCAGACCGGGCAAACCATTCTGACGGAAGATGATGAAGCGGCGCTCGCGCGCATTCTTTCAGGGGACCGTCCTGGATGATGCTGTGGATCGTGCTCACGTTCATGATTTCGCTCGGGGTTACGGGACTGACTTTCGCCATCGCACGACCGCGCGACAATGCTCGCTCCCGTACAACCACGGCATCCATATTGGCGGCCCAGCTTGCCGATGCGGATTCGCAAATGGCGGCGGGCGAGCTTTCGCCGGGCCAGGCGGCGACACTCAAGACGGAGATCCGCCGACGTATCCTCGTCGAAGCTCAAGAGCAGCAACCCGCCGTTCGACCGTTTCCCGCGAGAGCGTTGCCGTTCCTTGCGGTCGGCATCGCCGGTTTCGTCGCGCTTGGAGCAACTGGTCTCTACGCCCTTCTTGGCCGACCCGATCTCGCCGCCGGCGCGCACGCGCAGCCAACGCAGGACAGCGCGAGCACCCCGCATCCTGACGCCGACGTGTCGGCGATGATCGCGCAACTCGAAGCGAGGATGCGCGCGACGCCGAACGATCCTGAAGGATGGCGCCTGCTCGGGTGGTCCTATCTCGTTACCGGCCGTGCTGCGGATGCCGCCGTGGCCTATCGGCGCGCCGTCGCACTTTCCCCGCATAATGCCGATTATCGCTCTTCCGAAGGCGAAGCGCTCGTGCGCGCCGCCGGCGGCCAGGTAACGGCCTCGGCGCTGGACTCCTTCCGCGCTGCCCTGAAAGAAAACCCCGGCGATCCGCGCGCGAAATACTATCTGGCGCTGTACAAGGACCAAACCGGCGATCACAGCGGCGCCATGAACGAGTGGATTGCCCTCATCACGAGCGCCCCGCCCGATGCACCCTGGCTACCGGATGTGCGCGAGTTTGTCGAAAAGGTCGCACGCGACCGCGGCCTCGACATCTCCGCGAGATTACCCCCGGAACCATCGCCCGGCAGTCGCGGAAGCGGACCCACCCCCGCGCAGGTGGAGGCGGCAAACCGGATGCCCGAGGCCGATCGCAATGCCATGATTCAGTCCATGGTCGAGCGGCTCGCCGGCGCATTGAAGGCGAATCCGAAGAATGTCGAGGGCTGGGAGCGCCTTATGAGAGCACGCATGGTGCTGGGCGAGACGGCCGACGCGGCGGCGGCGTATCGAGACGCGAACGCCGCTTTCGCAGGCGCGCCGGAGGTCAGGCTCCGCTTGCGCAATTCCGCCCGCGCCTTGGGCGTACCAGGCGCATGAGCGCAAGAGAGACAGCGGTGCGGGATCCCCTTGCCGAATTCAAGGAGGGACTTCTTCCGCCACCAAAGAACCGTGTGCTCGGGGATGCTGCCGATGCGCTGACGAATGGCCACACGGAACTCGCCCAATCCCTCGTCGAGAACTATCTCCGGAAGAAACCCGGAGATTCCGACGCTCTCAATATCAAGGCGGATATCGCGCGTCGCGCCAGGCGCTTCGAGGAAGCGGAGGCCCTGCTGGAACAATGCGTGAAACAGGCGCCGGAGAAGGTCGGGTTTCGGTACAATTACGCGGTTGTTCTTCGCCACCGCCATAAATATGAGCAGGCGTTGGCGCAAATAGGGGAATTGCTGCGGGAATATCCCGGCAATCCGCTTTTTTGCGATCAGAAAGCAAACATTCTGACGCGCGCGGGACAACATGCGGAAGCCGTCGTCTTTCGTCGCAAACTGATCGAGCAGTTTCCTTTGTGGCCCGAAGGATGGCTGTTCTACGGAAGCGCCCTGCGCGACGTAGGACAGCACGCGGAATGCGTCGACGCCTACCATCGGGCTCTGGAACTCGATCCCGCCGTGAGCGGCGTTTATGCAAGCCTCGCGTCGCTGAAGGTGTACCGTTTCACCGCCGCGGAAATCGAACAGATGGAAAACCAGCTGAAGGATCCGCGATTGTTGTCGGACGCCCGTGTGGATTTGCACCACGCGCTCGGCAAAGCATACGGCGACATAAAGAACTACGCCAAATCCTTCGAGAACTACGCAAGGGGAAATGCGCTCCGCCGCATCGCCGCCGGGTTCGATCCAGACAGGCTTGCCGCTCACAGGCGTGTCTGCGAAGAGTCGTTCAGCAAAACGTTCTTTCGCCAGCGCGCCGGCTGGGGCTCTCCGTCCCGCGATCCGATCTTCATCGTCGGCCTGCCGCGTTCCGGCTCAACCCTGATCGAACAGATTCTGTCCAGCCACAGTGCGATCGAAGGGCTCGGCGAACTCTCCGACCTCGATACGGCTCTGGTCGGTCCCTTGATGGAAGCGCGGGAAGAGATCCAGTTTCAAGAAGTCTCAAATGGTACCGCTGTCGAAAAGAGTTCATTGGTACAGTCCTATCTGAGGCTTCTCGACCGGTTCACCAGCGAGGATTTCCGCGCCATCGCCGAACACTATCTGAAAACAACTGCAACGCGCCGGACGAGCGGAAGGCCGTTTTTCACGGACAAGACGCTTCGCAATTTTTTCTACGTCGGACTTATCCAGGTGATCTTGCCGAACGCGAAAATCATAGACGCGCGCCGGCACCCACTGGACTGTGGTTGGTCGTGTTTCCGGAGCCAGTTCCAGGGGAGTCACTTTACCCTGAGGCTCAGCGACATCGGAAAGGACTACGTCAACTACGTACGTTTGATGGCGCATTTCGACCGCGTACTTCCCGGCCGGGTATACCGGTTGATCCACGAGAATCTGGTGACCGATATCGAATCGGAGCTTCGCCGGCTGTTCGATTATCTTGAGCTTCCGTTTGAGGAGCGCTGTCTGCGCTTTTACGAGAACGACCGAGCGGTCTTCACGCAGAGTTCGGAGCAGGTAAGAAAGCCCCTGAACAGGGGCGGCATGCAACAGTGGCTTCCTTACGAGCCGTGGCTGGGACCGTTGAAGAGCGCGCTCGGACCGATTCTCGACTGCTACCCGCGGGTACCGGAATGAGAGCTTGAATCCGCGTCCGACTGCCTGCTCCGTTGAAAGGCGAATCCCTTTCAGCTAAACGATTTCTCTTCGACAACCGGGGTTACTATGCGAAAATTTTGTCTGTTTGTGTTCATCGCGACGCTGTCTGCGGGCCTGATGCCATGGTCGGAAATTCATGCGCAATCGGATGATGACGGCATGCCGTTCCGCCCGCCGCCGGGGCCGCGGCCCGTCGTCGTCGACGTTCAGGCGTTCCAGACCTGGAGAGTGAGATGTACGAAAGGGACTCCGCAGACGCTCCTCCCGGGCATAAAGGTAACGGAAGCCGACAGGCAAAAACTGCGGGACTGCCGCGCCGTCACCGTTGTGACGCTGAATAACAGCCCGCTCCTGCCGGTTCGCCTGAGCTTCTCGATTATAGGGAAGCGGACGAAGATTCGGCTGCTGACGTTCATTCCGCCGCGGTTCGTGGTTACCAACATGAACGGACCGACGTTGAAAGTCGACGCAAAGAAGATAGATATCCACGCGATGCATCGATGTACGCCTGTATCCTGCGCATCGTCTGCCGATGTGCCGATCAGTCAGATCGCAAGCTTAGGGAATGCAAAGTCGATGGCGCTGGTCCTGACGGACCTGCCGGGCACCAAGCCTCTGGAACTCAATCTTCCGACTCCCGGGCTTGGACCAGCCCTGGACCTGGTGCGCAAGATGGCACCGTCATCTTGACAATGCGCTATTCCGGCACTGACTGGTGGACGAGGGCTTCTGCGCCGCCTCATCGGCCGCGAGATCGCAATGCGTAGCGATCCGACAAGGTGGACGGTCGCGGACCCCTGGTCTGTTCCGGCCAGGTTCAGGGAAATGGACGCCGTT
>Ga0070731_10001824_pt1 | contig 21374 bp, 18 predicted proteins | sample Coa_R1_2_FD_66448 | JGI IMG/M metagenome (GOLD analysis project Ga0070731, IMG submission 66448) | Surface soil microbial communities from Centralia Pennsylvania, which are recovering from an underground coalmine fire - Coalmine... | ecosystem: Environmental > Terrestrial > Soil > Unclassified ... | reverse complement strand
GATGGAGGAGTGATGCCCTTTAACCGGATGTTGCACGACGAGCTCTGCAAGGAAGGTCCGACCCATTGCCCGAAGTTGCTGCTTGCGAAGGGCGAGAGTCACATGTCCATGGTATTTTCGATAGACACAGCGGATAAGAGCGTTTCCGGTCCAATACTGGCGTGGATCAAGGGGATCAAGTAGCCCGGAGAGGGAGCGAGCCGATCGAGGGTCCTACCGGTGCTGACTAACCCGTCTTGGACGACGAAGTCGCTCCAGAAGCATCCGCCAGCGGGAGCCACACTTGAAAGCGCGTGTCGCCGGGTTTCGAGCTGACCTGGATATTTCCTCTATGCTTATTCACGATCCGTTGGACAGTGTCCAGCCCCAGCCCGGTACCCTCTCCCACTCCTTTTGTGGTGAAAAAGGGCTCGAAAATATGCGGCAGCACATCGGGCGGAATTCCAGCACCGTTATCGGCGATCTCCACTACTACGCACTTGTCCTCGCGATAGGTTCGAATTCGAAGTTCGCCCTTGCCACTCATGGCGGCAATAGCATTGTCGATCAGGTTGGTCCAAACCTGATTTAGCTCGCTTCCGAACGAATCCACGAGCAATGGAATCCTTTGATAATCGCGCAGAACGGTGACTCCCTGCTTGAGCTTGTGGTTCATGATGACCAGCGTAGTTTCGAGACTTTTCACGATATCAACATTTTGGAGGGGCGCTTGGTCCATGAACGTGTATTCCTTGATCGCGCGGACCAAATCAGAGATGCGCGAAGTGCCACTCTCGATTTCGTTGAGTAACGTCGCCAGTTCCACGGAAGCCGCGATCCTTACGAGCGCCGCTCGCGCAGTCTGAGGATCAAGAGTTGCGAATAGAGATTCCAGCGCCTCCGGCTTCACATTCCTGCGGGCCAATTCGGCGGCCATCTGCCACAAGTCGTTCTGCCCGTGACTCCGCAAGAGGGAATCAATCTGGTCCTCGAGGTCGCTGATAGCCAGCGGATCCGATGGAACTTCGCCGCTTTGCACGAACGAAGCCTCAAGTTTCTCAATTTCGGCTTTCTGAGGAGCGGTCAGGTCGCGTCTTCCCAATTCGTGGCTGGAGTCCTTGATTCGCTTGAGGGCGTCGCGGAGCTGGCTCGCGGCGCGTTTGGCGGCAGAGGCCGGATTATTGAGTTCATGCGCGAGACCTGCGGAAAGCTTCCCCAAAGAGACCAAACGGTCGCGTTGTTGCTCTCGCCGAGTAGTTTCACGAATTCTGTCCGACATCAAGCCCACGAGGCGCTGCGTCAATTCCGGCATCTTTTGTACGAGATCTGGAAACTTGGAAGCTGGAAAGCGCAGCACGCGGCCGTCCGTGAGTGCCCGGACGCCCACTGGAAACTGCTTCATTCTCGAGAAGGGCAACACACCGGTAATGGCACCCGGTTGCACCGTAGCCACAAACGGTTCGCCACCGAGTTCGCCGCGGACCTGGAGTTGCCCTTCCAGGATGATAAACATTGCGTCGGCGGGATCGCCCTCGCGAAAGTACATTTCGCCAGCCGTGAGACGCATCTCTTCTGCCTGACCGATGAACCATGAAATCTGATCGTCAGGCAGATCGGCGAATGCCGGTACGCGAAGCAGTTCCGAGTTTTCGGCCATTTATACTTTGCTCAAATATTGATGGATGAATTGGACGGCTACCGACCCCTCGCCGACTCCGGAAGCAACTCGCTTCACGGAACCGTGCCGCACGTCGCCCACAGCGAAAAGTCCGGGGATGTTTGTCTCCAGCAGATAGGGATCTCTCTCGAGCGCCCAATCCTTAGGGCGCTTTCCCTCGCGTATAAGGTCGGGGCCTGTGAGGATGAATCCATAGTCGTCGCGCTCGACGAGATCCGCGAGCCAGTCGGTTCGCGGCAGCGCTCCGATAAAAATGAACATCGAACTCGCCGGTACGCGCTCGATCCTGTTGGTATCGGAGCAAAGGAAGGAGATCTCTTCCAGGTGTGTATCGCCGTGAACCTCGGCGACGCTGGCGTGCGGCCAAATCTGAATGTTGGGCGTCTCTTTGATTTGGTCGATCAAATACTGCGACATAGTGCTCGAGAGAGAGGCGCCGCGCACGGCGATGACCACGCGCTCCGCATACTTTGCAAAATTCATTGCGGCTTGACCGGCGGAATTCGCCCCGCCCACTACGTAAACTATTTCCCCCTTGCAGGAGAGCGCTTCCGTGGCGCCGCCCCCGTAATAGACGCCCGCGCCTTGCAACCGGGCGATTCCAGGCGCTTCGAGCCGCCGCCACTGTACTCCTGTGGCGATCATCAATGCATGGCAGGAAATTTCGCTTCCGTCCGCCAACTTGACGATCCGGTAGGGCCCTTCGATCCGCACGCCGCAGGCTTCCTGAGGTGAGAGTATTTCCACCCCAAAACGCTGCGCCTGTACCACGGCCCGCCGTGCCAGGTCGCCGCCACTGAGCCCTGTTGGAAATCCGAGATAATTCTCTATGCGGGAACTCATGCCTGCCTGTCCACCTGGCGCTTCCTGCTCGATCATCACCGTTTTCAGTCCTTCCGATGCACCATAGACTGCGGCAGCCAGTCCCGCCGGTCCGCCGCCCACGATTGCGAGGTCGTAAAAGTTGGTTTGCGCCCGGGTTCGCAATCCGACCTTTTGCGCTACATCTGCGGGCACACTTTCGAGAAGTTTGGTGCCGTCCGGGAAGAGCACGATCGGCAAGTTCACAGCCTCTGGTCCCAGGGCCGCCAAGAGGCGTTTCGTTTCCGGGTCATTGGCGGAGAGTTCAGCGTCAATCCACTGATATGGAACGTGGTTGCGCGCGAGGAAGTCGCGCATCGCATACGATTGTGGCGACCACCGCGTGCCTAGCACCCGAATTCCCTCGAATTTCGGCTTGAACGAAGCTCGCCAATCATCGAGCAGATCATCCAACTGCGGGTAGAGATGCTCAGATGGAGGGTCCCACGGCTTCATGAAAAAGTAGTTGATGTTGGCCTCGTTGATCGCGGAGATCGCGGCACTTGTGTCGGCATAAGCCGTGAGCAGTGCGCGCTTTGCCTCGGGAAAGATATGCATTCCTTCCTGTAAGAACGCAACGCCATCCATGTGAGGCATCCGCTGGTCGGCAAGAAGAAGCGCCACGCTATCGTTCCGTAGTTGTAACTGCTTTAGAAGGTTCAGCGCGCCTTCCGGAGTATCCGTTCCGATCACGCGGTAGTCCGCACCGTACTTCGAGCGCAAGTCGCGCTCAATTGCTCGGAGGACATCGGGGTCGTCATCCACACTCAGCAAAACTGGCTTCGCCACGATCTGTCACCATTTGGCACTGAGAGTAATTCTAGACTTTTGGGTCGCCGAGACAACAGCCTTATAAGATGAGAGGACTGCGGTTTGGTCGCAGGCAGATTTTACGCTGGCGGCCACCTACAGGTCGCCAAATTAGAACCCGCGACCCGTACTAGATTAAATCAGAGCCAGCAAAGAAATAGGCGATTTCGAACGCAGAAGTGTCAGGGGCGTCGGAACCGTGCGTACAGTTGAACTGTATGCTGGAGCCCAGTTCTTTTCGAATTGTACCGGGCGCGGCTTTGGCCGGATCGGTGGCGCCCATGATGTCGCGCCACTTCGAGATGGCGTTTTCGGCTTCGAGAACCATCACCACCGCTTTTCCGGAACTCATGAATTCAGTCAGCTCGCCGAAAAATGGCCGGGCGCGATGAACGGCGTAGAAGCCCTCGGCCTCGGATTTGGTGAGCCTCAGCGACTTGATGGCGACAATCTGAAATTTCGCCGCGTGAATGCGGCTTAGAATTTCCCCGGTGAGCGCGCGGCCGACCGCGTCCGGCTTGATGATTGCGAGAGTGCGTTCGACTGCCATTCCGATATTTTCCTCGAGATCGATGTTAGGCGCTTGCGGAGGCGCAAGAGCAAACTATTGTACGGTCCCCGAGGAAAAAGTGCACCGCGAAAACTTGGCGCTCGCGTCTTTTTCATCGAGGTGTTCTGACGCCGCTATCTGAAAGTGCCCGGCGAACAAATTACTCATTGGGCTGCGCGCGTGGAGAAGGCCTTGGCGCCGGTGGTTGTAAATTCAAAACGCAAAATCCAATCGCTTGTAGTTCCGTTCGGCGAAAATTTCCATTGCTGCGCCGCTTGTTGCGCGAGCCTTGCGAAATACTTGCTTGGCCCTGGCGAATCGACGGTTACATCCGCTACATCGCCTGAGGGATCGACATGGGCCCTAATGCTGACTCTCACCGTTCCCCGGATCGTATCAAGCGCGCTTTGCGACGCGTCTGGAATGACTCGATGGATCACTTCCTGGCTTGAGGGCGTGACCACAGGCGCTTTTTCTGGCGCTGTGGGCTGAACGGGCGCAGCGGCTGCCGGAACATCACCGGGGTTCTTCTCTTCGTTTCTCGCAGCTTGCTTCTTCTCCGATGCCGCCATGTTTTCTGGAGGGCGCGGTTCCGGGGAAGTCTTTGGGGCTGACTTCTCAATCGCGGCGCCGGATTCCGCCTGAGTTTTGGGCTCGCGGTTTAGAACTTTCAAGCTTATGACCGCCGCCACCATCAGCAAGAGGACAAGAACGGCGGGAATGAGATAACGCGGACTCGCGGGCGAGGCAACGGGTTCGACCGGCTGCTGCCGGGGCGGGCGCATGGGCACAGCGGGATCGAGACGCGACGTGATATCGGCGATCGTCCATCGCTGGTTCGGATCGCGAAGCAAACAGTGTCGCGCAATATCCAAAAGTGGGGCGGGCAGAGTGTCCGATACGACGGGGTTGGCGGGCGAATTCGTGTCCCAGGCGGGCACATGCTGCGTTAGAGCTTCCACCATCGTCATCGCAAGAGACCACACATCGCCTGCGGGCGAGGCCACCGCTTCGGGTGGACCGTAAGGCCCCCGGCCGATGATTGGATCACCGGTACGGCGGAGGCCATCGCTCGAGAGCTTCAGCTGGTCGCCACAGGCCATGATATTTGCGGGTTTGATGCGGCCGTGCACGGAACCTTTGGCGTGGATATATGCGAGGACATCCAGGGCAGGCTTGAGCATGTCGGTCGCTTCCGTTTCAGTCAGCGACCGCTGGGGAATGATTTGGGACAAATCCTCGTCGGCCCGCTCCATCACCACGTAGACGAGCTTGACGTCGCCGATTTTGCAACGTCCCGCCTGAAATAATTGGATGAGGTGGGGGTGAGACAAAACCGTGGCAGCAAGGCGCCAGGAGTCCAGCTGGCGTTCTGCATCGGGCGCGTTCTCCGCGATCAGCTTGATGGCGGCGGTTTGAGGCTCTCGATCATCGTAGTCTGTCAAAAAAACGGCGCTATGTTCCGAGCCGCCCAGATAGCGGCGCAGGCGGAATTTTCCATTGACCGACTGTCCTACCCACTGCCCCCAAGTCTCGGTCATGTGCACCTTTGCGAGCTGGTCTTGGTATTGTTGGCTCATAAGTTCCAGGTTCCAAGAGAGAAATTTCGCAAGGGTTCATTATCGGCACCCAGCCACGTTCGTCCAGCAAAGGTCTAGTTCCATCAGCAACTTGCGCATCACGGCGCACCACCCGCAACCGGCGAAGGGGCCGCGTCCGCCTTTTTCAATTGCTCCAGCTGGGCTTGAAGCTTCGCCCATTCCTTTGGCTTTCGCTTGGTCGCATAAGGAGCGTCTGGATGTGCATAGTATTGCAGAATTTCGGCGCGGACTTCGGGCGAAGCGCCAGTGAAATTCTGTTTGGCTAGCGCGCCGAGCAATTCTGCATGTGTCGTATCATTGAGCCGATATTGTCCCGGCTCTGGGATTTCACCGGTGTCAAAGTTGTCGTTGGGCAGGACCAATTGGCCCGCACCGACTTGAGTCAGGAGCTGCCGGTAGCGATCTAGGGTTGTGTTGAAGCTGGCTTCGAAAAGTTTTTGGGCCTCGGGCGTGGGTGCTTTGAGTTGCAGAACCCTCAGGGGGCCTATCTTTGGGAGAATGCGAACGAGAAAGGCAAGAAACCTTTCTCCAATGGTGGGCGGGTAATACTGGTTTCCCCAGTTCTTCTGATAACTTGCGCGAGAGAGATTGTAGAGAAACTTCTTTTTCGTGATGCCGGGCTGATCCTTCACGATGTCGTTCTTCTTGAGGCTCCAGGCGACACGCGTGGCCTTCGGAAGAAGCTGGCTCACATCGTGACGGTATGAACCGAGTACCTTGTCTTCGTTGGTGAGAACGCTTTTCAGATCCAAGCCGTAGGTTTCCTGGAAGGCCTGCTCCAGCAGGGGGACAGAAACTCCGAAGCCGATGAAGTCGTGGTAGCTATCCGGGGCGTAACGTCCACGTGCGACTTCCAGAACGTCGAATCCAAATTCTGTCTTTACGTGCGCCAGGGGATCATCTTCATAGGTGACGGTGTCGCCGTATTTTCTTTTCAACTTTGGATAAAGAAGCGGAACCGCGCGATTCACCCCGATGGAGTGGCCTTCATTGTCTGCGGCGTAGTGCGCCAGCGCCCCCAGCGCAAACGCGTAGCCGTCAAGATCCTTGGAATCGCGCAGCAACGCCACGACAAAGTCTCCGCTGCGTACGTAGTGGGTCAAGTTGCTGAAAAAGAAGCTTCCGTGCGGGTAATACCCCATGTCCTGGATAATGGCCCCGCCGTATGCGTAGCCGTGCGCTTCCTTCAGCTGTTCTTTGGTGGCCTCGGGAAAACGCTTCAAGAGCAGTGGGCGGATGTTGTCAGCCCACACGCTATCAATAACCGCTTCGTGCGCAAGGACGGCATAGGCCTCACTCTCGCTCGGGCAACCCAAAAACAAAGCTAGCGCGATGATGATGGCGAAAAGTCTGACGAATAAGGTGTTGCGCCGTCGGATCCTGGTCATTGCAACCTCGTACTGATCTTAGCCTGCCAGGCAGCGAAAACGCTGCACCACTTTTCATTAAGCTTCGAAGGATTCTTGCCGGTACTAAAGTCCCAGAAACCAGGCGGTACCGATGGCAAGAGAATCCCAACTCTCGTTCCATTCGCCATTCCGCTCAGCCCTGGCATAAAGAACCCAGCAAAAGCGACTCTCGGTAGCTATTGGAACGAGGACCGTCGCGGGAGGATTGCATGCACTGTCCGGAATGTGGATGGCCGGATATCGGCAAAATGCCAGCAGGCGTCCGGTTAATAAAGCACAATGACAAAACCGTTCTGCTGGGACACCTAATTTACGTCCCCATAGATAGCGTGCTGTGTTCCGTCTGCGAAGAGATGAAATCCGCTGTGGAATCCAAGCCGTGGTTTCGCGAAGCGCATCGCGAATATCTCGATCAGGTTAAAGTTAAAAAACGCATTTTGCGCGGGACCTAAAAAGGGGATCCAAAAACTTCGCTCACGCGCGCCTCGGTTTCCCAAAGGTCGGGGGCCCAATCTCCACAAGTCCACCACACTAGACGCCTAATTCTGCTCGGTCCACGCGTCATTTCGGTTCGACTCGCAATAAAAGTTATCGGCGGTAACGGTTTTGGGGGGCTGGGTTGGGTCGCAACGCGGTGCAGCCGTACGTTCTGTGTTGCGAGTGCGGATACCCGCAAACGCACACCTCATTCCGAAGCATAACTCCCTCCTTCTGATGCAGAACTTCTGCGGCTTGCGCATTACAACGTGATCGCTCAATGCGAGTACCGTTGCCACCTCTGGTGTGGCGGGCACAACGACATCAACTTGTGTGCTTAGAATGACGAACAGCACTGACGCCGGTGCGCACGGCTGTGTCTTGCTGGAAGCTGAAGTAGGATGCGTGGTAAGTTTGACACATACATCCCAGTGCAGGAGCGCTCAGCATGGCTCGGGCAAGCGTCCCTTTCTCCCGCTCAATTTGCAGCTGGCTGCTACGGAAAATCCACAAGTCAATTGGCCATCCGAACATACGACTTTCATTAGGGCGAGAGGAAGCACCTCCGTCCACCGTTGCCGATATCCTGGCAACCGTCAGAATTGCTGACCGGCGGACGCTTGCGGCCTTGGCCCTGAGTCCAGAGGTCGGATTCGGCGAAGGCTACAGCGAGGGACGAATTGAGGTGGAGGGCGACCTTGTCCGGCTTCTCGAAGCTGTCCTGGCGTCGATGCGAGATGCCAACACGATCAGCTGGTACTCCAAGCTAGTCTCCCGGTGGCTTGACCGAGCGCAGGCCAACTCGCTTCGTGGGTCTGTGCGAAATATTCGCCATCATTACGACCTGACCGCCGATTTTTACAAGCTGTGGCTGGATCCCCAACTGGTTTACACCTGCGCTTACTTCCCCGAGTCCTTCTCAACTCTCGAGCAAGCGCAAGTCGCGAAGATGGATCACGTCTGCCGCAAGGTCTGGCTCCAGCCCGGCGAACGCGTTGCGGAGGCTGGCTGCGGTTGGGGAGCGCTCGCTCTTCACATGGCCAGGCATTACGGAGTCAAGGTTCGGGCATTCAACATCTCGAAGGAACAAATCTTCATCGCTCGCGAGCGCGCAAAGAAAGAAGGACTGCAACACCAGGTGGAGTTCATCGAGGATGACTACCGGAATATTAGCGGAAGCTACGACGCCTTTGTTTCGGTAGGGATGCTGGAGCACATCGGGACTCAAAACTACGAAAATCTAGGGCAGGTCATCCATCGGACTATCGGCGATGCCGGACGTGGAATTCTCCATTTTATCGGGCGGAATTTCCCGCACTCCTTCAGTCCTTGGATTCGAAAACGCATCTTCCCAGGCGCCTGCGCGCCGTCTTTGGCCCAGGCCATGGCTGTTTTCGAGCCTTTTAATTTTTCCGTGCTGGACGTTGAAAATCTGCGAAACCACTACACGAGGACTCTCGAATTATGGCTCGACCGGTTCGAGCGTTCGTGGGACGACGTCGTGAAATTGCTCGGAACGGAAACCGCTCGAGCCTGGCGCCTATACCTTGCCGGCTCCATAGCTGCGTTTCGTGTTGGCAACCTGCAGCTGTTCCAAGTAGTTTTTGCTGGCGCGAAGTGCCAAAAAATTCCTTGGAACCGTGCTCACCTTTATTCAGAGAGACCGATCGAGGAAAAGGATCCTGAATGGATTCGTGCGATGTCCTGATCGTGGGCGGAGGGCCGGCTGGATCTTCGTGCGCATGGAAATTGGCACAGGGCGGTTTGGACACGATCGTCCTCGACAAGAGCCGTTTCCCGCGCCACAAAGTTTGCGGCGGATGGATCACGCCTGCCGTTCTTAGCGAACTCAATATAGAACCGGAGCACTATGGTTTGGGGCGCACCCTTCAGCCAATCACCGGCTTCCGCACCAGCAGCATGGGCGCTCGCGAGGTCGAAATCACCTACGGCAAGCCGATTAGCTACGGGATTCGCCGCTGTGAGTTTGACGACTACCTGCTGAAGCGATCGGGCGCGCGACTTTACTGTGGAGACGGCCTCGCGAGCCTGGAGCGTGCAGGGGAAGCGTGGATTGTAAACGGACAAATACGTGCCGGCATCATCGTGGGTGCAGGAGGCCATTTCTGTCCCGTCGCTCGGCTACTGGGTGCCGACGCTCGCAAAGAGACCGCCGTGGTTGCGCAGGAAACAGAATTCGAAATGAGTTTTTCAGAATGCGACGCTTGCTCGATTCGCGGAGAAGCTCCCGAATTGTACTTTTGTCCGGACATGAGGGGTTATGGGTGGTGCTTTCGAAAAGGCAACTTTCTCAATATCGGTTTGGGCAGGCTCGACGCACACGGCTTGCCTAGGCATGTTGCCAATTTTCTGCGGTTCCTCAAGAAAAAAGGAAAGGTGGCTTTTGATGTTCCCAGCCCGATGGCAGGACACGCATATCTGCTCCTACGGGACATGCGCCACAAGATTGTTGACGAGGGCGTGTTGCTGACGGGAGATGCAGCTGGTCTCGCGTATTCGCAGAGTGGCGAAGGTATTCGTCCTGCGGTTGAATCGGGGCTGATGGCGGCCGATGCCATCCTCGCTGCGAACGGGAAATATAGTGCGGCGAATCTGGAGAGCTATCGGACGAGCCTTGAATTGCGCTTCGGCAAATCACAAGGCGGTTTGGCCGTCTCCGTGGGACGCCGACTTCCAGTCAAGCTGCTCAGTGCGATTTCGCGGCAGATCCTGGCGAACAGCTGGTTCTCGCGCCACTTCGTTCTAGACGATTGGTTTCTTCATCTCGACGAACCTGCACTCAAGACTCTCATCCCGTTCGCCACACATCCCTGAGGATCTTTGGGCCGATATATACTGTTTGCAAAGCATCGATGACCGAGGACGTGCAATTCCAACCGGCGAGCGATCAATCTCTCTTACTTTACTTCGGACAGCATGTCACGCTCGATGTTCACCTGCGCATCAGGAAACTGCTGCGCCTGCTGGAGCTGGAACCAGTGCCAGGAATACGAAATCTTCACCCTGCATATTGCTCTCTTCTGGTCGACTTCGATGCGCTGAATTTGAGTCACGCAGCATTGGAAGCTATTCTGCGAAGTTACATTGGGCGACTCGATACTCTAGCCGTTCCAAATTCCCGGGAACGCGAAATTCCAACCTGTTACGGAGGGGAGTTCGGCCCGGACCTCAACGAAGTAGCGGCCCTGCGGGGAATGACTCCGGCTCAAGTCGTCGAATTGCATGCCTCAGTTACCTACGTCGTCTACTTCCTCGGATTTGTTCCCGGCTTCGCGTATCTCGGTGAATTGCCTGAAGGGCTGGCGACGCCGCGTTTGATGAGCCCTCGCCGGAGCACCCCGCCCGGCAGTGTGGGTATTGCAGGTAACCAGACTGGCATATACCCGTTTGCGACGCCCGGCGGCTGGCGATTGATCGGCCGCACTCCGCTCGCGATGTTCCGCCCGGACCGAAAAAACATGAGCTTTCTGTCAATTGGAGATCGCGTGCGCTTTGCACCTATATCCGTCGCGCGTTTCTCGGCACTGGAGAATGCGTGAACGTCATTCAGGTCGAAGATCCGGGCCTGCTCACCACCGTGCAGGATCTGGGACGAGAAGGCTTTGGTCCAATAGGCGTTTCGCCTTCGGGTGCCGCTGATCCGATTTCGCTGCGCCTGGGAAACCGGCTTGTCGGGAATGTAGAGAGTGCGGCCGGCCTGGAAATGACGCTGCTCGGCGGGACATTTCTTTTTCCGCAAGGAGCAATCGTGGCGCTGACCGGCTCCGATTTCGGCGCCACCCTTGATTGCGCCGCCGTCGTTCTGGGAACGTCCTTTGAAGTTGCGCCCCGCCAAACGCTTCGCTTGGGTCCTACGCGTTCGGGCGCGCGCTGCTATTTATGCGTTCGTGGCGGAATATCCGTACCGCGTTCTCTGGGGAGCGCTTCGACGCATATCCTAAACGGACTCGGCGGTTTCGGTGGCCGGCCGCTACGCGAAGGAGATGTGCTGCGAATCGGCTCGGCGACTAATCCTTTTCGCAAAAGAACCATCGCTCCTCAGATATCCGAGCGTTTTTCATCTCGCAAGGTTTTGCGCGTCACTCCCGGCCCGCAGGTTGACTGGTTTTCCCAGCCGTCGCTGCACTCGTTCTATGAGGGCTCGTATCGAGTTGGCGAGCAATCCAATCGCATGGGCCTTCGCCTTGAAGGAACGCCTGTGGCACCGCGTCGGGCAGGTGAGATGATTACCGAAGGCGTCTCCCTCGGTGCCGTTCAAGTACCGGCAGGAGGCTTGCCCATCATCTTATTTGTGGATCAACAGACCACGGGCGGCTATCCCAAGATCGCGAACGTGATTTCTGCAGACCTCCATTGCGTAGGACAGCTTCGTCCGCGCGATGAGATTCGGTTTGAGCAGGTTACTTTTGAAGCGGCGCGATCGCTGCTCATCGAGCAGGAGCAACTACTGGCATCCGAGGACTCAATATTGGAATGAAACGAATCGACCTGAATTGCGACATGGGCGAAATCCCGGAGGCCATTCTCGACGGCACCCAGGAATCGTTGATGCCCCATCTCACTTCGGCCAGTATTGCCTGCGGCGGCCATGCCGGCGATCCGCGAACCATGAAAGCAACCATCGAGCAAGCGCTTCGTTGGAAACTGGCGCTGGGCGCGCATCCTGGATATCCGGATCGAGCGAATTTTGGACGAGTAAACTTGAACCTGCCTCGGGAGGCAATCTCCGACTCCGTATTCGAACAAGTTCGAATGCTCGCGGAAATTGCCACCGGTTGCGGCGCCAGCGTGGCGTACGTCAAGCCACACGGCGCACTCTACAATCAGGCTGCGACGAATCGCGTCTTGGCCCGAGCGATTGCCGATGGGGTCGCTCGCTGGAGTCGGGACGTTGCACTCGTGGGATTGGCTGGATCGCTGATGCTGGATGTCTTTCAAGAGGCTGGCTTCCGTGTGGCCGCGGAGGCGTTTGCAGACCGGCGCTACGAGGCCGATGGCAGCTTGCGTTCGCGGAAATTTGAGGATGCGATGATACGCGACCCTGCAGAAGCCGCGCGACAGGCATTGAGCATCGCAGAGCGGCAGGTGGTAGTTGCTATCGGCGGAGCGGAAATCGCCGCGAACGGGCAGACCATCTGTATCCACGGGGATACCCCGGGGGCCTCAGGAATTGCCGCGGCGGTGGCGCAAACGCTGCGAAGAGCCGGCGTCGAACTTAGGCCGTTCTAGCAATTCCGTGCGAGCGTTGACTTGTCGCGGAGCGCAACCTAGAATGACCTTCCCGTGTCGGAACTCCAATCGCAGGTCGGTAAAACCTTTGCTCATTACCGCATCGTAGAGAAGCTAGGCGGCGGGGGAATGGGGATTGTCTACAAGGCGGAAGATACCCGCCTTCGCCGCACAGTAGCCCTGAAGTTTCTCCCCGAAGGATCGACCGATCGAGGGAGCCTCGAGCGCTTCCATCGAGAAGCACAGGCGGCTGCCACTCTGAATCATCCCAATATCTGTACCATTCACGAAATCGGCGAACAGCAGGGCCAGCCTTTCATCGTGATGGAGTTGATGGAGGGCGACACCCTCAAGCATCTGATCGAAGGCAAACCGCTCAGGATGGATCGCCTTCTCGATCTGGCCACGCAGATTGCGGAAGCGCTGGACGCAGCACACTCAAAGGGAATTACGCATCGCGACATTAAACCGGCTAATATTTTTGTTACCAAGTCCGGCCAGGTGAAGATACTCGACTTCGGTCTTGCCAAGCTGACAACGACCCGCCGAATGAGCGCTGAAGCCGTGGGCGCTTCAGGCCAAGTCACGACCGTCGACGAGGAACATTTGACTAGTCCCGGCACGGCGCTAGGAACCATTGCCTACATGTCGCCCGAACAAGCGAGGGGCGAGGATCTGGACGCGCGCGCGGATCTTTTTTCATTCGGCGTCGTGCTCTACGAGATGGCTACGGGCAAGCCCGCTTTTGAAGGCCACACCTCCGCCGTGATTTTCGACGGCATCCTGCACGGAACCCCGAAGCCGCCCATGCGCGCCAATCCCGAAGTGCCGGCCGAACTCGACCGCATCATAAGCAAAGCGTTGGAAAAGGATCGCGACATGCGCTACCAGACTGCCGCCGAGGTGCGAGCGGATCTGAAGCGCCTGAAACGCGACCGGGATTCCGCTGTCCGCGCAGAGGCTTCCAGAGACACCATCGGTCCTACGGCATCGTCTGAAAAGAAATCCGTCGCCGTCCTTTATTTTGAGAATTTGAGCAGCACCAAAGAAGACGAGTACTTTCGCGACGGGATGACCGAAGATATCATCACCGAGCTCACCAGCATCAAGGACTTGAAGCTGTTCCCCCGGCCCGCCATGCTGGCTTACCGCGACAAGCCCGTCACTGCCCCACAAGTGGGCCACGAACTAGGAGCCGCGTACGTCCTCGGCGGAAGCGTGCGCCGATCCGGGACGCGGTTGCGAATCACCGCGCAGTTGGTTGAGACCAACACCGGCCACACGCTCTGGGCGCAGCGCTTCGACCGCGAACTCGCGGATGTCCTTGATGTCCAGGACGAGATCGCTCGGAGCATCGCGCAAGCGTTTCGCATCAGCTTGACTCCGCAGGAAGAACGCACCATTGCTCGCAAGCCGACGGGAAATTCCGACGCGTATGATTATTTTCTTCGCGGCCGAAGCTATATGCGCCGCCAAAGTCTGGACTTTGCCTTACAGATGTTCGAGCAAGCCATTAAGCTCGACCCGTCATTCGCCGCCGCCCATGCAGGTGTGGCCGGAGTGAGCGGAATGTTTTACGAATATTACGGGCGCGATCCGAAATGGATCAAGCGAGGCGAAGGAGCTGTGGAAAGAGCCCTTGAAGTGGATCCACAGCTAGCCGAAGGTTTGGCTGGGCGCGGGCGCATGTACTACGCGCAAGAGCAGTATGAGAAGGCAATTGAATTTGCCAAACGCGCCATTGCGCGGAAGCCGGATTGCGAGGGCGCGTACGATCTTCTTGGTCGAGCCCTGTTTGCCTCGGGCCGCTTCCAGGAAGCCGCCGACCTCATCGATAAGGCCGTCGAAGCCAACGGCGACGATTATAACGTTTACATTCCTTATACCAACTCACTCGACAGGCTGGGCAGGAGTGATGTGTCCCGGCGTTTTCGCGAGATGGAGATGCTGGTGCTCGAGCGGCAACTTGAGGCCGTGCCGGAGGATGTGCGGGCGCGAGTCCTCTTGGCCGCCGACTATGCGAATATTGGCCGGATCGAAGACGCTATTCGCCACGCGGAAATGGCCGTGGCCCTTCGCCCCAAGGATTCCGGCGTTCTGTATAACGTGGCGTGTACCTACGGCGCGTTGGGCAAAAAGCAAGAGGCCCTAGCGATGTTGCACCGTTCAAAAGAAGCGGGCTATTCAAACGAGGACTGGATTCATCAGGACCCAGACTTGAAATGCCTGCACGACGACCCCGAGTTCCTAAGGCTCTTTCCGCCCCGGCAGACAACGCACTGATGCTGCTCTGATTTATTCGGATCTCTTGCTCCCCAGACATCGCTGCAAGAGCTGTTCGTCCTCTGGGAAGAAGGCCTCTAGAGCTTACTTGCGGCTTTTCCCCGTGGGAGCTGCAACCAATCGGCGCTTTGTCACGATGGGATCGCGACGAGACAACAAAGGGCCTCGCGTGCTCGTGGCGATTACCTTGGTGTGAGCAGGTTGCCGGTTCATCCGCACCTTCAGCTTCGCCGAAGGCTCGTTGTCCCACTGATCGAGAATACCGAAGGTAATTTCCAGCCATTGGTTATTTTTGTAGTCCTCGGGAGGGGGCGATCCAACGCCCAAAACCAGGCCCTCGCAAATACTCCCGCATGGCAAAGCGCGATTGATCCGATGGTTGACCACCTTTTCCCGCCGGAATCGTTCGGTGTCGCTTGGGAAGTTGTACCACTCGGGATGTTGTCGTTCGATTCTCGGATCCTCAAGGAAGTCGATATTTCCGCCAGGCCATGGCGCTTCGATCCAACTGTCGCGGATTACTGTTTTCCCGGGACGATCACGGCGGATGAAAATCGGCAAAACGTACGCTAAGCGACCATCTTTCAGCTCCCGGATTTCGCTCCTCGAGGTGTCGCGTCCTCTCCTGATCGTCAGGCCGAACCCCGAGCTGCAAGCGTCGACACCTATGCGATTTTCAAGCGGCTCCAAGGAAATGCCGGCCGCCTCTAACTCGCGCCATTGCTGCGTAAGCGCCTCGAAATCACGGATCGCCATGAGTCCCTCCCCTTTTTCACAAAAACCTCCATATCCTCCGCAACCTCCGCTCAAGTTTTCGGCTGCTTCTCAAGTTCGCGGCAGAAACGGCAATCGTCGCGGGGTCCGCCCTGAATCGCGCGAACCCCGAATGAAATCGCAAGCTGGTGGATAAGCCGGCACGTCGGCACGGTCAATTCGATGCCGTTGCCGGCGCGATTGATCCGCCCACTCGGAATCCGCAGCCGCTTCCATGCCCATCCCACGCTTTCGGGCGAAACCTCTCGGTCGGATCCGCGACCTTTATAAATCGCCTCCACTTTCTCTGCCGTACTTTCCGCGCGGACCTTGGACCATCCACCTTGATGAATGAAAAACAGGCCCGCTTCGACCACAACCGAATCGAACGCGGACGCGCGATTCGAGCGAATCTCCTCATCTTGAACGCTCAGCAGCGGAATGATTTTAGCCTGCAGTTCTTCGTCGCCAACTACAGCCGCGCCGAACGCTCGCGCAAGACCTTGAAACGGGGGAGCGAGGCCACCTACGTCAAATTTCGGGATTTGTACGCTCCCGCAATTCCCCAGAAAATAGCCGAGAAATCTGGCCTGAAATTCTTCGGCGAGATCCTCCTGCACCTTCGTATCGAGGATAGGCAGTGGTTCCGAGACCGGGATCAACGCAATCCGAAGCGCATGCGCCTCGAGCTCCGTGCCGAGAAGAGGTTTGCGCGAACATACGATTTTCGGTCCGAACAAGTCTCGCATGCCATCGCTGCTGGGCACGTACGATCCTTTCTGCGTCCCGGCCTCAAGGATGCTTTGCATCGCGGGCCGCAAATCAGGTTCATCCAGAAGCAGTGTCGGCTGGAGCGACATCGGGACACGTAGCAGTTCACCGCGCTTGAGGCCTGCCAGGCGGATGGGCCGGCGACACAGCACGCCGAGCAACTGCAGCGCGGAATCTTTCGGGCTCCCAGCGGGCGCAAAAATCGACAAGATCGGCGCCATCGGTAGAAGAGGTGACATCCAGGATGCGAAAACGGCGAAGACCATCGCCGTAACGCAGGAGTCGAGCTGGCCGAGACGGCTGCTGAAGAGTTTGTGCACAGCCGTGAAGAGCTTCCGCGTCGGTTCTGGCGTCGCCACCCGGGTGGGGAAGCGGATTGCTTTTGACACGCTCCGGTTCACGTGCATTGGCTCATACGTTCGGTCAGCGTGCGACACCTCCGGCTTCAACTGTAAAGTTCCTGCCTGGCGGCGCACCAGGGTCAAGTGTTCCGGACTGGCGAGATCGCGGAGAAGTTCGATAACCGCGCCGTCGGGAAAGATTTCGCCAGCCGTCTGAATCGCCGAGCTACAATTTGCTGCTTTTTGGTTTGTCATCTTTCTTCATCGCTTCATATCCCAGCTAAAAAAGCAAAAGCCAGGCTCAAACATCTCCTGGCCTTCCATAAAATTAGAATTTGCTGCAGCCGACTTACTTAAGCCGGCGCTGAACTAATTTCATTGCATAGCTAAACCTCCGCATCGAAACGATATGCAAAACTGTCGTACGATTAATTCACCCGCGTCCGATCACCAAATTCTATCATCGAGAATGCGAGGAAATCAAATTGCGCCCATGTGCGGCTTTATGAGTAAGAACCATTCTCGAACCTGCTGTAGCAGAGCGTCGGACCTTCCGCGGAACCCTCGGCGGTGGTTGTAGACGGCGTCGCGGCCGCCGCATAGCCATCTCGTCTTCGTCTCCAACCCGAGACGGGAGCTTTCACGGCAACCTTCCTAGGTTAAATCGAGTTCTTTTCCGCACTGCCGCGAATCGCTCAATAGCAAAGCCCAAATCTTCCCGGCTGTGGGCCGCCGATAGTTGCACGCCAATACGAGCCTTGCCTGTTGCAACCACGGGATAGGAGTTCCATGTCGACGCGAGTTCGGTGGTCGCCTTTTTCTAGCAACGATGACTTCGGGCGAACTCAACTGCTCGTGAAGCATATAACGAGATTGACGAATCCGGCGCGCATTCAGAGGCTCCCGCCTTCCGATAGCCGGTTCCATATGAGAGAGACTAACGGATTCTAGTTGGATATAATCTCCGCCAGTATGCCAAGCTTGGAAGTTCTCTACCAAGTCACCGACCGGGTCGCGACTATCACGCTGAATCGTCCGGAGAAACTGAACGCGTGGACCGCGACGATGGAACAGGAAGTGCGCTCAGCAATCGAAGAGGCCGAGCGAGAGGATCTGGTCCGCGTGATTGTGCTGACCGGCGCGGGACGAGGATTTTGTGCCGGTGCCGACATGTCACTGCTCAGCAACGTCGCGGGTCGGGGCCTTGACGAAAGCACCCGGGACCGAGCGTTGCAAACCGGTGCAGCGCGCGAAGGCGTTCGGAGTGATTTCCAGAAGAAGTACTCCTATTTCCCCGCGGTCGGAAAGCCCGTGATCGCAGCGATTAACGGTCCGGTTGTTGGACTGGGGCTGGTCATCGCGCTGTACTGCGACTTGCGCTGGGCCTCAGACGCCGGTCGGTTCAGCACTGCATTCGCTCGGCGTGGACTGATCGCCGAGTATGGAATGGCATGGATGCTGCCGCGCCTTGTTGGCCTCCCAAACGCGCTCGACTTGCTTCTATCCGCGCGGACGATCGATGCGGCCGAGGCACTTCGCATGGGCCTAGTGAACCAAGTTTTTCCGAACGACGTCTTCTTGCAGAAGGTCGGGGAAAATGCGCGCGATATGGCATCCAACGTAAGCCCGCGCTCGCTGCGAGTGATCAAGCAGCAAGTGTACGACGCGATGTTCCAGACTCTTTCCGAAGCCTTCGAATCTTCAGAGCGGGAAATGCTCGCGAGTTTGCAGAGCAAAGACTTCAAAGAGGGCGTCGCGCATTTTATCGAGAAGCGCGCTCCCGCTTTCACCGGCAGGTAAGAGTTCCAAGTGAAATTCGAATATAGCGACAAAGTGAAGGCTCTGCAGCACCGCCTGCAGGCCTTCATGGACGAATGCATTTATCCAAACGAACAGCGCTTTCTCGATGATGTCGGACGCAATCGGTGGCTGCCTGCAAAAATCACTGAAGAGCTCAAACCCAAGGCCCGTGCCGCCGGGCTCTGGAATTTGTTTCTGCCCGACAGTGAGGATGGCGCGGGGCTTACGAATTTCGAGTATGCCCCGCTCTGCGAGATCATGGGCCGCAGCGCAATGGCGCCGGAGGTCTTCAATTGTTCAGCGCCGGATACGGGCAACATGGAGGTGCTTGCACGGTACGGTACGCCAGAGCAAAAAGAGAGATGGCTGAAACCGCTTCTCGCAGGCGAAATCCGCTCGTGTTTTGCGATGACAGAACCTGGAGTCGCATCATCGGATGCGACGAATATCGAAGCGAGTATTGTGCGGGACGGCGGCGAGTATGTGATCAACGGCCGAAAGTGGTGGACGTCCGGGGCGGGCGACCCGCGCTGCAAAATTGCCATTTTCATGGGCAAGTCGAATCCCTCGGCGCCGGTTCACAAACAGCAGTCAATGATTCTGGTGCCGATGGATACGCGCGGAGTGAAGGTTGAGCGGTTGCTTACAGTGTTTGGCTACGACCACGCGCCGCACGGGCATGGGGATGTCACATTTGACAATGTCCGAGTTCCCGCATCGAACATCTTGCTGGGCGAAGGGCGCGGATTTGAAATCGCGCAAGGACGCCTGGGACCCGGTCGCATCCATCATTGCATGCGCTGCATTGGAGTGGCCGAGCGCGCTCTCGAAACAATGTGCAAACGTGTGCAATCCCGCGTGGCGTTCGGAAAACCCCTTGCGGAACAAGGTACCATCCGTGCCGACATCGCAATCTCGCGCATGGAAATCGAGCAAGCCCGCCTGCTCACTCTGAAAGCGGCCTACATGATAGACACCGTCGGAAACAAGGAGGCGCGCGCCGAAATCGCGATGATCAAGGTAGTCGCGCCAAACATGACCCTGCGAGTTCTGGATCGTGCGATTCAAGCGCACGGCGGTGCCGGCGTTTCGCAAGATACGTTTCTCGCCGCCGCTTGGGCTGGCGTCCGGGCACTCCGAATGGCTGACGGACCAGACGAAGTTCACATGGAAGCGATTGCCAAACACGAGCTGAGAAAGCCGACCAAATCCCCGGCGCGTTCTGCGCCTTAACGGCGACCAAATTCCTCGTCGTCGCGTCTAGTCGTAGCCATAAGGAGATTTCATGCCTCCACTCGTGATCGAGACGCCGCGCTCTCTAAGCGACTTCGCGGGCCGTGAGATTGCTGTGACCGATTGGCTCACGGTGACGCAGGAACGTATTCGGGATTTTGCCGAAGTTACGGAAGACCGACAGTGGATTCACGTGGACCGCGAGCGTGCTAAAAGAGAATCGCCTTTCGGCACGACGATCGGGCACGGTTTCTTGACGCTCTCGCTCGTGAGCCACTTCATGCGAGAGGCGATCGAGATTCGCGGCGGCATACGGATGGGCATCAACTACGGCTTAAATCGGGTCCGCTTCCCTTCTCCTGTACTCGCTGATTCGCAAATTCGCGCCCGGGTAAGCCTCCTTTCGATGAAAGAACTTCCGAATGCCGTCGAAGCCACCTTCGCGATATCGGTGGAAGGTCAGAATAGCGATAAGCCTCACTGCGTGGCGGAATGGATTGTCCGCTACTACGAATGAGAAACCCGGTCCTCCAGGAAGCGGGAATCGAACCCACGTCCGCCGTCCGGCAAGTTACTGAATGCACTCACCGTCACTCCCAGATTTGGGCGCAGAATTTTGCCCACTTTGTCCACGGCTTCGCGCTGCGAGTCGCCGATGATGTGAGCGTAAAAACCCAACGTGACGCGCGCATCTGAATGTCGCATCTGCGTTTTCGTCACGGTCGGACTTGCTCCGACGTCCATCAACAAACTCGCGTGAGCGTGCCGGAAAGCGTGTATGCCGGCGCGCGGGATTTTCAGTTGGTCGAGCACGGGCCACAGTCCGTATTCGACGACTTTGTTCGCGGCGTAAGGGCGACCGTTGCGGTTCAAAAACAGAAAGCCTTCCGGATTCGGGCGCCACGTCGCGAGATATTCCTCGAGCAGTGGCCCGAGCGCCTCCGGCATCGCAACGGGTGCCTGACTGGATCGCGGCTGCGGTGAAAGCAGGTAAATACCGCAAACCAAACAAATTTCGGACAGACGGCTGACATGCTCCTCGCGTGTAGCATTAAGCGAGCATCAAGGTGAGGAGTTTTCGGCCGCCGCCTAGGTCATCATGCGGACAGTCCATCGACCACACTTCATTGACATGCGTCGGACGCGCCAGCGATTATCCCACTTCACTCAGCGACCTACCAAGGTAGACACTCTTAGGCGTTTGATCATCGAATCCGACGTTACAGTAGGGAACCGACCATCTCTCAACTCTTCGGGGTTCCAATATCGGTTTGCCCAGGAAGGGTGTCGACATACAGTAAAGACCTTCATGTGTCGTAAACCAAATCAAGTTCCGATCCCATTCGATAAAAACGTTTTCGCCAGTGCCACGAAACCAAGAGTTCCATTTGTCCATCTCTCCGTCGCGGGCTGGTACAAACCAGGCAACTTCCTTGGGGTCGGTTGGGTCCGAAATGTCATAAATCCGCAGACCAGCACTGAAGTACGTCAGCGCCACGAAATCGGGTCGCATTTTGCCGGGTGCGAGCCAAGACTGAATGCAGTGCGAACCGAAGCGCCCCCTCGCTTGGCAAAAAT
>Ga0070731_10001822_pt1 | contig 21386 bp, 13 predicted proteins | sample Coa_R1_2_FD_66448 | JGI IMG/M metagenome (GOLD analysis project Ga0070731, IMG submission 66448) | Surface soil microbial communities from Centralia Pennsylvania, which are recovering from an underground coalmine fire - Coalmine... | ecosystem: Environmental > Terrestrial > Soil > Unclassified ... | reverse complement strand
TGAGATGAACGCCCCGGAAGCGGCCCCCGCCGCCGCCCCGCAGGGTGACGGACAGAACAGTAATGAAGCGTTTCAAGTCTCCGGCAGCCTCAGCCAGGGATTGGCGCCCAGTGCCCAGCCGGATTTCGCCATGCTTGCCGGACCGGGCGGATTTGGAGGCGACTTCGGCGGACAGGGCGGCCCGCCCGGAGCCGGCGGTGCCTCGCCCTTTGGCGGCGGTGGTCAGGGTGGTGGATTTGGAGGACCCGGCGGCGGCTTTGGGGGCGGCGGCGGTTTTGGCGGACGCGGCGGTCCTGGCGGCGCCGGTGGAGCGGGTGGCAATCGCGGGCCAGGTCAGGGACGCAACGGCGCGCAGTTCGGCAACCGGCGGGGACCCGCCCAGATCCATGGCATGGCCTTCATGACCGTAGCCAACTCCGCTGTGAATGCCCGGCCCTTCTCCATCACCGGCCTGGTCGTTCCGCAGCCGGCTTATGCCAGCAGCCGCTTCGGCTTCCTGCTGGGCGGCCCGCTCCTGGTGCCCAAGATCGTCAAGGATCCATCCACTTTCTTCTATTTGAATTACACCGGCACGCGCTCCCGCCAGTCCTATTCCGCTACCGGAACTGTTCCCACGGCGGCCGAACGCGGCGGCGATTTTTCGCAGCTTCTCCAAAACAATGGCCCCTCCATCGTCTATCCGGGGGTCTCCGGCAACGTGATTCCAACCAGCATGCTGAGTCCCGTCTCGCTCAAGCTGCTCAACTTCATCCCTCTCCCCAATCAGCCCGGCCTCGTGAATAACTATCAGTATCTGGCGTCGCCGCCCAATAACACCGACAACGTGGGCCTGCGCGCGACGCGCGATTTAAATAAAAAGGACCGCCTGGCCTATCATCTGACCTATCAGCGTCGCGACGGCGACAATGCGCAGCCCTTCACCTTCTTCGACACCATCAGCGGCTATGGCATCCAGACCGATCTCACCTGGACGCATAACTTCACCCCCGCCACCATCCTCAGCTCGCGCGTGGATTTCAACCGCAACCGCAATCAGACCACTCCCTTCTTCGCCTTCGGCCAGGACACCGCCGCTCAGTTGGGTATCGCCGGCACATCCCAGAACCCCCTGGACTACGGTCCACCCACACTGACATTCACCAACTTCAACTCGCTGAGCGACGCGAATCCCCTCCTGTCGCGCAATCAGAGCCAGAAGCTCACTGAAAGCGTGATCCTCTCCCGCGGCAAACATACCTTCACTTTGGGCCTGCAATACGCCCGCAACGATTTCTCCACCAACACCCAGCAGAACGGGCGCGGCACTTTCAGCTTCAACGGCTATGCCACGGGTTACGACTTCGCCGATTTCCTGCTCGACTTGCCGGAATCCGCCTCCGTCCAATACAGTCCGGCCATGTATTTCACCCAGAACACCTGGAACGTATACGGTGTCGATGATTGGAAGATCACCGCCAATCTCACGCTGAACATCGGCCTGCGCTACGAAATCTTTGCGCCTCTCCAGGAAAAATACGGTGAGATGGCCAATCTGCTGGTCACGCCCGGCAGCGTCGTGCCGTACGCGCCGGGGTCGGGCTCCTATCCCGCGGGTCTCATTAATACCGACTACCGCAATGTCTCTCCACGCCTCGGCCTCTCATGGAAAGTGCCGTTTATCAAGCGCTCCACCATCGTCCGCGCGGGCTATGGCATTTACTACAACGGCCAGGCCTACATTCCCTTCGGGCTCAAACTCGCGCAGCAGCCCCAGCCCAAGGGCCTGCCCCCGTTTGGCGTCTCTGAGAACGTCAACGCCGGCGAAGTGAAAACTCTCTCCATCGAACAAGGTCTCACACTAGTCTCCCCGGTCGATGTCACCAACACCTTCGCCGTCGATCCCTCCTACCGCACGCCTTACGCGCAGACCTGGAACCTCACCATCCAGCATGATCTCGGCAAAGGATTCTTCATGGAAGTGGAATACCTGGGCACCAAGGGCACCCGCCTGGATATCCTGACCCTGCCCAATGAAGGGCCCCCTGGTACCCAGTCCGCCACCGGCCGCCAGCTCGGTAACGCCGTCGGCTTCACCTATGACGCGCCCATCGGCGATTCCACATACAACGCTCTCCAGACGCATCTCCAGCGCCGCTTCCGTGGAGGTATCTCGATGAATGCCCGCTACACTTTCGCCAAATCCATCGACGACGCTTCCAGCTTCGGCGGAGTCGGCGGAACAGTAGCCCAGAATTATCTCGACATCGCCGCCGAGCGCGGCTTATCCAGCTTCGACCGCCGCCACGTCTTCACCATGAACTGGGTCTACACGTCACCCTTCGGCAATCCCAACTCGCGCTTTGCGTCCGGCGGCTGGGCCGGACGTCTGCTGCGCAACTGGTCGCTCAGCGGCGCCATCACCGCGGAAACCGGCACGCCGTTAACCGCCCGCGTGCTCGGCATCAACTCCGGCGTGCTGGCGCAGACCGGCGGCACGGGCAGCGAACGCGCCGACGCTACCGGCCAGCCGCTCCTGACCGGGACCGGCTTCTTCAACCTGGCCGCATTCTCCGTGCCTCCCCTGGGCCAGTTCGGCGATGCCGGACGCAACACCATCCCCGGTCCCAGCCTGGTATCCCTCAACACCGCCTTCGGCCGTTCCTTCCAGTTCGGCGACACGCGCCGGCGCCTGGAGTTCCGCGTGGAAGCCAATAACGTTCTGAATCAGGTCAATTACACCGGCTTCGGCACCGTGGTGAACTCCCTCAACTACGGGCTTCCCACTGCCGCCTCCGGCATGCGCACCTTGGACGCCGTAATGAGGTTCCGGTTTTGAGACGCCTGCTCATCGTATTCACCCTCCTGGCCGGCCTGTTGAGCCCCCAGGATCGCCCCACCTTCTCCACCACCGCCAACGTGGTGGTGGTCGACGTCACCGTTACCGGCCGCGACGGCAAGGCCATAGGCAATCTGACCAGGAACGATTTCCAGGTATACGAAGACGGCAAGCTGCAGACGCTCCAGAGTTGCGAGTTGCAGAAGCTGGAGACCAAGCCGCTCGAGCCGCTCCCGCCGGCCAAGACTTTGCAGACCCGCGCCGCGCCCGCCGCGCCCGCGCCGGCGCCCACCGTGAGCCGCCCCTCGCAGGACCTCCGCGATCACCGCCTGATCGTCATGCTGTTTGACCTCTCCTCCATGCAGCCGCAGGAGCAGATCCGCTCCGTGGACGCCGCCATCAAGTTTCTCGGCGCCCAGATGACCAACAGCGATGTCGTCTCCATCATGACCTTTGGCACCGAGCTGAAAACCGTCCTCGATTTCACCGCCGATCGCGACCTGCTGATCTCCACGCTGCATGCATTCCACGTCGGTGAATCCAGTGAGCTGTCCACCCAGGCCGATACCGGCGCCGACACCCAGGACATCAGCGGCTCTTTTGTGGCCGATGAGACGGAATTCAACATCTTCAATTCCGACCGCAAGCTGGCCGCTCTCGAAGACGCCGCCCGCCGCCTGGCGCACTATCCCGAAAAGAAGGCTCTGGTCTATATCTCGAGTGGCATCCAGAAAACCGGCGTCGACAATCAGTCGCAGCTTCAGGCCACCGTGAACGCCGCCATCCGCGCCAATGTGGCGTTCTACCCCATCGATGCCCGCGGGCTCATGGCCACCCCGCCGGCCGGAGACGCCAGCCAGGCCGCCTCCGTGGGATCCAATCTGTACAGCGGTTCGGCACATGTGTCCATGATGAACAGCTTCCACGATACCCAGGAGACCCTCGATACCCTGGCGGCCGATACCGGCGGCAAAGCCCTGCTCGATTCCAACGACCTGACCCTAGGCATGACCCAGGTACAAAAAGACATCAGCAGCTATTACATGCTCAGCTACGCCAGCAGCAACACCGCCGAAGACGGAAAGTACCGCAAAATACAAGTCAGGCTGGCGCCCAGGCTCGCCGACCTTAAGGCCAGGCTCGAGTACAAGCAGGGCTACTTCGCCCCCACCATCTTCGCCAAAATGACCGGAACCAACAAAGAGGCGCAGCTCCAGGAGGCCATGGCCAGCGATAATCCGCTCACCGACTTGCCCATCGCGGTTGAAATCGACTATTTCCGCCTGTCCAGGGGCAAGTATTTCGCGCCGGTTTCTGTGCGGATTCCAGGCTCCGCCCTGGCCTTCCAGAACAAAGGCGCCAAAGCCGCTACCGAGCTGGATTTCATATGTGAGATTCGCGACGCTCGCGGCCGTCCCGCTTCCGTCGTGCGCGACACCATCCCGGTAAAAGTAGCCGCCGCCACCGCCGGTGAAGTCGGACGCAAACAGATCCAATACGACACAGGGTTCACGCTCTCACCAGGCAAATACACGCTGAAATTCATCGCGCGCGAAAACGGCGAGGGCAAAGTCGGCACCTTCGAATCGCCTTTCACCATTCCGGACCTGGGCTCGGGCGCCGCCTTGCGCCTGAGTTCGGTCATCTTGAGCAATCAGGTGCAGGCCCTGAAAGAACAGATCGCCGGCGCCCGGAACAGCAAGAAGCTGGTCGCTGAAGATCCCCTGGTCGACGAGTCCGGCCAGAAGATCATGCCCAACGTCACGCGCGTCTTCCGGCCCGGCCAGAAGCTATCCATCTACCTGGAACTGTACGACCCCGGGGTGATGGAAATCCCCGCGCAGAATCAGAGCACCGGCATCGCCAGCGTGACTGCCAGCGTGGCCTTCTACCAGGGCGACAAGAAAGTGCTGGAAACCCCCGCCGTGCGCGCCGGACGAATGAACCCCAAGCGGCCGGGCGTGGTGCCTCTGCGCCTGCAAACACAGTTGAAGGATCTCCCCGCCGGCAAATATGTCTGTCAGGTCAACGTGATCGACCAGCTCGGGCGCAAATTCGCGTTCCCCCGCAGCTCCATCGCGCTCCTGGAAGGCGGGACCTAAGCGTGAAACCTGAAACCCGTTTTATACGACAATAATCTATATGAAGCGATTCCCCCTGGCCGCGGCGATGGCACTTTGCCTGTGCGCCTGGGGTGCCTCCAACGGCTACACCGTCGCGCAGATTAAGTCCTTCGTTCAGTCCGCCATCCAACTCAAAAACCCGGATAAGGAAGTCGCCGAAACCCTCCGCAAAATGAAGCTGGCGGAGCGTCTGGATCTATCCACTGTGGAAACGCTGCAGGGCGAAGGCGCCGGCCCCAAGACCGTCGCCGTCCTGAAGGCCATGGCCACCGAAACTACCAGCCTCCCCGATGCGCAGCCGCCCGCCCCCAAGCCTGTTTATGTCCCCCCCCCGCCGCCTTCCTCCGAGGAGCAGGCCAAACTGCTCGACGAAGTGCGCGACTACGCCATGAATTATACGCACACGCTCCCCGACTTCCTCTGCCTGGAGCAGACCCGCCGCTACGTCGACACCACCGGCCGCGACGCCTGGCGCCTCGAAGACGTCATCACCGCACGCCTCAGCTACTTCAATCAGCGGGAAGACTATAAGCTCGTCTCGCAGAACGATCGCGTTATCACGGACAACACCTACACTTCGGTCGGCGGTGCACTCTCCATGGGCGATTTCGGCACCACCATGCGCGAGATCTTCGAGCGTTTCAGTAATGCCACCTTCGGCTGGGAGCGCTGGACCACCCTGCGCAAGCGCCGCACCCACGTCTTTACCTATCGCGTGCCCCTCGAATACTCCCGCTACACCATCGAATACCAGGGCGAGAAGAAAGAGGATGTGTCCCGTATCACGGTCGGCTACCACGGAGAAATCTTCGTCGATAACGAGTACCACACCATCGTGCGCATCGCCCAGGAGGCCGATAATATCCCCGCTTCCTTCCCTGTCCGCGAGGCGCGGGAAGTCCTCGATTACGATTTCACCAACATCGGCGATCGCCAGTTCTTCCTGCCCCTGGTGGCGGATCTGCGCATGCACGACGCCCGTGTGTGGCACAAAAACGTGAAAGAATTCCGCCTGTACCGCAAATTCTCCGCCGACGCCGTCATCAAGTTCGACGGCACGGAACTCCCGCCCCTGCCCGACGACAAAACCAAGGAGCAGCCGCCCCAGCCGCAACCGCCGAAGTGACCCTGTGCTGACCCCGTTCTTATCGGCGTGAATCGGCGTTTATCGGCGGCCGAGAATTCTCAGAGTCCCGATCAATAAGGCCAAACTGGCCGCGAGAACAACCCTCCGTCCACATACAGTGTCTGCCCCGTAATGAACTCCGCCTCCCCGCTAGCCAGGAACGCCACCGCCTGCGCCACATCCAGCGGTTGCCCCACCCGCCCCAGCGGCGTGACCCCCGCCCAGGTCTTCCCGTAGTCCGGCGCCTCCAGCTTTGTCCGTTCGATCTCGATGGCCCCCGGCGCCACACAGTTCACCCGGATCCCGTACTGCCCCAGCTCCACTGCCGCCGACTTGGTCAGCATCTCGATCCCGCCCTTGCTCGCCGTGTAGCTCGACAAATTCGGGAACGCTACCTTATTGCACCCCGACCCGATGTTGATGACGCTGCCGCCGCCATGCTCCCGCATGTGCCGCCCCGCCCGCTGCGTGCACAGGAAACAGCCCTTCAGGTTCGTCCGGATCACCCCGTCCCAATCCGCCTCATCCATGTCCAGGAACGCCTTCCACACCTGCGTCCCCGCATTGTTCACCATGATGTCCAGCCGCGTGAACCGCCGCAGCGTTTCGTCGAACATGCGGTCCACATCCGCCGCCACTCCCGCGTCCGCCTGCACCGGGAACGCCTGCCCGCCCAGCGCCCGCACCTCCGCCGCGGTAGCCTCCGCGCCGCGCCCGTCGCTGTTATAATTCACGGCTACGTGACATCCGCGCCGCGCCAGTTCCAGCGCGATCCCTTTCCCCACGCCCTTGCTGGCGCCGGTCACCAGGGCGGTTTTCGATTCGAGCGGCAACATGCCTGAGATTGTACCGCCGTCTCCCCGTGGAACCATGCGGCGTCGCCGCTCGTATTAAGCCATGACCATGCAAATCCGGATTGAGAACTTGTCGAAGACCTACCCCAACGGCGTCAAAGCCCTCGATAACGTGTCGCTCACCATACCCTGCGGCATGTTCGGATTACTGGGACCCAACGGGGCCGGCAAGTCCACCCTCATGCGCACCCTCGCCACCTTGCAGGACCCTGACTCCGGCACCGCCGCAATGGGCGATTTCGACATCCTGCGCCAGAAGGAAGAAGTGCGCCGCCGTCTCGGCTATCTCCCCCAGGATTTCGGTGTCTACCCGCGCATCTCCGCCCACGACATGCTCGATCACATCGCCCTCCTCAAAGGCCTCACCGATTCCGCCGGGCGCAAAGAACGCGTCACCGCCATGCTCCAGCGCTGTAATCTTTACGATGTCCGAAAAAAGTCCCTGACCGGCTTTTCCGGCGGCATGCGCCAGCGCTTCGGCATCGCCCAGGCCCTCATCGGCGATCCTCAATTGCTGATCGTCGACGAGCCCACCGCCGGCCTCGACCCCGGCGAGCGCAACCGCTTCTATAATCTCCTGGCCGAAGTCGGCGAACAGGTGGTCGTGATCCTTTCCACCCACATCGTCGAAGACGTCACCGACCTCTGCACTAAAATGGCCATCATCCACCAGGGCCGCGTCTTGTTTGAAGGCACCCCGGATGATGCCATCGCCGGATTGCACGGCCGCGTCTGGCAGCGCTCCGTCGCTAAAGCCGACGTGCCCGGCTATGAGCAGACCTGCCGCGTCATTTCCAACCGCCTCATCGGCGGCCGCCCCTTGCTCCACATCCTTTCCGACCAGCCGCCCGGCGACGGCTTCGCTCCCGGCGCCCCCGATCTCGAAGACGTCTTCTTCACCCGCATCCGGGGTTGGAACTAGGAACCCCATGCTCTGGCAAATCATCCGTTTCGAAATCCGCTACTGGCTGCGCTCCTGGATGCTCTGGATCTTCCTCCTGGTAATCTCCGCCCTGATCTTCGCCGCCGCCAGTTCCGACCATATTCGCGTCGGTGACTCTTTCCTGAATACTTTCCGCAACGCGCCCTACGTCATCGAGAACTTCTATTCGTTCATGGGTCTGTTTACGCTGCTGATGACGCCCGCCTTCGTCAACTCGGCGGCCGCCCGCGATTTCAGCTATCGCACCCACGAGATCATCTTTTCCACACCGCTTCGCCGCCGCGATTACCTGCTCGGGCGCTTCAGCGGCGCCACCCTGGTCGCCATCGTCCCCATGCTGGGCGTCTCCATCGGTATCCTGCTCGCGAAGTACATGCCGTGGGTGGACGCCGAGCGTTGGGGCCCGGTCAATTGGACTGCGCATCTCGAAGGCATCCTGGTCTTCGCCATCCCCAACGCGCTCTTTATCGCCGCGGTCCTGTTCGCCATCGCCGTATTGGCGCGCAACGAGATCGCGCCCTTCATCGGCGGACTGCTGCTGCTCACCGGTTACGGCGTCACCGACACCCTCACCCAGAACATCGAACGCCGGAACCTCGCCGCCTTGCTCGATCCCTTCGCCATTCGCACGTTTGGCGTGGCCACCAGGTACTGGACTGTTGCCGACAAAAATACCCACACCATTGGCCTTACCGGGCTCTTGCTCTGGAACCGGCTCATCTGGCTGGCGGTCGGCCTGCTCGTCTTCGCCTTCGCCTACCGCAAATTCAGCTTCGCGGAGAAGCGCCGGAAAGCCAGGGCCGCCGCCCCCGAGGACACCACGCCCATCAGCCCGCGCGCAACCACGCCCTCGCTCTCCCCGCTCCCCCGTGTCGCCGCCGTCTGGCCCCAGTTCCTGGCCTCTACCCGCATCCAACTCCTCGGCGTTGTCAAGAGCACTTCCTTCATCGTGATCCTGCTGGCCGCCTTGCTCAACTGCATCCCCAGCGTGGCCATGAGCGCCCGCGAGGCTTTCGGCGGCTCCACCTTCCCCGTTACCTATTGGGTCCTCGAAATGATCTCCGGGACGTTGTACATGTTCATCATTGCGATGATTACCCTGTATGCCGGCGTGCTGGTCTGGAAGGATCGCGACGCCCGTATGGACGAGATTCACGATGCCCTTCCCGTTCCCGAATGGCTGTCCTACGCGTCCCGCCTCGCCGCGCTGCTCGTCCTCGTGATGCTGGTACAGTTGGTCGCCATGCTGAGCGGCGTCGTCGTCCAGACCGTGCTCGGATACCATCGCTATCAATTCGGTCTCTATTTCAAAGAGATGTTTCTCCGCGACGGGTCCCTGCTTTTCTTTATGGCCGTCCTGGCCTTTTTCATGCACGCGGTATCCCCCAACAAGTACATAGGCTATTGCGCGTTCATCGCGTTTCTGGTCGTGAACTTCTTCGTCTGGCGCCCGCTGAACGTCGCCACTTACCTGGTGCAATTCGGCATGCGCCCCACCGTTACTTATTCGGATTTCTTCGGTGACGCGCCCTTCCGCGCCGCCTGGGATTGGTTCACTCTCTATTGGCTGCTGTGCTGCGGCCTGCTCTCCATCGCCGCCGTGCTTTTCTGGCCGCGTGGCAAACTGCCCTTCGCCGGCCGCCTGCGCGAGGCCCGCTTGCGTTTCCGGGGCGCCCTGCGGCCCGCGGCGTTGGCCTGCCTGGTCCTGTTCGCGGCCACCGGCGCCTGGATCGCCTATAACACCATGGCCGTCAACGAACTGTTCGGCCCAACCGACATATTGCGCCGGAATGCCGGTTACGAAAAAGCCTACAAGCCCTTCGACAAGCTGCCGCAGCCCCGCGCGCGCAGCCTCAAATACGCCATCGATATTTATCCCGAGTCCCGCGGCATGGTCATGCGCGGTGAAATGGCCATCGAGAACCCGCATCCGCGGCCGCTCCAGGAAATCCACTTCACCCTTAACCGCGATTACGCAACCCAAATCGACATGCCCGGCGCCGTGCTGGCGAAGGACGACACGCGTCTGGCCTACCGTATCTATCGCTTCACCACTCCCATGCAGCCCGGCGAAACGCGCACCGTGCGCTTCACCGTCGAACGCCATCCGCGCGGATTCGAAAACTCCGCCAGCAACCTCGAACTGGTCCAGGATGGCACCTTTTTCAACAACGGCGTAGGCCCCGTCATCGGCTACCGCTCTGACCGCGAGCTCGACGATGCCAACGACCGCCGCAAATACGGCCTGAAAGAAATCGACCAGATGCCCGCGCTCGAGCGAAATTGCACCGCCGACTGCATGGACACCTACATCCCCGGCCACTCCGGCTGGGTGGATGTGGACACTGTCATCAGCACCTCGCCCGATCAGATCGCCGTGGCCCCCGGTTCGCTCGTCCGCGAATGGCGCGGCGCGAACGGCCGCCGCTATTTCGAATACAAGCTCGATCATCCGTCTTTGGCCTTCTATTCGTTCATCTCCGCCAACTATCAGGTGGCCCGCGAAGACTGGAACGGCATCAAGCTGGAAGTCTATTACCTCAAAGAGCAGCCCTGGAATGTGCCGCGCATGCTGAATTCCCTGCGCAAATCGCTCGACTACTACACGCGCAACTTCGGGCCATACATGCACAAGGAAGCCCGCATTATCGAATTTCCGCGGGTGGCGCGCTTCGCGCAGGCCTTCCCCGGCACTATGCCGTATTCCGAAGCCATCGGCTTCATCGCCAACTTGAATAATCCCGACGACATCGATTCGGTCTTTTACGTGGTCGCGCACGAAATGGGCCACCAGTGGTGGGCCCACCAGGTGATCGGCGCCAATATGGAGGGCGCCACCCTGCTCTCGGAAACCATGGCCCAATACTCCGCCTTCATGGTGATGGAAAAGGAGTACGGCCGCGACATGCAGCGCAAATTCCTGAAGCACGAGATGGACGCCTATCTTAGCTCCCGCGGACGCGAGCGGCTGAAAGAGCGCCCCCTGCTCACTGTCGAGGCTCAGCAGGGATACGTGCATTACCGCAAGGGCAGCGTGGTCATGTATTACCTGAAAGAGATGATCGGCGAAGAGGCCGTGAACCGGGCGCTGCGCAGCCTCGTCCGCCAGTATGCCTACGCGCCTCCGCCCTACCCCACCTCCTGGGCCCTGGTGGATGCGCTGCGCGCCGAAACGCCGCCGCAATACCAATACCTGTTGCAGGACTTGTTCGAGGACATCACCCTGTTTTCAAACCGCACCCTGTCCGCCAGCGCCCACCGCCGCCCGGACGGAAAGTACGACGTGACCATCGACATCGAAACGCGCAAATTCAAAGCCGACGCCAAAGGCAACGAGACCGAAGTGCCCTTGAACGATTGGATCGAAATCGGCGCCTTCGCCAAGCCCCGGCAAGGCCGCAAGTACGGCCGCACCCTCTATCGTGAACGCCTGCACCTGGCCGGCGCCCGCTCCAAACACACGTTCACGGTGGACGAGTTGCCCGACAAAGCCGGCGTCGATCCCTTCCTGCTCCTGGTCGACCGCATGCCCGACGACAATGTCATGACTGTCTCGCAATAGCAGCGCGCTTGACGGCCCCAGCCGCCCAATGCCATACTGGCATAGTCAGACTATGGCAGAGGCACCCAAACGCGACGAGATTCCGCCCGGCACGCTCTACATGCTCATCCTCAAGATGCTCGCCCGCCACGGCAGGCTGCACGGCTTCGAGATCGCCAGCGCCATCTACGAAGTCTCCGGCGATGTGCTGCTGGTCGAGGAAGGCTCGCTCTACCCGGCCCTCCAGCGCATGCTCCTGAAAGACTGGGTGACCGCCGAATGGGGCGTCACCGCGGGGAACCGCCGCGCCCGCTATTATCGGCTCACGCCCGCCGGCCGCAAACAGCTCGCCGCCGAGGTCGCCCAATACCAGCGCGTCAACGGCGCGATCGACAGGATAATCCAGACAGCCTGACTAAGCCTTGCTTTTGCTGGACCGGTGCGAGGCGCGATGCCGCCCTCCCGCCCGCGTACCTGTATGGGCTTTCCTGCCTTTCGCTTTGGTGCCCGGCGAGTGATGAGGCGACCACCCCGTCTTCTTGGCGCATGCTCCCGGCGCGGCGGCCAGTAGAACAGTGATCATCAGAGCGATTGCATAACGCATATCTTCCTAGTCCGCCGGACCAGCCAAACGTCTCGTGCGAATGGGGCCGGGTGTACACTTGTTAGGGAAGACGGCTGGGTCAAATGGACATTCCTTCGTCGTTCCTGACGCTCGCGTGTCTTGCCGTGATAGCCCCCGCGGTGTGTGCGCAGAGCACGCCCATTTGTGCTCCCTCGCCGGAAATAAAAACGGCGCTCGACCAGGTTCCCAGCTACCAGACCGCGGACCAGTCCAAGTACGAGTTCCGGCAAGCGCGCCGCTCCGCCATTGACGCCCTCATGCGGCGCTATCCCGGCGACGTCTTCGTCGAGCGCGCGTACGTCGGCAGCATGTCGTACCCGGAAACTCCCGCCGACCGCCTCAAAGTAATCGAAGAGTACAAAGCCCTGCACGATCGGCGGCCGGACGACGCGTCCATCGCGTACCTATACGGCACAACTCTGATTGGCAGAAACACGCCCCAGGCCATCAAGCTATTCAGTACCGCACTCGAGAAGGCCCCGAACTTCCCTTGGCCTCATTTGCCGTTCGTCGACATTTACTCCGCGCCGAATTTCCTCGACAAAGCCCAAGCCGTTTCTCACGCCAAAGCGTTTCTTTCCGCATGCCCGGCCGCTCTGGAAGGCTACTCTTCAATTAGCGGGCTCGGCGACCATGACACCACCAGCCAGGCCGCATCGCAACTTCGCCTGATTCTCCAGCCGCGCACGGACCCTGCCGCGCTGGCTGCCTATCCCACTCTCTGGCAGCTCGAATTTGCCGCCCATCCACCCTCCGGGTACGACGCGCTGCGCAAGCAGGTGGCCGCCGATGTCTCGCATCTCCGCGCCCTGAACCTGGAGAACGTACGCCAGTGGTGGCGTGCCCTTGAGGAAGGCTACCGGCTCACCAATGACAAAAGGCTGTCCGATTGGGCCGCCGGCCAAAGCGCCCGCCTCTTCCCCACTTGGGACCTGCCTGAACACACGCAGTGGTACGAGCATCATGAGTATCCGGGCGCTGACGTCCCGGCAGACAGGAAGAAGACTTATTACAGCGATCTGCTCCGCCAGACAGATGCCTGGATCATGCTGCGCCCCAAGTCCTATTACATTTGGCGCGAGCGGCTGCAAGCTCTCGACCATCTCGACGATGCGCCAACCGCGGAAGTGGAATCCTGCTTCGCTAAAGTGCTCGCTCTGGCGCAGGCCGACAAGGGCCCCGATCCTCTCGATTCCGTGACGGATTTCCAGCTCGCCTGGGTGCTTTACAACAAGAAGCTCCAACCCCGGCGCCAGCTTGAACTCGCCCAAAAGTATCTCGAGCAGTTCGCCATGGAATCCCAGCAGCACCGCGATGACCGCTACTCCTCGAAGAACGATATCGATAGCGACTTCCGGTTTACCGATTGGAAACTCTCAGCTTATTTCTTCGAAGCCGATGCCTATGTGCGCCTGAAGCAAGCCGGCCAGGCGCGGGAGGCCCTCACGCACGCCGATGTGTCCTTGCAGGCCCTGAAATCCCTGATCAACGACAAGGCTGAGTTCCGCAAGGAATACGCCCGTCAGGAATCCTCCTATTGGCTGGCCGAGGCCCGCCTGGCGGAGCTTCAAGGCCGCCGGCTCGATGCCATGGCATATTACGAAAGCGCCTTGCTCGCGCGCCTCGATACCGGCAGCCTTCCTGCCGCCGGCGAAAGAGACGACCTCGCCCATGATGCTCACCAGCTCTGGGCCGGCCTGGGCGGTTCGGACGAAAGCTGGAAACTCTGGTACGCCCGCCGCGCCCAGGCCATCGCGGCTCAAAGCCATCTTACGTGGGAGAAAGCCGAAGATCCATTGCCTCCCTTTCAGTTGCCCGACACGCAAGGCAAGACCTGGCAGCTCGCCGATCTGAAGGGTAAGGTAGCCTTTCTGAACTTCTGGGACTCCGCGTGAATGGTCTGTCGCGGGGAGTTGCCTCGCCTTCAAAAACTGATCGAGCAGTACAAAGATCGCAAGGACGTCGTGTTTCTCTCGTTGAACCTGGACGATGACCCGGGTGTGATCGACCCCTTCCTGGCCGGGCTGAAGGTCAGTCTCCTCGTTCTGCCCGCCTACAGTTATGCAACCGATACCCTTAAGGTCGATTACGTTCCACAGAACTGGATCGTTGACCCGGACGGCGTCATCCGCCTGAAAGGCGTCGGCTACGACTTCACGGAAAAATGGGAGCAAGGCATCCAGGACGCCATTGAAAAGGTCCGCACGAACGCCCAATTTCGGGTACACTGATCCTTTAGAAGCGCAAAGGGCGCGTTTTGCCGCGCCGCCATATAAACGAGGAACTCCTTGGTTCATGCGGTGTGGGTCGCCCCGTCTTGCGCGTGTTCCTCGAAAGGTGAACGTATGCCAGACAATCAAGACTCCGTCAATCGCAGAGACTTCATGGTCAAGACCGCTGCCGTAGCCGGCGCGTTCGGGGCCGCTAAGGAATTGTTCGCTAAACCGTCCCGCGCGGCCGCCGCCAGCACCGGCCGCGTCCTCGGCGCCAACGACGTCATCAACGTGGGCGTCATCGGCGTCGGCGGGCGCGGCTCCTACCTCGCCGGCCAGTTCGCCAAGATCGGCGAGGACACCGGCAAATGCAAAGTCGTGGCCGTGGCCGACGTCTACGGGAAGCGCAAACGCGAGACCGCCGAGAAGCGCAAGTGCGATGGCTACCTCGACTACCGCGAGATCATCAACCGCTCGGATATCGACGCCGTGGTGGTGGCCACACCCGACCACTGGCACGCGCCCATCGCCCTCGAGGCCCTCGACCATGGCAAAGATGTCTACCTCGAGAAGCCCATGTGCCACACCGTCGAGGAGGCCCGCCATCTCTCCCAAACCGTCAAGGAAACCAAGCGTGTCCTGCAGGTCGGCTCTCAAACCACTTCCGCGCTGCAATGGCACGTGGCCAAGAAATACATCGCCGACGGCGCCATCGGCAAGATGATCATGAGCCAGGGCTCCTATCACCGCAATTCCAAGGAAGGCGAGTGGAACTGGGACATCGATAAGGAAGCCGGCCCCGACGGCAAGGGCGACAACTACATCGACTGGAAGATGTGGCTCGGCAAAGCGCCCAAGCGCCCCTACGACGCCGACCGTTTCTTCCGCTTCCGCAAGTATTGGGATTATTCAGGCGGCATCGCCACCGACCTGTTCTTCCACGTGGTGGCGCCGCTCAACATCTGCTGGTCCGAGCCGCAGTTCCCGACCAAGGTATCCGCCGCCGGCGGTATCTACGTGTTCAAGGACGAGCGCGAGGTCCCCGACACCTTCCACCTGATGGCCGACTTCCCGCAGGGCCACTCCCTGGTCCTGAGTTCCACCATGGCGAACTCCAAGCACATCCCGGGCCTGATCCGCGGCCACCAGGGCACCATCATCATGGTCGACCACGGCATGTTCGAGGGCCGCACCGACCACATCACGCTGCTGCCCGAGCGCCGCGTCATCGACGACGCCTATAAGGCCAAGTTCGGCGACGACGTCGAAACTAAGATCCCCGTCGAACAGAAGTCCGATATCGTGGCCCACATCACCAACTTCCTGGATTGCATGCGGACCCGCGAGAAACCCACCCTCGACGTGGACACCGGCTTCCACGCCCAGGTGACCATTTCCATGGCCGTGCAGTCGTACCGCGAAGGACGCGTCCTTTACTGGGACGACAAGAACCAGAAAGTGGTCAACAAGCCTGTTAAAGCGTAGCCGCCGTCTGAATGGGCTGAATCTGCGCCGCCACGGGTGCATCTATAGATAGCATGAAAAAGCTGATCTATGTCCTTGCCCCCGTCCTGGCTGCAGCGCCCATGCTCGCCGCTAGCCTCGCCCCATCCGATCGCGATCGCGCGCTCGCCGAATTGAACGCCAGCCGCCAGCAGTTTCTGGATTCCGTGGCCGGTCTCTCCCCGGCGCAGTGGAACTTCAAGCCCGATGAGAAGACCTGGTCGGTCTTCGAATGCGCCGAGCATATCGCCCTGAGCGAAGACCTGATCTTCGGGAACGTGGTCAAAATCATGCAGGCCCCCGCTGCGCCCGACAAGAAGTCCGCCGTGACCGATGACTTCATCCTGAAAGCCGTCGTCAACCGCACCCAGAAGTTCCAGGCCCCCGAGCCGCTGCGCCCCAAGCATACCTTCGCATCGCCCCAGGAGTTGCTGGATCACTTCAACGAAAGCCGCGCGAAAACCATCGCCTATGTGCGCGATACACAGGATGACTTGCGCGGCCACTTCTTCGATCATCCGGTCCTGAAGACCTTGGATGGATACCAGTGGATCCTGCTGCTCTCGGCACACACCCAGCGGCACACCGCGCAGTTGAACGAAGTGAAGGCTAACCCGAATTTCCCGAAGGAATAACCGCTAACCTTCCGGTCTCTCGGTAGCCTTCGACGCGTCCGCGCTCAGGTACATGCGCCGGTCGTTGTGGAACGCCGCGTTGGCTAGGTGCGGAGCCGACACCGCACTGGCGCCCACTTCCACCGGCGCGTTGGGCTCCTTGCGCGACTTCACGCAATCCAGAAAGTTCTGGATGTGCGATTCGATCGGCACCGGCGCTTCGAAGGTCTGCACAGGCTCGCGGTTCTTCGGCCACGGCTCTTTCCACACCCGGTATCCCTCGTTGTTGAGCACCATGGTGCCCTGGTCGCCGCAGAATTGGATCGACCAGTCGTTGTCGTATGAGTTGGTGTAGTTCAGCGTCCAGGTGGCCATGAATGCGCCGTACTCGAAGACCGCGCAGAACACGTCGGGCACCTCCGAGCCGATGGTCTTGGCGATCTGGCCGTAGCACACCGCCGATTTAGCCGTGCCCGCGTTGGTGAACCACTGCACCACATCCATCAGGTGCGTGCCCTGGTCCGTCATGTTGCCGCCTGAATAGTCCCAGAACAGCCGCCATGCGCGGAACCGCATGGGCTGCAATTCGCGGTCGCGGGCGGGACCCAGGAAGCGCTTCCAGTCCAGGTTGCCGGCGAGCGGCGTGTTGTCCAGCTCGTGCGCCACGTTCCAGTTCCACATGGGCTTCACCAGCGTGATCTTCCCCAGGATGCCGCTATCCACCAGTTGCTTGGCTTTGATGATGGACTCCGCGCTGCGCCGCTGCATGCCCACTTGCACGATCTGTTTCGTCTTGCGCACCGCTTCCACCATCTGCCGGCTCTGCGCCAGCGAATGCGACATGGGCTTCTCCAGATAGACGTCCTTGTGTGCGTCGAGCGCCGCCAGCAGGCACGGCGCATGCTGATGATCCGGCGTCGCCACCACCACCGCGTCGATGCCGCTTCCCGCCAGCAGTTCGTGATAGTCCACGTACGGCCTGGCGTCCGGCGCGTCCTTGAGCGCCTTCTGCATGTTCAGGTCGTAGACTTCGGCCACCCCCACGCACGCCGCGCCCAGCTTCTGGAAGTTCTGGCTCAGATAGCGGCCGCGCCCGCCCGCGCCGATCAGCCCGTAGGCCAGGCGGTCGTTGGCGCCCCACGCGCGCCTGGGGATAAACATCGGCGCGGCGGCCAGCGCCGTGCCCAGGAAGGTTCTGCGATTCTGCTCCATGGCGTTATCGCTCCTTTACGCGCTCACTTTATCAGGCTTTCGCCCTCGCGCGTGCGGGAAGTACGCCGCAATTCGTGTGTCTGCCATCGCCGGCAGCCGCTCCGCCGTAACCCGGTCCACGCATGGCGCCCGGAATGGCCGCGGCCCGGGCCTGGCGGCTCGCACGCGTCCCGGCTTGTGCATTCTGTTCCCGGTATCGCCCGGCTTCGGAGTCGTCCATGGCTACTGCGGCGCGCGCCACTCCAGCACCACCACCGAAACTTTGGCGGCGTCGCTCTCGAGCACCAGCTTGTAGCCGTTCTGCGCGGTGGGCTGCGCCAGTACCTTGACGCCGGCCGCGCGCTTCGGGTCCCACGTGTAGGTGGTCGCATTCCAGCCGTTATCCGCCGCGGCCGCTTCGGTCAGCGGCTTGGAGAACCGCAGGTCCGTGGTAAACAGCGTAATCCCCGCCGCCGTCAGCTCGCCAGGATATGCGCTCACCCGGACGGGGCCGGCCGGCAGCGATCCGCTGATGGCCCCCACGGATGCCCGGTTCGCCTCTACCACCAGGCGGCCGTTCTTCACCAGCTTGCCGGTCCAGATGAGCCTGCCCGATGCCGGTGCGGACGGCCTCGGACGTGGCGGCGCTGAGGGGGCCGCCGGCGGAGGCGGCGCCGATGGCGGCGCCGATGTTGGCAGCACCGATGTCACGGCGCTCACCTGCGGCGACGGTGGCAGGCTGTCGATCTTGGGTGGCGCGATGCCCGGAAGCGCCACTGCCGCGGATTGCCGCGCCTGTGCGGCCGGCGGCCGGAACGCCACCACGGGCCGTTTGACGGCCGGGGCGCCCGTGACCGATGCGGGGCCCGCGGGTGGCACGGCGGGCCGGGCGGGCGGAGCGGCCGACTTGGCGGCCGGTGGCGCCGCCCCGGGCTGCGTAACCGGCTTGGCGGCCTGTAACGCCGCGCCCGGCTCGAGGAAGCGCGTCGTCTCAGCCAGGGGCGGCTTCTCTGGCAGGTCCACCCACATCCTCACCCGCACATCGCCCGACTGCCTGGCATAGAACACGCTGCCCGAGCGCAGGTCCGCCGGCGTCAGCTTCACCTCGGTCCGCAGGCCGTGATCGTCAATAGCGATCACCGCTCCCCGTGCATTGCCGATCGCCGGAGCCTTGCGGTCCCAGGCGATCCGTAATTCCCCCCCCCTGTCGGTCGCCGAGAGCGACAAGCCGCGATCGACAGGTTGGAGCAGCCAGTATCCCAAGCCGGCGGCCGCCAGCACCACCATGGCGCCCGCGGCAACCCATTTCCCCCAAACCCTCTGTGTGCGCGCCTCCTTCGGAGGAATCCGCGTCGGCGGCGCCCACTCCGGCGGTGTCGGCTCCGGGACCGGAGCCGCGGCTGGCGCCTCCTCCGGCACGGATTCCACGGCGGCCGGTTCCGCGCTCGCCGCCGCCACGGGAGGCGCCGGGCTCACTGCGGCGGCCTGCTGTGGCGAGATCACGAACTCGCGATAGCTGCTCTGAGTTCGCATGCTGCCATCCGCCTCGCGGAAGAAGAATCCCCCGCGCGTCGGCGTAAATGTAGCCGGCCGCACGATCAGCCCCACCTGCCACGGATGCGGAAAGAAGCGATTGAAGAACGCCAGGTCTGCTTCCAAAAGCAGGATCTCGCTGCGCGTGTGGGAGCGATACCACCCCACCGGCTCCAGGCCGGCCAGATCTTCGGCGCCGCCCCACGATTCGAGCGCTTCCACCAAGGCGGCCTCATCCTTCTCGGAAAGCAGGAACGACGGGCCTCTGGCGTACTCGCACGTTACCGGACGCCACGCCGTGATCGACACGCCGTTCCGGTTGTGCGTACCGAACAAAACCCCACCGGTTTCCACGCCGCCGTGCGGCACGCGATGGTAGCCCTCCACGGCAATCTCCCGGATCTGTTCCACCACCGCGCCCGAATATTCGATCTTGAATGTCTGGTCCGGCGCAATCCAGGTTGCGAATTTTGTCGGCGCATCCGTTCCAGTCATAAAATCCAATGGCAACCTTGCCGCCGCAAGGGTACAATCCTAGCTTAGGTTATTTTAGACCGCAGCTCATCAAAACCGGTCGGAGGAATCATATGGGCGGCCGCAAGGCCCCGTGGGCGCCATTGGTGACCCAATTTTTAGCAGTAATCCTGTGCGCCGTTCTGGCGCGCTCCGCCACCGTCATACCGCGTATCGAAATGGTCGAAGGTGACGGAGCCATCAACAACATCCGCCTGCACCGCGCCAAGGAACCCGTGGTGCGCGTCACGGATCAGGACGGTAACCCGATCCCGAACGTAGCCGTGTCGTTCGTGCTGCCCGGCGGCGGCGCCGGAGGCACCTTCGCCGATGGCAAGAACGTTCTGACGGTCATGACCGACGACAAGGGCCTGGCAGTCGGAAAGGGGCTGCGGCCCAACAACGCCGCCGGACAGTTCCAGATCCGCGTGACCGTGTCCTACCAGGGGCAGGCGGCGACCGCCAACATCACCCAGACCAATGCCGAGCCGGCCCAGGGTGGCGGGTCCACCAAGACCATCCTGATTATCGCCCTGCTCGGCGGCGCGGCAGCCGCGGGCGCGGCCGTGGCCCTGGGCAAGGGCAAATCTTCGCCGCCGCCTCAGCAGCCCGTCGTCATCAGCCCGGGTAACCCGAGCTTCGGTCCGCCGCGATGAACCGCGCCATTGCAAGATGGATGATCGTAGCCGCCCTGGCAGTTGGTGGCGCGTGGGCGCAGCTTGTGACGCCGAGCTGCCCCGCTCTGCCCGAGGTCGTGGGGACCGTCGCGTCGGGCCTGACTTGTACCGCCAGCGGCGGAGTGCCTCCCTATACCTTTAGCCTCACGGTCGGCGCACTCCCTCCCGGCCTGACAATGGATTCTCTGGGTAACATCACGGGCCAATTAGTGGATCCGGCTGGACCCTACGACTTCACCGTACAAGCAACCGACAGCACCGGGCTTCTCTCCGGTTTCCAGGAGTACTCGGGCACCACCGTCGATCCCCTCACGTTGAGTTGCTCCATGTCCGCTGGACCGGTCGAAGCGCTAATCCCCTACTCCGATTCGTGCACGGCTGCTGGAGGAACACCGCCATACGCCTGGTCGCTCGGAGGCATCAGCATTCCGCCAGGGCTGGCCGCCGGATTTAATTTCTCTGGGAACAGCGCCACCATCGGCTATACGCCCGTATCGGCGGTGGCGAGCTACCAATACAACGTAAGCGTCACTGACAGCAGCCCGACGCAACTGACGAAGGCAGCGCTGTACAGTGGCGCGATTGCTCCGGTTCCGGGAATCACCACCACCTCGCCGCTGCCCGCGGGCGCCGTGGGCGCCGCCTACTCGCAGCAGCTTTCGGCATCCGGTGGAGTCGCGCCATACACCTGGTCCGCCAACGGTCTGCTCGGCACCGGCCTCAGCATCAACCCTTCGTCGGGACTACTCTCGGGAACGCCGGTATCCACAGCGGCCGGTACGGTGAACTTCAGCGTGACCGTTATAGATAGTGTGGGCGGAACCAGCGGACCGGTTCCCTTCACCGTCAGCATCCTGGGGATCATCACCGCGTCGCCGCTGCCCGCCGCGGCCGTAGGCAGCGCGTATTCGCAGCAGCTTGTCGCCACTGGCGGCGCTGGCGGCTACACCTGGGCGGTGACGGCCGGGGCGCTGCCCGCGGGACTGGCCCTGAGTTCCGCCGGCCTTCTCAATGCCGCTACGGTGCCCGCAACGGCGATTACCGCGACCTTCTCCGTGACAGTGACGGACAGCACCGGCACTAACTCCACATCGGCGCAGTTTACTTTGCCCGTG
>Ga0070731_10001821_pt1 | contig 21389 bp, 19 predicted proteins | sample Coa_R1_2_FD_66448 | JGI IMG/M metagenome (GOLD analysis project Ga0070731, IMG submission 66448) | Surface soil microbial communities from Centralia Pennsylvania, which are recovering from an underground coalmine fire - Coalmine... | ecosystem: Environmental > Terrestrial > Soil > Unclassified ... | reverse complement strand
CGGAGTTTCTCACCCTCGTACTTCGCGGCAAGATCGTCGATCAGCTCCAGACACCTAGCGACGAGTCGACGTCGCTCGTCGCGGGAGACCGTCTCGAGCGTGCGGGGATCGATGAGCCTCGCCCAGGTTGGTGGATGGAACTTGGCCGCTTCGAGGAGCGCCAGTACTTCGCGATCGCAGAAGACGACGTCGCCCCGAAGCGGCGGACTGCTGCGCAGGGCGTCGCCGATTTGAACTGCGGCCGTCGCCGCTCCCGCAAAGACCCCGAGGTCCCAGAGCCGGTCGCAGATGAGCCGTGCCGGAACCGGCGCAACCGAGGGCGAGCGGTCATTGGGAAGAACGAAACGGAGTGAATCCTCGACCATGAATCCCTTCGGCAGCACGTCGAGCCTGCCGGGGAGTCTCGACCAACCCGCTCGAACGGGTCAACCGCGGGATCGGCCGGCGCACCGACGTCGTCGGCATCTTCCCCAATGACAAGGCGCTGATCCGGCTCGCCGCCAGCGTCGTCATCGAGCAAAACGACGAGTGGCTCGTCGGCCACCGTTACCTCTCGGCTCACTCGCTGGAGACGATCCTCGACGATCACAAGAAAGACAACACCAGCGAGGAGGTGCGAAAGCTCACCGCAGCCTGACCAGCCGACGAGCTACACCACGCGACGGGACTTGACTCGGTCTCGCTTGATCTGGGGCTGAGTGCGAACCTCGCGCGCTACATCAACAACGGCCCAGACAAGTAACGACTCCGCCAGCAGCCGCACGACTGCGGGGCGGAGCCACCCTTTCCAAATTCTTTCCATACCGGGTTCTGCGCGCTCTCGCGGAAGACTTACTGGCGAAGAGAACCCGCCATTGGCGGCGGGTTCCTGGATGGGCGGTACTGGGCTCGAACCAGTGACCCCCAGCTTGTCGAGACGGCTCAACGTTCGGAGCGGTTCGCCTCAGTTCGCCGGGGCCTCATGGTTGAGCGGAAGCCATCGGCCAAGCGAACGGCTGCGCGAACACAAACGAACGCGCATCCTTGCCATCCTTGCCACTCACGTGCTCGAGCCGACCGGCTGTCGAGGGGGCAGCTACGCGTGCACGAGCTCGCGCACCGGCTTCTCTGCCGGGCCGTGCTCGAAGCCGATCAGGAAGCGCATCCCCAGCGCCTCGGCCAGCCGTTGCAGCGTCTGAACGGAGGTGCTGTGCTGGCCGCTCTCGATCCGCGAGATTGCCGAGTGGCTCGTCCCCATCCGTTCGGCGAGCTGTTCCTGGGTGAGGTTGAGCTCCATCCGCCGGCGAATGACGATCCGCGCGACCTCCTCGTACGGCGCCAGGCGATCGCGAGCTTCGCGATAGCCGCGGCGGGCACGCGACCGCCTAGCGGCACCTTCAGCTGCGCTCGTGCCGATCGGGCCCGGCTGCTGGTTTCTTCCACGAGCCACGCGCAGCATCTTACCATAATTGATAAGAGACGCCCGACGCCTTCACGGGGCATCGTGACCGGCAGCGCGTGGCGGCCGCCGCTTCGGCGCGTCCATGCGCGCCTTGAAATCGTCCCACCGGTCACGGGCCAGCCGCAGTTCCGCCTCAGGGACCCTGCCGGTGTCCTTGCGAAACATGTGCAGGAGCACGAAGAGGTTCCCGGAGCGCCGGTAGATCACACGGTAGAGCTCGGATCCGTAGTGACAGCGAAGCTCGCGAAACTCGCCCTCGAGTTGCGAGCTCCACGGGAACGGGAGCGGCGGATCGTTCGAGCGCAACATGTTGAGACGCTCGATCTGGTTGTCGAGCGCCGCCTGCTTGCCGGTGTCACGAAGCGCCTCGACGAACTCGTCCACCGGCTCCGTGCCATCGGCTGCGCGGTAGTAGACAGCCTGCATCGCCGCCACGACAGCACTCTACGAAGCAGGCCCGACGGTCGAGCGCGGTTGGCACGGGACAGAATAGTCGGGACCGAAAGAGCCATCTGGCGCAATCCCCTCCGGCGTCATAGCGTGCCCGCCATGCCCCAGCGACGGAACGACCTGTGCGCGTGCGGCTCCGGGTTGAAACACAAGCGCTGTTGCGGCGCCGATCCGACTCGCCGCGAGGCGCTCGCCGACGTCAGGAACGCCGCCGCGCTCCTGCCGGCGCTCCGACCCGCGGGCGCGGCAGCCCTCCGGCACTGCGCCTGCTCGGCGGACGAGCTCGGCGAGAACGACGGCAGCGTCCCCGATCACATCGTCGCCGCCGGTGTCGCCCTCGTCGACGACAGAGATCGCGCACAGATCGTGACCACCTTCTGCAACGCTGCGACCGGCGCGTGGCAGCGACTCGCAGAGATCGCAGACCACGCCGAGCGCGAACTCGTCGGCTCGGCCATTCGTGGCGCGATCTGCGACCGCCGACCCGTGCCACGCACTCAACTCGTCGTGATCGAAATGGAGGAGAACCTACCGGACGAGGTAGGCGTCAGACTGGGCGCTGTGCTGCCTTCAGGGGCGGTCTGGAGTCTCGCCGACGCGGAGAGCGTGCTACCCGACCTCCCGAGCGGGTTTCTCTGGCGCCGCGTCTGGGAGCCGACACAGGGACCGCTGCTCGACCGCGTCGAAGACTGGCACGTCGAACGCGTCCGACTTCTCTGCGGCGCCCTCCACCGGCACCTACCCCTGCCGTCGCTACCGCGTGCTTCTCAGATCATGCTCGCCGACTGCGAGGCCGTCCTTCACGACGAATCGCAAACGCGCCGGACAGCGGCAACCCTCCTGCTCTCGCATGCAAGCTGGGTCGCTCTGCGAATCGCGACTCCGGTTCGCATTGACCCCCCATCGCGAGGAAAGGAGGTCTTCGCGGGCCGCCCTGTGCCGGAGATCTAAGGGCTATTCGGCGGGTCAACGTTCATGAATTGCCGGGCAGTACTAAACGCCGCGGAGAGCGCTTGCTTTCACACGCTTGAGTAGATCTCCGCCAGGTTGCGCTTGGCAGCCAGTTGTCCGGGCTTACGACGATGAAGTCTTCCGGCCGTTCTGGACGGTTGTCGCTTTCGCTCCGCGGCTCAACTGCGTTCCGCACGATCCACGGAGTTGTAGGTCAAAGGCATGCACGTGTCGGTGCGGGCTGTCCGTCGCCCCCGCGATCCGCTCGAAGAGAATGGAGATGGCGTCGTGTGCCATCTCTGCGACCGGTTGGCTCACGGTGGTGAGCGGTGGATCGACGAGCGCAGACCAGGGTGGATCGTCGATTCCGACGATTGCAACATCTGAGGGGATTTTGACTCGTGCCTCGTGGAGAGCGCGAAGGGTCCCGAGCGTCATCAGGTTGTTTGCTGCCACGAATGCGGTCGGGAGCCGATCTGATGCCAACAATTCAGCTACGGCATCGTATGCGGCATCCTCGCGGAAGGCGGCGTCGGTGTAGCGCAGCTCAAGTCCCGCCTCTCTGATCGCCTGCTCGAAGCCTTTCAGACGATCTGCCCCGGTGCTGACATCCGCCCGTCCGGAGAGGAGGAAGAGATCACGATGTCCAGCTCGTATGAGTAGCGACGCAGCGGTTCGCGCGCCTTCGACGTTGTCAGCCACAACAGCATCGGCACGTGAATCAGACATCTCTCGGTCGAACGCTACGACCGGGATACCGTGGTCGATGAGGTCGCTGATCTCTCCGCCACTCGGATCTGCTGGGGAGATAATTGCGCCGGATACCCGTTCCGCTGCCAGCATGTCGAGATATGTCGCTTGCTTGTCAGCTCGTTCGTCGGTGTTGCAAACGACCAGGTGGTATCCAGCTCCGTAGGTCTCGGCCTCAACCGCCTTGATGATCTCGGTGAAGTGAGGATTCGTGATGTCGGGGACGACGAGAGCGATGGTCGCCGTCTGTTGCTTGCGGAGATGACGGGCCAAACGGTTCGGTCGATAGTTGAGCTGGTCGACGGCAGTCAGCACGCGCTCCCGGTAGCCGGCGTCGACGCGCGGATCACCGTTGAGGACGCGCGAGACCGTCGCTGGTGACACGACCGCGAGGCGGGCGACCTCAGCGATCGTTGCGACCTTCCGCGGCCGCCCACTATTCGAAGAACGATTCCTCACTGTCCGCAGTTTACCGGTGCTTCTGACGGCGAGCGAGCGTCTGCGTCGTTGTTCTGACAGCGTCTTGACACCTCTCTCTTCATCGGTTTAAACTCGCGCGGCAGTGAGAAATCGGTTTCTGACATCGCGAGCCTCACCGTGCGCAGGCCTGGCGATGCGGGCCCGTCGACACACCTCGCTTTCGCATCGGTTCAGCGTTAAAGCCACGACGCAACCGAGCTCAGCGGTGAGGTGGGAGCGGGCGGTTTCGTGGTTGGACTTCAAACAGAGGGAGGTGTCTTGGCGGATATGACCCAACGCACATCAATCTTGATGCGCCACGCCAGCGTGATTGCCCTACTAGGTCTCGTGGTCGTGGCGCTGGGAGCCGGATCCGCAAGCGGGGCGAAGCAGGGTGGGAATCCGACGATCACGGTCCTCGTCGATTCGCTTCGAGCACCACTCTTCACTCAGTATGCGAAGACTCACCCAAATCTGAAGATTAAGGTGAACGTCGCAACGCAGCCCCAGATCCTCCCGGACATTCGGCTTGCGCTGAAGGCGCACTCGGGCGTTCCAGACGTCATCTGGGGATCCGCGTCGCCCTGGGCTCTCGCTGCAGAACTCCAGATCTATGGAGGGTCGCTCGAGAAGTACATCCCGCGGAGTGTGCAGGCGAAGTTCGTTCCAGGGTCGAACGCGAACTGCATGGTTAACGGGGTGCTCAAGTGCATTCGGAATGACATCTCGCCCGGTGTGGTCTGGGTCAACACAACGCTCATGAAGCAGTTTGGTTACACGAACCCGACCACCTGGCAGCAGTTCGAACAGATTGGTCTCGACGTTGCGAAAAACCATCCCGGCTACACATTCGGCGGTCTCGCCCAGTGGGTGGAAGTGATGGACGAGTACTGGGCGGCATTCAGGTGCCCGTTCAACCAACTTGTCAACTTCAACACTGTCCGCATCGACCTGTCCGCTCCCGGCTGTCAGCACATGTACGCAGTGCTCGACCCACTGATCAAGGCAGGAGTTCTTGATCCGAAGATGACGCAGCTAGGTCAGGATGCCGCATCATTCGCCCATAGCGGGAAGCTCTTGATGCAGTACGGCGCCCTTTGGTGGGGCGACTTCATCCTTAACGCCTTCTACCATGTTCCCGCTGGCCAGTACACGGCGATTCCGCCGCTTAGTGACGGCTCGCTGCCTCCCGTGAGCGGCCAGCCTACGGGCGGTGGTGGAGTCTACATGGTGTACAGAAACTCACCGGTCTTTGCCCAGGCGGCGAAGATGATCCTCTCGATCGACACTGAGATCGCGGGTCCGACGGGCATTCCGACGCGCCCGACCTACCCCGCCTGGGGTCCGGGAGTCGCTGCGTGGACCGCGAAGACAGCGCATGACAGTTTCTGGTCGGTGAACCCGGTACCGGCGCTCAACAAGGGGGCATCGGAGATCTCGCCGACGTTCGGTGCGACTCGCTTCGACTACTCCGATGTGTACAACGGCATCATCATGCCTGGCTTGCAGTCGGGGAAGTCACTTGCACAACTCGCGCCGCAGGCTCAGGCCGCCCTCGTGAAGCTTGCTAAGCGGGCCGGTTACAAGGTGGTCACGAGCCCATAACGGCGAATGGCTTGGATCGACAAGAAGGACGCCGCAGGGGGGAGCGCGAGCGACATCGCGCTCCCCCCTGCGTCAATGCGCGACGCTGCTGAACTAGCTGTCACGGGTCGACGGTGGAAACGCCCTCTCCCGGCTCGAGCAAGGCGCCGCGAACGGCTGATCGGCTACGCGTACGTCCTTCCATTCACGGTGTTTCTGCTCTGCTTCGGCGTCGCACCGTCGGTATACGCGCTGATCCTGAGCTTCCACAAGGAGGGCGGAAGCATCTTCAGCTTCACGCTCGCCGCGTACCGGTTCGCGTTCGCGGATCCCGTTTTTGGGTCGGCGGTTAAGCATGTCCTCGAGTTCGCGGGAGTCGTGACTCCAGTCGCGCTCGTGCTCGTCACTGCACTGGCCCTTCTGCTCCATTCGCGGTCTGGTTCAACCGCAAAGGTCGTCGGTCTCCTCTACTTCCTGCCGGGGGCCGTCTCGGGTTCGGTCGTCGTCTTGATTTGGCTGTTCATGCTTGATCCCAGCTCCAGCCCCTTCCAATCACTCCTCCACCTCATGGGCTGGAACTCGATCGTCGATGTTCTGGCAAACGGCAATTTGATTTGGGTCTTCTCGGTGATGTTCCTGTGGGCGGTCATGGGGGGCTGGATCGTCATCACGAACGGCGCACTGAAGAACATCCCGCGTGAGATCGACGGTGCGGCGCAAATCGACGGATGCGGCCCCTTCGCGCTGGCGTTCTTTATCCACCTGCCGATGATTCGCAAGACCTTGATTCTGATGTCGATCCTGGTGCTTGCCGCAGCCTCTCAGATCTACACAGAACCGACCGTGCTTGCGACCTTCACCGACGACACCGTTCCGTGGGGTCTTAACCAGCTCAGCTATCGCTATGCGTTCCAGTTCGGCCTGTTCGAGGCCGCCGCCGCAGTGGCGATGATGCTCGTCGTCGTGACAGTTGTCGTCGCGGCCGTAGTCGTGTGGCGACTTGATTTCGTCAAGGACACGCAGTCGTGAGCGCCTGGGCGTCCAGCGCACTCCGCCTCTCCCATCAGCGCTCCGGTCGGGCACGCCGGCTCTGGGTACGGCTGTTTGTCTATGCCGTCCTCGCGGTCTTCATCATCTATTTCGCGGTCCCGTTGGTGTTTCTGTTGCTTGCACCAAGCCAGGGATCGTCAGAGGCCCTGAACGCACATCCTCTGCAGTTCGGTTCGATCCACTTCTACTGGCGGGCTTGGTCGAACCTGATGACCTATGCGAATGGCCAAAAACTCCTGCTCATCTGGGGTCTCAACTCGCTGATCTATTCCGTTGCGGCTGTTGTGCTGGCGATCGTCATCGGTGTACCAGCCGGCTACAGCATTGCCTTCTTCCGGTTCCCAGGGCGGCGACTGATCCTCCTGGTCACCTTGATCGCCATGGTTGTTCCCCAGAACGCTCTCGTCTTGCCCCTTTTCATTGGCTTGAGCTATCTGCACTTGATCGGCTCGCGCTGGGGAGTCATCCTCCCTTCCGGCTTCTTCCCGCTCGCTGTCGTCCTCTCCTACATCTACTTCTCGACGCATTTTCCGCGGCAGCTGCTCGGCGCCGCTCGCATTGACGGATGCGGGGAGCTCCGGCTTTTCGTTCGCGTTGTCGTCCCGCTTACGAAGAATGTGCTGCCGCTCATCGCGTTCTTCTCGTTCTGGGCGAGCTGGGTCAACTACTTCCTTCCCTCAGTGATCCTCAACCAGGTCACCACGTTCAGCCTTCCTGTCGGCATCATCAATATGAGCGCGGCGACGAATGCGATCATTCCCTCGGCGTTGAACGGCGGGCTCGGCTCGCCGATCGGCCGGCCCGAGCTCGCAGAGGCGGGCCTCTTTTCCATCTTGCCGATCATCATCATCTTCGCGTTTAGCCAGAAATTCCTCACGCAAAGTCCGCTGTCCGGCGCCGAGAAGACATGAGTGCTGCGAGCGATGGCTGAACTCGAATACAAGGAACTGCGCAAGGTATTCGACGACGGAACCGTCGCGGTTGACCACTTGTCACTCAGCGTTGCCGACAGCGAGTTCATCGTCCTCGTCGGACCCAGCGGATGTGGCAAGACAACGACGCTCATGATGACCGCAGGCTTAGAGACGATCACGACCGGCGAGGTCGTGATCGGCGACTCGATCGTGAACGACGTGCCCCCGAAGGACCGCGACATCGCGATGGTGTTCCAGAGCTACGCCCTTTACCCGCATATGACCGTGAAGGACAACATCGCGTTCGGCCTGCGACGTCGCCGTATACCGAGAGAAGAGATCGAGCGCCGAGTCGCCGAAGCCGCGCGCACCCTCGACCTCGAGCCATACCTAAAGCGCAAGCCAGGAGAGTTGTCAGGCGGCCAGCGCCAGCGTGTCGCGATGGGGCGAGCAATCGTCCGACGCCCGCGGCTGTTCCTGATGGATGAGCCACTGTCGAACCTCGATGCCAAGCTCCGTGTGCAGATGCGCGCCGAGATTAAGCAACTCCAACGGCAACTTGGCACGACGACTCTCTATGTGACGCACGACCAGACTGAAGCCATGACGATGGGCGACCGCGTCGTTGTGATGCGGAAGGGAGTGCTCGAGCAGGTTGGGACGCCACAGGAGCTGTACCACTCACCCAGTAACCTCTTCGTCGCCGGATTCATCGGCAGCCCTTCGATGAACCTAATCACGGTTGGAGTTGAAGCCGAAGCCGATGATGTCGTGATTCAGCTTGACCCAGGAAACCCAGGGCTACGGATCCGCGGAAACCAGCTCGGGCCGCGGCTCAGGAAGCTGCGGCAATTTCATGGAACCGCAGTCGCCATGGGTTTCCGGCCCGAGAACGTCACCGTCGCCACCGAAGCTGCCGATGACACTCTGCGTGTGGAGATTCAGCATGTCGAGGATCTCGGCTCGGAGCGCATCATCTACTTTGGCGTAGAGGCGCCGCCGGTGGTCACCGAGGAGACTCGTCAAGCTGCAGCGGATGTTGACGAGATCGTCGCCAGCGACCTGACTCGAGGACAGGTAGGCCGCACCGTCTGCGTCGGACGCGTCGCAGGCGACACCATGATCAGCGTCGGCGATCGTGTCGAACTGCGCCTCAATCCAGGGCGTATCCATTTCTTTGAGCTAGAGACAGGGCTCACTGTCGCCGGTGATGACGCGTCGGCGCAACTACGGCGACCCGCTTCGCATCCAGCTGGGTTCAACCCCGCATCGGCCTAAGAACTCGCACCGAAATGAAGGGTCCCGTTCGCTGACGACGAACGCCGTCGGTACCTGTCGTCAAGCTTGGAGGGGTACCGATGGCTGTCGCGCCGTGGATCGTGTCGGATGCGTTGTGGTCGCGGATCGAGCCGTTGCTGCCGAGGGTCGAGCGGCGCTTCCGTTATCCGGGCCGCAGGCGGCTGCCGGACCGGCAGGCGCTGCAGGGGATCCTGTTCGTGCTCTACACGGGGATCGCGTGGCGGCACCTACCGGCCGAGCTCGGCTTTGGCGGCGGCTCGACCTGTCACCGACGCATGGATGAGTGGCAACGGGCCGGCGTCTGGGAGCGGCTGCACCAGGTGTTGCTCGCGGAGTTACGCGCCTCGGGCGAGATCGAGTGGTCGCGCGCAGTCGCGGACTCCAGCCATGTACAGGCGAAAAAGGGGGCTCCCAGACGGGCCCGAGCCCGGTTGATCGAGCCAGAAACGGCTCCAAGCATCACCTGCTCGTAGACGCGACCGGGATCCCGCTTGCCTGGACGGTCACCGGCGGCAACCGCAACGACGTCACCGCGTCGCCAAACCGAACACGGCTCCGGGCTCGGCCGTGTCCGCTGGGTCGTCGAACGCACCTTCGCCTGGCTGCACCACTACAAGCGACTGCTCGTCCGGTACGACCGCCGCCACGACATGCACGAGGCATTCCTCGCCCTCGCCTGCTGCCTCGTCTGCTTCAGGAGGCTAACGCCCCTCATTTAGGGACCAGTTCTAAGAAAGCTCCTCTCCTAGCGCGCGAGCCGAGCGCTTATGACCGGATCAAGTCTGCGCCGGGAACGAAGACAAGTGAGAGGCACTCGCCTCCGTGCTCGCAAGAGGGGAAGCCTGGCGGTCAGGGAAGAGTTCACGGGCATTGTCCCGCATGAGTCGAGGGACGAACTCGACTGCCTCGGCGACTTCAAGCCAGCCGCCGTCGATGAGTTCGGCCAATGCCGAGACCAGACCGTTGCGCGCCAGACGCGCATGACCCACTGTCGATTCGACTGTCATGAAGTCTCCGCCGAAGCAGAGCAGCTTCGAGCTCGGCACAGTCGTCAGTGCGGCTTGCAAGAAATCTGTCGTCGAGCGCGGCGCCAAGATCCACGCCCAACAGAGATCGATGTAGGCGTTGGAATGGTGCTTTGCCAGCGCGAGGTACTCGTGGTCGTAAGGCCATCCAATATGCATGAGAACGAATGTCGTGTCTGGGAACTGCTGAAGCAGCCCACTTACGTGGATTGCATTCTCGTGGACGCGCCGCAATGGCATGCGGTTGGTGCCGGCCATGTAGCCGGTGTGCAACTTGACGGGGAGCCCATGCTCGGTTGCCCTTGTCACGCAACGAGCGAATAGGTAGTCCTCAATGGCCCGCCTCGCCTGAGCGTCGGCCGTGTCGCTGCGAAGCGTGTCGAACGCAGCCCTCGCGCGTTCAGGGGAGACGAACTCGACGAGGAGTTCGCGATTGTAAGCCCACTGGGTCTTGGCAGCGACGGCGTATGGGCCGTAGCGCTCGAAGACGGCGTCGATGAGCTGACAGTAGTCCTCGAGGCTTCCCACTTCGATTCCGAATTGTTGTTCGGCGTACGGGTGACGGCCTGTCGTCAGTCCGAGGATCGAGATGTCCTGCCGGAGAATGTCGGGCTGCGCCGTCTCTTGATAGGGGTCGATCACGATCGAGTTGACGTGACAGTGCTCGATCCCAGCGATCCTGAATACATCGCGGTAGAAGCCGGACTGTCGCAGCGCCCGCAGCCGAACGTCGATCTCCTCACACGTCTCCCGGCTGAGGCGGAGACCGACGAGATTCTCCGTCGTGAGGTCGAGGCATCTTCCGTACCCGGTCTGACGACAGCGGCGTAGATAAGGCTCAACCAGTAGCCATTTTTCGGCTGGCCCCAGCTCGGTGCCGAGCAATCGATCGAGATCTGCCTGCATCATCCCGGAGCTCAGTAGATCGTCGACGACATAGGCGCCTTGAAGCAGCGCCGTCCAGTCGTCTGGAAGGACGCGACCTTGATCGCCGTTGAGGAAGGTGGGGGGCATCTGGAGGCGCCCCTGAACACGGTCAGCCTCCTCGACGATGTGCTCGTGCGTGTCGACCCAGAGCGTCGAGTCGACGAGGTCTCGCAATTCGGCAAGATGTTTCGTAGAGCTCATTAGTGCGCTCTGAGGGTGGATACCGATTTGAACCGGCTGTTCGGGAGCGGCGGGTCTGCAGGGCGCCTGAGCAGCGTCCGTCCTGGTTTACGCTCCTGTCCCTCTTCGCTTGCCGGCTGAGCGCTAAGTAGCTTGTGGCTAAATGGCACAGCAAATTCTTGGAGCTCTCGATAGAGCGGATAGAGACGCCCATACACCTCCAGATCGCGCGGCTCGGGGTCGACACGATCCTGTATCTCTGTCCAATCCGCCTCTGGCGGAACGAGCCCTGATCCGATCGCGGCAAGCAGAGCATCGCCGTAGGCAGCCCCGATCGTCTGTCTCGGAATCTGCTGCGCCACTCCCGTGACCGAGCTCACAATCTGGGGCCAGATGTCTGCCTTCGTGCCACCGCCAACCGCGACAACCCGTGCGGGGGGTCCAGCTGCCTCCTTCATCGACTCGAGGTTGTGCCGAACCGCGAAGGCTGTTCCTTCATAGACCGCGCGAGCAAGCTCTGCCCGCGAATGCGCGAGTGTCAGCCCGATGATCGTCCCACGGGCATCTGGATCGAACAGCGGGCTCCTCTCTCCCGCGAAATACGGCAGCATCAGCAGGGCGCGTGCACCTGCAGGGACGGCGGCCGCTTCGGCGGCGAGCTGCCCGAAGTCATCGATTGACACAAGCTCGCGTAGCCAACTCGTCAGGGATCCTGACGTCGACATTCCCGCCGCGTACGTGACGACGCCTTGCTCAACACCCATGGTCGACCATAAGCCGGGTTGTGGAACGATATTTCGAACCACGTGAACGATGAACATCGTCGATCCGTACATCAGCATCACGTCGCCCGGCTTACGGACACCAACGCTAAACGCTTCTGCCCACGCATCGACCGTGCCAGCCAGTACAGGGGTTCCGGCAGCTAATCCCGTCTCGCTCGCCGCACCCGCTGTTACGTAGCCAACGACATCGGCAGGCCAGGCGAGTCTCGGCAAGGGAACGCCACTCGTAAGGCCCCCAGCCCATGCATCCGACCATGTCGAGGAATGCATGTCGTATAGCGGGTCGCACTGACTCGCGGTGTGATGATCGAGGATGTATTCGCCGGTCAGCTTGGCAACGAGGAACGAGCTTGCGGTGTACCAGCCCGCTGTACGGCGCCAGACCTCGGGCTCGTGCCGCTGAAGCCAGAGGAGCTTCGGACCGATCGCCTGGCTGGTAAGCGGCGATCCGGCGTGGGCGAGAATTTCCTCAATGCCGTAACGCCGGTTGAGCTCTTCGATCTCGGCCGTTGCGCGCGCATCGATGCCGTACAGAATTGCGGGGCGCAGCGGTCGCAGATCGCGATCGCACGGAAGAAGGCACGGACCGACACCGCTCACCGCGACGGCGGCGATCTTAGGTGCCGAGTCGCCCACGAGCTCGCGACAGGCACTCAACAACCCGCCCCACCAGGCGTCGTCTGCATCGTGCTCAGCCCAATTGACACGTGGCAGATTCAGCCTGTGGGCGCGTTCCGACCGCCCGACGATCTGCCCCTCCACGTCGGCCAGTACAGCCTTCGTGCTAGCCGTGCCTACGTCGATGCCCAGAACAAGCTCGCTCACCGAGCCGACCCAAAGCCGTCGAACTCGATGCCCAGGAAGGCAGACACGCGCCGCAACGTTTCGACGTGCTCTCCAGGAACAGCATGGATGTGGTTCGCGCCGTAGCGTGCAAGAATCTCGTCCGCGGATGCCGCAAACCGCGTAAACGCATGCGGCCACGTGTAAGTCGATGCCCGCATCAGGCGCTCATTGGTCGCGTCGTCATAGGTTTCGAACTCGCCGCGCAGTACCTGGAGGCGATACCTTCCGTCGAGTCGGCTGAGCCGAGCGAAAGTCATCTCGCCCGGCGCGGCGAGGTGGCGGACGGACGCTCCTCCGGCCGGGAAGTAGAACTCGGCCGGATAGAGGTCGACCCGGGACAAGTTCTCTTCCGGGTCTTGGGACCGTTGCGCATACCAGGTCGCGTGTTGGCCCGAATTGCACAGGTCCCAAATGCCGAGATCGGCGTGGTAGTGGCGCACATCCGCGAACAGGACAGGGCAGGCGCCCAGTGTTTTGAGGATTTGCATCGTGAGCGCACCGTCCATGTCAGCCTCGGTCGCGCAGACGACGGGGACTTTCGGGCCTTCCCAGTCGTACGGGTCGTTCAGGCAGGCCTCGGCGATGTCCATCGTGCAGTAGTGATCCGTAAGTTCGGGCTGGCCTTTGATTCCACAGAAATCCAGTCTCAGCTCCTCAACCAAGTCCTTGGCCGCGCAATAGACCCGAATCTGCCGCTCGAGAAGCTCAGGAGTCAGCCGAATACCGTCGTAGTGCACACCGGCCGCGTAGCGCTCAAACCACTCGCGGCCGGCGATTGCTCGGCTGCTCGCGATGCTCTCGGCTCTCCGAACCAGCTCGAACTGATCGATTTCCTCGACGTCAACGCCGAATATCTTCATCCACTGATCCGTGGCCGCCACGGCCGTATTCATCCCCATGGAGCGCCCGCCAATCCGACCGAACGCGCTCCCGGCTAGCCCACGAACCGCTGCCCCTGCAGTGATGAAAGACTGCAGCTGCTCGATCGTCTCACGATCATCTGGACGACCGCACACGCGTCCGTGTGCGCGGCCAAGTTGGTCAAGTGCCCCTCCCGCCGCAAGCATCCCAACCATCCCCGGATATTGCGGGTCGAGGTTCGAGTACAGCACAAGGGGGCCACTGATCTCCGACGCGACTCGAACCGCGAACTTGGGAAAACTCCAGACCGGAATGTTGATGATTGTCAGGTCAGGGTGTAAGGCCGCAGCCCGCCGTGCCACGCTCACCCCAAGATCGGGCGTACAAACAATCTCGGCTCGTACGACCTCGTTCCCAAGAGCCTCGAGTCTTGAGGCGAGACGTGCCTCGGCTTCGCCAGCAAAGGCGGCTATTTGCGCGTGCACCGAGGCACGACCGTCAGAGACGGTGATCAACGCCACACGGGACCGGCCCTCCATTGCCATTGAGGGAGAAGCCGAACGCGAGTCAGCCTCCACGAGGAGCGGACGGCCGTCGTCTGAAGGTGTCGGCCGCTCGACGTGAAACCGATTTCCCACATTCGGAGTCTAGAAGTCCGAACGGAGCGCTGTCAACGGCATTAGATTGCCACTGGTCTACGGCGTCTTGGGTCATTTGCCCGCTCGCGTGCAAGGGGCCATGGAGGGAATCGATCTCACGCCTGCAGCCCGTTCCGACCTGGCACTAGTTGAGAGAGCTTGGGCTCTCCCAACTGGGCACGGACGTTAATCACCGCGGCAACCGTCGCTGAGGTCTCTCGCTCAGCGACAAAGGCCGAGGCTCGCACCTCGTGGGACCATTGGACTCAGAATTCAGATCTCGTGGCCAAATCGAGACACACGACGACCGCGGGTACGCGCCAGCAGTCCCGGATCCCCAGCTTCCGGAACTGGGGTCAACCCGGTTATGTATCGGCGATGCGCGGCCGACCGTGCCTGGTGAGTGCCCGGCCTTCTCGGGGGGCAGCGCGGACGTGTTAGGCGGCTGTGGGCTCGGTGTTCAGAGGCCGATGCTGCCTTGCATGATGCCGCCGTCGACGAAGACGGTGGTGGAGGTCAGGTAGGCGGCTTTGTTGGAGAGTAGGAAGACGACGATGTCGGCGATCTCGGATGGTTGTGCGAGTCTGCCGACGGGGATGGCGGCGTCGAGGGAGTGAAGTTTGGCGGGGTCGGAGAGTGTGGCCTTGTTGATCGGTGTTGCGACGGCGCCGGGGCCGACGTTGACGACGCGTATGTTGTGTGGGCCGAGTTCGACGCCTGCTGTGCGGGTGAGCATGCGCATTCCGCCTTTGGAGACGCAGTAGGCGACGTTGCCTGGCATCGGCCAGTCCTCGTGGACGGAGGAGATGTTGATGACGAGTCCGCCGCTGCCTTGGGCGATGAACTGTTTTGCGGCGATCTGGGTTCCGAAGAAGGCGCTCTTCAGGTTGACGGCCATCACCTTCTCGTAGTCTGCTTCGGTCGTGTCGAGGATCGACGTGCGCGTCTCGATGCCGGCGTTGTTCACGAAGGCGTCGAGCCGTCCGAACGAGTCGACCGCGGTCTGAACGAGCTTCTGCAAGTCGGCGATCTTGCTGACGTCGGCTTCGACCCCGACCGCTTTCCCGCCGGAGGCCTCGATCTTCTGTATGAGCCCGGTCGCCTCCGCGGGGTCGGAGACGTAGTCGACGACGACGTGTGCGCCTTCGGCTGCGACCGCGAGCACGATCGCTTCTCCGATCCCGCTGTTGCCGCCGGTGACGACCACGGACTTGCCTTCGAGCAGCACGCGAACACCTCCCGTCCTCGATGCGAGTGGCGCAGTTTAGGAGGCTTCGCCTGTCGGCGCGGCCGGGCGGCGCGTGATCAGGTCGGCGACGAGGCCGGTCCAGCCAGTCTGGTGGGAGGCGCCCAGGCCGGCACCGGTGTCGCCGTGGAAGTACTCGTGGAAGAGGAGCAGGTCGTGCCAGGCCGGGTCACGCTGGAACAGCTCGTAGCTGCCGAAGACGGGTCGTGTCCCGTCCTCGCGTTGGAGGAAGATTCCGACCAGGCGGGCGGCGAGCTCGTCGGCGACCTGCGCCAGGGTCAGCTCTCGCCCTGAGCCGGTGGGGCACTCGACCTGGAAGGCGTCGCCGAGGTAGCGGTGGTAGACGCGGAGTGACTGGATCAGGAGGTAGTTGATCGGGAACCAGACGGGGCCGCGCCAGTTCGAGTTGCCGCCGAACAGGCCGCTCGTCGACTCGCCGGGCTCGTAGTCGAGCGTCGCGGAGACACCGTCCAGGGAGATCTGCAGCGGCTGGTCTGCGTGGTAGCGCGAGAGGGCACGGATCCCGTGCGGCGAGAGGAACTCGGCTTCATCGAGCATTACCGCAAGCAGGCGGCGCAGCCGCTCGACGTCGACGATCGAGAGCATCCGCCAGCCTGCGTGCTCGTCCGAGGCCAGATGCTGGATGACTTCGCGGCCTTCGGGCCGGTTGGCGGTGAACCAGGCGACGCGCTGCCTGAAGTCGGGCAGGCGTGCCATCGTCTGCGGCCCGATCGTCGTCACCGCCGCAAGCGGCAACAGACCGACCGCCGAACGTGCCTTCAGCGGCACGACGGTGCCGTCGCCGAGGCGGAGGATGTCGTAGTAGAAGCCGTCCTGCTCGTCCCAGAGCCCCTTCTCGTTGAGTGCGGAGGCGATCAGCGCGAAGTGTTCGTAGAACTTTGTCGCCAGGTCCTCGTAGCTTCGGTCGTGTTCGGCGAGGACGAGCGTGAGTTCGAGCAGGTTCTGGCAGTACATCGCCATCCAGGCGGTGCCGTCGGACTGCTCAAGGGTGCCCTGCACGGGCAGCTGCGAGCGGTCGAACGGACCGATGTTGTCGAGGCCGAGGAAGCCCCCCTCGAACAGGTCGTTACCCTCGCTGTCCTTGCGGTTCACCCACCAGGTGAAGTTGAGCAGCAGCTTGTGCAGGACACGCTCGAGAAAATCGAAGTCGTTGTCGCCGGCGATCTCGTAAACACGTAGCGCCGCCCAGGCGTGCACCGGCGGGTTGACGTCACCGAACGACCACTCGTAGGCCGGCAGCTGCCCGTCCGGATGCATGTACCACTCGCGGCAGAGCAGCACGAGCTGCGACTTCGCGAACTCCGGGTCGAGGTGCGCCAGCGCCACGCACTGGAACGCGAGGTCCCAGGCCGCATACCAGGGGTACTCCCAGGTGTCCGGCATCGAGATCACATCCAGGTTGTTCAGATGCGTCCACTCGTGGTTGCGGCCAACGAGTCGAGACGGCGGCGGAGCAGGCTGCGTCGGATCGCCGGCCAGCCAGCGACGCACGTCGTAGTGGAAGAACTGTTTCGACCACAGCATCCCGGCAAAGGCCTGCCGCAGCACACGTGCGTCGTCCGCCGAGGCGCCGGCCGGCGTCAACTCGGCGTAGAACTCATCCGCCTCGCGCTCACGCGCCTGGAAAACGGCGGCGAAGTCATCGCCCAAACCGGCTTGCTGAGCCAGGCGCAGCTCGATCGTCTGCATCTCGCCCGCGGCGACCTCAAGCCGGTAGCGCAGCGCGGCCTTCGTACCGGTCCGCGCCGGGTTCACAGTCGACGTGCCATGGACGACGTAGTCGCCGACGCCGTCCTTCGGGTACGGCGTCCCGCTGGCGACGCCGAAGAGGCGGTCGAGGTTCGTCTCGTTCTCGCAAAACAGCGGCTCCGGCGTCCCCGCGAAGCTGAGCATCCGGCTACCGAGCAGCGCGTGCTCAGCGGCCAGCGCCGAATCGTCGAGCCGAACGACCGGCTTGGCCGTGCCCTGCGACCACGACCAGGTGTTGCGGAACCAAAGCGTCGGCAGCAGCTCCAGCACCGCCACGTCCCGGCCCGCGTTCCGAACACTGATGCGGATCAAAAGGTCCTCTGGGGCGGCTTTCGCGTAATCGACCGTGATCTCCCAGTAACGGCCATCATCAAAGACACACGTGTCCACAAGCTCGAACTCCGGCTCGAAACGCGTCCGCGCACGGTTCGTCTCGAGCAGCTGCTCGTACGGGAACGCGCTCTGCGGATACATGTAGCGCCAGCGCATAAACGAGTGCGTCGGCGTCGAGTCCAAGTACCACCAGTACTCCTTGACGTCCTCGCCGTGATTGCCCTCCGGCCCGGCCAGCCCGAACATCCGCTCCTTCAGAATCGGGTCGACGCCGTTCCAGAACGCCAGCCCAAGACAGAGCATCTGCCGGTCATCGCAGATCCCCGCCAGCCCATCCTCATTCCAGCGATACGCACGCGAACGCGCATGATCGTGCGGGAAATACCCCCACGCGTCCCCGTCCGGACTGTAGTCCTCACGCACCGTCCCCCAAGCACGCTCAGCGAGATACGGCCCCCACCGCCGCCACGGCGCACGCCCCTGCGGAATCTCGCCTAACCGATCACGCTCAGCACCCACACCGCACAGTCTCCCCAACCCCCGCCGACGACCGCGAAACTCACCCTACGTATCCGGCGGCGGGCAGCAGTCCGCTACGTGGCGCCGTCTGCGGACCGGATGCGCCTTTCTATGCGGCGAGTCACTCCTTTCTATGCGGCGAGTCGCTTCTTTGCTTTTTGCAGTGACGGCAGCGCCGACTTGGTCTTTGCGAGCACCCGCGCGCGCACATCAACCGAGGCCGGCTTTGGCGGCCCGATCGTGATCTCCTCGCCCGTCGCCGGATTCCTGCCCTTGCGCGCCTTCGTCGCAGCCTTCACCCGCACGGTGAGCCGCACAAGGTTGCCGATCTTGACCTTCTCAGCGTTCCCGATCTCGCCCAGCACAACATCCTCGAGAGCCTGGATCGCGCCCTTCGCCTGGGCACGCGTAAGCCCGGCACGCTCGGCAACGGCGTCGGTCAGCTGACTTTGAGTAAGAGACATTGAATTCCCCTTGGATTTGACAGCGGCGCATTAAAGCGCGATCTAGCCACAGACAGCAGCCGAACCGCCTCCGCTGCCGCGCTCACGCCCAAGAGTCAGTCGCGGCGCAACGCACGCGTTCACCACTGCGCAGCCGGTTACGCTCTCCGTGAATGCTGCTCGTCATCGGCTCGCTACTGCTCCTTGCCTTTCACGTTGTTCCGGAGGCGTGGGGGTTGACCCTCGCTGCCGCCGCGCTCGCGCTCGAGATCGTCGAGAAGGGCTTCTGGATCCGGTACACACGACGGATCCCGGTCGCGGCAGGCCCGGAAGCAATGATCGGACGGCACGTGAGCGTGATCTCCGCCTGCCGGCCCATCGGACGAGTGAACTACGGACACGAATCCTGGAAGGCCTACTGCCTCGAAGGGGCAGCCGTCGGCGAGCACCTGATCATCGACAACGTCGAGAACACCACGCTCGTCGTCAGACGGCCAAGAACCGCACGCCGAGGGCGATAGAACGCCTGGGCAAGCTACGACACGAGCAGTCGAGGGGCGCAATCGTCGATTCGAAATGCCGGCGCCGGCGCGCCAGGCCCGCAACGCCGGTCGCACACTCAGCCGCCGCGCAGCAGCTGAATCACCACCCGCTCAACGCCGGGCTCAAGCGTCGGCACAACCGACTGGACAATCCCCGCACGCTCATCAAAACGAACACGCTCCCCCACCTTGAACGGCGTCTCACGCGCGAGGTGGCCGGTAGCAACAATCGCGCCGCCCTGCCGCAGCTCATAGATGTAGTTCCGCGTCGACACGATCACTGACTGAACCGGTAAACGCCCTTCGGCTCACGAAGGATGCTCAGGCCGCCGGACAAATTCGGGCGAGAAGCGCGACCGCGGCCAGCCGCTCGCCAAACACCCCGGGGGGGTTCGCCTTACCGGGAGGCTCTCCCGCCCACCCCGAACCGACGGCGTCATGAAATCGCGTAATTGAGGAGCGGCGCACGGCGCGGGCGCGGCTCTCTCGTTATGGCCGGCGTGTCCATTAACGGCTCGGCGCGCGGTCGTCGGCAGCTGGCATGGTAGCCCGCCGCTCGTTGTTGGGCCTGCTCGGTTTGGCTTAACCAAGCGGTTTCGCCGCGGGTTTCGCATTTTTTTGTCTCGCGTGGTTCCCGCGTGAGCCAAGCGGCCGATAGGCGCTTACGGCAAGGGAGCCCCCGCCCAGACCAGGACTCGTACCTCGACACGCTCGGCAAGCTCGGCGAGGAGATTGCGGAGCACCGTCAGCCGATCGGTTCGCTCGAGCGCGAAGTCCGGCGAGAAATACCAGCCAGTCAGATGAACGTGCGACCGAGCCTGCGCGAGCGCCTCGGCGATCCGGGGCAGGGCCTCGGCACCGTCGATCAAGACATCAACCGCGTTGCCGCCCCTGACGACCGGCCCTTCAGCCCACCCCCCGGCCGGAGGATCAAGCGCGCGCTGCCAACCAATCCGCCCTAACCGCCGACGGTGATGGCTGCAAATCTGACGCGTCAGCTGGTCCCCCACCCAGCAAGCAGCAGCCGTCCAGCCGCGCGCCGACAACGACCGGACGCTCAACGAGCCCTTGCTCGAGCCACGACCGCCTGTGCGTTTGTTGCGATCCGCGCTCCGCGACCGCGGCCCCAGCTGACCAACCTTCGCCGCTCTCTCTTCGGGATACGCCGCCAGAGCTCATAAAGCGTTAGCGCGACACCCAGCGGGCCAAGACGACGCAGCAACAGCCGGCCAACGAACATCGCGCGCAGATACCCACACCACGCCGCACCGTAACCCGCGGCGAGGCGAAATGACCGCGCAGCCGCCAAATCGGGGCTCAAGTTGATGAGATCCCCCGCGGCGTACCTCGCTCGGTCGTCGGGCCGTTGTCGTCTCGACCCTTCTTGTAGCGAGAGGAGATCCTTGTGACTGTGCAGGCGCCATCAAAGCCAAGGCCAATCCAACGCGCTCAGGGAGAGGGTGAGAAGGTCGCGCGGAGCGGAGGTTTTGAGTGGCTCGCGCGCGCCGGCTTTGTGGCGCGCGGCGTGATTTACGGAATCATCGGCGTTTTGGCGATCAAGCTGGCCGTCGGTGGCGGTGGCAGGACGACCGACCAGCAGGGGGCGCTGAAGACGATCGCGCAGCAGCCGTTCGGGAAGGTGCTGCTGATCCTGGTCGCGATCGGGCTGGCCGGCTACTCGCTCTGGCGGCTGCTGCACGCACTGCTCGGACACGGGCCGGAAGGCTCGGACAGCGGCCTCGATCGGGTCGCCGCGGCAGGCAGCGGAATCGTCTATGCAGGCTTGTGCGCGATCGCTGTCGAGATCCTGCTCGGCTCCGGCTCCGGCTCCAGCGGCAGCGGGTCCGGCAGCACGCACAAGACCGCCGCCGGCGTCCTCGGCTGGCCCGGCGGCACCTGGCTGGTCGGGATCGCCGGCGCAGTTCTGATCGGGGTCGGCCTCTACCAGGGCTACCGCGGCTTCAGCAAGGACTTCCTCAAAGATTCAAAGACCGAGCAGATGGGCCCTCGAGTGCGGGAATGGATCGAGTGGATCGGCAGCTTCGGCCACCTCGCCCGCATGGTCATCTTCGCCCTCGTCGGCGTGTTCCTGATCAAAGCCGCGATCGACTACAACCCGAACAAGGCAGTCGGCATCGACGGAGCGCTCGCCAAACTCGCGCACGCCTCCTACGGCCCCTTCCTGCTCGGCCTCGTCGCCGCCGGACTAATCGCCTTCGGCCTCTACTCACTCAGCGACGCCCGCTACCGCCGCCTCTAAGAGGTCCTAACTGAATGACGCCTCGAGTCTGCGCCAGCAGATGAGGCAGCAGGCGAGAGCGAGGAAGCTTTCGTGGATGTCGTCGTGGCGGTCGGTGCGCAGGAGCAGTCGGCGGC
>Ga0070731_10001819_pt1 | contig 21400 bp, 20 predicted proteins | sample Coa_R1_2_FD_66448 | JGI IMG/M metagenome (GOLD analysis project Ga0070731, IMG submission 66448) | Surface soil microbial communities from Centralia Pennsylvania, which are recovering from an underground coalmine fire - Coalmine... | ecosystem: Environmental > Terrestrial > Soil > Unclassified ... | reverse complement strand
GGGCGAAGTTCCCTTAACAGAAGCTGAAATTGTTGTGAGCGGTGGTCGAGGATTAAAAGGCCCGGAGAATTGGGGAATGATCGAAGATCTGGCACGGCTGCTTCATGGCGCAACGGCTTGCAGTCGGCCGGTTGCGGATGCGCATTGGCGCCCGCACAATGAACACGTAGGGCAAACCGGTATCGCCATCGCACCCAATTTATACATAGCGATCGGTATTTCCGGAGCTATCCAGCATCTCGCAGGTGTCAATCGCAGCAAGGTTATCGTCGTCATCAACAAAGATCCCGAAGCGCCATTCTTCAAAGCTGCCGATTATGGAATTGTGGGCGATGCTTTTGAAATTGTTCCCAAACTTATTGAGGCGGTAAAAAAGCTCAAAGGAGTTGCCTAAATAAGTTACCAAAAAGTCTCTGTACAAGCAGAGCCGTTTTTGCAGGACAAGAGCGGTGTTAATGAACCATCCACATTCCTTTTGGATGAATATCTTTTCCAACCCGAATTTAATGGCCGGTGAGCATGGTTACCAATAGGCATAACGCACCATTCAAAGAGCTTGATTCAATACCGGAGCGCATCAAAGCATGAACAAATCCGCGATCCCCCTGGCTTTGTAGTTCATTTTAAAGAGGCAATTATTCAGGAAAGGGACTAAAAAATTGCGCGATTCTTCAATTTCCCATTTTGAAATGTGCACATTTTCAAATTCCCTTAAAATCCTTAGTTTCGTAGATCAGTTATGAAGAAAATAGAATTGGAAATAGTTGCCCTTTCACACAGCATCACGCAAACCCATTCGTATGCCGTGGTTTTGGGTGAAGTAAATGGTTTGCGGCGCCTGCCGATTGTGATTGGCGGCTTTGAGGCGCAGGCAATTGCCGTAGCCTTAGAAAAAATGCACCCGAGCAGACCGCTTACGCATGACCTTATGAAAAATTTTATGGGCGCATTTGACATAGACATGCAGGAAATAATCATTTGCGATCTGCAAGAAGGTATTTTTTACTCCAAGCTGGTCTGTACCAACGAACACAACACGGTAGAAATAGATTCACGTACCTCAGATGCGCTGGCACTGGCTGTTCGTTTCGGCTGTCCAATTTTTACTTACGAAAATATTTTAGAAAGCGCCGGCATTTTAATGGAAGACAGCGCGACCAAAAAGAAAAAAACCGTGACAACAACCACTACCACAACAGAAGGCGCATCGCGCGAAGACCTGAAAGCATTGTCGCTGGAGGAATTGAATACATTGCTCAATGAAGTCCTGGAGCAGGAAGATTATATTCGCGCAATCGCGATACGCGATGAGATCAATAGCAGGGGGAAAAAATGATTTCCAACACTGCCGTTGCAGAACCGGGTTGCTGGCCATTAATGTCCATTGACTTCCCCGCAACTTGTAACTTGAATCTTTTTTATGGTTTCTTTTCCCAATTGTAAAATAAATCTTGGATTGCATGTTGGCCGCAAACGCATGGATGGTTATCATGATATAGAAACTGTTTTTTATCCTCTTCAGATCAAAGACGTGTTGGAAATCATTGCAGCGGATGCGTTTGAATTGTCCATGTCAGGATCGAAGGTTGAAGGAAATGCGAATGATAATCTGTGTGTGAGGGCTTATTCATTACTAAAAAACGATTTTCCGCATTTACCCCCGACACATATTTTTTTGTATAAAGCAATTCCCACGGGAGCGGGGCTGGGCGGCGGCTCCGCCGATGGCGCTTTTGCGTTGAAGTTACTAAATGAAAAGTTCAAACTTAGCCTGTCAACGGAGCAACTAATGGTTTACGCATCACAATTGGGAAGCGATTGTCCGTTTTTTATTATCAATAAACCTTGTTTTGCTACAGGTCGGGGAGAAGTTTTAGAACCGGTGGAAATTGATCTGTCGGTTTATTCAGTTCTATTGATCCATCCGAATATCCATATAAATACTGCGTGGGCTTTTTCTCAGATAACCACATTAGGTTTAAATTCTTCAGTTAAAGAAATGATTTCACAACCGGTTTCTTTGTGGAAAGAAAAATTGAAAAATGATTTTGAAGAACCGGTTTTTAATAAATACCCTGGGTTGAAAATAATAAAAGAAAAATGCTACGCAGCAGGCGCGCTGTATGCTGCCATGACCGGAAGCGGTTCTTCAATTTATGGGATTTTTGAAAAAAATAATATTCCTTCCATTAGCTTTGAAAAGAATTTTAGCGTATTTATAATTAAATGAATTTTTTTGAAAGTATCAGGTTTCACATTTGTACGCAATGCAGTAAAATTTGATTATCCCATCATTGAGTCAATCAGTTCCATTCTTCCATTGTGCGATGAAGTCATTGTTAGCATCGGTAATTCCGAAGACAAAACAGAAGAATTGATCCGGTCATTTCCTTCAAAAAAAATGAAAATTTATCAATCGGTTTGGGATGATGAATTGAAGCAAGGCGGAAAAGTTTTAGCAGTTGAAACGAATAAATCACTTGATCATGTCTCTCCAGATTCGGATTGGTGTTTTTATTTGCAGGCAGATGAAGTGATTCATGAAAAAGATTACAGCGTTATCTTCAATGCAATGAAAAAATATAGAGCTGATGATCGGGTGGAAGGATTGCTATTCAGGTATTGTCATTTTTACGGAAGCTATGATTATGTTGGTGATTCAAGACAATGGTATAACCGGGAAATTCGTATAATAAAAAATGATAAAAATATTCGCTCTTACCGCGACGGGCAAGGATTTCGGAAGAATGATCAGAAGTTAAATGTAAAACCCGTTGACGCATTTGTATATCATTATGGTTGGGTGAGACATCCGCAAACTCAACTGCAAAAGCATTTGCAGTTTGAGGAGCTTTACGATAGCAAAAGGTTTGCGGAAATGCAGGCGAAAAAAGCATCTGACTTTTTGGACTATTCAGCGATCGATTCCCTTGAAAAATTTACAGGTTCACATCCGTTGGTGATGCAGGGCAGAATCAAGCAAAAAAACTGGGATTTTGTATTTGACATCAGCAAGAAAAATTTTAAGCTAAAAGACAAACTGCTTTATTGGATCGAAAAAAAGACCGGCAAACGTTTCTTTGAGTATCAAAATTACAACATCATCTGAGTGCTTTCATTCCTCAAAAAAAAGAGTTATCTTGCAGAAAATATTTCTATCAGCCTTTATTCCGCGATATTTCATTTTTTAAGTCAGAATCTTGACTTGCTCGATCATCGAGGATGACGATATGATCTCTGGGTAAGCGAATTTTTTGCGCTAACTCACTTGGTTATTGTCATTTTTAATTCTCATTTTTTAAATTTCCTAATATGCATACTATTTCCGACGTAAGCCGCAAAAGCAAACTCTTCGTTCAGCTTGAAGAAAATTATGGAGCGCATAATTATCATCCCATTCCTGTCGTTTTGACGAGAGGCGAAGGCGTATATGTTTGGGATGTTGACGGCAAGCGGTATTTTGATTTTTTGAGCGGATATTCAGCAGTTAACCAGGGGCATTGTCACCAGAAAATTATTGGCACATTACTGGAGCAAGCACAAAAGCTGACACTCACCTCCCGCGCATTTTACAATGATGTGCTTGGTGAGTACGCACGATTCATCTGCGAATACTTTGGATATAATAAAGTGTTGCCGATGAATACTGGCGTCGAAGCGGTGGAAACGGCGATCAAATTGTGCCGCCGATGGGGATATGCGGTAAAAAAAATCCCTGAAAATAAAGCGAAGATCATTGTATGCGCGAATAATTTTCACGGAAGAACAAGTACTGTAATCTCTTTCAGCAGCGATGCATCTTCTTATTCTCAATTTGGTCCGTACATGCCCGGTTTTGACATAATTCCCTTTAATGACCTGAGCGCATTGTCAATTGCTTTGCAGGATAAACATGTCGCCGGTTTTCTGGTTGAACCGATCCAGGGTGAGGCCGGGGTTATTATACCTGATGAAAATTATCTAAGTAAGGCAAAACAATATTGTGTTGATGCAAATGTATTGTTCATTGGCGATGAGATACAAACAGGTTTATGTCGCACAGGAAGAATGCTCGCCTGCGATCATGAAAATGTCCGGCCGGATATTTTGATCCTCGGCAAGGCGTTGAGTGGGGGAGTTTTGCCGGTTTCTGCAGTTCTGGCTGATGATGAGATCATGCTGACGATAAAAGCCGGGGAGCATGGTTCAACTTTTGGTGGAAATCCGCTGGCCTGTAAAATCGCAATCACGTCATTGACGGTTTTGAAAGAAGAAAAGATGGCAGAGAATGCAGAGGAGATGGGAAAATTGCTGAGGCAGGAACTGCAAAAATTAAATTCACCGCACCTGTCAGTAGTCCGGGGTAAAGGTTTGTTGAATGCAGTTGTCATCAGCCACACCAAACAGGATGCAGCATGGGAACTTTGCATGGCGTTAAAGGAAAATGGATTGCTCGCAAAACCAACGCACGGGGATAAAATACGATTTGCGCCACCGTTAATAATAAACAAGGAACAAATTAAAGAATGTGTCGGAATCATTGAAAGAAGTCTCACGAGTTTAAATTAGCGTTTCATGCCTTGGCAGCAGCTGAGCGATGACATCTTTTAAAAGAAGTCGCCTCCTTAAAATTGAAGTAATGATTAGCGATCCGGAAATTGAGCCGGAAATGCAACGGTAATCCAATGGAAGAACGGAACCTGAAGCAACGATGATGGTGTGAAAACGGAGTCCGTTGGTATAAAAATAAAAAGTAATTAGGGATTTATTTTTCTACTTTTGATTTTTTACTAAAGCTAATATATGGAGGAAGCAATAGTTCAACATCACCACGAACAACATCTTACAAGTTCTGCAATGCTTCGCGACGTGGTTATCGGAATGTCTGATGGGTTAACTGTACCATTTGCCCTGGCAGCAGGCCTGAGCGGCGCCGTGCAAAGCACTGAATTAATCATTATTGCAGGATTGGCTGAAATTGCTGCTGGTTCCATCGCTATGGGATTAGGAGGATATCTAGCCGCAAAAACGGAATCCGATTATTATAATTCAGAATTAAAAAGAGAATACGCAGAAATAGAAACTGTGCCGCAGATAGAAAGACAGGAAGTAAAAGATTTTTTTGCCGGGTTGGGATTGAAAGAAGAAACCCAGCAACAAGCCGCAGATGAAGTGATTAAAGATAAAGATCGGTGGGCAAATTTCATGATGAAGTATGAATTGGGATTGGATAAACCCGATCCAAAACGTGCTCGTAAGAGCGCATTTAATATTGGTGTGTCCTATATAGTGGGCGGACTCATTCCGCTGCTACCATATTTTTTTGTCACCAACGGAATTGACGGATTAAAAATTTCTTCTATTATTACGCTGATATGTCTTTTTACTTTCGGTTATTTTAAAAGTAAGATCACAGGAGTCAATGCAATCGGTGGTGCATTGCGTGTTACCATTATTGGCGCGCTTGCAGCCGGTTGTGCATTTGGAATTGCGAGGTTGATTCAGAGTTAATGAAAAAATGGAAAACTGAACCAAGAAATAACAATTAGGAAAGGTAAAAATGAAAACCTGCAATTGGCGATCGACCCATCATTTTTGATTATCTTTTAATTTTAAATCGGGTAAAAGCGCGGCAATTATCATCAGCGTGGAAAAAACGATGATTGAAAATATTCCGATTTTTTTTTCGGGACAGACGCCGCCCGCGCAGCCTGTAAAAAGTGCATAGCTTCTGATGCAATAAGCAATTGTTATTGCCGTAATCAGCACGTTTAAACGTTTTGCCCAAATTGTTGGGATGATAAAAAGTATAATGGAAAGAATGGAAAAAAAAATGATTGCTTTTCCAGGTTTGCCATACGCATTGGCCTGAGAAAAAAACCCGGTGAAGGTTTTGTCAATATCGGGGTAATAAGTCCATGGGATAAAACAGGAGATGATCAAAAGAGCTGCAGCCAGTATTCCAACCAACATTGAATATTTCATATAAAAAATCACGCAATAACGCAACGACGCCGGATTTACGCTGAAATATTTATTTCTTTAGCGCCTTCGCGTCGTTGCGTGAGAATTTTTGAGGTCCCGAGCAGATTCGAACTGCTGTAGAAGCTTTTGCAGAGCTCTGCCTAGCCACTCGGCCACGGAACCATTGCGTTGCGACAAAAGTAATATATTCGTTTTAATTTCCCTAACGTTCAATATATGCAGCGAATTGCAGAAAGTGAATTAATTATTAATGACCGTGGAGCGGTTTATCATTTAAATATTAAGCCAGAAGAGCTCGCTCACCATATTATTACTGTTGGCGATCCCGAACGAGTAGACCTGGTCGGCAAGTTTTTTGATCGGATAGAAACAAAATCCCGGCACCGCGAGTTTGTTTCATGCACTGGTTTGGTTGGCAAAAGAAGGATTACTGTAGTATCGACAGGCATCGGAACGGATAATATAGATATCGTTCTGAACGAGCTTGATGCTTTGGTAAATGTTGATTTTGAGACGCGGACCATCAAAAAAAGTCTCACGCAACTCAATATCATCCGTATTGGAACTGCGGGTTCGTTGCAGCTAAACATTCCGGTGGATAGTTTTGTGGTTTCCACGCACGGTTTGGGAATTGACAACCTGCTGAATTTTTACGTACATCAGCAAAACGAAGAAGAAAAAGAGTTGCTGCATTCCTTTGTAACACTAACGCAGATGCACAACCTTTTTTCGCATCCTTATATAACTGGCGCTTCTTCTTCGCTGATAAAACATTTTGTAAATGGCTTTCACCAAGGCATAACGGTTACTTGCCCCGGGTTTTATGGCCCGCAGGGACGCGTGATACGTCTCGGCTTAAGCAATCCTACTTTTATTGATAAGCTAACACAGTTTCAATTTGGCAATCACCGCATTGCCAATTTTGAAATGGAGACCGCCGGTATTTATGGGCTTGGGAAAATTCTCAATCATCATTGTCTCAGCATCAGCGCGATTGTCGCCAACCGCATCAACAAACAATTTTCAAAGGATGGAAATTCAACGATTGAGAAATTAATCGTGAAGAGCTTAGAAATAATCGCGGAACTTTAACGACTGCGTCACTCGCAATTGATACTTAGCCTGCATTCGGATTATCCGGGGCTTATTAGAAAATGAATGACCCGTAAAATTATTTTTGATTCGGTTTTTCCTCTGCTTATCAAAATGATTAATAACTTAGCGGGAAGATCCCGGGGAGGGCTTCCTATTTTACTTCAATCCATGAATATACATTTTTACAAATACCAGGGAACAGGAAATGATTTTGTTATTATCGATAACCGCAGCTGGAGTCTGACTTCGTTGACGGTAGATAAAGTGAAATTCTTATGCGACAGGCGTTTTGGTATTGGCGCAGACGGACTGATGCTGCTAAATCCGAAAACCGGATACGATTTCGAAATGAAATATTATAATTCCGATGGACGCGAAAGTTCTATGTGCGGGAATGGAGGACGGTGTATGGTAAAGTTTGCTTATCACCTCGGAATTCACAGAGATAAATATCATTTTCTCGCTGTAGATGGAGAGCATGAGGCGGAGATTGACGGTGATATGGTGAATTTGAAAATGAATGATGTCAGGGGCATTATTGAATATGATAACGATTACATCTTAAATACCGGCTCCCCTCATTATGTAAAACTGGTCAGTGATGTCATGGACTATAATGTGGTTGACAAGGGAATGGAGATTCGCTACAGCACCGCCTTTGCCCAGGAAGGGATTAATGTGAACTTCATTGAGCCGAAAAAATCTGATGAAATAATTGTGCGTACTTATGAACGGGGCGTGGAAGATGAGACGCTGAGCTGCGGAACTGGCGTTACGGCGAGCGCATTGGTTTATCATCATAATGAAGTTGGCTATAATGATGTTACTGTAATTACAAAGGGTGGCAGACTGGCGGTAAGGTACAACCGCGTTGACGATAACACTTTCACGGATATTTGGCTTTGCGGTCCTGCTGAAAAAGTTTTTGACGGAGAAGTAGAAATCAAACCTTGACCAATTAAGAAGGAATAATTGGTTATGAAACCGGTCTTTGGACAATCATTGATCTTCGGTTAATTTGCATCATATGTTCAATCTTCGCGTTTACGGAATTTTATTTGGCGAAAACAAACAAGTTTTAGTGAGCGATGAATTTATACGCGGCAACCATTATACGAAATTCCCTGGAGGCGGATTGGAATTTGGTGAAGGCACACGCGATTGTCTGAAAAGAGAATTTAAGGAAGAGATGGATCTTGAAGTAAAGATCACTGATCATATTTACACCACCGATTTTTTCCAGATGAGTGCATTTAACCCCGAACACCAGATTATTTCCATTTATTATCTGGCTGAACCATTGGAAGAAATTAAATGCCCGATCAGGGAAAAGCCTTTTGATTTTGACGAAAAACAAATGGCCGTTTATAATGCAACAGGCGAAACTGAGACATTTCGTTTTATTGACTGGAATAATTTTTCCGATGAAAGTTTGACGCTGCCAATTGATAAAGTTGTAGCGGGGATATTGAAAATGAATTATCAGAGTACATAGTTGGTACCGCAAATTGGCAAACACGATTCTAATCCGCTTCTTCCCTGAAGCCGGAGGATCCAAATTGAATGTAATTCCCGCTCGGAGTCGGAAATCATTTGTACAATTAGCCATTACAGCCGGGATCGCATTATCTTTATCCGTGTACAACTCTTAATTTCTTAACGAGGTCGTCACTTATTGCATCTGTAGAAATCCCATAGCCATTTACCAAAACTCCTTTATGTCCGTGTTTCGATTCGATGGCATATACCACAGCTTCATCGGCGGGATCACTATCACCCTCATAACGATAAACTTCAGTGATCTCAAATTCAGATGGCTTTAATATAATTGAAGGTTCCTTGCAGATTATCACGTCGGTAGCAAAATTAAAATCATAATTATACCCCCGCTGTTTTAATCCGTTTACAGCCTGCGAAACGGTATCGTATGTGTACATAAGAATCAATTTTTTGTTCATTAACTGCTGTAAATCAACACCAAGAATCAGATGGTCTATTTACGGATGTTCACTTTGATTTGTTAAACACATTAATCGTGCCTTGTTTTAATTTTGTCAACCCGCTCCAATTCATCCGGTTCGGCTTTGCTTAATAAATTAATTGATGAGTCTGTTTGATAATACTCATCACGAAAGTACTTTGCACCTGCCCTATATTTTCAAGCTGGCTTAATTTGTTCACATGAAAATCATAGTAGGCATCCATGTTTTCTACGGCCACTTTTAGCATAAAATCAAACTCACCGGAAATATTATAACATTCAATCACTTCCCGGAGTTCATTCATCGTTTTGATAAATTTAGCGCCGGATCTTTTGTTATGTTCTTTCAGCGATACATAACAGATGACCATCAATCCCTTTTTTACTTTTGAATGATCAACAAGCGCAGCATACTGCCTGATAACCCCTGAATCTTCCATTCGTTTTATTCTCTCATGCACAGGAGTCGGACTTAGGTGAACCTGCTGAGCAATTTCTCTTACAGTCAGCTTTGCATTGTCTTGTAATAATTGGAGAATAGCTCTATCTTTTTCATCGACCGTCCCGTTGATCGAATTTTCTCTTTTGGCTTGTTTTTCCACGATGAAACTAATGATTTGTTCTATTTAATGATCAAAAATATAACTTTTGTTCTAATTTTTATAATAATATATGATATTTTGTTCTTCCATATTAGCTTTGCCTCGTCTACAAACAATTACCTTTTAAAAAAATAAAAATGTCATCAAACGTAAAAACACAAATCGATCTTAGCCTTCCTTTCAAGGTAAAAGATATGAGCCTTGCTGAATGGGGACGCAAAGAAATAAAATTAGCCGAAGCGGAAATGCCGGGACTGATGGCGATCCGTGCGGAATACGGAAAACAAAAACCGTTACAGGGCGCACGGGTGGCAGGTTGCCTGCACATGACCATTCAGACTGCGGTATTAATCGAAACATTGATTGAACTTGGAGCTGAAGTTCGTTGGAGTTCCTGCAATATCTTCTCTACCCAGGACCAGGCTGCCGCAGCAATTGCTGCTGCCGGTATTGGAGTGTTTGCCTGGAAGGGTCAATCGCTTGAAGAAGCTGATTGGTGTATTGAACAAACTTTATTTTTCGGAAGCACCGATCGGCCGCTGAATATGATCCTTGACGATGGCGGCGATCTGACCAATATGGTTTTTGATAAATATCCCGAACTCATTCAGCATATAAAAGGGTTGAGCGAAGAAACAACCACAGGTGTCCACCGCTTGTATGAAAGAATGGAAAAGGGTACGTTGCCTGTTCCTGCTTTCAATGTGAATGATTCAGTGACCAAATCAAAATTTGATAACAAATATGGTTGTAAAGAAAGCCTGGTTGATGCGATCCGTCGCGCAACTGATGTGATGATGGCTGGCAAGGTGGCAGTCGTTGGTGGTTACGGCGATGTTGGTAAAGGTTCTGCAGCTTCGCTAAAAGGTGCAGGCTGCCGGGTAATCGTCACTGAAATTGATCCGATCTGTGCGCTCCAGGCTGCGATGGATGGATTTGAAGTAAAGAAAATGGCTGATGCTGTTAAAGAAGCTGACATCGTGGTTACTGCTTCTGGGTGCCGCGATCTTATTACCGAAAAACATTTTCGTTCAATGAAAGACAAAGCCATTGTTTGTAACATCGGGCATTTCGATATTGAAATTGATATGGCATGGTTGAATAAAAATTATGGACGCACAAAAGATACGATCAAACCGCAAGTTGATCTGTACAACATTGATGGTAAGGACGTGATCGTCCTTGCAGAAGGCCGCTTGGTGAATCTTGGTTGCGCAACCGGTCATCCAAGTTTTGTAATGAGTAATTCTTTCAGCAATCAAATGCTCGCGCAGATTGAGTTGTGGACGAACCACAGCGCATACGAAAACAAAGTTTACGTGTTGCCAAAACATCTTGACGAAAAAGTGGCGCGTTTGCATCTGGTAAAGATCGGCGTTGAACTCGATGAACTAACGGATGCTCAGGCTTCTTACCTCGCTATTCCTAAAAAAGGTCCGTTTAAACCGGAACATTATCGATATTAAGCAGAAAGATAAAAAATGAAAGTTAAAGCTCTTCAGTTAGGAGAGCTTTTTTATTTTATTGCCTGTGCAAAGAATACGTCAAATTATTTGCTTGGTTTCGCTTTTATCAATTCTCGCGCATCCCTTTACAGTTACACGCTGCTCCATTCCTCCAAAGTCAATACATCTGCCTGGCGCGGAAAAATTTTTGTAGTCAGGACGCGATGCACTTCTTCATCACCATCGGCACAACAATCGGATATAACTGTTAAGCGATAATCTTTGTCGGCAGCTTCACGTACTGTCGACAGCACAACCCCACTTGTTGCTATGCCGCTAAGGATGAGATGCTGAATGTTGAATGTTTTCAAAATTATTTCGAGATCGCTGCCGCTAAATGCACAAACACGGCGTTTGGTAACCACGATTTCGTTTGCAAGGGGCGCCAATGAAGGTTCGATCTTTGTGAACGCGTTCATATCTGCTTTTGCAAATCTTTCTTTTGCGGCAGCAAATCCTTTATTGTTCAAATTGATTTCAGGGGTGCCCTGTCTGAAACCGACAACGACATAAATAACCGGAATTTTTTTATGGCGCGCGATGGCAATTGCCTTAGCTACATTACCGACAAATTCTTTTGCATTTGGGAGCATCGATAGTATTGCAGACTGCATGTCCATCACCAGCAGCGCGTGGTTTTGTGGATTCTGTTCCATATTAATTTTATTTTATGTCTGTGATTAAATTTTTTCCATGACCAGATCTTCAGCTTCTTCAAATCCCTTTGTATTATTTTTTTCAAGTTTCCCTTTTCTTAAAAATTTATAAAATATCCCAGTGATAAAAAACGCCATTAAACCCTCGCAAAGCATAGCATCCTGCACGCCGATATGTTGTGAGACCAAACCAATGAGCAAACTGCCTAAGGGTAACATGCCAAACATGGCCATGGCCAGATAACTTATGACCCTGCCACGCATATCGGGGTCTGCATTAACTTGTATTATCGTAATGCAAATTGTCCCTTGAGACATCGCACCGAATCCGGCCAGAATCGCAAATAACATCGCAAGCGGAAAAAAAGTGACATGAGAAAAAAAGATAAGGCCGATTCCCATGACGATCGTATTGATCAACAAAACGATTTTAAGATTTGTTCCTGGTTTTAAGGATGCTAAAAAGAAAGTGCCGGCTATAGCCCCGATGCCGATGAAGCTAAAGATATATCCGAAGGTTACCGCGTCGCCGTTGAAAATTACTTTCGCAAAAACAGGCAACAGCGTATCGAAGGGGAGCACCAACAAACTGATTGCCGTGAGCATAAGAATGATCATGCTTATGTTAGGAGTGTGTTTGAGATATGAGAAACTTTCCGAAAGATCCGAGGCAATCTTCTTTTTTCCCAATGACTTTTTATAGGGAGGTAATTTTAGTAACCGCAATGAAATGATAACAGCAATAAAACTTAGCGCATTCAAAACAAAACAAAAACCGGCACCAAATTTTTGGAGAACAATGCCTGACAAAGCCGGGCCAATCAGGCGGGCAAGATTTACCATGGAAGAATTTAGCGCCATCGCGTTTGGTAATTCCGTTTTATCGCTTATTAATTCATGAACCAATGGTTGTCGGGCAGGAACATCAAAAGCGTTGATGATGCCGAGTATGACGCTGAGTGACAGTATTTCCCAAACGGTGTAATGTTTTGCCAGTACCAATAGGGCAAGCAACACAGCCTGTATCATTGAAGCGGTTTGCGTAAATAATAATATTTTATAACGGTGATGTCTATCGGCAACGATGCCACCAAGCAAAGAAAAAAGAAACGATGGAAACTGGGATGCAAATATGGCGAGGCCCAGCATAAATGTTGAGTGCGTCATGGTATAAATAACCCAACTCACCCCGGTGCGTTGCATCCAGGTGCCAATTTGAGAAATGGACTGTCCGCCAAAAAATAGCGAATAATTGCGGTTTCGAAATGCCCTGAATGTAGTAATCTTTTTACCGGTCTTCATAAAGTTGTGCTAACAGATCTAGCGACTGTGCAATTTGCTTTTTTTGCTGGGTACTATACCGTTCAGCTATCAGCTGTGCCAGCAGATCCTCTTTTTCTTTCCTCCTTTTTTGAATTTTTTGTATTCCTTTCCTGGAAAGCGATACCAGTGATTTTCTTTTATCAGTCTTGGACGCTTTACGGGAAATATATTCAAGCGCTTGCAGGCGATTTAGAACTTGCGACATAAACTGGGATGACATATTCAGCTGTCCGCAAAGCTCGGAGGGCAAAGTTTCTTCCTGGCTCAGTAATATTCTGACTACATTTTCTTCTGCAACAGATAATTGTTCCGGGTTGCCCAATTGTTTGCGCAGATTTCTGTTAAGGGCAGAAACAAGATCGCGAAGACTGTGCGCAATATTCTGATCGGTTGAATGTATCATTTTATTAACTAACTTTGCAAAGTTACTTTGATAAATGGAGTAAAAAAAATTTATACTTGCTTGTGTTCATTGCGCAAGAGGCAGCCAAGACGAAATTGCTGCGCTGGAAGTGTTCGCCAGCATTTTTCAGCGCAATAATGATTCGTTTCTATGCATTCGCGGGAGAAAGAGAACAAATTCACGATTTCAGGAAAGGACGATGGAGAAGCCATAGTCGACTGTATAGGGATTGCTTTTATCCTTTTCAAACGACCGAATCGGATCAACAATTATTGAGGCTTATCAACGAGCGTTACCGTACCGGCGGTATCTACAGAAGCAGTCATTTCATTGTCAGTCTTTTTGCCAAGACTATCAGTGATTTTGAACTTGCATTCAACCCGCATTCTATGAATGCTTTCAGGTTGATAACTGGTTTCTTCGGTTTGAAAAATATCCGAATTTTTTATTGTTGATTGCAAATATTTTTTCAACGGCTTGCATGAACCGTCAGCGGTATCAATAAATTTGGCGACCCAGATTTCCTGAAACCTGGCCATCCTTTTTCCCTTTGCCATGATCGCGTCATCTAAGGAAGCTTGTTGCAAGGGTTTTGTGGTATCGTATTGGTAGATGTATACCATGTTGATATTGCTATAATCATTCAATTTAAATTTTTTGTCAAAATAAGTCTCTGCTCCTGATTTTCCGGGATTATCCAGCGCAATCAAGATGCCACTGTCTTTATACAGAATATCTTTTACGATATATAGGGAATCGGACTTAATTCTATTTTCAATGGACGGAATGTCCGCGGCCTTTTCTGTTAAGGCTCTTTTTTGTGCGTCGTTATTGAGATGTATTTTTAGGATGATCAGTCCGCCAAATAAAATGAGCGCGGCAATAATTATCAGAACGGTTTTCACCTATATTCGTTTTAATGGTTAATTAATATACTTAATCGTATCAATTCAATAAGTCTGCCGGAATCATTTCGGAGGATTCAATTTCTCTGTTCAGCATTGAATCTTTTTGCAAAAATGATCTCCTGATCACACTGGCGGTTTTATGGTCGCCGGTATGACTCCAGCCTGGCGGCATAATAATATAGAGCAATTTATTTTTTAAGCCAGGCGCTTTGATTATGTCTTTTACCATCCAATAAAGTTCTCCAAAATAAACATCCCAAAAATTATTTGGATTTATTTTTCGGGTAATGCCATATTCAACCGGAATATCTTGTCTTTCATAGGTAAAGGTCCCAAAGAGCCTGTCCCAGATATTTAATAGGTTGCAAAAGTTAGTATCCATATAGGCCGCGTTGCGCGCGTGATGTACGCGATGGGCAGATGGCGTTAAAATAATTTTATTTAAGAAACCAAATTTAGCATCCTTAATAACATTTTCGCCAATGTGAATAAATGCTCCCCAAGTTCCGTCAATAAACATAATAAAAAATAAAAGCGGCGGATTGACACCAAGTAAAATGCAGGTCGTTGTCCTGATCACATCGGCATAAGGTGCTTCTAAAATGAAATGGGCAAAACTTACAGACAGGTTCATATTTTCCAACGCGTGATGGGTGGAATGTAAACACCAAAACAAACGAATTTTATGCGCGAGGTAATGATAAAAAAAGTGTCCAAGCTCCCAAACTATATAGCCATATATCAACCAATACCATTTAAAAGTAGTTTTTATGATGGCATATTTCTCCAGATGAGCAATGCAAAATATGATAGCCGCAATAGCAATGAAGCTAGAACCGAAGCGATTGAAAATGTAAATCAGGAATGGAATTTTATATTCCGCAACGCGAAATCTTTTGTAAAAAATTGCCCGAAAAATTTCAAAAAGCAGCAATAAAGGTATGAGCGGCCCGATAGCCCCCAAAATTCCATCGAGCGTAAGCAGACTGTTGTAATTACCGATCTTGACTAATTTTATAATTGAATCAATACCGAGAAAACGGGTCAGTTCATTATATAATGTCTGAAAAATATTCATAGCAATCGTTCCTGTCGTCCTGAAATATGCAGGTTAAAATTAATTATACTATTTATAAATCAAAAATAGATTTATTGGGTGCAGCAGCAGTTTTCATGAGTCATCATGCTGCCTTTGAAGAATATCCTTTTATTTGCAGAATATCGGGCGCATGGATTCATTTCCAGCACATACATTGAACCATTGAGAAAAAACAGGATTTAAAACAAAAGCCACACAAAGTGGCTTTTATATTCTTTCAAAATACAAGATAAGGGATAAAGTTATGTACGATTTTTTTTTAGTTTGTGCGCTTTGTTTTCAATTACAGGCTGTTTTAAAAAATAAAACGATACACCGGTCATCGCAACGATGAAAATTATTCCTATGATTACCATAATTTTAATTATTCGTGTTCAATTGCTGTGCTATGGTTTTTTGCATTTTGTAATGATAGCGGAAACATCGTGCCTGATATGATTGGTTTTATTTTCAGCCACATAAGTATATTCACTTTCAGTTATTGAGCAAAAAATTGCCCGTTTGTAGAACTTTCCCCTCCGAAAACAGAATCATTTCATTACCGGTATCTCAATATGAGTGGGATATTGCGAGGTGAAATAAATCGTTTGCTCCGCCTTTATATAATCGGATTCTTTCGCCTCGAAAATATTCGGAACAAATTTTTGCGGATTGCGGTCGATAACAGGGAACCAGGAACTTTGAATTTGTATCATCATGCGATGCCCTTTTTTGAATGTATGATTGATTTGGTGGAGGTTGATAACGAACTCTTCGGGTTTTCGGGGAACGATCGCTTGTGGTTTTTCAAAGCTTTTATAAAATCTTCCGCGAAAAACTTCCATAGCTACTGGTAACATATAACCGCTCATTACAAAGCTTTTCTGATCAAAATTTGGATATACATCAATCAATTTTACAACCCAATCTGCATCACTTCCGGTTGTGCTGGCAAATAAGTGCGCGGTGATTTGTCCCGTAACTGTAAGATCATCGGTTAGCGAATCGCTTTTGAAACTGATGACATCAGGTCTTGAATAAACAAAACGCTGATCTTCGACTTGCCATGTTCTCCAATGACTTCCCCGCCCATAAGTTGCCTCGATCGGTGGCATTCGGTAAGGAACTGGTTTTTCTGGATCGCTGAAATATTTTACGGCTCCTGTTATACCAGTTGGTTTATTGAATGAACAAGTATTATCGGCGCCTGCATATAAGTTTTGCATGGTTGCTTCCTTCGGAGGCCATGAAGAATAGGTTTTCCATTGATTGTTTCCGGTTTGGAAACAATATGCTTCATCAAATCTTCCGTCGCCGATTCCCTTTAACCAGAAATCAAACCATTTTTTTTGCAATTCCTGAAACCATTGGCTGGTGTTGCTTTCGAAAGAAATTTTTCCGAGACTATCTCCTTTGCCGCGTGCCCATTGTCCATGAAACCATGGCCCCAGCACAATATGATTTCTGTTGAAACTATCTTTCTTTTCAAGGTGGGCATACATCAATTGGGGTCCGTTCAAATCTTCCTGGTCGAAATAACCACCCACGTTCAATTGAGGGATTTGCGGATACTTTATATAATTAAGCGGAGAATTTTTTTGCCAGAAAGAATCGTAATTGGGATGAGCTGCAAAATTATTCCATGTAGGAACCTTGCCATGGAAATATTTTTCATTTACATTTTTTAATGAACCTAGCTTGATGTACCAGTCATACAAATCAAATTGCGGAAAAGGAAAATCACTGTCGGTTGTTTTATCAAATTCCACCTCATATGAATATTCCATGCCATAACTCAAACGAAAAGCGCCGTTGTGGTGAAAGTCATCACCCAAAAATAAATCAGCCATACAGGCCTGTTCGGAAGAAGCTTTCAGTGCGGGATGCGGATCGACTGAACCAACCAACGCGAGCCATCCGGGGTAGGAAATTCCCACGATGCCAGCTTTGCCGTTATTGTTTGAAAGATTTTTTATGAGCCAGTCAATGGCATCATACGTATCTGTGCTTTCGTCAACAGTTCCTTTTTGTGTTGCGTGAATCAACGGTTGATGGATCTCCATTGTGCCTTCGCTCTTGTATTTACCGCGAACATCCTGGAAAACAAAAATATATCCTTCTTTCGCCATGTTATAAAACTGGAAAAACTTCGGAATTGCAAATGCAGAATCTTCTCGAACGGGAATGTCGGCCCCGTATGGTGTTCGCTCTATTAAGATCGGGATCGCACTCTTTGGATTGACGGGACTGAGGATTGCAGTAAATAATTTTACCCCGTCGCGCATCGGAATCATTGCGCTGGTTTTTTTGTATAGCAACAAGCTGTCTTGCTGTGCAGTGGAAGTCGTAACGAAGGAAGCTATGATCAACAACGAAAAGAATACTTTTCTCATGAGCATTATTTATTTGATTCAGTAGAAAGTTAAAGTTAAATAAGTTTCAGTTTTTGATTCCGATTTGTTATAAACCATAAATCATTTCTTAAACATAACATATACAGCCAGGAGTATTAAAGCAAACCCGGCAAAATAGCGCCAGTGAAAAGGTTCTTTAAGATAAAATACCGCAAACACGGTAAAAATCGTCAGCGTGATGGCTTCCTGTACAATTTTTAGCTGGAAGCCGGAGAAGCCTCCGTTGAAAAAACCGAGGCGGTTGGCCGGCACCGTCAGGCAGTATTCAAAAAACGCAATCCCCCAACTGATGAGGATCGCTTTCCATAATGAAATGTCTTTATTATTAAGATGCCAATACCACGCAAATGTCATAAAAATGTTGGAGCTGAATAAGAGGAGCATTGTTTTCATACCATTGATTTTTGTCGATAGAAAAGGTTTCAGGGGAACGGTTGTCTTACCAAAATGAACAAACCTGCGATTGCAAAGATGTGTAGCCGAAGTTCGCAAAATAGGGACGACTAATAAATTGGATAAAATAAGGAATGAGAAGGTGTACTCCACAAAATCCGATAAACTTTCTATTACTTACTTCAAAAGCACGATTAGTCGATTAATTTAAGCTTCTGAAATCAACCGGAACCAATTTGCTTACGCCCGGCTCCTGCATGGTGACGCCATAAATAACGTCCACCGCACTCATCGTCATTTTATTGTGTGTGACGATGATGAATTGTGAGTTGCCGCTGAATTCCCGGATCATGTTGGTGAATTTGTTTACGTTGGCGTCATCAAGGGGTGCATCTACTTCATCAAGAATGCAGAAGGGGGCGGGCTTGATGAGATAAATGGCGAATAACAGGGCGGTTGCTGTCAGTGTTTTTTCACCTCCGCTTAATTGGGTGATTGACGAGGGACGTTTGCCTTTTGGTTTTGCAACAATGTCAATACCGGTTTCTGCCAGGTCATCAGGATTTTCTAAAATAAGATCTGCCGTGTCTTCATCAGTAAATAGCGCTTTGAAAACTTTTTGAAAATTTTCGCGGATCTGATTGTATGTTTCCAGAAATTGCTGGTTTGCCGTTTGTTCAACTTCCTGTATCGTTAGCATTAAACTGTCTTTTGCCGAAACGAGATCGTTCTTTTGTTCAAGAATAAATTCGTAACGCTTTTTCATTTCCTGGAAAGCTTCAATGGCAGTTGGATTTACTTCTCCTAAGTTTTCCAACCTTTTTTTCATGCGATCGCTTTTTTCCTGCAATTCTTCAACGGGAATTTCGTTCCTGCGAGGTTCGTTGATAATGTCATCAAGATTCACTCTGAACTCAACACTCAATCTTTCTTTCATTCCGGCTAACTGCAATTTTAATTCATTGAACTTATCTTTTAACTCATTCAGCAAATGTTCAACAAGTTCTTTTTCTTTAAGCCTGTGACGAAGCTCGCTTTCTTTCTCTGTCAATGAATTGCGCATATTGTAATACAACTGATCTGTTTCATTCAATCTTTTTTCCTCCTCGTCTTTATTATGAAGCCATACAAGCAATTCCTGCTCAGCGTCATTAAGCATTTGCTGATTTTCTTCAATGCTTTCATTGGTTTGTTGCCGTTGTGCCGTATTGAGTTCAACTTGTGTACGAAGATCATTCAGCTGATTATTCTTGAATTCCGATTCCTGCTGCAATCCGTTTATTTTACTTTGCTGGCGTGTTACCTGCAAATTGAATTCATTAAAATGCGCGAGTGAATTATCGTAAACAGATGCCGCAATTTTATGATTTTCCTCTGCGACTTTTATTTTCCCCCGCATTTCATTTACGATCGCCACGAGTTGCATCCATTCATTGCGCGTGCCTTCTATTGATTTTACCGTTTCTTCCAGGGTCAATTGGAATTCTTGCAGTTTTTCCTGCGCTGAATTTTGCTGCGCACGCAGATTTTCCGTTTTATTTTCTAAAGAGAAAACTGTGTTCGTTAAATGATTGATATCGTCCTGCGTTTGTTTGATGGCCTGTTCTTTCAATTGTTCATTGTGACTGATCACTTCATTGTGTTTGAACTGGATCTCATTTTTAATTTTTGAAACAATTTCCTGTTGGAGCGTAATTTCTTCCAGAAGTTTTTCGAGGTTTTTTAAGCGTCCGATTTTTTTTCCTTCAAACAAGCCAACACTTCCGCCTGTCAGGGAAAATTGCCCTTTTACATATTTGCCATTTTTTTCAAGCAGGACCGCGCCGTTGCTGTTTTCAAGGGCTTGTTCATTTTCCGCAATAAAAACATTGCTTAGCAGATGTTCGGCGAGCTGGCGATATTTTTCATCCACTTCAATCACTTCCATTGCAGAAATGGTGTTGTGTGGTTGATGAAAAGGTTGTTCATGGTTCTCTGAAATTTTGTCGAGCAGAAAAAAATTAGCTTTTCCTTTCTGATGTTCGTCAAGCAAATGGACCGCCTGTAAACCTTCGCTAAGGTTGTTGACTACATAAAAGCTGAGGTAGGGGTCCAAAACATTTTCCAACGCAGTGCGAAACTCTTCCTTAACGTAAATAATGTCAGAAAGAATGGGAGCAGAGTGATTCCAATTGGGATTGTTGTGCAAAAATTTTACACTTTCAGGGTAACCTTCCATCGTGTCAATAAGACTTTTTAGCAGATCATGTTCATTGATTTTTGAATCAAGCTTCCTGTTTTCATCGGATAATATTTTCCTTAAATTTTCTAGTTCTTCCTGCAACTGAAATATTTGCTCTTTGGTTGTCTCATGATGTTGTCGCAGCTGTTGAAGATCGGTTTTCCTTTTTTCCAATTCTTCATCTTTTTGAGCATGTTCACTGCTTAATGCTTTTAACTGATTTTCGCGCGTATTTTTTTCTTCCTCCAGTTGCTCAATTGCCTGTTGTAAATTTTGAATGGTCGTGTCAGCTACAGCTACCGTTTTTTCCGCATCGAACTGACTGCGTTGGATATGCGCATTTTCATTCCTGAGCGTTTCTGTGACAATTCTTTTTTCATCAAAGTGTTTGCGGTGCTCTTCAACATAATTTTTCAGATTTTCCAGTTCTTCTTGCAAATTTCCCAATTCACTTTGCTCTTCATTAATTTGCTGTTGGGTAAATAAAATACTTTCGTCCAGCCCTTTGGACTGCCCTTCGCTCTTTAATAAAAATTCTTTTAATCCTGATTCTTTTTCTTTTAAAAAATTTAGACGTTGTGAAATGAGGTTCTTTTCATTTTCTTTTCCACGCAGGTTTTGCAGCAATTGATTAAAAGCGTGCTGCATATTCTGCAAAACTTTTTCCCTTTCGACCAGGGCAAGTTTATCTTGTTCCAAAACTGCTTCCTCCATGGCTATCATTGCTTCTAATTCAATTCGTTTATTGGTTTCTGATTCTGTTTGATCATTTAATGTTTTGTATGTAAAATTAAATCCTTCCAGAGACGCCTTAGCCAATTCAATACTGAGTTCGCGATATTCCTTTTTCACTTCGT
>Ga0070731_10001818_pt1 | contig 21409 bp, 20 predicted proteins | sample Coa_R1_2_FD_66448 | JGI IMG/M metagenome (GOLD analysis project Ga0070731, IMG submission 66448) | Surface soil microbial communities from Centralia Pennsylvania, which are recovering from an underground coalmine fire - Coalmine... | ecosystem: Environmental > Terrestrial > Soil > Unclassified ... | reverse complement strand
TCGAGAGCGGGGAGGTCTTCGGCCTGCTCGGTCCGAACGGGGCCGGCAAGACCACGACGCTGCGCGTGCTGACGACGTTGCTGCGGCCGAACGCGGGGAGTGCGGCTGTCTGCGGTCACGACGTCGCGCGCGAGCCGCTCGCGGTTCGCGCGCTGATCGGATACGTGCCACAGGCGATCTCCATCGACGGCGCCTTGACCGCGCGCGAGAACCTCGAGTTCTACGCGCGCGTCACCGGCGTGCCGAGACGCGTGCGGCGCGGCTTGATCGAGGAGGCGATCGAGGCGATGCACCTCGATCCCTTCCTCGACCGGCTGGGGCGGACGCTCTCCGGCGGGATGCTGCGTCGTCTCGAGGTCGCGACGGCGCTGCTCAACCGGCCGAGTGTCCTGTTCCTCGACGAGCCGACGGTCGGGCTCGACCCGACTGCCCGGCGGCTCGTGTGGGAGCGCCTCGCGGAGCTGCGGCGGCAGGTCGGGACGACGCTCGTCGTCACCACGCACATGATGGAAGAAGCGGAGCGGCAATGCAGCCGACTGGCGATCATGGATGTCGGCTCGGTCGTCGCGCAGGGAACTCCGGCGGAGCTCCGAGCGGAGTTCGGTGCGGCGACGCTGGACGATGTGTTCGGCGCGGCGACGGGACATGCGCTCGCGGACGAGGAAGGAGGAGGCCTTCGTGCTGCACGCGCCCGCCGAAGGATTTCGCGCCGACTGGCATAGCCCGACGCGCGCGGCCCGTCGTGTCGGCGACGGCGTGGTCGCGATGGCCTGGGCGGAGCTGCGGAAGCTGCGGCACGACCATCTCGACATCTTCACGCGGTCGGTGCAGCCGCTGCTCTGGCTGTTCGTGTTCGGTACCGCGCTGCGTCGCAACCGTGCATTGAGTGGCGGCGTCCACGACTACCGTGCGTATCTCGCGCCGGGCGTGATGGCGCAGGCGGCGCTGTTCGTTGCGATCTTCTTCGGGCTCGCTGTCATCTGGGAGCGCGACGTCGGGCAGCTCCAGCGGCTGCTCGCCACGGCGATTCCGCGGCTGGCGATCGTGCTCGGGAAGGCGAGCGGCGCGGGCGTGCGTGCGCTCACGCAGGCGGTCGTGCTGCTCTGCGTGCTGGCGGCGGCGGGCATTCCCATTCGCTGGAGCGCGCCGGACATCGCCGGAGCGCTCGTCCTGCTCGTGATCGGCACGGGAGGCTTCGCTTGCCTCTCGATGATGCTCGCCGCCCTCGTGCGGACACGCGAGCGCTTCATGGGCATCGGCCAGATGGTGATGATGCCGCTGTTCTTTGCGTCGAGTGCGCTCTACCCGCTCTCGATCATGCCCGGCTGGCTGCAAGCGGTGGCTCGGGTCAACCCGTTGACGTACGAGGTGCACGGGATGCGCCAGCTCCTCCTGGGCGTCTCGACCGGTGGGACGCTGTGGCTCGACTTCCTCGTCGCGGTGCTCTTCCTCTCGGCCGCAGCGGCCGGTGCGGCGAAGCTCTACCCGCGCGCGATTCTGTAGGCGATACTCGGTATGTGCGTGCGGGCGTCGTCGCGCTCGTCACCGCTGCGGTTCTGACCGGCTGCGGAGGACGCCACTCGGCGCAGCCGCCGGTGTCGCCGAAGCCGGTCACGACGCAGCCGAAGACACATCGTCACCGCACGCCGCCGGCGCGCCGGGTCCGCGGGCCGCACGATGCAGCAGTCCCGGTGCTCGTCTACCACGTCATCGGTTTCCGCCCGGCCGGAAACACGCTCGAGGGGCTCTACGTGCCGCCGGCCCAGCTGCGCGCGCAGGTCGACTGGCTCGCGCGGGCGGGGTGGCATGCCGTGACACTCGACCGCGTGCTCGCCTACTGGCGGGAGGGCGTCGCGCTGCCGCGGAAGCCGATCGTGCTCACGTTCGACGACGGCTATCCGGGCGATTGGCGCTACGCGCTGCCGATCCTGCGCGCGCATCACTTCCCGGGCGTGCTCAACCTGCAAATCGGCAATCTCGTGCCGGCCCGCGTTCGGCGGCTGATCCGCGCCGGCTGGCAGATCGCCTCACACACGTTCACGCACCCCGATTTGACGACCGTCGGCGCGGCTCAGCTCGCGCGCGAAGTGGTCACCTCGCGCACGTGGCTACAAGACGTCTTTCACGTTCGCGTGGACGTGTTCTGTTACCCCTACGGTCGCTACGACAACACGGTCGTCGCTGCAGTCAGGCACGCGGGGTACGTCGCCGCGGAGACCGAGAATCCGGGTTTCGCCTCGCCCGCCGACGGCCTCGTGACGCTCGACCGCATCCGCGTCGGCCCGACGACCGGCGTCGCCGGGCTCGCGTCGTTGCTGCGGTCGGCCGGCTAGCCGATCACGAGACGCGGTTCGCGATGTGCAGTGTCGCGATCGCCTGCCCGTACGCCTGCCAGTTTTCGGCGCTCATCCCGGCCTCGGCGGGGTAGATCGAGAAGCCGGTGGTCCCGGCCTGCTGGAGCAGCTGCGCGAACTGGGTCGGGGCGACGATGCCGAGCACGCCCGAGTAGCTGCCGACGGTCGGGTGCACCTGCGACTTCGGGAAGAACGAGGCCGCGCCGCTCACACACGCGGCCGGCGCCGCCGCGTCGCCGAAGTCGTTCACGTACGCCTGGGGCAGGAACGAGAAGCCGCCGTGAGCCCAGGCCGCCCAGTCGATGTCGTGCTGGTCGGGGCGGCAGTAGGAGGAAACTGCGGCCGGGAGCTTCGCCTCGAGCCGCCGGAACGTCGAAACGAAGATCTGCGAGCGCCTGAGCCGCGTGACGCTGTGCTGCGTGCCGTCCGTGTAGCCGTACGGTGCCTCCGCGTCCGCGATGTAGAAGTCGAGGCCGTCCTGGTCGATGAGCTGGGCGGCCTGGGTCGCGTCCTTCGCCGGCTCGACGCCCAGCACGCTCCACGCGCCGACCGGCAGACCGCTCGCGGTGCGGAAGCGCGCGATCCAGCCCGTATCGGGCGGAGTGGTCGAGTCGTTCTCGCCGAGGTAGACCGCCACCCAGCCGAACCCGGCCGACCGCATCTGCTGCCCGAGCCACGCGGGATCGACGACCTCCGGGTGCCACACGATTCCGCCGGCGTTGTCCCACGACATCGCGACCTGGGACGGGGGCGGCGGCGGGGGAGGTTGCGTCGTCGTCGGCGGCGTGGTCGTTGTCGTCTGCGTCGTCGTGCGCGAGGGCACCGTCACCGTGATGGTCTTGATCGTCGTTCGCGACGGACGCAGCGTCACCGCGAGGATGCCGGCGACGAGGAGGAGGACGAAGCCGCCTGCGAGCAGGAGCCGCGGACCATGGTTCCGCCAGAGCCGCATCCCGCGGCCCAGGGTAGCCAGCCTCTTAGTAGGGCGGCCCGCCTGTAATCGCGTACGCGAACAGGAAGTCGAGCGCGATCAAAGAGCCGACGATGAGTGCGAGCGCGCACAACATCACGAGCACGGTTCGCCACAGCGGCCGCTCTCGCGCGATCGCGGTGACCGGATGGGGCGCTGCGCTCGGGAGTAGTCCGCGCAGCCGCGCATGAGGCTCCGGTAGCACGAGCGCGCTGTCGGTCGCGCGCCAGGAGGCGGCCAGCCGGCCGTCGTCCCTCGTCTCGAGGTGGGGCGGATCGAGGTGCAGCAGCCTCGCGGCAGGCGAGATCGTCAGCGACCGGTCCTCCGGCGAGACGCCGGCCACGTCCTCGGCGAGGAGCAGCCCGCGACGGTCGTCGGTGAGGCGGACGACGAGCGCGAGCGGTTCCTCGCGCTCGCCGAACCAGAGCTCCTCGACGACCCCGACACGACCGGGAGCGGCGAGCACGCGGTAGCCGTCGGCGACCGCCAGCGCCGGCTGCGCAACGGAGGCCATACGCCCCTATCCCCGCGAACGTGGCGCCGAAAACGGCGCACCCATGCCCGGCGGATCGTCTGCGTCCGGCGGCGCGGCGACCACCGGCAGGCCCTCGTGCCGCCAGGCTCGGAAGCCGCCGATCACGTCGGTCGCCCGTTCGTGGCCGAGCTCCTGCAACGTCGCCGCGGCGAGGCTCGACGCGTAGCCGTCGGAGCACACGACCACCACGCGTCGCGCGCGATCGCAGGCGTGCGGGTTGCAGTACGGAGAAGCCGGATCGAGGCGCCACTCGAGCACCGTTCGCGGCACGTGCAGCGAGCCGGGAATGACGCCCTCGCGGACGCGGTCGCCGTGCGAGCGCACGTCGACGAGCAGCGCGCCGTCGAGTTGGGCGGTCAGCGCGTCGGGCGGCGACAGCCGCTCGAGCCGGGCGCGGGCTCGTTCGAGCAGCTCCTCGGCCGTTTGCGGCTTCACACGGAGTCTTCTACCGCACGAGCCAGCGTTCTTCTATGCGCCGTGTCTTCCAGATCACGGCCGAGGCGGCCCAGGTGAGCACGAACAGGCCGACGACCGCGTAGCCCGAGGTGTTGAGGTCGAGCCACGTCGAGTGGGCGACGAGCTGCAGGAGCTCGATCCCGCCGATGCCGAGCGCGACCGTCACGGAGAGCGCCGTGACCGTGATGTTGTAGTAGACCTTTCGCACCGGGTTCGAGAACGCCCAGCCGTACGCGTGGCTCATGAACGCGCCGTCCGCGGTGTCGAGCAGCGACATGCCGGCGGCGAAGAGGAGCGGCAGCGCGATCACCGCCGGGAAAGGCAGCCGGCGATCCGCGGCCCCGGCCGAGAGCGCCAGCAGGCCGACCTCCGTCGCGGTGTCGAAGCCGAGTCCGAACAGCACGCCGAGCGGGTACATGTGCCAGCTTGCGCGCACACGGTCGCCGAGCCGGCGGAGGATTCCGCGGCTCATCAGCCCGCGGTCGAGCAGGCGCTGCTCGAGCTGCGCGTCGTCGTGGTCGCCGCTCCGCATCGCGAGGAAGATCCGGACGACGTCGAGGAGCACCAGCAGGTTGAGGACGCCGATCGCGATGAGGAACGTCCCCGACACGCCGGTGCCCACGAGCCCGCCCCAGTGCTGCAGCGCCGGTAGCTTCGCCTTCACGGTCGCCGTCGCGACGCCGAGCGCTGTTGCGAGCGCGAACACGACGCTCGAATGACCGAGCGAGAAGAAGAACCCGACCCCGAGCGGCCGTTTGCCCTCGGCCAGCAGCTTGCGCGTCGTGTTGTCGATCGCCGCGATGTGGTCGGCGTCGAACGCGTGCCGCAGCCCGAATGTGTACGCGAGCGTGCCGAGGCCGACGAGCGAGGGGTCGACGCCGGCGTAAAGGACGAGCAGGCCCCACCCGGCGACGTGGAGGAGCGCGACGACCGCGCCGAACCCGGACAGTCTCCGCCAGTCCATCAGTGGACTCCTGGAAGCGCACGCGCCGTCATCGCCACGCCCGCGACGACTATCACGACCGCGGACAGCGCCGGGAGCGCCTGCACGATCCGTCCGTCGAAGCTCCGCCGGGCGAATGCGCGCTTGGCGACGACCGCCGCGAGCCCGAGCGCCGTGATCGAGAGTGCGAGACCCGTCGAGAACGCGACGATCAGGACGAGGCCGAACGCGAGCCGGTGCAAAGAGATGGCGGCCAACAGGACGACGAGCGCGGACGGGCACGGCAGCAGCCCGCCCGAGATACCGACCGCGAGCAGGCTGCGCGCGGTGATCGCCGAGCCGTCGTCGTGGTGGTGATGATGGTGATGATGATGGCCGCGACGGTGTGCCAGCACGTGCGCCGCACGCGTTCGCAGCACCGCTGCCCCGATCGTGACAACGAGGAGCCCTGCAGTCACGTTGATCCACGGATACAGCCGGTCGGGGACGATCCACTGCGAGAGCGCGAGGGTCACCAGCCCGAGCGCGAACACGCCGATCGTGTGCGTGATCGTCACGATCAGCCCGAGCGCGGCCGCGTCGCGAGGCGTCCCACGCCGCCCGATCAGGTACGCGGTCACGATCGTCTTCCCGTGCCCGGGCGAGAGCGCGTGCGCCGCGCCCCAGAAGAGCGCAGCGACCAGTGACACGAGCACGACGAGGACGCTGAGCCGCCCCTGGGCGATCAGGCGGGTGAAGCCGGAGTCGGCGACCCGGTCCGGCGCCTGCAACGCCTTGCCGTGCGTGAGCTGCGGCACGGGATCGTGCGTCGGGGCGAGTGTCGCGGCCGCGGCGGTGATCTCGAGCGGGCTCTGCAGCAGGCTCTTCGGGTACGCGTGCAGCTCGTCCGACATGCTCCGCGCAGACGCGCCGACGACGATCTCCTTCCAGCCGATCCGCCCCGCGTAGTTCGCGTCGCGGACGCTCATCCGGACGGGTCCGTCGACGCGGGGGCCGCGCAGGATCACTTCGAGCCGCATCGTGTGCAGCCCGCCGACGCCCAGCGGGAACGCGAGCGCGTGGCGCACCGGCGCGAGCGCCGCCGGCCGACCCGCGAGCGTCACGTGCAGGTTTTGAGCGATGCGCTTCGCGTACAGAGTCGGGTTCACACCCTCCTGCCGCGCCTGGTACGTCGGGACCTCGGCGAGGTCGAGGACGTAACGCACGTAGAGACGATGGCCCGAGACCTCGACGCGCGCGAAGTGGTTGATCGTGAAGTTGCCGAGCGGATGCGCCTGCGCCGCCGCGGGTGCGAGCAGCGCGACCGCTGTGAGGAACGCGACGGCGAGCCTTCTCATTGCGCAGCTCCCCTCCGGGCGACCGGTGCCCAGAGGATCGAGAAGTGCGGGTTCAGGGCGAGCGCACGCCGGTACCACCGCGCAGCCTCCGCGTGACGGCCGAGGCACGCCGCGACGAACCCACGGTGGAAGAACTTCAGGGGATCGCGGGTCCCGAGGCGCAGCGACCGTTGCGACCAGTGCAGGGCCGCCGTGCAGTCGCCGTTACGCGCCAGCGCCCAGCCGAGCACGTCGTCGCCGACCACGCTCGGCCGCTCGGCGTGGCCGCGCCGGGCGAGCACGAGCGCGCGCGGCAGGTCGATGCCGTGGTCGACGTCGAACAGAGCGATGTCCAGGTCGTTGCGGACGCCGTTGGCAGCGAGCAGGCGCTGGATGACGGGAATCAGCGCGTACTGGCGCTGCGCCGCTGCGCGGTCGCCGAGCACCTGGTCGAGGTCGCCGAGGAAACCGACGTACTGGGGCAGCGGCACATGCTCGACCGCCCGCTGCTCGAACGCGCGTGCGATGCCGAACCGCCCCAGGCCTGCCTCGGCCTGTGCCGCGCCGTCGAGGGCGAAGTAGTAGTCGGGGAAGAGCTGCAGCGCCTCGCGCATCTCGGCGAGAGCGGCCCGCGGGCGGCCCGAGTTGAGCTCGAGCAGCCCGAGCTGCACGTGCGTCCACGACGATGCCTCCCGCTCGCCGAGCGCGGCCGACGCGGCCAGCTTCATCGTTCGCAACGCGGCGCCGACGTGCCCGATCAGCTCGCGGGCGTACGAGACGCGCGCGTACGACGAGACGTCGGGCTTGATCGCGTTCATGCGGTCGAACGCGGCGAACGCCTGCGGGTACCGCCCGAGCTCGATCTGCGCGTCGCCGATCACGCCGTACACGCCCGCGGTGGTGGGGGAGATGCGGCGCGCGCGCAGCCCGTAGGCGAGCGCGCGCCTGAACTGGTGCCGGGAGAGCGCGAGCTGGCCGAGCCCCGCCGTCGCGATCAGATCGTGCGGCGTAAGGCGGAGCGCCTCGTGGAGGATCCCGTCCGCCTTCCCGTAGTACGTCGGGTCGGCGGTCTCGCGGGCCCTTTGCTGGTAGGCAAGGCCGAGCGTGTCGAGCGCCTTCACGTTCTGGCGGTCGAGCTGGAGCTCGCCCTGCAGACCGGCGATCTCGGCCTGGGTGTCGCCGGCCGCGAATCCCTTCTCGAGCTCGGCGGCGACCGCGGTCGGCAGGGCGTCGCCGGCACTCGCCACGGGCGCGTGCCGGAGGATGCCGCCGAAGGCCAGGACGGCGGCCGCTGCAACGGCCGCCGTCCCTGCGATGAGGAGACGAGTCGTGATCAACCCGTCGTCTTGGTTGTGGGGCTCTTCGTGTTGTCGAAGCCGCTGAACGGAGCGGCGACGTACGGGAAGGACGAGAGGAACGGCACGTCGTTCCCGTCGACACCGTCGCCGAGCGGCAGCTTGTGTCCGAGCAGCTCGCCCGCGACGACACGCTCGTCGATGTCGATGACGTCGTCTTCGAGACGGCGGCCGTTCGGATAGCCCGCCAGGTCACCGCCGATGACACCGAGGCGGTTGACCTTGCCGGCGGGCGTCGGCGGGATCGACAGGTTGAGCCGGAGCTCGTCGGCGAGCGTCGGCCCCGTGTAGTTCAGCTTCGGGTTCGCGAGGCCGGTCAGCAGCACGCTGACGAGGTCGGTGCGACCCGTCTGCTTGTACGGCCCGAACTGCGGATACAGCTTCTGCAGCACGGCGGCGAGGATCGGGCTCGAGTAGTACTGCTCGAACTGCTTGTCGTTGGCCGGCGACTGGGCGTTCCAGTAGTCCTTCTTCGACGTCGGGATCAGCACCTCGTTGATCAGCGGGTTGCCGAGGCGGCTCACCTGCACCCAGTGGGTCCGGGCCTTGCCGTGCTCGACGGTGACCTGCTGCCGGTCGGTGGCCGTCCAGAAGCCGACGACGTGGTTCGTGCCGTTGTCGAGCATCGACTTCGGCACCTGCAGCGCGATCGAGTGCACCGCGTAGCCGGCGAGGAAGTCCTTCCCGCCGCCGCTGGCGCCGGTGCCGTGGCGGATCGCGACGAGGTCGAAGATCGCGCCGACGTCGGCGAAGAACGGGTCGTCACGCTGGCCGGCGAAGATCAGCGTGCCGTCGTTCAGCTTGTGGATGCCCTTTGCGGCGAGCGCCGAGTAGTTCGGCGTCGACCTCGGCCCGATGTTGTCGGGCGGTGTGAGCAGGCCGGAGCCGATGACCGTGGACTTGCCGTGCACGGTCTTCGTCACCGTGTACTTCTGCTGCGTGTTGCCGAGGAACAGCTGGCTCGGCAGATCGCTGAACCGGAACTGCCACGTGATGTCCGGACGCCCGTCGCCGTTCGTGTCGGCGTAGATGTAGTACCGGGCGGTCGGGCTGAACGTGTAGTAGTTCGGGCCCGCGGCGGGATCTTCGCCGGGGATCCAGTTCGAGACGATCGTCGCGGTCGACGGCTTGTCGGGCGACACGAACGCATAGAGGTCCGTGTTGTCCGCCGTCGGGTCCTGCGCGATCAGCGGCGCTTCCCGGTGGCTCGACGCCGAGGCTGCGGCGGGACCGTGATCGCGCGTGGCGACGACGGTCCCGAGCACCGCTGCGGCGGCGGCGACGAGAAGGCCGAGTGCGAGCTTCTTCACCTCTGGTCTCCTTCCGAGGGGTGGTCGGCGCTGATTCGTCCGACCGCCGCAATCGGTTCGGTAAGGAAACTCGCGTCCTTAGGACGTCGCGGAGTAGTCGCGGTCGTCGCGGAAGATGTGCTCTTGGCCGCCGTGCTCGGGGAACCAGGCGAGCAAGTGGTAGTGCGTCGGCATGAGGCAGAACCCGTGGCAACGGAAATAGCCGTCGCGGACGAGCGTGCTGTGACGTTGAAAACGCCTTCGTGCGTCGGGCGCATCCGCCAAGCGTGCCGTCTCCGGCGGAACGGATTTGCGCCAAGTCCGTGAACTCGCGTCCTTAGGACGTCGCAGAGCGACGTCCTAAGGACGTTTAGACGCGGGCGGTGAAGAGGGGGGTTGTCGTCGGCGCCGAGACGCCGCCGGCGCGCTCGACGGTGGCCGCGATCGTCGCCCCCTGCGGGACGGGCTGCGTCAGCCGGACGACCGTGCGTGCACCGCCGCCGGAGAAGAGGCCGGCCGGTTGCGCCCGGCCCCCGGCGGGGATCACCCACGCCTCGTAGGTCTTGCCGCGTGGGGCGCGGGCGAGCTCGGAGACGCCGATCGTCGCGCGGCCGCCCCGAATCACGACCGTCCAGGTCGATGCTTCACGTGTCTGTGAGCGTGAGTCGAGGACCGCCGCCCAGATGCCGAACGCCACCGCGGCGCACGCCGCGACGGCGGCGACCGCCGCGGTCGCGCGGAACAACCGCGAGCGCGATACGGGCAACGGCACGACGTTCTCGCGCTCTGCGGCGGCCTGCGTCAGGATCGCGCTGCGGAGCCGCGCCGGCGGAGCCGGTGCCTCGACGGCCCACGCGAGGCTGCTCGCAGCCTCGCCGAGCGTGGCGAGCTCCGACCGGCAGCGCTCGCAACCTGCGAGGTGCGCCTCGTAGGCGCGTGCCTCGTCCGCGTCGAGCGCGTCGAGCGCATAGGCGGCGGTGAGGTCGTGGACGTTCAGGGATTCCATGACATCTCCAGGCCCGGTTCGCCGAGCAGCTCGCGCAGGCGGGCAAGGCCGCTGAACATCCGGCTCTTGATCGTACCGAGGGGTTGCCCGAGCCTTTCCGCGAGCTCCGACTGGCTAAAGCCGCCGTAGTAGGCCAGCTCGATCGCCTCGCGCTGCGGGTCGGGCAGCTGACGCAGCGCATCCTGTACGCGCCCGCGCTGGAGCCGCAGCCACGCGTCCTCGTCGACGCTGCCCCCACCGGGCTCGGGGATCCGCTCGAGCGACTCGGCGCGGCGGCGCTCCTCCCGGCGGACGACGTCGACGGCGCGCCGGTGGACGAGCGTCAGGATCCACGCCGACGCCTTGCCCCGCTCCGGCATGAAGCGGGCGGCCGTGCGCCACACGGCGAGGAAGCCGTCCTGGACGGCGTCTTCCGCGAGCGTCTCGTCCCGCAGGATGCGGAGCGCGAGACCGTAGGCGATCCGGCCGTAGCGGTCGTACAGCTCGGCGAGCGCCGACGAGTCCGATCGCGCGGCGAGGGCGACCAGCGCCTCGTCCGAGAGGTGCGCGAGCGGACGGCTCATGGTCGGTGTTCGCCCAGGCCCGCCGAACGGTTCACCGGGCGATCCTACGTCGGTTCAGCCCGAGCTCTGCGACCGCCCCGGCAGCAGCGAGCGGCACGCTGCCTGCGCCTGCGCGAACTTCGTCCGGTCTCCCGTGACGCCGAACTTCACGCCGTGCTTCGCAAGGCACTGGGTGTACTTCGCGAAGGCCGGGTTGCTCGAGCGGAATCGCCGGCCGGCTGCGAAGCGGCCGCCCGCAGGCAGCTTGCCGCGGCAGGCCTGCAATGCCTTCTGCTGTGCCGGCGTGAGGTTGCGCCGCGTGAAGAAGCCGCCGCGCGGGCGCGCCGAGGGAGACGGCGCGGTCACCGTCTTCGGTCGTGTCACCGGTCCGAAGGGCCGCGCCGGCAGCGTGACGCCCTTCCCCTTCAAGCACGTCTGGAACGCCTGGAAGGCGGCCGTGCGAGTGGAGGCGGTCGTGCTCGTCGTCCCGGCTGCGCCGCCTCCACCGCCGCAGCCCGCGGCGGCGAAGCCGAGGGCGGCGAGCGCGATCGTCAGGGTTGCCGCCCTAACCATTGCCGCCGAGCGCGATCGAGCGCGCCGTGTAGTTGCCGTTGGCCGCCTGCGAGCCGACGACCGTGACGGTGTCGCCGGGGCGAATCGAACGGAGCGAGCCCGCGGTCGTCTTCGTCACCCTCGCGCTCTTGGCGTGCACGATGACCGTGTTGCCGGAGGCGTCGGTGACGTAGAGGTCGCTCCCCTTGATCAACGTGACCGTGCCGGACGTCGCCGCGCCTCCCGGCCCGCCGGCGAAGAAGTTGCCCTTGCCGCCGAGCGCCGCGAACCGCTGGGCGAAGTTGCCGCGGCCGCCGGTCGACGCGGCCGGCGAGGACGTGTCGCTCCCGAAGTGCTTCTGGGCCTCCGCGCCGCCGACAAACGCGCCGGCGGCGGCGACCGCCACGACGAGGGCCAGCGTCAGGAACGGCGTGCGCCGCCGGCGGCGCTCGAGGATCTGCGTGACGATCTCGTCGTCGGCCGGTGGTGTCAGCTCGGAGGTCGTGCTGGTCATGGGCGGTCGCTCCTACTCGTAACGAAGGGCTTCGATCGGCCGCAGCGACGCGGCGCGGTTCGCGGGGTAGATGCCGAAGAAGAGGCCGACCGCGACGCCGACCCCGAAGGCGAGAAACACCGCGTAGGCCTGGACGACCGGCTGGACGCCGACGATCTTGAAGCGGCTGCCGACGAGACCGGCCGCAACACCGACGATCCCGCCGAGGATCGAGAGCAGGACGGCCTCGGTGAGGAACTGCCCGAGCACGTCGCTCTTGCGTGCCCCGATTGCCTTCCGGATCCCGATTTCGCGCGTCCGTTCGGTGACGGTGACGAGCATGATGTTCATCACGCCGATGCCGCCGACGAGCAGCGAGATGGCGGCAACCGCTGCGAGCAGCACGGTGAAGGTGTGGTTGTTCGAGCTCGTTGCCTGCAGGAGCGAGGACTGGTTGAGGATCGTGAACGCGGCCGAGCCGTCGCTTGCCTGGTGTGTCGGCAGCAGGATCGCGGTCGCCTCCGATTCGGCCGAGTTCACCGATCCGGGCGAGGTCGCCTCGACGATGATCTGGTCGAGCTCGCCGCTTTCGCCGACCAGCAGATCCTGGGCGGTCGTCAGCGGCAGGATGACGATGTCGTCCTGGTCCTCGAGGCCGTTCGTCCCTTTCGACGTGAGCACGCCCTCCACCGTGAGCGTCGCTCCGTTGAGCTGGATCGTCTGACCGATCGGGTCGGCACCCCCGAACAGGTTCTGCGCCACGGTGGGCCCGACCACGACGACGCGCGCGTGGTTGCTCTCGTCTTCCGGCGTGACGAACGTGCCTTCGGCGACGGACTCCTTCCGTGCCTCGGCGTACGCCGGCGTCGTGCCGATCACGGTTCCAGGCGACTCGCTCGCCGAGCCCCGTGTCGCGGTCGCCGACGCCACGTTGACCACAGGAGTGACCGTCTTGATGTCGGGCGCAGCGTTGCGGTCCTGGAGCGCCCGCACGTCCTTCAGTGTCAGGAACGTGAACGAGGTCGACTTTGCGGGCGCGCGCCCGAAGAAGCGGCCGCCGGCCTGGATCGTCAGCATGTTGGTGCCGAGGCCCTCGATCTGCTTCTCGACCGCGACCGCCGAGCCGTGCCCGACCGCGACGAGGATGATCACGGACGCGACGCCGATCGTGATCCCGAGCAACGTGAGCAGCGAGCGCAGCCGGTTCGCCAGCACGCCCTGCAGCGCCATCCGGAAGGACTCGGCGAAGCTCATCTGTCGAGCGCCGCAGGTCGAAACTCGCGAACCTGGTTCGTCGTGGACGAACCGGGTTCGCGTGTTGCACGCTCGTCCGACACGAGCGCGCCGTCCGCGAGGCGGATCACGCGCTTCGCCTGCGCCGCCACGTCGTGCTCGTGCGTGATGATCACGATCGTCCGGCCGGCGGCGTTCAGCTTCCGGAAGATGTCGAGCACCTCGCCCGTCGAGACCGAGTCGAGGTTGCCGGTCGGCTCGTCGGCGAGCACGATCGCGGGATCCGTGACGATCGCGCGCGCGATCGCCGCCCGTTGCTGCTGCCCGCCCGACAGCTCCGCCGGCGTGTGGTGCAGGCGGTCGCCGAGCCCGACGAGCTCCGCCGCCTCTCGCGCCCGCGCTCGGCGCTCCACGCGACCGACCCGCTGGTAGACGAGCGGCAGCTCGATGTTCCGCTGCAGGGCGGTCCGAGGGATCAGATTGAAGCTCTGGAAGACGAGGCCGATCTTGCGGTTGCGGATGAACGACAGCTCGAAGTCGTCGAGCAGCATCACGTCGATGCCCTCGAGCAGGTACCGGCCGGTCGTCGGCACGTCGAGGCAGCCGACGATGTTCATCAGCGTCGACTTGCCGCTGCCCGAGCTGCCCATGATCGCGACGAAGTCGCCGCCCTCCACTCGGAAGTCGATCCCGCGGAGCGCGTGGACGGCGATCTCGCCGCTGCCGTAGATCTTCGACACGCGGTCGAGCACCATCAGCGGCCGCCGCGCCACGCCGCCGGCCATCAGGGCCCGCCGAAGAAGACGCGCGCGCCGCCGCCGCCGAGACGACCTCTCCCCGTCGACAGCGCCTTCCCGAGCTGGGCGGCGTTCGCCGCGGCGTTCGAGAGTGCAGAGGTCCCCGTCGAGGTGACGACCGTCTGGCCGGCCTTCAGGCCGCTGACGATCTCGGTCGCCGTATCCCCCTGCAACCCCGCGACGACGCGCGCGGTGTGCTGCACGCCGTTCGCGCCGACGACGGTAACGGTCGCGTTCGCTCCGCTTCCGTGCACGGCACCCGACGGCACGTGCAGCACGCCGTCGCGCTCTGCCGTGACGACGCTGACGTTTCCGGTCATGCCGGGCTTGAGCCGATTGTCGCTGCGGTCGAGCGCGACGGTGACGGTGTACTCGACGACACCCGAGGAGCTGGTCGACTCCTCGTCGACCGAGACGACATGCGCGGCGAGCTCGGCGTTCGCGAGCGCAGGGATCGTCACGGTGGCGGCGTCGCCGACCTTGATCTTCGCCGCGTCGCTCTCGGCGAACGGCGCGCTCGCCTCCATGGCCGAAACACCGACGAGCGACAGGACGCCGGAGCTCGACGAGTTCGACGAGCTCGACGAGCTCGAGGACGAGGACGTCGCGGTATCGCCAGCGGCGCTCACCTGCTGCCCGAGCACTGCGCTCACCGCTGCCACGGTCCCGGCGACCGGGGCCCGCAAGGCGGTCTCCGCGAGCGTCCGCTCGGCATCGGCGAGCGTGGTCCGTGCCTGCTTCACCGCGCCTTCGAGCTGCGCGATCGTGTTCGCCGTCGGCGCAGCCTGCTTCACGCCGTTGCTTGCCGCCGTCGCCTTCTCCGACAGCCGCGCGGACGAGACCTGCTGCCGGGCGGTCGCGACGCTCTGCCCGTCCTTCGTCTGCGTCGCGCGCTGTTGCTGCCGCGCCGTGGCGACCGCCTGCGCGTCCTTCGCGAGCGCGCCGGCCTGCGTCTGCCTGGCCGCCGCGAGCGCCTGCCGGTCGGCCGCGACCTTCGTCTCGTAGCTGACGACCGTCGCCTGGTCGCTCGTGAGCGTCGCCTTGTCGGTGCTGAGGGTCGAGTCGGCGGTCGACTGGGTCTTCTCGTCGGCGGCCAGCGCGGCCTGGTCGAGGCTCAGCTGGTACTGCGCCTTGGTGAGCGCCGCCGATGTTCCGTTGAGCGATTGCGCGTCGTCGTTCACCCTGGCCTGGTCGCCCGCGACGACGGCCTTCCAGTGGTTGATCGAGCTCTGGCTGCCCTTGGTCTCGGCCGCGGTCAGTGACGCCTCGTCCGCTGCGAGCTGCTGCTGGTCGGCGGTCTGGTCGCTCGTCTGGGAGTCTCGCTGCTCGTTCAGGGACTCGATCTGCGAGTTGTCCGTCGCGATACGCCCGTTGTCGTTGTTGACCGCCGCGGTGGCGCTGTTGTAAGCGGCCTGGTCGTTCTCGACGGTCGTCTTGTCGGAAGCGACCTTGCCCGCGTAACCCGTCTCGTTGCCCAGGTCGACGTGCAGTTGCCGCTCCGCCGCCGCGACGGACAGCGTCTGAGCCGACCGATCCTGCGCGAGCTGGGCCTGCGCCTGCGCCACCGACATCGACGCCGCGCGCGCGTCTTGAGTCGACGTGGTTCGAGCCTGCGCGACGGCGACCTGGGCCGACCTGACCTGGGCCTTCGCCTGCTGCAGCGAGACGTCGTCCTGCGTGCGCTGGGAGGGCGTCTCGCCCGCGAGCGTCGTCGCGAGGTTCGCCTGGGCCGTCTGCAGGTTCGCTTCCGCCACGGCGAGGGCCTCGCGGGCGGCGGTCGCGTCGAGTCGCGCGAGCATCTGGCCGCGCGCCACCTGCTCACCTTCCTTCACGTCCAGTTCCGCCACGCGCCCGCTCGTCTGAAAGCCGAGCGTGAGGTTCTGAGGCGCGACGATGCTGCCGGTCGCGGACACGGTCGAGAGAACGACGCCGCGCGCGACCGTGCCCGTGCGGATGCTCGCCGCCGCCGGCCGCGGCGCCGCGCGTACGGCGAGGTACGCGGCGACGGCGAGCCCGGCGACGGCGAGCAGGAGGAGGACGTTGAGGAGGCGGAAGGTGCCCGTGAGCCGGGGGAGGCGGCCGGCGAGGGCGGTCGGCGTTGTCATCGAGCGGCAAGCGTCGACTCCGCGGCTAAGAGCAGCTGCAGAGGTTCATAAGACGGTATGAAGAGGGGCGATGGCGCGGCTGGCATACCGTCTCGACGGCCGCGAGGACGCGCCCGTGCTCGTGCTCTCAGGCTCGCTCGGGACGACGACGGCCGTTTGGGACCGCCAGGTGAATGCGTTCGCGAACCGTTTCCGCGTTCTCCGTTACGACCATCGCGGTCACGGCGAGTCGGATGTGCCGCCAGGCCCGTACAGCGTGCGCGAGCTGGCGGAGGACGTCGTGGCGCTGCTCGCCGAGCTCGGCCTGGAGCGTGTCTCGTTCTGCGGGCTGTCGCTCGGCGGCGCCGTCGGCTTGACGCTGGCCGTCGACTTCCCGGAACGCGTCGAGCGGCTCGTGCTCGCCTGCTCGGCGGCCCGCTTCCTCGACGAGGCTGCGTGGCGAGAACGCGCGGCGCTGGTGCGCCGTGAGGGAACGGCGGCGATCGCGGACGCGACGCTCGCGCGCTGGCTCACGCCGCGCCTGCACGAGCGGGAGCCCGCAGTCGTGGATCGGATCCGCCGGCAGATCCTGGCTACGCCGCGCGAGGGTTACGCGGCGTGCTGCGACGCCCTCGCGACGTGGGACTACCGGCGCCGGCTCGATGACGTGCAGGCACCGGCGTTCGTGGTCGCAGGGGCGGAGGATCCCGGCCGCGACGGCACCGAAGCTCTCGCCGAGGCCATCGGCGCGCCGCTCGTAGTGCTCGCGGACGCAGCGCATCTCGCCAACGTCGAGCAGCCGGACCGGTTCAATGACGCTGTGCTCGACTACCTCGACGCGACGTGACGCGCGCCGTGATCCTGTCGGCGGTGCGGACGCCTGTCGGCCGGTACGGCGGTGCGCTCGCCGGCGTCCGTCCCGACGACCTGGCGGCTCTCGCCGTGCGCACCGCGATCGAGCGCGCCGCCGTTCCGGCCGAGGAGATCGAGGACGTCTGGCTCGGCTGCGCGAACCAGGCGGGCGAGGACAACCGCAACGTCGCGCGGATGGCGGTGCTGCTGGCCGGGCTGCCCGAGTCGGTCGCGGGCGTGACGGTCAACCGGCTTTGCGCGTCCGGTCTGGCCGCAGTGGTCGGCGCGTGCCACTCCGTCGTCGCCGGCGACGGCGATTTCTTCGTGGCCGGCGGCGTCGAGTCGATGTCGCGCGCACCGCTCGTGACCGCGAAGCCGGATCGCCCGTTTCCGCGGGGAGACAGGCCGCTCTACGACACGACGCTCGGCTGGCGGTTCCCGAACCCGAGAATGGCGGAGCTGTTCCCGCTCGAGTCGATGGGGGAGACGGGTGAGAACGTCGCCGAGCGGTGGCACGTGTCGCGCGAGGACCAGGACGCGTTCGCTCTCCGCTCGCAGCAGCGCTGGGCTGAGGCCGACGCGTCCGGCCGCTTCGACGACGAGCTGGTGTCCGTCGGTGGCGTGACGCGCGACGAGCATCCCCGTCCGGACACAACCGCGGAGAGGCTCGCGGCGTTGGCGCCGGCGTTTCGTCCGGGCGGGTCGGTCACGGCGGGCAACTCGTCGGGGATCAACGACGGCGCAGCCGCGGTCGTCGTCGCGTCGGAGGAGAGGGCGCGCGACCTCGGTGCCGACCCCCTCGCGGCCTTCGTCGGCTCCGCGGTCGCAGGGGTCGATCCGCGCGTGATGGGCATCGGGCCCGTGCCGGCCGTGCGCAAGCTGCTCGAGCGGACGGGAGTGAGCGTGGACCAGCTCGACCTCGTCGAGCTGAACGAGGCCTTCGCGTCGCAGTCACTGGCCGTCGTTCGCGAGCTCGGCCTCGACGAGGAGAAGGTGAACGTGAACGGCGGGGCGATCGCGATCGGCCACCCGCTCGGCATGAGCGGCGCGCGGCTCGTGGTCTCGCTCGTGCATGAGCTGCGGCGCCGCCACGGCCGCTACGGCCTCGCGACGATGTGCGTCGGCGTCGGCCAGGGCCAGGCAGCGCTGTTCGAGCGAAACTCCCGTCCTTAGGACGTCGCTACAGCGACGTCCTAAGGACGACCCCGACTCGCGAGTTCCGCGACCTCTAGGAACGGGAGAAGCGCGCGAGCTCGCGGACGAACGGCTCGAGCCGGCGGCCGCGGGTCGTCATGCGGTACTCGACCGCCGGCGGCCTCGTCGCGAGGACGCGCCGCTCGAGCAGGCCCGCTTCGGTCAGCTCGTTGAGCCGCGCGGCGAGCGTCGCCGGCGGGACGCGGCCCAGTGCCTCGAGGAACTCGTTGAACCGCTCCGCGCCGTCGATTGACGCGTAGAGGATCGACAGCGTCCAGCGGCGCTCGAGGAGGCCCGCCGCCCGGCGGACCTCCTCGGGGACCGGGCTACACCGCCTGCAGCGCACGGTCCTTCGTAGGCTCGAGCGCGAGCTCGAGCACCTCGTCGACGCCGAGCACCGGATGGAAGCTCATCGCCTCGCGCACGTCCTCCGGGACGTCCTCGAGGTCGGGCCGGTTCCGTTCGGGGATGATCACCTCGGTCAACCCGGCGGCACGGGCCGCCAGGACCTTCTGCTTCAGCCCGCCGATCGGCAGCACGCGGCCCTGCAGGGTGACCTCGCCGGTCATCCCGACCGTGTGCTTGACCGGGCGCCCGGTGACGAGCGACGCGAGCGCGGTCGTCATCGTGATGCCTGCGCTCGGCCCGTCCTTCGGGATCGCGCCGGCGGGGACGTGTACGTGGAAGGTGCCGTGCAGGCGGTCCGGCTCCACCGACAGCTCGTCGGCGTGTGCGCGCACCCACGAGAGCGCGATCTGCGCGGACTCCTTCATCACGTCGCCGAGCTGCCCGGTCAGCACCAGCCGCTCGTCGCCTTCCATCTGCGTCGCCTCGACGAAGAGCACGTCTCCGCCAGTGCCGGTGACGGCGAGACCGGTGGCCACGCCGGGCACGGCCGTGCGCTCGGCCGCCTCCTGCCAGAACCGCTGCCGGCCGAGCGCCTCGCGCACGAACGGCTCGTCGGCGACCAGGGGAGTCTCGACGCCGCCCGCGACGATCTTCGTCGCCGCCTTGCGCAACAGCTTCCCGAGCTCGCGCTCCAGCTGCCGCACTCCGGCCTCGCGTGTGTACTCGTCGACGATCTTCCGCAGCAGGCCGTCGTCGATCGCGACCTCCTGCTCCTCGAGTCCGTTTCGCTCGCGCTGGCGCGGCCACAGGTAGCCGCGCGCGATCGCGACCTTCTCGTCGACCGTGTAACCGTCGAAGCGGATGACCTCCATCCTGTCGAGCAGCGCGGCCGGAATCGTGTCGGCGACGTTCGCCGTCGCGATGAACACGACCTGCGAGAGGTCGAGCTCGACGTCGAGGTAGTGGTCGCGGAACGAATGGTTCTGTGCGGGGTCGAACACCTCGAGCAGTGCGGCCGACGGATCGCCGCGCCAGTCGGCGCCGACCTTGTCGACCTCGTCGAGCAGGATCACCGGGTTCATCGTCCCTGCGTCCCGGAGCGCACGGACCAACCGCCCGGGCAGGGCGCCGATGTACGTGCGCCGGTGCCCGCGAATCTCGGCCTCGTCGTGCACGCCGCCGAGCGACATGCGCACGAACTCGCGGTTCAGCGCACGCGCGATCGACTCGCCGATCGACGTCTTGCCGGTGCCCGGCGGGCCGATCAGGGTGAGGATCGCACCCGAGCGCTTGTCGTTCGCGATGCCGCGCTCCTCGCGCAGCTTGCGCACGGCGAGGTACTCGACGATGCGCTCCTTCACGTCGTCGAGGCCGGCGTGGTCGGCGTCGAGGATCTCGCGGGCGAGTTGCGGCTCGAGCCGCTCGTCGCTCTTCTTCCCCCACGGCACCACGAGCAGCCAGTCGAGGTAGGTCCGGATCATCGACGACTCCGGCGACGACTCGCCCATCCGCTCGAGGCGACCGAGCTCGCGCTCCGCCTGCTCGCGCGCACCTTCCGGCAGGTCGGCGTCCGCGATCTTGCTCCGGTACTCCTCGATGACGTTCGCGTCGTCCTCGCCCAGCTCCTTGCGGATGGAGTCCATCTGTCGGCGCAGGAAGTACTCGCGCTGCTGCTTCTGCGCGCCCGACTCCACGTCCTCGCGGATCCGGCGGCGCACCTGCAGCTCTGCCAGGCGCTCGCGCTGCATTGACAGCGCGAGCTGCAGACGCTCGACGACGTCAAGCGTCTCGAGCAGCTCGACGCGCTGCTCGAACGTGAGATCGGGTGCGTAGGCGCACGTGTCGGCGAGCGCTCCGGGCTCGCGCACCATGCGCAGAAAGTCTCCGACGCGCGAGTCCGCGTTCCTCAGCTCGAGGATCTCGTTCACGACCGCGCGATACTCGGTCTCGAGCTCGCGGGTCTTCACGGGCGGGGGCGTCTCGTCGGGCCGCTCCTCGACCTCGACGTAGAGGCGGCCGTCGCGGCCGCCTTCGGCGGCGCCGAGCAGCGCGCGGCTGCGGCCGTTCAAGGTCAGCACCGGTGCGCCGCCGGGCAGGTGGTCGCGGTCGACGACCTCGGCGATGGTTCCGACCTTCGCGTAGGCGCCCTCGTGACGCGGCACCAGCAGCACGGAGGTCTCCTCGCCGGCATCGAGCGGCAGCGCGACCGTCATGTTCGGGAAGACGACGGTGTCGTCCAGCGGGATGAGTAGCAGCTTCTCCATGGGCGTCATAGTAGCTACAGGAATTGAAGTGCCGTCGGCCCGGATGAGGATGATGGCGTCATCGCGGCACTAACAGGCGCCCCCGACGCGGGCCGGCACCGCCGGAGGGTCGCGCTCGCCGCCGTGTCGAGCGTGCTCTTCCTGACGTTCCTCGACAACACGATCGTCAGCGTCGCGCTGGCCGATCTCCAGCAGTCGTTCCACGCGGGGGTGAGCCAGCTCCAGTGGGTCGTAGACGGCTACATGCTCGCGTTCGCGGCGCTGATGCTCACCGGCGGGACGCTCGGCGACCTGCTCGGCCGCAAGCGGGTGATGCTGGCCGGCCTCGCGATCTTCTGCGCCGGCTCGCTCCTCGCGGCGCTCGCGCCCGACACGAACACGCTGATCGCCGGACGGATCGTCATGGGGATCGGCGCCGCGGGCTCGGAGCCCGGGACGCTGTCGCTGATCCGCCACATCTATCCCGAGCCGGGGCCGCGCGCGCGGGCGCTCGGCGTCTGGACCGCGGTGTCCGGCGTCGCGCTCGCCCTCGGCCCGATCGTCGGCGGGATCCTCGTCGGCTCTGTCGGGTGGCGGGGCGTCTTCTGGTTCAACCTCGGCTTCGGTGTCTTGGCATTCGCGGTCGCCGCGGCGACGGTGCCGGAGAGCAGCGATCCCGAGGGGCGTCGCCTCGACCTGCCGGGGCTCGCCTTGACCATCGTCGCACTGACGGCGGCGACGTTCGGCGTGATCGAAGGGGAGGACAACGGCTACACGACGTGGTGGATCGTCGTGCTGCTCGTCGTCTCGGTCGCGGCGGGCGTCGCGTTCCTGCTCGTCGAGCGGC
>Ga0070731_10001817_pt1 | contig 21409 bp, 22 predicted proteins | sample Coa_R1_2_FD_66448 | JGI IMG/M metagenome (GOLD analysis project Ga0070731, IMG submission 66448) | Surface soil microbial communities from Centralia Pennsylvania, which are recovering from an underground coalmine fire - Coalmine... | ecosystem: Environmental > Terrestrial > Soil > Unclassified ... | reverse complement strand
GGGCCAGGCGCGCCCGCGATCGCTCGGATTCGGCGGCATCGACGACCTTCGCATCGCGATAGAAGGCATGGAAGGCGGTCGCCAGCTCGGTGGCGAAGGCCGTGATCCCTTGCGATTCCTCGAGCGCGGCGGCGTCCTCGACGACCTCGGGCAGGCGCACGACCTGGCGAGCCAGCAGGCCCTCGGCCGGGTCGGCGATGGCCGGCCCGACCCTCGGCGCGGGCTCGAGTCCGGCCTCCGCCGCCCGGCGCAGGATCGACGCGATCCGGGCGTGCGCGTACTGGACGTAGTAGACGGGGTTCTCGCTCGATTGCTTCTTGGCGAGCTCGATGTCGAAGTCGATGCCCGACGTCGGGCCGCGCGACGCAAAGAACCAGCGGGCCGCATCGACGCCGACCTCGTCGAGGAGCTGGTCGAGGGTGATGAACGTGCCGGCCCGCTTGCTCATCGAGACCTCGACGCCATCGACGATGAACCGGACCCAGGCGATGAGCAGCATCCGGACCGCTTCCTTGTCGTAGCCCATCGCTTCGGCCGCGTTGCGCACCCGGGCGACGGTGCCGTGATGGTCGGCGCCCCAGATGTAGATCAGCTCCTCGAAGCCGCGGCTGAACTTCTCGGTGACATAGCCGATGTCCGAGGCGAAGTAGGTCGGCTCGCCGTTGCTGCGCAGGATCACCCGGTCCTTGTCATCGCCGAACGACGTCGAGCGGAACCAGGTCGCCCCGTCCTGTTCGTAGACGTGGCCGCCGGCCCGCAGGCGCTCGATCGCCCGCCCGACCCAGCCCTCGGTATGCAGCGAGCCTTCGCTCTTCCAGACGTCGAAGTGGACGCCGAGATGGGCCAGGCTGGCCTCGATCCCGGTCCGGACCGCGCCGGCCGCCCACGCACCGACGACCTCGGCCGGATCCGCGCCGGGTGCCAGGGCCGCGGCGAGGATGGCCTCGGGCAGCGCGTCTGCGAGCGCTTGCGTGTAGTCGCCGTGGTAGCCGTCCTCGGGCACCGGCGCGCCCGTCCGGAGGGCGAAGACGGTCGCCCCGAGCTTGCCGATCTGGGCGCCCGAGTCGTTGAAGTAGTACTCGCGGGCGACGCCGTGGCCGCCGGCCTCGAGGATCCGGCACAGGACGTCGCCGACGAACGCGCCGCGCGCATTGCCGATCGTCAGCGGACCGGTCGGGTTGGCCGACACGAACTCGACGTTGATCCGGCGCGGCGTGGCCGCCGCGACGCGTCCCCAGCCCGCCGGCTCGGCCAGGATCCGGCCGATCACAGCGTCGAGCGCCGCATCGGACAGGCGCAGGTTGATGAAGCCCGGCGGGGCGACGTCGATCGAGGCGAACGGCGTCGCACCGGCATCGCCGGCCACCGCGGCAGTCAGCTCGGCCGCGATCACCTTCGCGATCTCGAGCGGTGCCCGGCGCATCGGCCGGGCGAGCCTCATCGCCAGGTTGGTGGCCAGGTCGCCATGCTCGGCGTTCGCCGGTCGGGAAACCTCGACGCCCACCCGCTCGGAGACCTCGGGCAGCGTTCCGGCCCGCGTCGCCGCGGCCAGCGCCTCCTCGATCGCCCGGATCGCCGCGGCGCGCAGGGTGGGTTCGGTCGCTGCCTGGGGGATCACGCCGGGAATGGTAGCCGAGGCCGTGGCCCCTAGAGCTCGAAGCGATCCCCCGGGTCCACCAGCATCGCTTCGATCCCCCCGGCGGCCTTGCTCGTGGCGGCCTCGGTGGCCGCCCGGTCGCGGCCCGCCAGGAGGTGGGTCAGCAGAATCCGCCGCGCCCCGGTCTCGCCGGCGAGCGATCCGACGTCGCCCGCATCGAGATGGAAGGCTCCATCCGGGACGGGTCCAAGGCCGAACGACACCTCGGACAGGAGCACGTCACCGGGCTGGATCAGGGGCCGGAGATCGGACGCCCGCCCGCAATCGCCCGAGTAGACGAGGCCCGGACCCTCGGCTGCGCTCACCCGGAAGGCGTACGAATCGTCGGTATGGGTCACCTTGCGGGCCTCGACCCGGACCTCCCCGACGTCCCAGGCCAGGCCGTCGGACAGGGCGTCGACATCGAGCGATTCGGCCGTGAAGCCGGGCTGGGCCAGCAACGCGTCGACGCGCGTCGCGAGGGCCGCGGGCGCGCTGACCCGGACCCGGCGCGGCGGCCGGAAGTCGTAGCGCAGGTAGTGGCGGAGCGGCACCAGGTCGATGAAATGATCGGGATGGAGATGGCTGATCGCAATCGCCGAGAGGGTCGACGGCTCGAGCGTCCCCGCCAGGTTGGCGAAGGCCCCATGGCCCAGGTCAAGGAGCAGGTTCGTCCCGCCCGACGTCACGAGATAGCTGGCGCCGACCGCGCCGAGCCGGTCGGTGTAGGCCGGTCCGGCTCCCAGCACGGTGAGCCTCATCGGGCGAACCGCTCCGGGATCGCGACCGCGACCGGCCGGCCCGGTCCGCGCCGGAAGGCGAGCTCCTCGAACCCGGCGTCCGCCGCGATCTGGTAGGCGGCATCGAGGCCGTGGGCGAACCAGCTCGGCCGGTGGGCATCGGAGCCGGCGGTCAGCCGCTCCCCGCCCAGCTCCCGGAAGCGGGCCACGACGGCCGCCGAGGGGTACGTCTCCTGGGTCGCCTGGCGCAGGCCGCTGGTGTTCACCTCGAGGCCGACGCCGTGTTCCACGAGCGCCCGGAGCATCGGCTCGTAAAGGTCGGGCCGCTCGGCCAGCTGGGCCGGCGTGACATGCGGCAGGAGGTAGCGCTTGATCGAGTCCAGATGCCCGATCGTGTCGAACAGCTCGCTCCGGATCGCGGCCGTCACCTCGCTGAACGACGGCTCGACGATCTCGTCGATCGTCTTGCCGGCCACGAAGCTGGCCACCCGCGAGGCGTGGTACGGCGAATCGAGGTTGACGTGGACCGAGCCGATCACGAAGTCGTAGGCGTGCGTCCGGAGGTGCTCCCGGATCTCGTCTTCGCGGGCGGATTCATAGCTGACCTCCAGCCCGAACCGGATCGCCACGCCGCGCGGCCCCCAGCGCTCCGCCGCGCTCCGGAGGATCCGCTCCCGGGCCGCGTAGTCCGGGTTGAAGTTGAGCCAGCGGGGATCGAAGTCGATGTGGTCGGTGATCGCCAGCTCGCGGATCCCGCGCTCGACCGCCAATGCGCCGTAAACATCGATCGGGACCTGGCTGTCGAACGACTGGTCGGTGTGGAGGTGCGAGTCGAGGGGCAGGTCCCGCGCCCGGGGATCGGCAGCCGTCACCCGCCGATCAGGCCCAGCTCGTGGCCGACTCGATCGAAGACGGCCAGGGCACGCTCGAGGTGGGCATCGGTGTGGGCGGCGGTGACGATTGTCCGGATCCGGGCCTTGTCCAGGGCAACGGTGGGATAGACGATCGGCTGGGCGAAGATCCCTTCCTCGAACAGGCGGCCCGAGAAGCGGCCGGCGAGCGCGGAATCACCGGTCATCACCGGGGTGATCGGCGTCTCCGAGGCGCCCGTATCAAAGCCCAGCCGCTTCAGCTCAGCCTTGAAGTGGCGGGTGTTGGCCCACAGCCGCTCGTGCAGCTCGGGCTCGTCCTCCAGGACGTGGATCGCCTCGAGGCAGGCCGCCGCCACGGCCGGCGGGGCCGAGGTCGAGAAGAGGATTGGCCGGGCGCGCTGGACCAGCAGGTCGCGCAGGTCCTGCGATCCGGCGACGTAGCCGCCGAGGACGCCGACCGCCTTGCTCAGGGTGCCGACCTGGATCGCGACCCGGCCGTGCAGGCCGAAGTGGTCGACGCTGCCCCGGCCGGCCGCGCCCAGGACGCCCGAGGCATGGGCGTCGTCGACCATGACCGCCGCCCCGAACTCCTCGGCCGCGGCCACGATCGCCGGCAGGGGGGCGATGTCGCCGTCCATGCTGAACACGCCGTCGGTCACGACCAGGATCAGGCGATGGGCGCCGGCTCCGTCGCTGCGCCCCGTCCGGCGGGCCTCCGCCAGCGCCGAACGCAGGGCGGCGACATCGGCGTGGGGGTAGATGACCCGGGGCGCCTTCGACAGGCGCATCCCGTCGATGATCGAGGCGTGGTTGAGGCTGTCGCTGACGATCAGGTCGGCCTCGCCGGCGAGCGCCGGGATGACCGCGGTATTGGCCCCGAACCCGGACGGAAAGGTCAGCACGGCCTCGGTGTGCTTGAACCGGGCGAGGGTCGACTCGAGCTCCTCGTGGAGGCTCATCGTCCCGGCGATCGTCCGGACCGCGCCGGACCCGACACCGTACGACTCGACGGCGGCCAGGGCGGCGGCCCGCAGCCGAGGATGGTGGGTCAGCCCGAGGTAATCGTTGGAGCTGAAGCTGATGCAGGCCCGCCCGTCGACGATCACCTCGGGGCCCTGGGCTGAGCTCATCACCCGCAGCGGCCGGTAGAGCTGCTTCGCCCGCAGGTCGGCCAGCTCATCGGCGACGAACGCCAGGGGATCGGTCGGCTTGGCCACGGTCAAACCTCCTGGGGCAGGAGCACGACCTTGCCGGCGTGGCCGCCGGCCAGGAGCTCGAATGCCTGGTGATAGTCGCGCAGGGCGATCCGATGGGTGACGATCGGGGTCAGGTCGAGGCCCTGGGCCAGGAGCGCCTGGGTCCGGTACCAAGTCTCGAACATCTTGCGGCCAGTGATCCCGTAGACCCGCAGGCCCTTGAAGATCACGTCGCTGGCCAGGTCCAGGGTGATCGGCCGCTCGGGGATGCCCAGGAGCGACACCCGGCCGCCGTTGGTCACCGCCTCGAAGCCCTGCCGGATCGCGACCTCGGCGCCGCTCATCTCGAGGACGACGTCGACGCCCACCCCGCCGGTCAGCTCGCGCAGCCGGCCGACGACATCCTCCCGGCCGTTGATCACCACGTCCGCCCCGAGCCGCCGGGCGATCTCGAGCCGTTCGGGATTGATGTCGGTGGCGAAGACCTTGGCCGCCCCGGCCAGCTTGGCGATGGCCACCGTCATCAGGCCGATCGGGCCGCAGCCGGTGACGACCACGGTCTGGCCGGCGAGCTCCTCGACGAACGCGGCATGGACGGCGTTGCCCATCGGCTCCTGGATGGCTGCGATCTCGGGGCTCAGCCCGGCCGACGGCCAGGCGTTGTGGGCCGGCAGGGCGACGTACTGGGCGAACGCCCCATCCATGTCGACGCCCAGGATCCGGAGGTTCGCGCAGACATGCTCGCGGCCCGTCCGGCACTGGTAGCAGCTCTGGTCGACGAGGTGGGTCTCGGCGGCGACCAGGGTGCCCAGCGGGATCTCGCCGCGGCCACGCACGTTGGGGCCGTGGGCCACCACCCGGCCGGCCATCTCGTGGCCGAAGATCCGGGGCAGGCCAGTGCCCAGCCGGCTCTCGGCCCAATCGTCCCAGCGATAGATGTGGAGGTCCGTGCCGCACAGGCTGGCGGCTTCGACTCGGATCAGCAGCTCGCCATCGCCCGGAACGGGGACGGGCACGTCGCGCAGCTCGGCACCCGCCGACGGGCTGGCCTTGACCAGCGCGCGCATCGTGCCCGGGATCTGGCTCTCGGCGATGAATGCCACCTCGAGCCGAGTCTAGTCGTCTGCGACGATCGGGTTCTCGACGCTGCCGATGCCCTCGACCTCGACCCGGACCCGGTCGCCGGGCTCCAGGAAGACCGGCGGCGTGCGGAAGACGCCGACACCGGCCGGCGTGCCGGTCGAGATCACGTCCCCCGGCTCGAGGCTGATCGAGGCGCTGACAAATTCGATCAGCTCAGGGATCCGGTGGATCATGTCGGCCGTGTTGCCGTCCTGCATCAGGACCGCCGTGCCAGCCTGCGTGCCCTTGCCCGGGATCAGCCACGACCGGATCCGGAGGCGGTGGGGGTCCGGGATCGCCGTCTTGAACGCCAGCACGGGGCCCATCGGCAGGAAGGTGTCCGAGCCCTTGGCCCGCAGCCACTGGCCGTCGCCCTTCTCGCCGGGTCCCAGGGCGGGCGCGCTGCCCTGCCAGTCGCGGGCCGAAATGTCGTTCACGACGACATATCCCAGGACATGGCTGTATGCATCGGCCGCCTTGATGTGCCGGCCGCCGCGCCCGATCACCACGCCGAGCTCGGCTTCGAGGTCCAGGGCGTGACTGCCGGCCGGCCGGATCACCGGCTCGCCGTCGGCCACCACGGCGTTGCTGAACTTGGCGAAGATCAGCGGCCGGTCGGGGCCGGTTCGGCCACCCTCGGCAACGTGATCCGCGTAGTTCAGGCCGATGCACACGATCTTGCCCGGACGCGGGACTGGCGCAGCCGGGACCAGCTCGCCGACCGGGACGCTGCGTCCCTCGCGTCGAACCAGGCCGTCCGGCCCGAGGCGGCCGAGGGCCATCCCCTCGAGCGGGATTCCCACGCCGCCAAGGTCACCCTCGGAGCGGTAGGCGTACAGCCGGTCGGCCGTCCCGTCGTCGACGAAGCCAGTCCCGGATGGACCACCTGACTTGCCCTGGCGCGCCATGGCTCAGCTGGCTGCGGGCGAGGCGGCCGGCGATGGGCTCGCTGCCGGTGCGTCGCTGGGCAATGCGTCCGCGGACGGCGAGCTGGCGGGCGACGGACTCGGCACGGTCGACGGGCCGACGCTGGGGCTCGGCGACGGCCGGGCGCATTGTGGCTCGGGGTTGTAGAGCTCCCCTTGGGTGGCATAGAACGCCTTGATCTCGCTGACATCGAGCGTGTTCATGTACAGGACCCGGTCCCAGACGAGCGCCGCGAACTCCGCTGGCATGTCGTCGAATCGAGCGACGACCGGGGCCAGCACCCCGGCCTTGATCCCGCACACCGGACTGTCGGGGAATCCCACGGGGATCGCCTGGAGCGCCGTCTGGGTCGCGGCGTCGCAGGCGCCCATCTTGCAGTTGTAGAGGATCACGATCGCGCCGTGCTCCAGGTTGTGGATCCAGCCCTGGGGCTTGGTGCCGTCGTCCGGTCCGTAGAACTTGGCCGGGATCGGTCCGTCGACCCCCGGGTTGTTGTAGTGGGGGCCGGACGCCGGCGGGCAGTACGAATACTGGTGGCTGCTGCCGACCGCGATGTGCAGGTTGCCCATGTCCGGCTGGGGCTGGCCGAGGGGCGCCGGCGAGCCGTTGGGCAGGGGCGTACCCGACGGCAGGGGCTGGGTCTCGGTGGCGCAGGAATACGCCGCGGCAGTGGCGTTCAGGAAGAAGAACGCACCGAGGACCGCGACCACGGCGACCAGGCCGCCACCCAGGATCGCCGTCCGATGGCGATCGAAGAACGAGGGCTGGTACAGCGTTCGGCGGGGCCGGCTGGAGCTGCCGGGACGGGCGCTGCCCGGACGTGGACCCGCGGGGCGCGTGCCGGCTGGGCGCGGGCCAGGGGCCGGGCCGGTGGGAAGCGCTGCCGCGTCGACGACGGGCGGGCCGGATTCGCCGGCCGAAGAGCTCGTACTGGGCGGATTCGTGCCAGCCGGGCGGTTGGAGATCGGGGCCGGACCGCGCTGGGCGGATCCACTGCCGGTCGGTCGGCCGGAGGCTCCGCGGGTGGTCCGCGAGCTGCGGCGTGATGCTTTGCTCAAGGTGTCCTCAAGGTCGATGCAGGTCGACGGGCAGGTTGGTGAGCGGCGCCCGCGGGGCTCCGGCGGCCTAGGTTACCGTCCCCAGCCGACTCGTGCCGCTCTGGTCCGATGATCGAGGCCGGCCGGCCCACAGCACAGATCTGCCGCCGTGGCAGAATCGCGCGGATGAAGTCGTCGCCGTCGAACCCGTCCGCACGCCGCTCCAAGGCGACGGCCGCCCGCCAGCGGGTGCCCTCCGGGATCGTGATCTTCCTGGTCTACGGGTTCCTGATCCTGGCGATCATCGGCCTGTCGCTGAACTGGGTCGTGCAGCAGGCCGTGGCCATGCCGGTCAGCCCGATCGGGGTGGTGACGATGGTCCTCCTGGCCTACACGATCTTCACGATGACCCTCGTCTTCCAGCGCAAGGAGGCCGCGCGCGGCCTGGCTCTCGGCCTGGCCACGCTGACCCTGCCGGCGATCCCCCTGGCCTGGCTGTCCTTCATCCAGACCGGTCCCCGGATCGCCGCGACGCTCTTCGTCCTGGCCTTCGCCATCCTTCTCTTCCGGGGGCTCCTCGCGCCCGAGGTCCGCGCCTACCTGGTCGAACCCTGATCGGCGGCCCAACCGGTCCCCGGTTGGGAGGCTAGGTTGAAGCGGTGATCGACACGCCGCGCTGGGTTCGCGATGCCGTCTTCTACCAGATCTTTCCCGATCGATTCGCCGCCAGCGACCGCGTCCCGAAGCCGGGCCATCTGGAACCGTGGGCCGATCCACCGACGCTCCACGGGTTCAAGGGCGGCGACCTGCTGGGGATCGCCGAGCACCTGCCGATGCTCGCCGACCTGGGCGTCACCGCCCTGTACCTGACCCCGATCTTCGCGTCCGCCTCGAACCACCGCTACCACACGTACGACTACCTGCGGGTCGATCCGCTGCTAGGCGGCGACGCGGCCCTGCGCGAGCTCGTCGACGCGGTCCACGCCCGGGGGATGCGGATCGTCCTCGACGGGGTCTTCAACCACACCGGGCGGGGCTTCTGGCCGTTCCATCACATCCTCGAGAACGGCATCGCCTCGCCCTACCTCGACTGGTTCCGCGAGGACCGCACGGCGCTCGCCGACGGGCGCCAGCTGCTGGCCTATCCCGACACCGGCCGGACGGTCAATGCCCCGGGTCAGCCGGGCGAGGACGCCAGCTCGCTCGACCGGCTCGGCTACGAAGCGTGGTGGGGGCTGCCCGCCCTGCCAAAGCTCAATACCGACTACCAGCCGGTGCGCGACTACTTGCTCAACGTGGCCGAGCACTGGATCCGCTTCGGGATCGACGGCTGGCGCCTGGACGTGCCCGAGGAGATCGCCGACCCGCCGTTCTGGCAGGCATTCCGGGCGCGGATCCGGGCGGTCGATCCGGAGGCCTATTCCGTCGGCGAGATCTGGCGGATCGCCCCCGAATGGCTGGCCGGCGATCGCTTCGACGCGGTCATGAACTATCCCCTGGCCGAGGCGATCCTCGGCTTTTGCGGCGCCCATCACCTCGACGATGCGGTGGTCCGCAGCCACCACGAGTACTCCCAGATCCGGCGATTGAGCGGCGAGGAGATGGCCGGCCGGCTGCAGGCCGTGCTCAACGCCTATGCCCCCGAGACGACTGCCGTCCAGCTCAACCTGCTCGACAGCCACGACACGCCCCGGATCCGGACCCTGTTCAGCCGCGACGAGGCATCGGTCCGGATGGCCTTCCTGCTCCAGGCCAGCGTGCCCGGTGCTCCGTGCGTGTACTACGGCGACGAGATCGGGCTGGAAGGGGCCAACGATCCCGACTGCCGGCGCTCGTTCCCGTGGGACGAGTCGGCCTGGGACCAGCCGACCCTGACCTTCGTACGGGCCGCCCTCCGCCTGCGCCACGATGTCGCCGTCCTGCGCGGCGGGGCCCTGCGGATCGTGGGCACCTCGGGCGACTCGCTGGCCATCCTGCGGGCCGGGCGCTGGGACGCGCTGAGCGACGTGGCCGATGGTGCGCCGCCGGCACTGGTCGTGGCCAATGCCGGCGAGGGGCCGGTGGCGCTGCCCGTCCAGGCGGCCGAGCTGGCGGGCCTCAGCCTCGTGGCTCGCCTCGTCACCTCGGAGCCGGCGGACGGCCTTGGTCCGCTCCAGGTCGGCCCCGACGGCGCGCTGGACCTGGTGCTGCCGGCCCGCTTCGGAGCGGTCCTGCTGCCGGCATGACGTGATCGGGGGATTTGATCTGAGACACCCGCCTGAATCGAGCTGGGCCGCGTCTATACTCGGGCGTCTGTGGCAGATCTCCCGTTCGAACCGGCCGATCCGGAGCTGGCCGGACGACTGCTCGGCAGTCTGGACGTCGAAGGCAAGGTCCCACGCGTGATCGAGGCACTGGGCCCGGTGGGGGGTCGCGATGTGATCCTTCTCGGCGGCGGACCCGGGCGCGTCCGACAGCTCGAACAAGGCGGTGCCCGGGTCACGGCGATCGCCGACTGGAGCGCCCGGATCGAGCGGCCCGATGCCAGCGCGGATGCCGTGGTCTCGTACTGGTCGGGCTTCCGGAGCTCCAGCGAGAACGAGCTCGAGGAGGCGGATCGGGTCCTGCGCCACGCCGGCCGCCTGCTGGTCGTCCATGACTTTGGCCGGGACGACGTCTCGCGGCTGCGCGGCGATCTGCCCGAGTACGGCAGCTGGAGCCGGCGGAACGGCTGGTTTCTCAAGCATGGGTTCAAGATTCGAGTCGTCCATAGCTTCTGGACGTTCGATTCGATGGAGGCGACGGCCACGTTCCTCGAAGCTGTCTTCGGTCCGGTCGGGTCGACGGTGCTGGCGACCCTCAAGCGACCGCGCCTGAGCTACAACGTGGCGATCTATCACCGCACCAAGGGCGGCGCATGACCGGCGGCGCCGTTCGACCCCCGGACCCCGGGGCGCCAACCGGCGATAGACCACGGCCGGGCCCAGGCCTGCGTCCCGGCCCCGGGTATCGTCCGGCCCGCAGCGGGCGCCGGATCAGCCCGATCTGGATCGCGATCGCGATCGCCCTGATCGGCTCGCTGGCGCTGGTCATCTACGCGTTCCTCAAGCGCGACGCCAGCCAGATCCCGCTCCTGGCGACGGCCGCCACGATCTTCGGGATCGTGCTCGTCGTTGCGGCCGCGGGTGGTGCCGCCGCTACGTACCGCGCCGCCCGTGAAGGCCGAGCCGGGCGTGCCGTGGTCCTGGCCCTGGCCGGCGGATTCGCCGCGATCCTGGCCGCCGGCGTGCTGGCCTTCGCCACGATCCTGGGGCTGCTCTACCACCCGTAGCCCGGGGTCAAGTGGCATCCCGCCGCTCGTTCTCGCGCCCCGCGCAGGGCCCCGTTGCGCCTCCGTCGCTCCCGGCCCGCCCGAGGCGATGCCTCGTACGCAGGCGCGGGTACGAGGTACCTCAAAAGCGCTGTTTCGGTCCCTGCGCCGCGCCTCCGAGCGTGGATTCGCGCTTGGCCAAGCGTGGATTGGTTGAATTTCAGTCGTCCCGTGTCAGATAAGGGCCCGAAAAGGCCGATTTGATGTACTGGGTACCCGCGCCGGGTGGCCTGGAGCGGACGCCGACAGGAAGCCAGCCATGGGCACGGATTGGGACGGACGTGGCGACAAACCGAATCGCGATGCGCGAAGGTGACCGACAGGCGCGGAGGCAGGCCATCCGGCTCGGGGAGGAGCTCGGTGCCCTGCGTCGGCGGGCAGGCTTGACCCAGGCCGCGATCGGCCGCGCCCTGGGCGTGGATCGGACGCTGATCTCGCGCCTCGAGCGGGGCGATCCGCGCGTCAATCTGCGCGTTCGGTTTCACGTCGCCGCGGTCCTCGGGGCGGACCTGCGGCTGAGCGCTTATGCGAACTCGGGACCACTGATCCGCGACGCCGCCCAGGCAAGAATCATCGAGGCCGTCTTGGCCACGATCGACCGGCGCTGGCGGCGGACCGTCGAGGCGCCGCTCCCGGGCCTCGACCGGCGCTCGATCGACCTCAGGCTTGACGGTCCAACGGTTTCGGTCATCTCCGAGGTCGAGACACGGGTCGGCAGCCTCGAGGAGATCATCCGCGAGCTCCACTCCAAGCGCGCCGCTCTGCGCTCGGCCCTCGCCGGCGGCCCACGGGCAGACCTGCCGATCCATGCCGTCCTGGTCCTGCCTCGAACGCGCCATCACCAGGCGATCGTTCGCGAGCACCCCCGGACGATCCAGGCCGCATTCCCGATGGGAGCCGAGGCCGTTGCTGGGGCCCTCCTCGACGCCGCGAGGACCTGGATCGGCGATGGAATCCTGTGGGTCCGAGCGACCCCCGCCCTCGCGCCAAAGCCGGCCCGAGGGCAGGCCCCTGATACACTCGGCCCGCCTCGCCCCCATCGTCTAGAGGCCTAGGACGCCACCCTTTCAAGGTGGAGATCAGGGGTTCGAATCCCCTTGGGGGCACTCCCGCCACGGTCGATTCCCTGCCACCGGTGGCTCCGCTACGGAGCAGATCTGAGCGTCGCCAGCACCTGGTCGGCGAATGGCGCGACCGCGGCAATCGACACCGAAGCCTCCGAACCCGAGATCGCGATGGTCAGGCTCCGGCCGTCCGTGAGGCGGACGAGCTCGTCGATCTCGCAGTACGGCGGCGAGTCGCCGAGCTGGCCGCAATAGGCATCCCGGATCGCCGGCCCGATCGCCAGGGTCATCGAGGATGAGGTGATCCCGGTGGTCAACGCTCCGATCTGCGCGTCGACCCCTGCCTCCCGATCGGCGAAGGCGCGCAAGCTGGCATCACCGGTCTCGACGGTCACGTCGATGCTGCCCCCGCTCAGGGTGCCCTGCGAGGTGGGCATCGGCCCGTTGGCCAGGAAGCGGACCGCGCCGCTGGCGACCATCTGGTCGTACCACTGCTGTGCCTTGAGCTGATCGCCGGTCAGCGTGGCGACCATCGACGGATCGCCGGTCACGGTCGGATCGCCGGCCGTCCAGTCCGCGGGCAAGTCAACGGCCAGGCTCGGGTCGCTCCACGACACCTCCGACCAGCCGGCCGGGGCGCTCGCGACCGCGGCGAGGCTCCTGGCTGCCGGGAGGCTGCTGGCCGCCGGCGAACCGAGACCAGGCGTGCCGACACCGGGCAAACTGGCCGCCGGCGAGCCCGAACTGGCCGCCGGCGAGCCGGCACTAATCGAACCGGCACATGACGCTACGACCAAGCCGGCGACGCCCAGGCCGATCAGCCGGGCCGCGACCCGTTTCGCGCTCATGCCCACCTTCGGGGAACTGATCGTACGATCCGCATCATCTGACCCGTCGCTTCGAATGAGGAGGCCTGGACGTGGCGCGAGCGCCGTATCACCACCCGGTCAATCGGGCCCTGATCGACGAGGCGCCGGAGGGCGCCCGGATCGCCGATCTCGTCACCGGCTTCATGGGCAGCTGGCGCTTCATCATCGTCCAGACGGTGATCGTCGTGATCTGGCTGCTGTCCAACATCTACCTGTTGAGCAAGCCCTTCGATCCGTATCCGTTCATCCTCCTGAACCTGGCGTTCAGCACCCAGGCGGCCTATGCCGCCCCGCTGATCCTGCTGGCCGGCAACCGGGCGGCGGCCCACGACCGGGCCACCCTCGAGCACGCGGCCGACCAGGCCGACCTCGAGGAGAAGCAGAACGAACGGCTGATCTCCGCCGGCCAGCTCTCGCTCAAGCACCTGACCGAGGTCGCCGAACGGATCCTGGCGATCGAGGAAACGCTCCATGCCCAGGACAACCAGCTCCTGCGGATGGAAAAGGCGATCCTGGCCTTCGAGGTCGACCGCTCGGTCCATCAGGCTGCGGGCAAGGCCCGGGCGGCCCGGGTGGCCGGTGCGCCGGCGGCCAAGCCCGCCAAGGCGTGACGCCCGGCCGGGGAAACGTGCGCTAACCGGAACCGGGCGCTACGCCTTGGCGACGCTGAACCCGCCGATCCCCTGCCCGGTGGTGTCGCCCGGGTAGTAGTCGCCGGTCCACGAGTAGAGCGGGTGGCCGTTGTACGTCACCTGGGTCGTGCCGTCACTGCGCTTGAACGTGGCGAACCGGCCGCCGGCGCCGGAGCCGCCCTTGACCTTGGTGCCGGCCTTGACCAGGAGTGGCGGCCAGGCGGTGGCGCACGATCCGGTGCAGCCGGAGTGGGTCGACGTATCGCCCGCGTGGATATACAGGGTCAGGCCGTCGGAGGTGACGAGGACCGTGCCGAGCGACGTGCTGCCGGTCTTGATCGTCAGCGTCGGAGCCGGTTTGGCCGTCGGCTTGGCCGTGGGCTTGGCCGTCGGCTTGCTGGTCGGCGCGTTGCTCGGTGGTGGGCCATAGCGGCCGCCGCCGCCCTGGGCAATCGCGGTCGAAGATGGGCTGGGAGCAACCGACGGCGCCGCTGACGGGGCGAGCGATGGCCCGACCGACGCGCCTGGTGCGACCGAGGCCGCGGCCGGCGCCTGGGACGCGGCGGGCGCCACCGAGGGCGGTGCCGCGCTGGCCCCGACCGAGCAGGCCGCCACGAGGCCGGCCACGACCAGCCCCGCGGTCAGGCGCAGGATTTCGAAACGATTGGCTGGCATGTGATCTCCTCCTGCGCCGGGGTCAGTAGCCGGCCGAGGTGCCGTTGTTGCAGGCCGCCAGGACGACCGTCAGGACGGTCGCGACGAGCGCCAGGATCTGGAACCGGGATGGATGGAGTCGGGCGAAGTGGGTCATGCCCGCTGTACGCCAGCCTGGCCGGGCTGGTTTCGCCCCGAGCGGTTCTCGACCTCCCCGGTGGGCCCGGTCCGAGGTGCTACGATCCCGGGCGATGGAGATCATGGGCGTCCGGATCACGACGATCGTCAAGGACAACATCGCCACCCGCTGCGACGGCTGCCATGAGGTGATCGAGGGCACGCCCTGGCGGATCAACCTGCTCGACATCGTGGCCACCGAGGTCCCCGCCAACTGGTCGGATCGGCCGGCGCTCAACCCGGGTCCCTTCCAGTTCCACGGCGATCCGGCCCACGTCCGGCGCTGGATGGCCGCCCGCGGCCACCTCTTCTGCCGGCTAGGCACCGTCCGCGAGATCATGCGGCCCGTCCCGATCCCCGGCGACCAACCGCGCTGGGGCCTGTGCGACGGGCTGCATCGCGACGCCCACGAGTTCGTGCCCGCCTGAATCGACAGGGACCATGAGCGTCGTCCTGCCCAGCGCCACGTCGATCCTGGCGATCATCTTCAGCCTCGCCCTCTTCGACCAGTGGCGCACCCGCCGCCATGCCTACCAGCTGATCTGGGCGATCGGGATGCTCTTCTTCGGGATCGCGTCCGGTTGCGAGGCACTGGGTGCGGCGTCTGGCTGGAACGAGGCGTTGTATCGAACCTGGTACCTGGCCGGTGCCGTCTGGACGGCCGGCTGGCTGGGCCTGGGCAATGCCTTCCTGCTGGGCCGGACCCGGTTCGGCTACACGTTCGCGGTGTGCCTCTTCCTGGCCGGCCTGTTCACCTTCCTGACCCAGGCCAAGGAGCAGTACCCGGGCTCGGGCGTCGCCCCGATCCTGTACCTGATCACGGCCCTGATCCTGGCCATCGCAATCGGCGTCGAGACCTACTTTCAGGACGACCGCTGGCCCTGGCTGGCCGCCGTCGCGGTGGTCGGCGCAACGGTCCTGTCGGTGGTCCTGATGGCCACCGCCAGCCTCGCCGCGCCGGGCTTCGCCCTCGACCCGATCACCCATGTCCCGGTCGGGGACCTCTTCCCGGGCACGCTCCGCCTGCTTACCCCGTTCCTGAACATCACCGGCTCGTTCGCGCTGGTCCTTGGCGCCATCTTCTCGACCTACGTGTTCATGCCCAAGAAGCGGGTCCTGGCCTACTCGCTCGACCCGAACCAGCCTGGTGACCACTTCCTGTTCAACCTGTTGATTGCCCCGGTCGCGATCCTGGTCAACTTCGTTGCCTCGCTGCCCGGCGCAGTCCGGGCCCTGCTCACCGGCCGGCTCCACTCGCGCGCGCCGGCCACGGCCCTGATCGCCCTGGGCGCCTTCATCCCGGCGATCACCGACAGCCTGAACCGGTTCGGCTCGACCGAATACTTCGAATTCGGCAAGTTCCTGGGCGTCGTCCTGCTGTTCGTGGGCTTCCTGGTCTCGATCGAAGTCTTCAGCGAATTGCGGATCCCGTTCACCCGGATCCGGATCGGCGGACCGCGGACCGAGCGGGCCGAGCGGCCGGTCGACTGACCCGGCCGGCAGCCGCTCCGCACGGCCTGGGCCAGGGCCAGGACCGAAGCCCGGCCCGGCGGCAGGTCCTGGGCACCCTGGCGATCATCGTCGCGGCGCTCTGCTTCGGAACCCTCGGCCCACTGTCGCGGCTGGCCTACGACGCCGGCATGACGCCCCTTGGCTTTGCCACGTGGCGGGCCTTCTTCGGGTCGGCCCTGCTGACCGTGGTCCTGATCATCCTTGTCCGGCGCGGGCATGCCCTGGTCCGGCCGCGTGACGTGCCGCGCCGGGCGCGGGCCGCCCTGGCCGTGGCCGGGGCGGCCGGGGTCATCCTCAACCTGGGGATCTTCATCGCCTTCGGCCGGATCACCGTAGCCCTGGCCCTCCTCGCCTTCTATACCTACCCGGCGCTCGTGGCGGTCGTCTCGATCGTCGTGGAGCGCCGTCGGCCGGTCCGGCTGGAGGTCGTCGCGCTCGTCTTCGCCCTGTCTGGGATGAGCCTGGTGGTCCTGGGCCAGCTGGAGCCCGGGGCCGGGCTGGTGGTCGACGGCCTCGGCCTGGGGCTGGCCTTCCTGGCCGCCATCGCCCAGACGGTGTACATCACGGCCGGCCGCAACTACGGCGCCGTCCCGACTGAGCAGGCCGCTACCCTCCTGCTGTGGGTCGCCACCGTGTCCTTCATCCTGATCGCGCTCGTGACCGGCTCGCGGGACGATCTGAGCGAGCCGTTCCGGAATCCGGCGGCGTGGCCCGAGCTGCTCGTCGCGGGCCTCCTCGGAGCCGGCTTCCCGTCGCTCCTGTTCCTGGTCGCGATCCGCTTCATCGGCACCGTCCGGACCGGGATCCTGGCGATGCTCGAGCCGGTGACCGGGACGCTCCTGGCGGCCGTGATCCTGGGCGAGACCCTCGGCCCGGTCCAGGTTCTGGGCGGCGTCCTGGTCATTGCCGCGGGGGTCATCCTGCAGGTCGCACCCAGCCCGGCCGGTGCGCCGCCGAACCAGCCCATCGAGGCCCCAGCACCGGCCTGAGAGAGGGTCGGCGGTATACTGCCGGGGCCCAGCATCCACGCTTGCGAGGTTCGATGCGAGTCCGAAAGGCGGTCCTCCCGGCAGCCGGGTGGGGAACCCGGTTCCTGCCGGCCACCAAGGCCCAGCCGAAGGAAATGCTGCCGCTCGTCGACAAGCCCGTGATCCAGTACGCCGTCGAAGAGGCGGTGGCCGCGGGCATCGAGCAGATCATCATCGTGACCTCCAGCCAGAAACGGGCGATCGAAGATCACTTCGACGTGAGCTACGAGCTCGAGCACCTGCTCGAAGAGCGCGGTGACGTCGAGATGCTCCGGCGGATCAAGCACATAAGCGACCTGGCCCAGATCGCCTATGTCCGCCAGAAGGAACAGCTCGGACTGGGTCACGCGGTGCTGATGGCCAAGGAGATCATCGGCCACGAGCCGTTCGCGGTGATCCTCTCGGACGACGTCGTCGTCGGCGACCGGCCGTGCATCGGCCAGCTGATCCACGCCTACAACGAGACCCACTCGTCGGTGGTCGCGGTGATGGAGGTTCCCCACGAGGAGACCGGCCGGTATGGCGTGATCGACTCCGAGCCCGCCGGCGACGGCTTCGACCACGGCCGGCTGCACCGGGTCAAGGGCCTGATCGAGAAGCCCGACCCGGACGTCGCCCCATCGGACCTGGCGATCATCGGGCGCTACGTCCTGACCCCCAAGATCTTCGAGAAGCTGGAGCAGACCCAGCGCGGCGCCGGCGGCGAGATCCAGCTGACCGACGCGATCGAGGCGCTGATGCAGGAGCAGGAGGTCTACGCCTACGCCTTCGAGGGCACCCGCTACGACGCCGGGACCACGATGGGCTGGCTGAAGGCCTCGGTCGAGCTGGCCCTCCAGCGGCCCGACCTGTCGGCCGAGTTCCGGGATTACCTACGGAGCGTTCCGCTCTAGTCCGGGTCGGTTCGGCCGCGGCGCCACTCGCGAATCGTCACGCCCGGCGTCCGGCGGGCGTCCTTCCGTGGGGTACGATGCCCGCCGGGCGGCGTGTTGCACGCGCGGGCACAGCGAAAGGAACGAACGCTTGGCGGAGATTGGCAGCGTCCTTGGCGGCCGGTATCGGCTCGTCGAGCTGCTCGGACAGGGCGGCATGGCGACGATCTACCGGGCCACGGATTCGCAGCTCGGCCGGGATGTCGCGGTCAAGATCCTGCGCCCCGAATACGGTCGTGACCCGGACTTCGTCGCCCGCTTCCGGGCCGAGGCTCAGGCGGTCGCCTCGCTGAGCCATCCCAACATCGTCCAGGTCCACGACTTCGGGATGGATCCCGTCGGTCCGTACATCGTGATGGAGTACGTCGACGGCGAGGACCTCTCGACCCTGATCCGCCGGACAGGTCCGCTCCAGCCCCGGCAGGCCGCCCGGATCGCGGCCGAATCGGCCCGGGCCCTGGCCGCCGCCCATGCCCGCGGGATCATCCACCGCGACGTGAAGCCGGGCAACATCATGCTGGCCCAGGACGGGCGGGTCGAGATGACCGACTTCGGGATCGCCCGGGCGATCAGCGAAGCCCAGATGACCCTGCCCGGGACGACCCTCGGCTCGGTCCACTACTTCTCGCCGGAGCAAGCCCGGGGCGAGCCGGCGACGGAGCGCTCGGACATCTATTCCCTGGGAATCGTGCTCTTCGAGCTGCTCACCGGGCGGCGCCCGTTCGAGGGTGATTCGGCGGCCTCGATCGCGATGGCCCGCCTGAGCGGACCGGCGCCGATGCCGTCCAGCTTCCGGGCCGGGATCCCGATCGAGCTCGAGGCGATCGACCGCAAGGCCCTCGCCCTGGACCCCGCTGAGCGCTTCTCAAGCGCTGCCGCGATGGCCGACGCCCTCGAGGGCTGGCTGAGCGGGCGTTCCGCCAGCGCCGGTGGCGTCGTCGCGGCGCCCTCGGTTGCGCCGGTTGCCGCAGGAGCGGGCCTCGCGGCCGGTGCCGGGCTGGCCGCCGGAGCGGGCCTGGCCGAAGCCGCCGGTGCCGCCGCAGGCGCCCGGTCGCTCGCCGACTCGGGCACCGTCGCTGCCGGGGTCGCTCGCTCGAATGTCGGCTCGGTGCCCTACCCGGCCGATGCCTATGCCAATGCCGCGCCGCCAGCCCGGGTACCGCCCGGTCCGCCGGTCAGCCGCTACGACTCGTACGACGACGAGCCCGGCCCGTCGGGCACCAGCCCATGGGCCTGGATCGCGGGCCTGCTCGGCCTGGCGATCCTGGTCGTCGCGGGCTTCCTGATCTTCAAGCTGCTGACCGGCACGTCCGCCGCCCCGAACCAGGTGGTCGTGCCCAACTTCGTCGGCCAGCTCCTGACCGACGCCCAGACGACGGCCACCAACAACGGCCTGTCGATCGTGCCGACCGCATTCGTCAAGAGCAACGACCAGCCCGACGGCACGATCGTGTCGCAGGACCAGGCCGCGGGCACCAGCGTGGCGACCGGCTCGACGATCAACGTGACCGTCTCGACCGGCAAGGCGATCGTGGCGATCCCGGCCCTGACCGGCCTGACCGTGACGGCCGGGGTCCAGGCCCTGACCACCGCCGGACTGCTGCCCGGGGTCGAGACCTCGGCGCCGGATCCCCTGATTCCGGCCGGCTCGATCATCTCGACTTCGCCCGCGGCGGGCATCCAGGTCCCGTCCGGGACTGCGATCGACTTTGTCGTTTCGAGCGGGCCCGCCCCCTCAGCCGAGCCCACGGCGTCACCGACGCCCACTCCGACGCCCACGCCCACACCGACACCTACGCCGACTCCCACGCCGACGCCGACACCCACGCCGACGCCTACTCCGACTCCGACCCCACCGCCCACCCCGACCCCGACGCCGCCCCCGTCCACGGGGCCGTAGCCCGGCTCAGCGCTCGGCGTCGCGCCAGAAGCGACCACTCTCGAGCTCGGAGCTGAGCAGGGTCTCGACGCTGATCAGCTCCGGGTCGCCGGCTTCGGCCGCCGGTCCGGGGGCGCCGGCAGCGCCAGCGGCGCCGGTCAAGGTGATCACCGGCTCCCAGCACGGCCGGATCTCCTGGCCATTGAGCGCCTTGCGGCCGCGATCCAGGGCGCAGTAGGCAACCCCGGCCGTGATCGAGCGGCGGTAGTTCCGGCACGAAGCGCAGCTGCTGCTGGAGCGATGGCAGACCCAGCAGCGAGCCGCCTCGGCCTGCGGCGTCGAGCAATGGGGACAGCGCCACATCGGCATGGCCCGATGGTAGCTGGCCGTTCGAGCCTCGTCCACTCGGCGCTGCGGCAGCGCTCGGCCGCGCAGCCTGTTCGGAGAACGGGCGTTCGGGCGGAGGAGCCGTCTGGGCCCTCGCGTGGTCGGGCTAGTCGAAGGTCAGCGGGACCTGGGTCGTGACCTCGCCGTAGTCGGTCGTGTCGACGACCACCGCGATCTCGCCCTTGCCGGGGACGGTCGCCGGGATCGTGGTCTTGAACGTGGTGATCCCGTTGGCGTCGGTCGTCTTCTGCTGCTGGAACGGGGTGATCCCGTCGCCGGGCACGGTCAGGGTCAGGGTCACGTTGGCCCCGCTGAGCGGCGCCCCGTTCGGGTCGAGGACGACGACCTTCATCGTGATCGTGTTGGGCTTGGCCGAGTTCAGGTGGTAGGCCGACGCGGTCAGCTTGACCGACAGCTTGCCGGTGCCGCGCTGGACGCTCATCACCACCGAGCCGGTGTTGCCGGCCGGGTCCGTGGCCGTCACCGTGATCCCGTTGAGGCCGCCGGCCAGGGCGATGACCACCGTGAAGGCCCCCGTGTTGTCGGCCGTGGCCACGGCCGTCTGGCCGTTGGCTTCGTTGCGGGCCGAGATCGAGCTGCCGGCCTGGGTCTGGCCCTTGATCGTGGCGGCCGTGCCGTTGACGATCGCGTTCTTGGCCGGCGAGCTGATCGTGATCTTGGGCTTTGCCTGGTCGAGGATGTAGGTCACCGCGATCGACGGCGGGCTCTCACCGGCCGGGCTAACGATCGTGGCGGTGAACGCGTCGGTGCCCGTTGCCAGGACGACCGCGGGGACGGTGAACGTCGGGCTGGACGGCACCGGGATCTCGGCCACCTGGGCCGGCGCGGCCGTGCCGACCTTGCGATAGATCCGGATCGTGTCACCCGCTTGGCCGGCGACCGAGTTCGGGATGGTGCCCGTCAGGTCGAGCTTGGGCTGGTTGGTGTACGGCTGACCGGGGATGGTCAGGCTGGGCGACGGCGGCAGGACCAGGTCGGTGGGGCTGGGTGCCCCGGTCGCGCTGAGCTTGCCGACCACGCCCCCAACGGCGTTGCCCAGCCCGCTGACGAATGCCCCGACCATGCCCGGCGCGTTGAGCAGGATGAGCAGCCCGAAGGCGATCACGACGACGGCCAGGCCACCCTTGACGACCAGGGGCAGGGTCGCGGCCTGGGGGCCGGACCGGCGGCCGGCGAGACGGGTGGTCGGCATGGGTCGCGCCTTGGCCCGGCTGCTCGGCTGCACCCGACCCGTGCTCGGAGCTCGTGGTCGCACCTGGGAGCTTCGTCCGCGCCGGCTCGTCATCGCGGCCATTGTCGCAGATCGATCGGCCCCGGCCGTCGGAACGACACCCGGGGAGACCGTGGGCCACGGGCCCGGGACGCACCGGCCGAT
>Ga0070731_10001816_pt1 | contig 21417 bp, 19 predicted proteins | sample Coa_R1_2_FD_66448 | JGI IMG/M metagenome (GOLD analysis project Ga0070731, IMG submission 66448) | Surface soil microbial communities from Centralia Pennsylvania, which are recovering from an underground coalmine fire - Coalmine... | ecosystem: Environmental > Terrestrial > Soil > Unclassified ... | reverse complement strand
AACGCCTCGGCCGCTTGCTAGCTCGCGAACACCCCGTTGAAGCGGATATCGTCACGCCAGTGCCTGATTCCGGGGTCCCCGCGGCTGTGGGCTACGCGGCGGAATCTGGAATCCCGTTTCGCATGGGACTGATTCGAAACCACTACATAGGCCGGACGTTCATCGAGCCGGAGCAGTCCATCCGCGATTTCGGCGTAAAACTAAAGTTGAATCCGGTGCGCCGGATGATTGAGGGTCAGCGCGTGGTGCTGGTGGATGATTCGATCGTGCGCGGGACTACCAGCCGCAAAATCGTTCGCCTGGTGCGCGACGCGGGCGCAACTGAAGTGCACGTGCGCATCAGCTGTCCTCCCACTATTTCGCCCTGTTATTACGGCGTCGATACGCCCCGCCGCGATGAACTCATCGCATCGCGGCATTCGGTCGAGGAAATCCGCCAGTTTCTTGGTGCCGATTCACTCGGCTACCTGTCGCTCGAATCGTTGCGTGCGGCAGTCGAAGACACGGAAGGTAAGTTCTGCACGGCCTGCTACACTGGCAGCTATCCGACAGAGCTGGTGCAACTGGAAGTGGAGGCTCATCGTGAGAGCTGACGTGGAAGAGGTGAGGGTCGAACGACGCAACCACCCTCCAAGGGGATCCACCGCGAATGAACGCATCTGGCGAGAGGTTGTCTCCTGGTTCTGGGTGATCCTGGCGTTTATCTTGATTGAAGGCACGCTGGTGCAAGCCCGTGTGATCCCTAGCGGCTCAATGGAAAATACCGTGCTGGTGGGAGATCATTTGATCGTCAGCCGCTTCGGTTACGATGCGGGCATTCCTTTCACCCGCTGGCACGTGCCACTTTGGCGCAATCCCAAGCGCCAGCAGATTATCGTTTTTCGCGCGCCGCTCCCCGAGGAAGGCAATCCCGATTTCATAAAACGTTGTATTGGCGTCCCGGGCGACCGTATCAAGATCGTGGCCGGCCAAGTTTTCGTGGACGACGTTCCGCTCAAAGAGCCCTACGCAATTCACTACCCGGACGCGCTTTCGGGTCCAGTGGAAAATTATCCGCCCGCCGACATCGACGAAATGGGTGGCCTTACCACCGAGTGGGAGCAGGACTTCTCGAAGCATGTGGTGAACGGCGAGATCGTCGTACCGCCGAATGATTATTTCATGATGGGCGACAACCGCGACAATTCCAGGGACAGCCGTTTCTGGGGCTTCGTCCCGCGCGCGAATATCATCGGCACGCCCTTGTTTATTTACATGTCCATCGACGCCCCGGAAGAGGTTTGGCAGCCCGGGAATGCCCTCGAAAGGTTTGAGACTTATGCCAGCGTGCTGATCCATCCGAGCAGAGTTCGCTGGAAGCGCCTTTTCCGCCCGCTTTGAAATTCGCAGGCCTTCACCCACGGGACGAGCCTCTTGATGCGCTACGCCGATGCCGGCGTCAACATTTCGGCCGCTGACGAAGCCAAGCGGCGTATTGCCGCAATGGCCGGAAAAACCTTCCGGCGCGGTGTGCTGGCGCCTATTGGCGGCTTCGGATCGCTCTTTCAGTTTGACCGGAAACGGTGGCGCGATCCTGTCCTCGTGGCCAGCACTGACGGCGTGGGCACGAAGCTGAAAGTCGCGTTTGCAACGGGCATCCACCGCGGCATCGGAGCGGATATTGTCAACCATTGCGTGAATGACATTCTCACGCAGGGCGCCGAGCCTCTGTTTTTTCTCGATTACATCGCCATGGGGAAGCTGGATATGCGTGTCCTCGAGCAAGTGATCGAAGGAATGAGCGGCGCGGCCAAAAAGGCAGGCTGTTCCCTGATCGGCGGCGAGACGGCCGAAATGCCCGATGTGTACGCGCCGGAAGAATATGACGTCGCGGGATTTATCGTGGGCGCGGTTGACCGCAAGAACCTGCTGGACCCGCGCCGCGTCCGAGCGGGCGACGCGCTCCTGGGCCTGCCTTCGAACGGACTACACACCAATGGCTATTCTCTCGCGCGCAAGCTGCTGTTTAGTGTGGCAAAGCTGAAGCCCAACGCGTACGTGGGCGAAATCGGCAATAAAATCGGCGCCGAACTTCTCAAGCCGCATCGTCCCTATTGGCCGCTATTGAAAAACATGCTGGCCCGCGGATGGATTTCCTCGATCGCACACATTACCGGAGGGGGTATCACCGGCAATTTACCTCGGGCGCTGCCCGGCGGCGTTCAGGCCGCGATCGAGCTAGGATCTTGGCCCGTGCTCCCGATTTTTCGTTACCTTGCGCGGCTAGGATCCATTGACCGCGACGAGTTGCTGAAGACCTTCAACCTCGGCGTGGGGATGATTTTGGTGGTTCCGCCGAGAAACGTTTCGCGGGTCGAAGCCGATTTGAAACGCCGGCGGGAGAAGTTCTTCCTGATCGGTCGCGTCGAGCGTTCATCGCACGGGAAGCCTCGAGTGACTTATTCCGGCATGCTTCCGCTCTAGTGAAACAAGTCTCTCCGCACTCGTGGCGTGTTTCGCTATTTTTCATTGGCGCTGGTGTCCGCCGCGACCTTCCACGTACCATCGGCCTGCTTCTTCCAAACGAGAACGTATTCGCTGGTTTGCGTGGTCGTCTTGCCCTTCTTGTCCGTAACCGCCGCTTGAACGGTACCGCGATCCATGGCGAGATCGCCGGAGCGCGCCACATCGACGCTCGCAATATTGATAGTTAACTGCATCCCCTGCATCCGCTGGATGACGTTGCGAATGTTGTCCTTCCCTATAACAGCGGGCGAGCCGGGCGTAAACAAAACCGCATCGTCCTCGTAAAGCGACATGCACTTGTCGAGATCCTTTGCGGCGGCTGCTTTGGCAAAATCGGCGTCGGCCGTACGAATGGTGGCTTCGTCCGCGGCACGCGTGTCCGCCACTTCCGCGGCTTTCTGTTGCTGAGCGCACGAAACTGCGAGTGACGCAGCGAAAACAGTAGCGATTAGGGGAAACCGAAAAGTCGGCCGAAGCATGGCGAACCTCCTCGAGGCTTGTATCCTACGCGCGAGGAAGATGCTCCCGTCCCGAGCCCATGTCAAGATGTTGCCGGCACGTCCTAAATGTCATGCTGGACATTGAGTTGCCGTTCAGGTAACATCGCGCCGTTTTGATATTCCTTCGCTCTCAAAAAAAGGGCAAAATTGGAAAACAGCAAAGGGGAAAATTATAAAATTCCGATGTCTAAGAACCGCGTAAGAACGGCTACTATGCTCGAATCCCTCGATGCCCTCATCGAGGAGTATCACCTTCTCAAGCATCCTTTCTACCAAGCTTGGACGAAAGGCACGCTTTCCCGCGAATCTCTTCAACTTTATGCGCAGCAATACTATCAACACGTCCGCGCCTTTCCTGAGAACTTGAAGCAACTCGCGGATCGTGCCGAAGAACCTCTCGCTGAATTGGTGGAAGATAATCTCGCCGAGGAACTCGATCCGGTGTCTCCACATCCAGTTCTCTGGAGGCAATTTGCCGAGTCGCTCGGTGTAAGCGAAGCCTCGCTCGATGAAGCGCATCCGCTTCCCGGTATCGCGGCCTTGCTCGATTCATACGACGAGGTCGTATCTCAGGGGACGATGACGCAGGCTGTGGCGGCGTTTTACGTTTACGAGGCCCAGGTACCCGAAATCGCAACGCAGAAGATTTCGGGGCTGAAGCGCTTTTACGACATCACCGAGCCTCGTGCCCTTGCCTATTTTGGCGTTCATGAAGAAGCTGACGTGCGTCACCGCGCGGCTTGGCGCGAATGGCTCGCCAGCCAAAACGAAGACGATAGCTTGGGTGTGCTGTGCGTGGCGGAGCGCAGCCTGAAGGCGCTCTGGGGCGCTTTGGATGCGGTCTATCCAGAGGGTTGCGCCAAGAACTAACGGCCGGCTCTCAGCCGGTTCGAATTCGGCGAAAGGACTGGGAGCGAGTCCTGGTCCTCGCCAAATCCTCCCATCATTTATCCGATCGCTTTAGGATCTTTGTGCCGTAGCTTCCGCCGACGATCACTTCCCGTGCAAATCCAAGGAACAAGCCGTGTTCGACTGCGCCGATAACATGATCAAGGTGATGCGCCGTCTCCTTTGGGCTGGCCATCGGTCCAAAGGTGCAATCAGCGATGTAATTCCCGCCATCCGTGACCAGAGGCGCGCCGTTCGGGCCGAGCCTTAACTCTGGATTTCCGCCCAGCTCATCGAGTTTTTTCAGCGTCACTTGCCACCCGAATTGAACGATTTCGACCGGAACTGAGGAAAGCGTCCCCAGCTTTTCCGAGACTTTCGTTTCATCCGCGACAACCACCATCCGATCGCTCGCCGCGGCAACAATTTTCTCTCGCAACAGCGCGCCACCATGGCCTTTAATCAGAGAGAGCGTCGCAAGTTCAACTTCGTCGGCGCCGTCGACGGTGAGGTCGATTCGCCCGTGCTCGGCAAAGGTAGTCAACGGAATTTCCAGCTGCCGAGCAATCGCGGCGGTGTGCTCCGAGGTGGGGATTCCGACAAAACGCAGGCGCTCGTTCGAGAGCCTCTGCGCCAGGGCCGTGAGGAAAAATCCCGCCGTCGAGCCGGTCCCTAGACCGACAACCATTCCGTCCTCGACGAGCCGCCCGGCGGATTCGGCGGCTGATCTCTTCCATTCGTTTTGCAGCGACGCTTCAATCGGCATTCTATTTCGTATCAGTCGCGTCAGTATCGGGAAATTTTCCGGCGGATTCGAGGATCTCGCGTGCCAGATAATTGGTTACATGAGCTTCGTCGCGCGCTTCCACCAAGTAAGCGGAGCGGAGAAGCTGTTCCTTGCGAGTGCGCAGGGCGTCGCGGATGGCTTGCTGGACTTGGACGTCCGATAATTCTCGCTGGCCGGCCGCTTCCTTGCCCAAGAGCTTCAGAATGATGTAGCCGCCGTCCTTCACGCGGATCGGCTGCGTGAATTGTCCCGGCTTGAGTGAGAGCACCGCTTTCTTAAGAACAGGGTCGGATTTATTGAATGACGATTCCGGTTGAAACCCGAGGTCACCGCCCGTGGACGCGCTGGGATCTTCCGAATAATCCATCGCCGTCTCAGAGAAATCAGCACCGGCGTCGAGGCGTTGAATCAGCATGGCGGCCTTGCGCCCGGCTTCGGCTTCGTTGGTGGCTTTGTCGTTTTTTCGATTATGGACGGTTGGATCGGGTCGCGGGGTGATCACGATTTGCGCGATATGGTACTGCGGCTCGGCGACATTGAATTGCGAACGGTTCTTGTTGTAGAAGTCGGTGATATCCTGATCGGTGATGGTGATTTTCGCGACGACTTCGCGATTCAGGAGTTTCTGAATGGAAAGCTGGCGGCGAATGTCGCCTCTCAGGTCGTCGACGGACAACCCGGTTTGCTGCAACTTTTTCTGAAATTCCTCTTCGGTGTAAGGGCTTTTCGATTCGGTAAATTTGTCCTCGACTTCGGCGTCGCTGGCGACAAGATTCATCTTGTTGGCGCGCTCGAGGAGAATTTCGCTGTTGATCAGCTCGTCAAGAATGCTGAGCTGGAGAGAAAGAGCCTCTTCCTGCGAGGGGGCAGGCGCCTCTGAAGTAACCCGCGAGCGAAAGATTTTCTGAACGTCCTGGCGGAGAATCTGTTTGCCGTTCACGGTGGCCCACACATCGGGACCTGGCGCAATCTCCTTCCTGCATCCGGTGGCGAGCGAGCAAACGGCGAGCGCCGCGAGAATCAGAGTCCTCGGCTTCAACCGGAAGTTGCGCATGAAATCGTTCAGGCAGCTTTCGTGACGCGCCCGGAGCGTATACAGGAGGTGCAGACGCGCACCTGCTTGCGCGCGCCGTTGACGACGGCGCGGACGCGGCGCAGGTTGGGATTCCAGCGGCGGCGCGTGACGTTGTGCGCGTGGCTGATGGTATTGCCGTAACGCGGCTTCTTGCCGCAAATTTCACAAGCGAGTGCCATGTTTCCGTTGCTCCAGACTGGAAGGATTTTCGAAGAACGCGAATCTTGATGCTACCAGAGAATCGCACGCGATAGAAGCGATTTGCGGCCTGTGCGGTGGCGTTTCGCGCGCGATATTCGCGATTTTGGCAACCGGAATCTGTGACGGGTAGAGTGTGCACCCATTCTTTGTTTTCAGAGAGTTGCGCCCGATTCTACTCGGCAGCACTGTCGAGCAGATCTTAGCGGTCAGCGTGGGCCGGAGTAAGGGAATAGCCCGGTTTCGGCGCAGCCCCTTAGCTCGGGTTGCCGGTTGCTCTCGTTCGTGGCTGTCAACTTCATATTTCGTCAAATCTCACACCTCCAGCGTAGGCTGTCACGATGCAATGCGGGTTGCAAGGGGTCGTTGGTGTGGACTTTTTCAGTGGCGTGAGGTCTCAAGCGAGGCAAATAAAAGCCCTAGCCTCTCCCACCATCGGGAAAGGCTAGGGCAAGGCCGAGGCGACTCCAGCGCCTAGAAGATGAATTTCAAGGCGAACTGCGTGATGCGCGGGGGCACCGAGCTATTCTGGACCTGTCCGAAGGTGGTGTCTGCGAAATTGTTGACAGGTGGATTGAACTGCGGGTGATTCCAGACGTTGTAGAACTCGGCCCGGAATTGCAGGTTCAACGCTTCGGTGATCTTCGTGTTCTTGATTAGCGAAATGTCCCAATTGTGCTGCCCGGGACCCATAACCGACCCGATGGCAGAGTTCCCGAAGCCCGTACCTGCACCTGGGAACAGCGAACCTTGGCCGAAGAAGGGCGGGCCGGGCGGCAGGAACGGGCTGGGAAACGCGCCACACGAAGCCGCTGCACTCCCAGTGGGATTCGGGATACCTCCAATGCACGGGGCCGAAGTGAAGGCCGCGGGATTGATCCACCCATGAAGAGCACGGAACTCTGTGCTTCCCGTAGTGGCTAATCCGATCCCTTGGCAGACACCGAAGCCATTGCACTTGCCGGTGTTGGCTGGGTTCAGCTCAGCCCGAACGCCGCCACCGCCAAAACCCGCAGCTCCGCCGTAGTAAATGGTCCCCGCATTGCCGTCGATCACGGTTAAGGGTTCGCCGTCCTGAATCGTGGTTACACCCGAGACGGTCCACCCACCAAATACATGACCCGCGAACCCGTTCGTGTTCCTATAGGGAAGATCGTAGCTGTAGGCAATGATCAGGCGCTGCGGACGGTTGAAGGCCGCAAGACCGTATTGCTGGCCGAGATCGAGTGGGTCGTTGCTGGATGCCCCGCCCGATAGGACGTTGCCCGGAGCCGCGATTCCGCCTCCGGCTTCGGAGGAATTGATGTTCGTAATCAGCTTGCTCCATGTGTAGGAAGCTTGGAGTAAGAGCCCGTGTGAAAACTGGTGTCGAAGTTGAGCCTGCAAACTGTCGTAAAGGGAATCACCCTGGGTTGCCGTGGTCGACAAGCCCGTTGGGCCGTAACCCAGATAGCTAACACGTCCAGCCGCATTACCAAGATACGTAGCACTGTTTCCCGTGTTATATCGAATCTGAGTGGCCGGATTCGTATTGCCCGCATCGTTGAAGGCGAATGAACTGGGAGTGCCCTGCGCCCCAGATCCGATGATCATCCTTTGATCCTGCAGGTCGTTAGCCGCAGGACCGTTGGGAGCGTTAGGGGCAAGGAAGGCAATGTTGATGGTGCGGGCCCAATCGTAGAGGTGCGTGCCATGCGAGCCCACGTACCCTATATCCACGACCCAGTTGTGGGCAACTTCGTACTGCAAGTCGAGGTTGTACTGGTAGATCCGCGGAACGCCCAGGAACTCGTTGTCCGATGTGGTTCCTAGCCCAGCGCCGCCCGTATTGTCCTCGATGAGCGTCGCGCCGGTTGTGGGGCTCCCAGTAACCACCTGCAGCGTGCGAGGCGTCCATCCCAAGATCGTACCCTGCGACACACCAGGCACCAGAGGCAAATCCAAGGAGTTACCCGGAAAGGCCCCATTAGCGAAACCATTGTAGGGTGGGTTGCCCTCCTGGTTGTCCGCGAGCAGGTTTGCGTACACCGCATCGTAGAAAATCCCCCAACCGCCGCGAACAACCAGCCTGTTCATCGCCTGCCAGGCAAATCCGATCCGCGGGCCGAAATCGTTGATGGGGGCGCCGTGAACCAGGGTCCTGTTGTCGTTGACGAGCACGCCGGTAGCTCCGCCGGGATAGCCCGGGTAGACACCGGCGGGTGCGGTTAGTCCGCACCCACTGAGGGCCGTCGGGATGCCGCAGCGCGGGAAACTGGGATTGTAATTCGACGGGACCACAGAGCCCGCAAGAGTGCCGATCTGATTGTTGTTGGTTGCCAAGGGAGCGAAACAGGAGGCGAGAGGATTCGTACAGGGCAGCGCGGCACCGGGAAGAGCCTGGTTACCCAGAAAGAAAGAACCCGTGTTTACCAAGGCTGCCTGCGTAAGCCAGCCATTCGAGTAAACGCCGCCGTCGACGTCGGTTGGATACCCGTCATACTCCCACCGCAGACCCAAATTCAAAGTGAGTTTGCTATTCACCTTGATGTCATCTTCCGTATAGGCGGCAAACTCATTCGATCGCAGTCCAAGCGGATTGCCAATCGGTGAAGCGAGTCCGTAGAAATTGGCGAGGATGCCGTTCGGCGCCGGGGCCGTTCCCGACGCTGGTGAGCCACTCGAGCTGGTCAGGAAATCGGCGACAGTCGGGAAAATAAATCCACCTCTTGAGAGCGATGCCACGTTGTATTGAAGGCGATCCACTTCAAAGCCGGCGCGAATCGTGTGCTTGCCGTGGTTCCAGGAGATGTTGTCCTTACCTTCGAAGGTGTTGAAGGTATTCACGCCCGAAGCAAAAAAGTTTCCGCCGATGTTCAAGGCGCCAGTCGCATAACCGACTGGCTTGTTGAGGGGGAGACCGGCGATTGAAACGGTGGGAGACTGCAGTATGACCGGGTTTATGTTGGTCACGCCGTTAAGGTTGGCGCAGTTGCCATTGGCTTGCGGCGGGGTGATACCCACAGAGCAGGCCGTGAAATAATCGCCCGGGTTGGCAACCTGGCCCTCGCGAACGTACGCAAAGATAACTTCATTCACAAGGTTGTTCGTGGCCACCGTCGTCAGCTTCAGGGTTTCATTTAGCGCGGTGTACATGACATTTTCAGGGGCGCCTGGGGCGCAGCTATTGACCAAGTTTCCGATACCATCCAGACAGAGGAAGGACTGGGTCTGCGGATCCCTGGAATAGAAGAACTTCTGCGACAGTGTGTTCTTGGAATCGAGGATATAGTCCAAGTTCGCTAAATACTGGTCCTCGTTCGCTCGCGTTGGCTGGGTGTCTGTGATAGCCGCGCTGGTGGTGACGGGCAACCCGTTGCTCCCGAAGGGGACACCAGGAATATAAAAGCCCTGGTTCAAGCCGCCCTTGGGACCTGGGCGCTGGAGAAACTGTATGGCGGTCGAATTGATATTCGAGCCATTCATCGCTACTGGAACTTGCGTGCCAAAGATGGGAATCGCGGACGCGGTGCCAGCGAAAGCGCAGCCGAGATATTTGCGGTAGGTCGAAGCGTCGCAGGGCGCACCACCAGCCAACAGGTTGAAAGGAACGGTTAGGCCAGGCGTATCAGTGCGCGTGCCATTTGGCTGAGTGAAGGGGTAAAGACTGAGGCCGGTACTCAGGCCGCTGGCGAAACCATTGGTACCTACGGCGTTGAGTTGCCGGAAGCCCTGGTAAGAGCCAAAGAAGAAGAGCTTATCCTTCTTGATGGGGCCGCCGAGCGTGCCACCGAATAGATTCTCATTCAATGGTTCTGGCTTATTGGGAAGCCCAAGCGACGCTTGGCTTATCTTGTTGAAAAAGTCGTTGCCGTCCAGGAAACTGTTGCGGAAGAACTCCCAAGCAGCCCCATGGAACTGGTTCGTTCCGCCCTTGGTGACAACATTGACGCTGGCGCCGGGATTCCTGCCGTACTGCGCGTCGTATTGCGACGTTTGAATCTTGAATTCCTGAATCGCATCCGGATTGGGAATGGCAATCCCAGGAAAGTTGCCCGATTGAGCTCCGCCGCCGCTGCCATAATTCGTGAGTGTGGCGCCATCCATCATGTAGTTGTTCTGATCGGAGCCGTTTCCATTGACGTTAATATCCTGCGTGCCGTTCCCGACCGCGGCGGCGCTAGCCACATTGACTACAACGCCCGGCGAAAGATCGATGATCTGGGTGTAGTTGCGCGAGCTTAGAGGCAGGCTGGTCACCGTTTGTGACCCCACCAGCGTACCGACTGTGGCGTTCTGAGTCTGAACGGTCTCGGCAGTCGCTTCCACGGTTACTTCCGAAGTCTGCGCGCCGATCTCCAATTTCTCATTCAACACGGGAGTTTCGGTAATGTTCACGGTAACCGACGGGACTGTGGAGGTTTGAATCCCGACGCTTCGAATTTGAGAGAGTACGTGCCGGGCGGGATCTGGGAGAATTTGTAGTTGCCACTGGCATCAGTTGTTGCAGTGCGCGTTTGGCCTGTGCCAGTGTTCGTCAGCGTCACAGTTGCCCCGGAGATCACGCCACCCGAGGGATCGGTAACGACGCCCGTCAAAGCGCCCGTCGTTCCTGACTGCGCCCACACTGGAGACGTACAGACAAGCAGGACAGCCAAGCAGAGGAATAGCGAGAAGACAAACTTCGGAAATACAAAATACTTACCCATCACCCACCCCCATTTTTTTGGCAACGCCACTCCACCCAAGCCCTGAGCCGACCAACTGACCCGGAACCCCACTTCAAAACACTAATCTAAGCCAACTTGTAACCGGGGAGTATCACATCGAGAAGAGACGTGTCAAGGAATAATTGAGGAGCTACTAGAGGTGGCTCGCCATAACAAGGCTAGGCACGTATCGTCCGCGTTCTCTTCCATTACACTTCAGCGTAGTTCCATCCTTCATTTCGGTATCCATAATTGCTCTTTGAGATGGTGAGGAATAAATCAGCGCTTTTGGCCGACTAAGCCGGCGATCGTATCCATCAGATCGAATTTAGTGAGGACTTCTAGGTTGCCTGCCTCCATTTCGACGAAGACGGCGGGGCTTTCATGGCTTAGCAGGTGAGTGACTCGCTCAACAGGCGCGTTGGCGGCGACTTGCGGGAGGGCTGTACCCATTACCTCGCGGACAATCAGCTTGCGCAGTTCCTTGCCTTGCAATGCGAGATTCAGGATTTGATCCTCGAAGACGGTGCCGATGGAGCGGTCGTCCTCGAAGACAGGAAGCTGGGAAATATCCTGCTGTTGCATGGTTTGAAGCGCCTGAAATACCGTACGATTCGGGCCGACGACAATGAGGTCACGTGTCTTGCCGTTCTGGCGTTTCACGCGGATACAATCGGCAGCGGTGAGCGTGACTTCCGTATCGGCGTAGCCAAGCTCGCGCATCCAGCCATCATTGTAGATTTTGCTGAGGTAACGCGTGCCGGAGTCTGGCAGCAGGCCGACGATGAGATCGCTCTTGTGACAATGCTTGGCCACGCGCAGCGCCGCGGAAACGCAGCCGCCTCCCGAGCCGCCGGTGAAGATGCCTTCGCGCTTCGCGAGCCGGCGCGCCCATAGAAAGCATTCTTCGTCATTTACTTGAATGATGTCGTCCAGCACCGAGAAATCCATCGTGCCAGGGAGAATGTCTTCACCGATTCCTTCCACCACGTACGTGCGGGCCTTGCCGATGTTGCCGGTTTTCCAATATTCGTAATACAGCGAACCATAGGGATCGACGCCGATCACTTTCACGTTGGGATTCTGTTCCTTGAGATAACGGCCGGCGCCACTGGCCGTTCCTCCCGTACCGAGGCCGCAAACAAAATGCGTAATTTTGCCCTCGGTATCTTTCCAGATTTCGGGACCTGTGGCGCGATAGTGCGCGTCGGGGTTGGCTTGATTCTCGTATTGATTCGGGTAGTAAGCGTTGGGAATTTCGCGCGCGAGTTTTTTCGCGACAGAATAATAACTGCGAGGATCTTCAGGTTCGACCGCCGTGGGGCATACGATTACTTCCGCGCCAAAAGCCTTCAGTAGATCAATTTTTTCGCGCGACTGCTTGTCGTTGATGGTGAAGACTACCTTGTAGCCTCGCACGGCAGCCACGAGGGCAAGTCCCATGCCAGTATTGCCCGACGTGCCTTCAACGATCGTGCCGCCGGGGCGCAGCAGGCCTTTTCGCTCGGCTTCATCAATCATGTGAACGGCGATGCGGTCTTTCATGGAGCCGCCGGGATTGAGATATTCGGCCTTCACATACACTTCGGGGGGCACGTCCTTGGCGACACGATTCAGACGGATTAGCGGCGTACCGGCGACGGCTTCGAGGATGCTGTGGCACTTCACGACTGCGCGTGCTCCTGTGGCTGGGCGGCTCGGGTGTAGCTTAGTGGCTTCGCGAAAGAGTGTCCAGCGGCAGTTTGTGAGTTGTGGAGGACGATCCGGCGGCGCAGCCAGACCGGAACGCTCGGGGCGCGCGTGTTATGCTTTTAGCAGCGTGCCGCGCATGGCGCCCGATGCCGAAATCGTTTTCTACGACGGCCACTGTGGATTATGTGACCGGGCTGTGAAATTTGTGCTGAAGCACGACCGATCAGGCCGCGCTTTTCGATTCGCGCCGCTGCAGGGCACAACCTATGCATCGCGGATTTCGGCCGAGCAGCGCGCCAGTCTGCCGGACAGCATCGTCCTGCTCACGGAAGATGGCGCTACGCTCACGCGCTCGGATGCATTCGTTCACATATTTCGGCGGCTGGGCGGCGGATGGAAAACCTTGGGGGCCGTGGTGGCGATCGTTCCCCGGCCTCTTCGCGATCTGATCTACAATTTCATCGCGCGAATTCGCTACCGCATATTTGGCAGGCGAGACGAACTGTGTCCGATCATGCCGTCTGAGCTGAGCGCGCGCTTCGATCCATGACCGCACACAAAGTTACGCCAGGAATTAAACGGGAGAAACAATGAAACGAGAAAACATTTCATCCGACGCGCCGTGGGAACCGATCATCGGCTATTCGAGGGCCGTCCGCATGGGGATGTATGTGCATGTTTCGGGCACGACCGCGACCGATGCGCGGGGGAAAATCGTGGGCCCGGGCGATCCCTACGCGCAGACGATCCAGGCCCTGCGAAATATCGAATCGGCTCTGGCGAAAGCGGGTGCGCGGATGGCCGATGTGGTGCGGACGCGCATGTTCGTCACCAACATCGCGGATTGGGAGAAGATCGGCCGCGCGCATGGAGAATTTTTCGGAGAGATTCGCCCGGCGACGGCAATGGTGGAAGTAAGCCGGCTGATCGCTCCGGAGATGCTGGTGGAAATCGAGGCCGAGGCAATCGTAGGCGAAATCTAGATCCTGGGCTCTTAGCTTGCGCACCGCTTTCCGCCCTAAGATACGCGCGGGTCTTGCGCACCCACTTTTTCTTCCTCGACGATGCAGCCATCCATCAGATGGACGGTGCGATCGGCAATGCTGGCGTAGCGCGGGTCGTGGGTAACCATGCAAATCGTGGCGCCGTCCGCGTGTAGCTGATGGAGGAGATCCATCACCGCTTCGCTATTTTTCGAATCGAGATTTCCGGTTGGCTCATCGGCCAGCAGAATGGATGGCTGACCCGCTAAAGCCCGGGCAACCGCTACACGCTGCTGCTGGCCTCCAGACAGCTGGGACGGGTAATGCTTTGCTCTATGCGCCATGCCCACGCGATCGAGCACCTCCTTCACGCGTTTCTTGCGCTCCGGCGCGCCCATACTGCGGTAGGTTAGAGGCAATTCGACATTTTCGAAAACGGTGAGGTCGCCAATCAGGTTGAATGCCTGAAAGATGAAGCCGATCTCGCGATTGCGAATGCGGGTGCGAGACGCTAGAGAAAGTTTTTCGACGGGCTCGGCGTGAATCCAGTAATTGCCTTCCGTTGGCGAATCGAGCAGACCCAGAATTGATAGCAGCGTGGACTTGCCGCAGCCCGACGGCCCGGCGATGGAAACAAATTCGCCGCTTTTGATGTCCAGTTGCACGCCGCTTAGCGCGTGGGTCTCCACTTCCTCGGTGTGAAATACCTTGCTCACACTCTGCAGGCGAATCAGCGACTCGGCTGTGGCATTCATTTTTGCTCCTCCTGTTGCGATTGAATCATGCGCTTATTTCAATTCGACGCGGTCGACATTGTCCGACGCAGACATGTCCGACAAGATCACTTCGTCTCCGACTTGCAAACCTTTCCGGATTTCCACTGAATTCACGGATACGCGTCCGAGTTCGACGGGAGTGCGCACCGCTTCCTTGCCGCCATCGACGAGTTTGAACAGGCCGACCGTGCTATCGGCATCGCCGTGCACCGGGCGACCCACATAAAGGACGTCCGCGAGGCGTTCAATTTCAATTGTGCCTTCAACGCTGAGGTCGGGCACCGCGCCGGGCGGTAGCTGTCCATCGAGCTTTACATCCACGGTGCGCGTACCGTTTACTACCGATGGGTCGATGCGCATCACGTGGCCCGCAATCAGGCCGTTGTGCGTATCAATTGAAGCTTTTTGGCCGATCTCGATGTCCTTCGCTTGCGTCTCGGCAATCTTGAGCTGAGCCTTTAGTAGCTTCGGCTGTGCGACGCGCGCGAGCGGTGCGCCCTGTGCTACCTGTTGGCCTACGTCCACGTCGAGCTCTTGCAACACGCCATCGATCCCAGCCCGCACATGCAACCCCTCGAGTTGCGATTTTTTCAACGCATAGAGGGCGCGCTTCTGATCAACATTGGATTGCTGTACGGCGAGCTGCGCTTCAATCGAATTCGCGAATGTCTGCACCTCCTTCTGAGCGAGATCGTTTTGCTTGGCCAGTTCCTCAGCCTGTACATCGGCGGTTTTCACATCGATCGCGGCTTTCAAACCAAGCTTGCCGAGTTGTTCGAATGCCTCCTTTTGCATCTCTGCGGTCCGGTATTGCGATGAAACGCTGGCAGCTTGCGTGCGCTTGTCCATCAGCTGATTCTCAAGCTGAGCCTTGGTCTGGAGGTAGGCGGCCTGCGCGCCCTTCAATTGGTACTCGGCATCGAGAGTTTCCTGCTGCAGCTGCGGATTGCTCAAATCCAGAATCACGCTGCTCGCCTTCACCGGAGTGCCAGGAAGCAAATAGCGCTTATCGACGCGTCCGTCCGTTGCTGCGGGGATAACCCATATCGTTTCCGGCTCGAGCGTTCCGAGTCCGCGAACGTCACGCAGCATCGGCCCGCGCTTTACGGTGTCCGTCCAAACGGTGGAGCGATCCACAGTCGGCGCCGCCGGCTTTAGTCGCGAAAGCGCGGCGGTAATTACGATGACGAGCAACAACCCGGCTCCGGCGTACACAAAGCGCCGCATTCGCCTCCGCCGTTTTTCTTCTTCTGGGCGCGCTATGTCCATGAAATTGCCTCACTCATACCGCAGCGCCACCATCGGATCCACGCGCGAAGCCCTGCGAGCAGGAATCAGGCAGGCGAACAACGCCACAATGCTCAGCAGAATCGCGGTCACAACAAACACGACCGGATCCCACGGCTTCACTCCAAAAAGCAAACTGCGCATCACCCGCGTCAGCGCCAGACCGCTTGCCACTCCGATCACTACTCCGATGAAAGCGAGAATCATGCCCTGAGTCACCATCATCCGGCGCACGTCTCGCGGGCTAGCCCCGAGCGCCATGCGGATGCCGACCTCTTGCGTCCGCTGTTGCACTGAGTACGCCATAATCCCGTAGATTCCAACCGCGGCCAGTAACAGCGCGATGCCGGCAAGCCCTTCTCGTGATCGTCAGCCAACGTGCGATCCCGGCGCGCCAGAGCATCATGCTGCGCCCGCATTCGCCTGGCCGCCTACAATCCAGCCGTCAGCAAGTTGAATGATGCGGCTGCCGCACGCGGCCCACGCGTCGTTGTGAGTCACCTGGATAATTGTCGTGCCTTCCTCGTTCAGCTTCCGCAGCAAATCCATGATCATTTTTCCCTGGCTTGAATGGAGGCTGCCCGTAGGCTCGTCCGCCAGAATCAATTTCGGTTTGCCAATCACCGCGCGGGCCACGGCCACCAATTGCTGCTGCCCGCCCGAAAGCTGATTCGGATACAGCGACTTTTTGCCGACGATCTGGAAGCGATCGAGAATGTCCGCCACCAGCGCCTGGCGCTCCGATTTCCTGATGTCGCGGTAGGAAAGCGGCAGATCGAGATTCTCCGCCACGGTAAGATCGTCGAGCAGGTGATACTGCTGAAAGACGAAGCCGATATATTGCTTATGTAGTTCCACGCGGCGCCGATTGTCCAGCCTGTGCACCGCATGCTCAGCCAGAAGGTATTCTCCTTTCCAGTCACCGTCGAGCATTCCGACAATCCCCATCAACGTGGACTTTCCCGCTCCGGACGGTCCCATAATCGTTACGAAGTCGCCTTCGTTGATTTCCAGGTCGATGCGGCGCAGCACCCACGTCCGCCCGGCGCCGGATTGGTACGATTTTTCAACATTGGCAAGCTTGATCATTTTTCTTCCTTCATCAAAATGGGTCGCCCTCGCCTCATGAAATGCTCGTTCAACAGGACCTACTCATACCGAAGCGCCACCATCGGATCGACGCGCATCGCCTTCCGCGCGGGAATGTAGCATGCGATCAGAGCCACGAGTACAAGAAGGACCGCCGCACCGGCAAAGGAGAGCGGGTCAGCCGCGCTTACGCCGTAAAGCAGGCTCTGCATCAAGCGAGTCAGCACTAAACCGACTATGACTCCCGCGACAACACCCGCGAACGCGATCGTCGCGCCCTGGCGCAGCACCATGCGCAGAACCTCTGCCCGCTGCGCGCCAAGAGCCATGCGGATGCCGATTTCATTGGTGCGCTGCGTCACGCTATAGCTCATCAGACCGTACAGACCTATCGCCGCGAGCAAAATCGCCAGACTGGCGAAGACCGCAAGCAGGGTCGTGGCGAAACGTTGCGGCCCCAGCGAATTGGCGATAAGCGAATCCATCGTATTCAAGTCGTGGACTGGCTGGTTTGCATCCACATCCCGCACTGCTTCGCGGATGTAGCCCGCGAGCGCGGCGGGATCGCCGTTCGTCTTTGCAACGAAAAATCCATACGGCGCGCTTTGCTGATACAACGAGAAATAGTAGGCGCCCTTCGCCGAGCTTTGCGTACCTCCGGACGACGACTCTTCGCCGGCAAGCCGATTGAAGCGGATGTGCCCAACAACACCGACAATCGTGGCCCAGAGATTCTTCGTGTTCGTTCCTCCGTTGCGAATTTTCTGTCCGATCGGATCTTGGTTCGGCCAGTATTGGACCGCCAGGTTTTCGTCGATCACGGCGACCGGTTCCGAACCGAGGCGGTCAGCGTCGGTGAAAATGCGTCCCCTCAGAATAGGAATGCCAAGGGCAGTGAAATAACCCCCTGTGACAACTCGATTATCGCCATGCGGGCCAGGGCTTCCGGGCGCAGCGGGTCGGCCCTCGATCTGAAAACTTGCCGAATTATTACCGCCGGAGAAAGGCAGCGGGAAGCCCGCGCCGACCGCAGTAATGCCGGAAGTGTGCGATAGGTGATCGAGTACGCCGCTAAAGAAAGCCCTTTGCTTTTGCGGCGTGTTGTATTGTGATTGCGGAAGCGCGAGACCGGCGGTCATCACGCCGTGGGGCTGAAACCCGGGATTCACTTCGCCAATTCGCGCAAGGCTTTTCAAAAGCAGACCAGTCCCCACCAACAAGACCAACCCAAGAGCCATTTCTCCCACCACTAGAAACGAGCGGAATTGCTGGCGGCCGCGGCTGCCTGTCGCTGAGCGCCCGGATTCCTGCAGTGCGTTATAGGGGTCGATCCGCGACAAGTGCCACGCTGCAATCACCCCGAAAAAAAGAACTGCGACGATTCCGATCACGGCCGTGAAGAGCAACACGTAACCATCAAGGTGCACGGCCGCGCCGGGCAGCAGAAGCTTGGGAGTCGCGATCAGCAGTGCTTTAATTCCATAGTCCGCGACGAAAAACCCGAGCAAAATTCCGGTCACGCCCAATACTGCGTTCTCGGAGAGCGCCTGCACGATCAGGCGGGCACGCGAAGCGCCGAGGGCCGCGCGCACAGCCACTTCTTTCGAACGCCCGGCCCCTTTCGCCAGGAGCAGGCCGGCAATATTCGCGCAGGCAATCAGAAGCACCAGGGCCACAGCTCCGGTAAGAATCAATACGGGGGCGCGAAGATCTCCAAAAACAAAATCCATGAGCGGCGTAAGGAACATCCCCCAGCCGGCGTTCTTAGCAAAGCTGGCAGCGGGATTCTCTATGACGCGGTTCGCGAGAATTTGAGTGTAGGCGTTCGCCTGAGCGAAGGAGATGCCCGGCTGTAATCGCGCCAGTGCCACGTAGTCCTCATTGAACGTGTTGTTGATGTCGAAATCGCCGGGAGGCAGGCCAAGCGGCGCCCATAGGTCGGTTTGAGGATCTGGCCAATGAAACTCGGGCCCCATGACGCCGATGATCTTGTAAGACTCTTCGTTCAATTGAATCTGGCGGCCGACCACGTTGCGGTTGGCTCCAAACCACCGCAGCCACGCCCCGTAAGCGAGAACAACTTCATGGTTTGCGTTCGGCTGGTCTTCTTCCGGTGCAAATACGCGCCCAAGAATAGGTTTAGCTTCCAAAACATCGAACCACCCCGAGGAAACTTCGGCTCCTTTGAGGCGTTCCGGAAAAGCGTCCGCGGTGTAGTTGAAGTCGTTGTCCGTGTTTACAATCGCGGCTGCGGCGAAAATCTTCTTGCTGTCGCGAACTTGGGCGAAATCCGGCGCGGAAACGACGATGCTCTTCAGGCCAAGTTTGTCGTATTTGACGCGCAGCGCCACCAAGCGGTCCGGATGACGAATTCCAGGTGGATGCAGGAACAACGCATTCATTACCGAGAATACCGCCGTGTTGGCGCCGATGCCGAGGGCCAGCGTTATGACGGCGACGGCGGTGAAGCCCGGATTCTTCCGCAGCATCCGCAAGCCGAAGCGCACATCTTGCAGTAGCGTTTCGACCCACGAAATCCCCCGCCGCTCGCGGTAGTTCTCTTTCGTTTGCTCAACGCCGCCCAGCTTGATGAGCGCTTGCCGCCGAGCTTCTCCCGGCGACATCCCTTCGCGCAGATTGTCCTCGATGTGCATCTGGAGATGGCTCTCCATCTCATCCGCAAGGTCGCGGTCGCGCCGCTCCTTGCCGAACAGGCCGCCTACCCGCAACAACCATGCTCGCAGTGTGCTCATAAACATCCCCCAGCTTCCAAGCCGATACCCATCACCCCTGCTCGTCCGGCGTCAAAAACCGCGCCAGAATTGCGGTCGTCTGTTGCCAATCTCTCGCTTCGCGTTCAAGCTGCTTCCGCCCCGCGCGCGTCAGCCTGTAGTACTTCGCTCGGCGGTTGTTATCTGATACGCCCCATTCCGACGAAATGTAACCTTCCTGTTCCAATTTCAGCAGCGCGGGGTACAGCGTGCCGTAATTCACCGCGAGCAAGTCGCCACTGGTTTGCTCGATCCGGCGCGCGATGCCGTACCCGTGCAGCGGTCCCAGCGTTTCCAGCGTCTTCAGCACCATCAACGCGAGCGTCCCCTGCCACACATCCTTTTTGTCGGCGGTCATTGCAGAATCTCCTATGGGAAACCCATAGCATCCTGCCACAAGACCTATGGGCACGCAATAGGAAAGGCGAGCTGGTCATTCTGCCTAACCGCTAGCCCCGGAAGGATTAGCGAGAGTCTCGCGCCTTCAGTGTAAAATGCGGCGGGAGAGGATCCAGAATGCCCGAATATACTGCCGCGCACGCTCGCGCGGGAATAGATGCCAAGCTTCCTAAGATTGACACTTGGCCCAACCAATTTCCTGGTTACGAAATCACGATCCGTATCCCGGAGTACACATCCATCTGCCCAAAAACCGGCCTTCCAGATTACGGGGCGATCACGATTCAGTACCAGCCGAAGGGCCTATGCCTGGAGCTAAAAGCACTAAAGCTGTATTTGCTCGCGTATCGAAATCTGGGAATCTTTTACGAAAACGCTGTAAACCGAATATTGCGCGATATCGTAGCGGCGGCTCGGCCGGAATGGTGCCAGGTCACCGGGGAATTCACTCCACGGGGTGGGTTGACTACCTCCGTCGTAGCCAAATGGCCAACACCTTCGGGCAAGTTCGCCCTTGCAAAGGATAGACTTCGCTCGCCCGCTCGTAGATAATGCCTCCAGAAATATTGCGTCCGTTCCGACCGAAGGAGAGCCGATGAGTTCGAATCTGGAAACACCTGCTGCCATGCCGCCGACGGATGCGTCTTACGTTCCCCGCTGGGTCACCGTTCTGTTCATTCTCGCCTTTGCGTTGGTCGGATATCTGCTTTACGCGAATTACGAACAGCGTCAAGGTCTTCGCCAGAGCCGGGAGGATGCCAACAAGAAAACGCAAGCCATGGCGGCCGAACTCGACAAGACGAACGCGCGCATCGCCGACCTGAAAGGGCAGTTGGACGTCACCTCGCAGAAGCTTGGTCTGACGCAGGATGAGCTGGCGCGAGCGCGCGGCCTGGCACAAAGCGTTCGCACGGCGCAGCAGAAGAGCGACCAGCAGTTCCGGCAACAACTCGGCGCCGTGCAGGCCGACACCACCACAAAGTTCGGTCAAGTAGCCACGGAACTCAGCGGCACGCAGAGCGATGTTGCCGCCACCAAGGCGGATTTGGAAGCAACGAAGAGCAAGCTGCAGAGCACCGTTGGCGACCTTGGCGTTCAGAGCGGGCTAATCGCCAGGAATCATGACGAAGTTGAAGAGCTGAAACGGCTTGGCGAGCGCGATATTTTCGAGTTCACCCTGAACAAGTCTTCCAAGGCGTCCGATCATATCGGTCCTATCCAGGTTAAGCTTCGAAAGGTCGACCCGAAGCATTACAGGTTTACGCTTGATGTGATTGCCGACGATAAGACCATTCAGAAAAAGGACAAGACGGTCGGTGAGCCAGTCCAATTCTACGTTCGTGGCGCCCGAGCGCCTTATGAAATTGTTGTGTTCGATGTAACGAAGAACGAGGCGAAGGGCTATCTAAGCACGCCCAAGTCGGCGACTGCTGCCCCTCCCTCGGGGAACCCTCCGGGTCACTAATTGCACGTTAGCGAATAGCGAACGCGGCTTTCAGATTCCTGCAGCCCCTTTTTCCGCCCCATGTCATGCTACTGGAAAATCTGTACCCGACTGCTTCGGTGGCTCTGGCTCGCGGTTTGGAGGCGTGCATGTATCCCATTCGTCGTTTGGTGCCCCGCTGGCTGTGTCTTGCCACCGTATTTGCGGGTTTTCTTGCATCGAGCTCCTTGTTGCAGGCACAAGCGCCCCCTGCCGAGCGCCTGTCGCCAGACACCGTCTTTTGCGTGGCGTGGCGTGGCACGACCTCTCTTTCCGGTGCGGAGCAAAAGAATCAT
>Ga0070731_10001815_pt1 | contig 21419 bp, 18 predicted proteins | sample Coa_R1_2_FD_66448 | JGI IMG/M metagenome (GOLD analysis project Ga0070731, IMG submission 66448) | Surface soil microbial communities from Centralia Pennsylvania, which are recovering from an underground coalmine fire - Coalmine... | ecosystem: Environmental > Terrestrial > Soil > Unclassified ... | reverse complement strand
CGCTTTTGAGCACCTGAGGCCCATCTCGACTGCGCTGGACGGCATCCCGGCGCTCGCCGTGACGGGTTCGGATGCGGTGCGCTTGCGCTCCGGCAATTCCATTCTGATGCGAGCGGGACTGTTTGCCCGCATCAGGGAAGAGACGGGCGCAGGCGACGATCTTCAGGGACTCACGGTCTATCTCTCTTCCGCTCAAGGCGAGCCGATTGCGCTCGCCGAGTTGTCGGGTGGCGAGTTGCGGCCGTTTCGTGTTTTCAACTTTGGAACTGGATGACCGCATGTCGATTACGCCTGAACGCAAGCAAACACTGATCCAGGAATACGCCACCGGTACAGGCGACACGGGTTCGCCGGAAGTACAGGTTGCCGTTCTCTCGGAACGCATCAACAACCTGACCGAGCACTTCAAGTCGCACGTCAAGGACAACCATTCGCGGCGCGGCCTCATACGGCTTGTTTCGCAGCGACGCCGGCTCCTCGACTACGTGAAGGCGGTCGACCAAAAGCGCTACGAAGCGCTGATCTCGCGACTGGGTCTCAGGCGCTGAGAACGGTCGATGGCGAGAAGCAGGGCCGACCTGCCTTCCCCGCCCAATCCGATCGCGGCACGAACCATGCGTACACAGGCGTGTGCGCAAACCCCATTTCTTTGGGATGTCTCAAGGAAGCGGGCCGGGCGATGGCGCCTGGCCCAACTCAAGCACCCGTTGCAATCCGGCAGCGGGAAGGAAGGATGAACAAAAATGTTCAATACCATTGTTGAAGAAATCCAGTGGGGCGGGCGAAAGCTCACGCTCGAAACCGGGAGGGTGGCGCGTCAGGCTGACGGTGCCGTTCTGGCGACGTACGGCGAGACCGTCGTGCTCGCCACCGTTGTCGGCGAGCGCGAGCCGCGTCCCGATCTCGATTTCTTTCCCTTAACCGTCAATTACCAGGAGAAGTACTTCGCCGCCGGCAAAATACCGGGCGGCTATTTCAAGCGTGAAGGCAGGCCCACCGAGCGCGAGACGCTCGTTTCGCGCCTTATCGACCGCCCGATCCGTCCGCTTTTCGCAGAGGGCTATCGCAACGAAACGCAGGTGATCGTGACCGTCCTCAGTCACGACATGGAAAACGATCCCGACGTCGTGGCGATCGTCGCCGCGTCTGCCGCGCTCACGATTTCGGGTGTACCGTTCATGGGCCCGATCGGCGCGGCGAGGGTCGGGTACATCGGCGGCGAGTACAAGCTCAATCCGCAGGTGGACGAAATGCCCGAGTCGGCGCTCGATCTCGTCGTCGCCGGCACGGCCGACGCCGTCCTGATGGTGGAATCCGAAGCAAAGGAACTGTCGGAACAGATCATGCTCGGCGCCGTGATGTTCGGTCACCGCTCTATGCAGCCTGTGATCGAAGGCATCATTCGTCTCGCCGAACGCGCAGCAAAGGAACCCCGCGCCGTTCCCGTCAACGAGCAGGCGGCACTCGCCGATTCGTTGAAAACGTTTGCGGAAAGCGATCTCCGCGCCGCCTATCAGATTCCCGAAAAGGGCGCACGCCACGAGCGTATCGGCGAAATCAAGGACCGCGCGATTGCCGAACTGGCGAAGGAAGAGGGCCAGGAGAAGCAGCTCAAATCGCTGTTCAAGGATCTCGAAGCCAACGTCATGCGCTTTGCGGTGCTCGACACGCAGCGGCGAATCGACGGGCGCGACCTGAAGACGGTACGCCCGATCCGCGCCGAAGTGGGTGTGCTGCCGCGCACGCACGGTTCGTCGCTGTTCACGCGCGGCGAGACCCAGGCGCTGGTCGTGGCGACGCTCGGTACCGGGGAAGACGAGCAGTTCGTCGATTCGCTCGAAGGAACGTACAAGCAGCACTTCATGCTGCACTACAACTTCCCGCCCTATTCGGTGGGCGAGACGGGCCGCATGGGGGCGCCGGGCCGGCGCGAGATCGGCCACGGCAAGCTCGCCTGGCGCGCGCTTCATCCGATGCTGCCCGAGAAGGAGAAGTTTCCGTACACCCTTCGCCTTGTTTCGGAGATCACGGAATCGAACGGCTCGTCCTCGATGGCGACCGTGTGCGGCAGTTCGCTCGCGCTGATGGACGCCGGCGTGCCGATGAAGCGGCCCGTTGCGGGCATCGCGATGGGGTTGATCCTGGAAGGCGAGCGCTACGCCGTCCTCTCCGACATCCTGGGCGACGAGGATCATCTCGGCGACATGGACTTCAAGGTGGCGGGCTCCGATCAGGGCGTCACGTCGCTGCAGATGGACATCAAGATTTCCGGCATCACGGAGGAGATCATGCGTGTCGCGCTCGATCAGGCGCGCGAAGGACGGCTGCACATCCTTGGCGAAATGGCCAAGGCGATCTCGCAGGCGCGCGCAGAACTCGGCGAGCACGCGCCGCGTATCGAGGTCATCCACATCCCGACCGACAAGATTCGCGAAGTGATCGGCTCGGGCGGCAAGGTGATCCGCGAAATCGTCGAGAAGACGGGCGCCAAGATCGATATCCAGGACGACGGCACCGTGAAGGTCGCGTCGCCCGACGGCGAATCGATCCGCGCTGCGCTCAAATGGATCAAGGGCATCGTCGCCGAGCCGGAGGTTGGCGAGATCTACGACGGCAAGGTCGTGAAAGTGATGGATTTCGGCGCCTTCGTGAATTTCTTCGGTCCGAAGGACGGCCTCGTTCACATCTCCGAACTTGCGCCGCGCCGCGTCGCCAAGGTCACCGACGTGGTGAAGGAGGGCGATACGGTCAAGGTGAAGCTTCTGGGCTTCGATGATCGCGGCAAGGTTCGGCTCTCGATGAAGCAGGTCGATCAGGAGACCGGCGAGGACCTGAGCAAGAAGCAGCAGGCAGCCCCGGCGGAAACGCAACAGGCCGGCTGACGCACGACCGGACTTTCAACCGGAGCGCGCCGCCGAACGCGCGCGTGCTCGACTTTTCTCGGTTGTGGGCATACCTTAGCTAAGTGAGCTAAGGTATGCCAGCCGTGGAAAATGTCTTCAACATTCACGAAGCCAAGACGAATTTGTCGTCCTTGATCGCCAAAGCCGAGGCCGGCGAAGACGTGGTTATTGCACGTGCCGGAAAGCCGGTGGTGAAGCTCGTACGGGTCGAAGCCGGCCGCAAAAAGCGGCTGGATCGCAAACCGGGATTCATGAAGGGAAAGATCTGGATCGGACCGGATTTCGACGATCCGTTGCCAAAGGATATTATCGACGCATTCTATGGCGAGTAAGGCGTGCGTCTACTACTCGACACGCACATCGTCATGTGGTGGTCCGCGGGTTCGCCCAAACTCGGGTCGCGCGCTCGCGGACTTATTATGGCAGCCGATTCACGCCTATTCGTGAGTGCCGTCAGTTGGTGGGAACTCGGCATTCAAACGTCGATCGGCCGCTTGCGTTTCGATTTTGCCGATGTTCGTGAAGAACTCGACAGGCGAGAGGTGACGACTATCCCGATGTCGATGGCTCATGCGGAAACGGCCGCTGCGCTGAAGCGCTTGCATCGCGATCCATTCGCCCACATGCTGGTTGCACAGGCGATAGACGAGAGCCTGGTGCTGCTGACGCGTGATGTACGGTTGAAACCGTACGGTTCGCACGTTTTGTGCGTTTAGCGAGGAGACTCCGACCATGCCGAAAGTCGACGTCCAATCGGTTCCCGAGCGCAAAGGCTCGGGATATCCCGCGCCGTTTCATCTGAAAGCCGCCGAACGGGTTAGGCAGGCGCTTGGCGATGCAGGCGGCCTGAGCCAATTTGGAGTCAATCTGATGCACTTGCCGCCGGGCGCGTGGTCGAGCCAGCGTCACTGGCACAGTGCCGAAGACGAATTCGTCTTTGTTGTTTCGGGCGAAGTGACGCTTATCGCCGACGAGGGCGAGCAGGTTCTGCGTGCGGGCGACTGCGCCGCGTTTCCGAAGAACGAGCCGAACGGACACCACCTGATCAACAGGAGCGACGGCATGGCAGTCGTTCTCGAAGTCGGCACTCGCTCGAACAAGGATGTCTGCGAATATTCCGACATCGACATGCGCATCGATGCGCGTGACAGGCAGTTCCGGCACCGCGACGGCACACCCTATCCGCCGCGCACGTGAACACGGCTGCTGTACAGATGGGGCTGGTGCTCCGCTTCGTGAGCCTCGCACTCATTGTGATCGCGATGACGCTGCTCGGCGCGGACATGGTCGCGTCGCTGCAGAAAGGCGGGCAGATCGCCGTTCATTCAATCGAACAGGTCTGGAGTTTTCTCGCGCCGTCGAGCATCGTTGGCACCAAAGCGTGGGTCGAGCGCGCCCTGCCGTCACCTTTTCCGGGCTGGTTCTATTCGGTACTGGCATTGCCGGCCTGGGCGCTTACGGGCGTGCTTGGCGTCGTCATCGCGTTTCTGTTCGGCCGCCGCGCGCCGGAAAACGCCTGACCAACGCCAGGGATGCCTGGTGGTCGCAGAAGGACGTTGAACCACGAAGGTCACAAAGATGCACAAAGCAAACTGCGCGCCTGCGGCGCGCAATGCTTTTTCGTGTTCGGTGTCCTTTGTGGTGAAAGACTTTTCCCGCGTCCCGCGTTCAGCGATTGGCGCCGGGCTTCCACAAGACGTCCTTCGCGCCTTTTTCGTTCGCGTAGCGGCTTGCGACGAACAGGTGGTCGGAGAGCCGGTTGATGTATTTCAGCGCCGCGGCAGAAACGGCTTCGCTCTGCGCCAGTTCGACCATCTGCCGCTCGGCGCGCCGCGAGACAGTCCGCGCGAGATGCAGATACGCGGCCGCCGCCGTGCCGCCCGGCAGGACGAACGACGTGAGCGGCGCCAGTTCGGCGTTCATGGCGTCGATCTCGCGCTCCAGCCGCTCGACCTGGCCGTCGGTGATGCGCAGCGCGCCTTCGCTCCGGCGGCTCGTCTCGGGAATGCAGAGGTCGGCGCCGAGATCGAAGAGATCGTTCTGGATCCGGCCAAGCATCGCGTCCACCTCGCCGGATGCATGCAGCCGGGCGAGTCCGATCACCGCATTCGTTTCATCGACGGTGCCGTAGCTCGCGATGCGCGCAGCGTGTTTGGGCACGCGTGTTCCGTCGCCCAGCGCGGTCTCGCCCTTGTCGCCGGTTTTGGTGTAGATGCGATTCAGCACGACCATCGGAGAAAACTACCGTGCGAAGGCCGCTGGCGCCAAGTCGGTCTTCCAAAGACAGAGACGTGGGGGAAAATCCAAATGAAACGTGGAGGAGTGGACCGGCGCCCGATGCGGAAGGGGACTACATTTCGAGATCGTCTTGGGGCGCAACAACTCAGATTGCGTGAGCCCGCTTTGCTGAAATTTCCGCCTCCGCTATTATCTTTCTCCTCTCAACCATGGACCGTCTGATGCCCATCGAAGCCCCGGAAACGATCGAGGTCGACAACACGCGCGTCGCCTGCGACGGCGGCCAGGGAAGCCTCGGCCATCCGCGCGTCTATCTGGAAATGGGCGACGAAGATTTCGTCGAGTGCCCCTATTGCGACCGCAAATTCGTCCTGCGCGAAGGCACGGAGCGCCATTGAACAGCGTAACGATCAAAAAAGGCGATCACCTCTACCTCGTCGACGGCTCGGGCTATCTGTTCCGCGCCTATCACGCGCTGCCGCCGCTCTCGCGCAAATCCGACGGGTTGCCGACAGGGGCGGTCTCCGGCTTCTCCAACATGCTCTGGAAGCTCCTGCGGGATTTGCGCGGCGGCGACAAGCCCACGCATCTCGCGGTGATTTTCGATGCCGGAAAGACGACCTTCCGCAACGAAATCTACAAGGAGTACAAAGCCCATCGGCCCGACCCGCCCGACGATCTCATTCCGCAATTTCCGCTCGTTCGCGCAGCGACGCGCGCTTTCGGCGTCGCCTGCATCGAGGAGCCGGGATTCGAGGCCGACGATCTGATTGCGACCTATGCAAGGGCCGCGCGCGAAGCGGGCGCGAAGACCACCATCGTCTCGTCGGACAAGGACCTGATGCAGCTCATCGTCGATGGCGAGATCGAAATGCTCGACACGATGAAGAACAAGCGGTTCGGCGCTGCCGAAGTGATGGAGCGGTTCGGCGTGCCGCCGTCGAAGGTCGTCGAAGTACAGGCGCTGGCCGGCGATTCCATCGACAATGTCCCCGGCGTTCGCGGGATCGGCGTGAAGACCGCCGCCGAACTGATCAACACCTTCGGCGATCTCGAATCGCTGCTGGGCCGGCTGAATGAAATCAGGCAGCCGAAGCGGCGCGAGACGCTGATGGAAAACGCGGAAAACGCGCGCATCTCGCTGAAGCTCGTGCAGCTCGACGACCGCGTGCCGCTGAAAGTCCCGCTCGCCGACTTCGCCGTGCACGATCCGGAGCCCGCGGCGCTCATCGGCTTCCTGAAAGCGATGGAATTCTTCGCACTCGGCAAGCGCGCGGCATCGCATTTCGGCATCGACGATATCGACGCCGTACCGTCCGCTGCGGATCCGGCGCAACATGCGCTCGCGGCGCCAGGCGAAGGCGCGCCGCTTCCGTCGCGCGCGGTATCCGCGATTCCGCCGAACAAAGCCGTGCTGCCGGCGGAAGAAGCCCTGCCAGGCGGCAAACCCGGCGCGGTCGCCGACAGATCCGCGCTCTTCAAACCTGTCGATCCTTCGAAATACGAGACGGTGGTCACGCTCGAGCGGCTGCATCACTGGATCGACCGCGCGCGCGAGGAAGGACAGGTCTGTGTACAGACGCAAGCGACCGCCACAGACGCGATGCGGGCGATCCTGTGCGGCGTCGCGCTTGCCGTCAGCCCGAACGAAGCCTGTTACATCCCCTGCGGCCACAAGGCCGGCGAGGGTCTCGATCTCGCAGGCGGAAAAGAAATCGCGCAGTTGAGCGAAGCCGACATCCTCGAGCGGCTCAAACCGCTGCTCGAAGATCCGGGCGTGCTCAAGATCGGGCAGAATCTCAAATTCGATTACCTCGTCCTCCTGCAGCGCGGCATCCGCATCGCGCCCTCAGACGACGTGATGCTGATTTCCTACGTGCTGGGTGGGCACCTGCAAAGTCACGACGTCACCGATCTCGCAAAGATGCATCTCGACCACAAGCCGATGGCGCTCGAGGAGATCATCGGCACGGGAAGGGATCGCGTGGGCTTCGACTGCGTCTCGCCGAAGGTGGCAACACGGTTTGCGGGCGAAGATGCCGACGTCACACTTCGCCTCCACGCGCTCCTGAAGCCGCGGCTTCTCGAACAGGGAAAGATGGCCGTGTACGAGACGCTGGAGCGACCGCTCGTCGGCGTCCTGGCCCAAATGGAGCAGGCCGGCGTCGTCATCGATCCGGATTTGTTGCGCCGGCTTTCGAACGAATTCGCAAGCGGCATGCAGCGCCTCGAAACCGAGATTCACAAGCGCGCGGGCGGGCCGTTCAATATCGGTTCGCCGAAACAGCTCGGCGAACTTCTGTTCGACAAATTCAAGCTTTCCGGCGGCCGCCGTACGAAAACCGGCGCCTGGTCGACCGATTCGGACATCCTCGAGGAGCTTGCGGCGGATGGACAGGAGATCGCGCGCCTCGTGCTCGACTGGCGCCAGCTCGCGAAACTCAGGAGCACCTATACCGATGCGCTCCCCACCTTCGTGAATGCGGATACGGGCCGGGTGCACACTTCGTTTGCGATGGCATCGACGACGACCGGCCGGCTCGCGTCGATCGATCCCAATCTGCAGAACATTCCGATCCGTACCGAAGAAGGGCGCCGGATTCGCGCAGCGTTCGTGGCGCCGAAGGGCAGGGTGCTGATCAGCGCCGATTACAGCCAGATCGAGCTCCGGCTTCTCGCCCACATCGCCGATATCCCGGAGCTGAAAAAGGCCTTTGCCGACGGAATCGACATTCACGCGCTCACCGCTTCGGAAATGTTCGGGGTGCCGGTGAAGGACATGCCCGCGGAAACGCGCCGGCGCGCCAAGGCGATCAATTTCGGCATCGTGTACGGAATTTCGGCGTTCGGACTCGCGAACCAGCTCGGAATCCCCCGCGGCGAGGCCGACGATTACATCAAGCGCTATTTCGAGCGCTTTCCCGGCATCCGCGCCTATATGGACCGTACAAAGGCGTTCGCGCGCGAGCACGGTTACGTGGAAACATTGTTCGGCCGCCGGGTGTACGTGCGCGATATCCAGTCGAAGAACCCCGGCCTGCGCGGCGGTGCCGAGCGCCAGGCGATCAATGCGCCGATTCAGGGAACCGCGGCCGACATCATCCGCCGCGCCATGATCCGCGTCCCGCCCGCGCTCGCGGAGGAAAAGCTCGCCGCCCGCATGCTTCTGCAGGTGCATGACGAACTCGTATTCGAAGCACCCGAGAAGGAGGCCGCGGCGACCTGCGCCGTCGCGCAGCGTGCGATGGAAAGAGCGGCGATGCCGGCGGTGTCGCTCTCGGTACCGCTGGTCGTCGAAGCCCGCGCCGCAAAGAACTGGGACGAAGCGCACTGAAATTGCGACCTTATACTGCGCCGGTCGCGAAACAATCTCTGGGTGCGTGTTCGGAATCATCGACCGCTGACGAGGGCTTGCGGATGCGTCACGGCCTCCGCTCGATAGCAGGCAGGCACATTCGCGAATAGAGGGCAGCTACCTGAAGACGCGCGTTGGAGTGCAATACTCCACAGAAATCGGCCAGACCACGAGCGAAATCGTCGCCTACCGCACGGCGGTGATCCTTGAGCCGGAGTCCGTGCAGGTGCCTAGTCCAGCGCCCGTAGCTCCCTTAGGCTGCCGCACTTGCGCAGGGGCGCGCCCGACCTCGTCACGGTGCACCGCTCGCGGCGTACATGCCACCGATCTGGGGCGGGATCCTGCTCGCCGCGGCCCGAATCAGCTATTCTTCAGGGGGCCTCCGGTTGTTCAAAGCTTCCTATTTGGAGCAGTGGAGTCCAGACACGCAATTTGAGAACTCATGGCCTTTCGAATCCTAATCGCAATAAACTATTCAGCAGGCGAGAACACGAACGGCGACAGTGGTTTCGCTTTCACCGCGCAATTGATCTTAAGTTTGCTAGCTCGCGACAGCAGCCTGCACTTCTATGTCTTAGCACCCCAAGACAAATCCGAAGAGTGGACCACGCGCCTCAGCAGACCTTGTGTAACAATAATACCGGTACCAATGGTACCTCGTCTCCACGGTGGGGATTTTCAGTTCGATCCAGCAGAGCTTTATCGGCGGTTCGATTTCAGGCGGTATGACGTCGATCTATTGTTCTTAAATCAACCGGAATTGGCGCCAGGTTTCCTACAGTTTTTCAATCGACAGACTTTCCATAATGTCCCAGCAGTCTGCTACGTTCACTGGTTTGACACACGACGCCCCTCTACTCCCAAACAGTTGCATCATCGCCCTGCACTCATCGCAGCGCTGTCCGGAATAGTCGTTTCGGCTGCTACAGGATGCAATTCGGAGTTTGGTCGCGAACGAATTCTGCAGCAAGCGCGTCAATGGTTCAATTCGGATACCATCGAGGAAATGGCGACGAAACTTGTCATTTTCCCACCAGTTGTAGACGTTAACGAATTGCTGGCCTTCCGTGTCGACGGTTGTTCGAAAAAAGTACAACTATTGATAAACCACCGTCTACTGAAATACACCGGCGTACGCAGTCTTCTGACGCACTTCTTGCCGCAAATGGCAACACGGCGGCGCGACTTCAACGTATTGGCTACAAATCCTTCTAAGGTACGACTGCCGGGAAGCCTGACAAAAGTTCCTTGGCTGTGCGTCAAAACGTTGGATCGAGACAACTATCTCGCCGCACTTTGGAAAAGTGATATTGTCTTGGCGCCTCACAGAGCAGCGCACTGGTCGATATCGACCCTCGAGGCCATTTGTGCTCAGACGGTTCCGCTGATGAATTGCGAGACGTTCTTTCCAGAGATGATGAAGCCGATAATTGAAGGGATGTCAGCAGGCAAGCGCCGCCACATCGAGAGCCGCTGGTTCTACTTTCGAGGTAATTTCTCGAAACGGTTGTCGGAATTAATTGATAAGATTGACGACGAGCGAGAGCTCGCGGTTGAAATCGGAAGAAGAGCAAGATTGCACTATAGCTGGGATGCGTGGAGCGAACGATGGATCGAGCTCCTCCACTCAGTGGATCGCCAAGTTCCAAGAATGTCCGAGCAGAACCCTTCGATGCAAAAAATTTTGAAAATGATCCGAGATGAAGGTTCTCTGCCGAAGCAGGAACTTTTGCGAAGGATGCGTTGGACACCCAAAACACGGGCTTTGGCTTGGACGTCATTTCGAAAGTTACTGCGGGAAGCGGCGCCCGACGACCCACGCCAAAGCGAGGTGGTGTATCGCCTCGTTCGCAGAAGGAGCAAGCCGGCCGGAAAGCGGACTCGGCTTCACGTTGCACGCAAGCCCGGATCTCGGGTATAAATGGCATATGGCAAACAGTCTGGCGCAATTCCTGTCCACCCCCGGGGAACGATCCTTGGCGCTGTGTTTGCCTCGCTTTACAGGTACCCAGCGGGCGGCGGACGGTTTTGTCTATCCCGGCTTCGTCCATGCCGATAGGGACGTGCGTTGTGCGCACGAAGTCGAACGATTGGCTGCTGCGACTGGGCTAGAGACAGATTTCATTGCGCCCGAGGATGCTGCGGTAGCTGTCGCGGACCAGGAATTTTCGAAATCCCTGTTTGTGTTCGGCAGCCGCAGCAACGCAGCGCTGAACATGGTGCTGACAGTGACGAGTCTAAAAAAGCTAGTAACGTTCTCTTTTAGCGGGCGCGATTGGGCAATCAAAACCCGCGATGGCCGTACGTACAGTATCAAGGACCCCTCGTCTCTTGACAGAGACACTTACGTCAATTCGATTGATTTCGGAGTAGTCGCTGCTGTACGCGATGTTAATCGCCCACCAGTTTTTATTCTTGCGGGGCTTGGAAGCCGCGCAACGGAGGGGTGTGGATTGTTCCTAAGAGGGAACTGGGCCAATCTGGCACACAGGTCCGGAGGAGCATCGTTTGCTGTGATTTTGAAGTTCCCTCCCCCCGTGGATCCGGCACACTTCGAAGAGGTAGATTTTTTGTCCTAGGACCGAAGCGTGGGTGGTCTTTCTACTTCTACCCTGCGGACGCTCGGAAGACCTTTGACTGTTCTGAGGACCAGCTGGAACCCGCCGGGACCGTACCGCTCTGCCAAGGCGCGCCGATGCCTGACCAGATATTGACCTGCCGCTAGAGTACTTGTGTCCCAAAGACCGGCAATGAAAAAGAAAACCGAGCCGTCAAAATTCACGATCTTTTCGATGAGCGCGAAGTCGTCACCACCACTATCGTCAGTTCCCGTTGTCGCGCTCGGATCAGAAGTCGAATATTTGATCCCCGTACGCTGGTCGATGATGTGCCACGCCGCCGCGTCAAATTTGAACCGGAAATCCTGACTGTAGCTTTCCAATAACGGGCGCGCCAATTCGTGCGACCGACTACCCATAACAAAAAAGTGGGTTGCCCGCTGATTTTCAATCATAGATTTGAGCTCTTCCGCGCCAATAATTGAAATCGAACCAGTGACTTGGTCAGCGGGAAGCAATTTACCTAGAAGTGTAAGGACGCCTTGAATGGCTATCAAGCATGACCGTGCTACTGTCGGTCCTCGATAGTGGAACGTACCCTGTGGTATATTGTACCATTTTTGTTTGTTATCTCGATAATCAGCGAGTGGAACCCCCATGAACAGGGTCGCTAGCGAGAACACAACCTGCATCTTTTCAGGCAGGGGCGCGGCAAAAAGTGATATTAAAATTGATTTTTCCACTAACTCAAAATCGCCGTCTGCTTCGGCACGCAACGATGGAGGTATCCTTGTGTAGAGACATGGCGTACAGTTCTCTGTTCCGGCAACGTTGATGGTATCATGAAAAACCGTAAATATGTCATTTTCCGTTCTAATCGATCGCAGCACCGTCTCACACATTTCGAGTGCCGAATCAACTGTTATCATACGCTGCATTGCTAACACCGCGCCGACTTGTCCTCCGCGGATCGACTGATACGCTATACTGGCTACAGCGTTACTCATGTCAGCCGAAGCTGAATTGCACGCGAAGAGGACAAGCGTACAACCTTTGTGTCCAGAAAGACTGGTAGCGAGGTTTGACGCATGATATTCTTCGGAGCCAGTGCCGGGTCGCTCAAAAATCAAGCTTGCGTCTTGGGTTTCGGTAGCGGGTTTTCCGTGGGAAATGATTATTATTGTATCATAAAAGCGTTGGGCGTCGCGTTCTTCCCTGAGGTGGTCGTCCACGTCACGAATTCCTGCGTGATCAATCAGTTTGTAAGATCTACCAGTGTTTTCGAGTATCGGTCCAATTTTTGACGCAAAGGCATCACGCCCCCACGGCGGATAGTCTCCGACGCCCTTAGGTTCGGAAAGTACTACAAGGACGCGTCCCGGGCCTCCTAACCTAGGCGTGATCTTAACCCCGTCGTTTATGTATCGGAATATCATTCGGTTTCCGGTTTGCAAGAATCTTTCTCCATCGTGCGCAATCTCGAAGGGCAATTGGTGCATCTCCGGGTTGGTACACGAGATCGCAATCAGTGCGCGGTCCATTGGTTGTGACTGGCGTAGCGCATCATTAATGACTTGGCGAACGGACTCTGGAAACACGTTGTAAAAGAGATCTCTTCCGAGTTCCGGCGACGCTTGCGCGCCAGGATTCGCAAACCAAGAACTAAGTTCAGATCGTAGCGTATCGGGCAGGGGCCAAGGGAACTGCGCAAATGGGCTGCTTCCGCTTGGCGAATGTGTGACCGCGGTGAGTCCCCCGCGGTCGGCCAGATTGCCGACGCTCAGTTCTATCAGGGCGGTCGACACGTGAGTTATACGTTAAGCAGCGTCAGTCGCCGACCAGGAGCGATCGAAGAAGCAGCAAGCTGGCCGGGACCGAGAAACTTCTTCCCAGCTCGCGCCGGTGGATCAAGTTTCCACCTCCCCTCATATGTGAGCTCAGCGGACTTGAATCCGAAAACAAGCGGCAATGTTCGTTCATAGGTAACGGTATTGCCAGTTGAGGTTACGTGCGACGCTTCTGCGGTTGCCGCCAGAGTCTTACTGATCTCCTCCGCCGCTATCTTCGCTTCGGCCTCACTCATTTGGCCTACCGTGATTCGAAGTTTGTTTGATGCCACGACCTCGAAAATTAGCCACGCCCGGTTGCTATCATCGAAGAGGGCATCGGCGGTGGCGCTGTCGGAGTCGACTTCACCATCACGAATATACTGAGCAACCAAATCGAATGAGCAAGAAGTAATGACTGAGTCCTCTGCCGAGAGCTGTACTGAGCACTGTTTGTTTCCCGACAGGGTGAAGCTGATCCTACCTAGAAGTTCCACGAGTGCTTGCAATCCAAAGCGGCCACGAAGTTCACTGGTCGTTACACTTTTTATGTTTGCACCCGGTGCCAACGGCTTCGCATCAGGGGGGCTAGTCTTGGAATGCCATGAGTTTGGGAGGTAACCGTACCTAGAAAATTCGCTCCCATGCTCGATTATCAGATCCAGGGGACGGATGTCCTCCCGTGGGAACCGTACTACATCATAACCAAGCGAGCTGAGCTGTGAAATTGCGGGATCTCTGCAAACTGGCATGACATCTATCTCCCCTTCTTTTCTGTATCACCCTTCTCAAGCTGCACTCTCTGCCAAGACTTTTCGAATCTAGTCTTTAGGGCCGCTATGCCGGCGAGCTTTAGAAGTTCTACGTCCTGACCAATCTGGCGATAGAACGTAGGATTGTTAATAGCATTCGCCGCCTTTCGAATGTCACTCTCCTGCGGACCAAGACGTGGAAAGCGTGCAGCCAACTTCAACGCCGAATCCCAATCATCTGCAAGCATCGCTTGCCGTATTTGGGCTAATTTTGTATCTTCCCGCAACGTCACATTGACTGCTTGGCAATGGATTATACTAGAATCGGCCAAGTCTAACACGTGAAGAGAAAAGTTGCGATTCTGCCGTTGGTGAGACCGGAGGACGCGAAGGCGATGGGCAACGTCGGTAATGCCGGGGAGGGCGAGGAAACCCAGTGCGCTGCAATCATCCCTTGCGGGCGGCAATCCGTGCGCGCGGCGGCGAAGCGGTGTGGGGCTCCACATGACCGTTTCTATACAGATAAAATCGTCGGGTTGGCACCGCACAAAGCGCAGGCGGGGTCGGGGGGGACCTTCACCTTGCGGAAGCGCGTCCCGAGCGCGTCGTAAATCAGAAGGTGCCCGGCGAGGCTTTCGCCGATGCCAAGAATCTCCTTCAGCACTTCCAGCGCCTGGAGCGTGCCCATCACACCGGCGGCCGCTCCGAGTATGCCGGTCTCCGAGCACGACGGTGCAGAACCGGGCGGCGGCGGTTCTGGGAACAGACAGCGATAACAGGGAAGCCCGCGGTCGCGCTCGAACGCCCTGAAGGTCGCGAGCTGGCCGTCGAATTCGGCCACCGCCGCGGAGACAAGCGGCCGCTGCGCGAAATAGCAGGCGTCGTTCACGAGAAAGCGGGTCGGGAAATTGTCCGAACCGTCCGCCACGATGTCATAGGCCGAAATTAACGCGTGCGCGTTCTCCGCCGTGATCCGGCAATTGTGCTCTTCGATACGGACGTCCGGATTAAGCGCGGCGACGGTGCGCGCGGCGGATGCCGTCTTCGCCTCGCCCACGGCCCTGCCCGCATGTGCAATCTGCCGCTGCAGATTGGAGAGCGACACCGCATCGAAATCGACGATGCCGATGGTTTCCACGCCGGCGGCGGCCAGATAGAGGATCAATGGGCTGCCGAGGCCGCCTGCGCCGATCACCAGCACGCGGGCGGCGAGGAGCTTTGCCTGACCCGCGCCGCCCACCTCCCGCAGCACGATATGCCGTGCGTACCGTTCGAGCTGTTCGTCGGAAAGCGCCATGGTTTCACGCATTAACTGAGGTGCGAACCATTGGAAATCAGATAATGGCGGGTCCGTTCGGCTTCCTTGCGGGGGTGGGGGGCGGAAGCCTATCCTGTGATAACGGCCGTAGCAGTCCAGGTTCGCGGACGCTTTGGCCCAACAAGAAGCGTGAACAAGGGTAAGGAGAGGGATGATGTCTGGCGCGCACGGTCTCGAGAAGCAGGGCTTCCGCAATCTCAAACACGTTCAGTGGAACCTGCCCGCGTCGGCACTCTACGAAGAGGCGGTGCGCCGCGGCGAGGCCCAGGTCGCCAATGGTGGTGCGCTCGTGGCGCTGACCGGCCAGCACACCGGCCGCTCGGCCAACGACAAGTTCATCGTCCGGGATTCGGGAACGGATTCGCAGGTCTGGTGGGACAACAACAAAGCCATGTCGCCGGCCGCCTTTGACGCGCTCCATCAATCGATGATGGAGTACGCGGAAGGCCGCGAGCTTTTCGTGCAGGACCTCCATGGCGGTGCCGATCCGACGCACCGTTTGCCGGTACGCGTCGTGACCGAATTCGCCTGGCATTCGCTCTTCATCCAGCACCTCCTGATCGAGCCGTTGGCGGGTGAGCGCGACTCATTCGAGCCGGAATTCACCATCGTCGATCTGCCGGGATTCCGTGCCGATCCCGCACGCCACGGCTCGCAGTCGGGCACCGTCATTGCCGTGAACTTCGCGAAGAAGATGGTGCTGATCGGCGGTACCTCCTACGCCGGCGAGATGAAGAAGTCGGTGTTTACGATCCTCAACTATCTGCTCCCGCCGAAGCGCGTGATGCCGATGCACTGTTCGGCGAATGTGGGCCGGCATGGCGACGCGGCGATTTTCTTCGGGCTTTCGGGCACCGGCAAAACCACACTATCGGCCGATTCCAGCCGTACGCTGATCGGCGACGACGAGCACGGCTGGTCGGAGAACGGCGTTTTCAATTTCGAAGGCGGCTGCTACGCCAAGGTGATCCGGCTTTCGCCGGAAGCCGAGCCCGAGATCTACGCGACGACGCAGCGCTTCTGTACCGTACTCGAAAACGTCGTCATGGACCCGGCGACGCGGGACCTCGATCTCGACGACGCGCGGTACACCGAGAACACCCGCGCCGCCTATCCCATCGAATACATCCCGAATGCGTCGCGCGCCGGCACGGCGCCGCACCCGAAAAACGTCGTCATGCTGACCGCCGACGCCTTCGGCGTGCTGCCGCCGATCGCAAAACTCACGCCCTCGCAGGCGATGTACCATTTCCTGTCGGGTTTCACGGCCAAGGTGGCGGGCACGGAAAAGGGTCTCGGCAACGAGCCGCAGCCCACCTTCTCCACCTGCTTCGGCGCGCCCTTCATGCCGCGCCATCCGTCGGAATACGGCAACCTCCTGCGCGATCTCATCGCCGAGCATCAGGCGGATTGCTGGCTCGTGAACACGGGCTGGACGGGCGGTGCGTTCGGGATCGGCAAACGCATGCCGATCAAGGCGACGCGGGCGCTGCTTTCGGCGGCGCTCGACGGCACGCTCGCCCATGTCGAGATGCGCATCGATCCGCACTTCCATTTCCGCGTGCCGGTATCGGTGCCGGGCGTGGATTCGCGCATTTTGAATCCGCGCGACACCTGGAGCGATGGTTCGGCCTACGACGTACAGGCGCGGAAGCTCGTCGCCATGTTCCGCGACAACTTCCGCAAGTTCGAAGCCCATGTCGGCGCCGACGTGCTCCAGGCCGCCCCGCGCCTCGCCGAGGCCGCGGAGTAGAGAGGCTTTACCCCCTCATCCGGCGGCGCGTGCGCGCCGCCACCTTCTCCCGCAAGGGGAGAAGGTGCTTGCAGCCGTTGCACGTACAGATTCGCCGCTATTTCCCTCTCCCCTTGAGGGGGCTTTGCACAATAAAAGCATCTGGTCATTGAATAAATGTGCAAACCTGCGATTTCTTGTGCAAATCAGAATCGGTCGCTTCGTCGCTTACGTCTCTACCATGCAAAAGGTTTCCAGCTGAGCGCAGGCGGCAAAGTCAAGGAGGCGGACCACACGAGGGCGGCCTCTCCGAGATTGGCGCAATCTGATGCCGAACAGCCTCCATCTCCAGAGTAGCTGTCGATGATGAGAACAAGCGCTCCAGATCGACGCCTTGGAACTTGAAACTGGCCGCGATCACGCAACAGATGTTGTGGCACACAATTTTACAAAGCACTTCGTTGAGCGCAGCAGTTTCGGACTTGCCGCGAACCCTGCCGTCGAACTTGGCCTTGATCATAGAAAAAACGGTCTCGACGTTGCTCCGTTGATGGTAGTGGCTGAGAAATTCCTCTTCGTGAAATTGGAACATCCACAGCATCTTACGCCAAAGCTTCTTCGCCTCTTCCGAGTACTTGCCTTTCGCCGCTCCGTTGTGACTCGTTTTAAACGCGATGAAAGGGGTTACTCCCAACTCCACACACTTCTCGTAATTGTCGAGACTGCCATAGGCCTTATCAGCCATAAGTTCCTGCACGTCGAAGTTTATCTTAGTTTTTCTCAACAGCTCGGGCAGTTGCCTTGTGTCGCTGGCGTCCTTGTCTTTGATCTCGACCGCAGTGACGATATGCGTGGTGACACCGCACATCAAATGAACCTTGGTCCACGTGTGTTCTTGCCGCAGCTTGCCGGTTTTTATGTCTGTCCAGCTGTCCTTTTTAGAATGCGTAAAGCCGGAGGAGTCGACTGCGACGCAGCAGGAGACAAGGGTAATCTCAATCCGAGCGGAAGCTCACACGCGGCGCAGGTTGTCATGCATAGTTTCGATAGGGCGGGAGCCTCGCCTCGTGAAGTGCTAATGCCGAGCCGAAACGGACCAGGTGCGGGGTAAATTGGCGACTTTATGCGTATCCGAGGTGCGGGCGGTGGAATTCTCGTACCCACTTGAAGCCCCGCGGAGGCTCTAAAGCACAAAGTGAACTTCAGCTGCTCATCTGCCGTGCCGGGCGAAGGCCGCGATGGCCGATCCCAAACGCCAGCCATGCCGGACTAACAAATAGCGCTGCTGCGATGCCCTCAAGCGTTTTCAGCGACGGCTCGGCAGCATCCAGTTCATACATTGCGTATGTGTTTCGCGCGGGCGGGCGCTGAGCGGGCCGTCGTGTCGCGGTTTTCGCCTCAAACGTCACACGCGCCGCAACCCGGGCCTGCGTCAGGTTTAGCTCAATACGTCTCTTCGCCATCCTTTGGCCGCAGGAGATCGCGTCGCGCGTAAGGATGGGAGCCATGCTGGATGCAGCCCTGTTCACGCTGCGCCTTTTCATTCTGGGGGCCTGCTCCGGCTCTTGGTCAATGACTCGAAGATCGCCGCGCGGTGCTTGGCCCGTCGCCTCGCCCTCCGATCTTTCCTTTCGGCTCTGGTTGAGGACGCGCAACGCCTGCTCCACTGCCAATTCCGTTGACGAGGCTCTGAACTCTGCCATTGCGCCCTGATTGTTCCGGCAGACTACCCGACGATGGCAGACGCGCAGGAAAGCCGAGGTCGTGGCAGCGGTACGCGGTGGTCTTCTGAGTCTTGAAGAAGCGTGCCAGCGATATGCCCTGACCGTGGAAGAGTTCGTGAGTTGGCAGCGCGCGATAGATCAGTTTGGGCTCAAAGGCTTGAGGGTGAGTCGGTTGCGGGAATGTCGAAATGGTTCGGGCAACCGTTAGTCCTGTACTCTTGTGGATCGCCGGAAGCAGGCTAATGGTCGAGGTGCGGCCTGCTGTTTGGAGAGGCCGCGCAGCCCCGCCCGTTCGCTGGTGCCCCTTGTGCGGGTGGGGTGCCTATCTGTCGGGCATGGCCCGATTTGCAAATTGCTCGCAATACAAACTAGCGTTCGGACGCGCGGCACGTGATTCAGGGGTCGCGCAACCCCGCCCGCACAAGGCCCCCCATACCCCAGCGGGCGGGGTTCTTTCCCAACGGAAAATTAAGCGCCTCTCGTATACGTGTGGCCGCGCGCGGCCCCCATCACACCCCTCCGATGCCGCGTAACCTCTGTGAAACCCCGCGGGGCGCGCATTCCGGCGGGTTTCCATTTGGTGTGATGCGCGGTGGAATGTCCGGTCAGGATCGTACGTCTCGATTCCGGAGGCGAGGAGGACGGAATGAGCGGACAAAGACCTCAGGTGCGAGCAGGCAACGTGCTTCCCGCAAACGGCGTGGCGACGCGATTACGGCGAGAGTTCGTACAGCGTACCCTGATGCATCTCGCCGAGTGACCCTGATACGCCATACAAGTTTGCCGCACTGTCTTCAATCACGCCCGTAGTGGGTCCAACGCAAGTCTTGCAAAAATTGTAGAGGGTCTGGATCGAGCCGTTGAACTCAAAAACGGTTCCCGTGCCTTTTGTGCCACCTTTATAAGTCGTGCCAAACAAATTCCCGCTCGCGTCCATGATAAGTGTACCGTCTGGTTGTGCGCCATTCTTGCCGTCGAAATCCGCCAAATCTGTGAATTCCCATTGCGTCCCATTCAGGGAGAGCTTGAAAATCAGCCCATCATTGTTCGGGCCAACGCCGGCCGTGCCGTAGAGATTACCTTGGCTGTCTTCAATCACGCCCGTCGGTCCGTTGCCATCGGCGCAGTTCTTCTCACTGCAAAAGCTGTAGAGCACGCTCTCGGTGTAAGTTGAGCCAGAGGGACTGAGTTCGAAAACCACGCCGCCCTCGCCGTTCTGACCGCCGAGAGGCGTCGTCCCGTAGATATTTCCCTGCGTGTCAATGTAGAGCGGGACTAAAGGATTGACTCCGTCAGCACAGTGCGGCTGTGTGCAAAAACTGTACAGCACTTGCTCGGACCATTGTTTCGATCCCGATTTCGGCGTGATTGAAAAAACCGTTCCGCCAGTCCCTTCCTCTCCGCTTCCTCCGCTATTAGTCGTGCCGTAAAGCGGAGAAACTCCGTCATACAACTGACCCGCAGCCGCTCCCGCGTAGGTGAGCCCGGTGAGCGGCTCGGCTCCGTCCGTACAGTTCGTTTGGGAGCAAAACGAATGTAGCGTCACATGGTGCCACCCGGCCTCTGTTCGAACGAGTTCAAAAACAACCCCCGCGTCCGTCTTGTTTCCGCCACGTGTGGTCGTGCCGTAAAGATTGCCATCGACATCGATGACAAGGTTCATTTGGTTGGGATTTGCACCATCTTTGCAACCTGTCTTGCTACAGAAATCGTGGAGAACCGTGTATTGTCCCGTACCGGGCTCGAATTCAAAGACAACACCGGCAACGTGTTTTCCACCAGAAAACGTGACACCAAACAAATTGCCCGACGAATCCATGACGACTCCGCCAGGACGCCAACCATCCTTGCAGCTTTTCCCGTCGGAGCAAAACGAGTACAGAGTTTTTTCGGTGTAGGCATGCGCCGCCTGTGGTATCGCCATGACCACAACAGCGGCTGCCGCACCCAGGATTGTTGAGATTCGTTTGCCGGACTCTGCCGGTATCTTGTCCGTCACCCTAAAGGCCCTCCACCTCTAAACCCATCCCCTATGCCGTCCGGAGCCAAAGCAAAGACTCCTGTGGATAGTTGGCTTTAGGGATTGTGCTCTTTTAGTTGCTGGTTTGCAATATCGACCTCGTTTTGTTCGGTTCAATGGGTGGGGCACCATGAAATCCGTCAGCATTTGCGTTCTGATCGTCGCGTTTTTCGGAGCCTTTTCGAACCCGGCGGCTCAGCTGTCAGTCGCCCACATCGCATGCGTGCAATATAGTGGCCCATCAACCCCCTGCGGTAGTGACGGATTTAACAACAACCCCTACGGTACGTATGGGTTCGTGATCGCGCAGGGGTACAATGTCCCCGGAGATGGCGGAGGTGGCACGTTCGCAAACATGGGGCGTTGCTCAAGCATTGCACTGCCTCCGAACGGCGGCACTATTGTTCAAGATGCCTCATCCTCACCCTACTGCTTCCAGCGCCTGGATCCGAATTGGGGGCCAAAAGAGTACGGAGCGGTAGGCAAGAATGTAACGACGGGAGCCGTTACCGACGATAACGTCCAGCTTCAGGCTTGGTTGAATGCAGCTCAGCCCCACTTAGGTGACGCCGATACCTATGGCACATCCGTACAGCTTCAATGCGGGCCACCAGACACTACCATTCAGGGTCCCGAAAGTCTGGACGGAGCCCTTTTTGAGATTATGGCGGTTCCAGTTCATGGTGGCAGTACGTTCAGCGCAAGCGGAACCGAAGTTATTGATGCTAAGGGAAATTGTCGCCTTAGTGGAGTGGCTATCAACGCTGCCGGACTGAGCAACGGCACTTCATTTATCAATACAGTCCTCGCCGACGGCAATCACGTCACAATCGACGGTTTCTCGGTACTCGAAAACGGCAATGACAACTTGGTTTGTGATGGGAAATATCGTAAGCGTACGGCGGTCTACGCGGCCTGGTCGAGCGTTTCGGACGCGTTCCAGTTCCAGGGCAGGAGTTCGGCGATGCGGTTGATCGGGTGATCGGCGATGCG
>Ga0070731_10001814_pt1 | contig 21431 bp, 15 predicted proteins | sample Coa_R1_2_FD_66448 | JGI IMG/M metagenome (GOLD analysis project Ga0070731, IMG submission 66448) | Surface soil microbial communities from Centralia Pennsylvania, which are recovering from an underground coalmine fire - Coalmine... | ecosystem: Environmental > Terrestrial > Soil > Unclassified ... | reverse complement strand
CGAGCAGGTGCGGCGCAGGATGCCGGTGAAAATCGAGCCTTGCTGAACGACAAGCGTGGTCGAGAACGCCAATCCGAACACGAGCGCGAGGTATTTGGTGGTATCGCCCATTAACATGCGCAGCGCGACGTAATACACGGGGCGGTGGAGTCTCCAGAAATGGGTTAACTGCTTGGACAGGGTAACAGAGTTTGGCGGAAAGGAAAGGCGCGGCGCGCGTTCCCAAATAATAGGGCTTATAGGGCCTATGGGTCCTATGGGCCAAGGGACGTGCGCGCTTTGCCAATCCCGCGCCGGGAAGGGATGCAGAAGTGAAAGAGCCTGGAAGCCAGGGCCATTGCTTGCCGGCGGATCGGTTTCGTTTTATACTGCATCATGGCTGACTGGCGCATCAATGCGCCGGAGGATATCCGTACAGCAGCTTTTCGAAATTAAAAATTACTCGAACAAACTGTCCGCATTTTAAGAGGAGCAAATCATGAACGCGGAATCTCTCCGAAAGGTGGGAGCGGTCTTGTGTTGCGCCACGCTGCTTTTCTTTGGACGAGAAAGCTCGGGTGGCGAGGCGCTGGCCAAGAGCGAGTGGGTCTACGAAGGCCCTGATCATAAGCTTGTTTATAAAACGACGCCGGCGGGCGACCGGATCATGGATTTTTCGTATGCGGGATACATGGGCGGCGGGGTGGCGCTGCCGAGCGTGGCGGTGAAGAAGACGCTGGCGGCGCCAAACGGGGAGGATGATACGGCGGCGATTCAGGCGGCGGTGGATGAAGTCGCGAAACTACCGCTTACTGACGTGCGCGGCTCCGGGGGCGGGTTTCGCGGGGCGGTGCTGCTGGGGCCGGGGACTTTTTCGTGCGCGGGGACGATTAACATTTCGGCCAGCGGAGTAGTGTTGCGGGGGAGCGGGAATGGGGCAAAAGAAGGGGAGAAGACGACGATCAAACTGATTGGGAAGCCGCACAATGCCATTACGGTGAAAGGGGATGCAGGCGGGCCGCCTGCACCACAACAGAATGCAGGCGGCCCGCCTGCACCACAAACTTCGATTGCGGACACGTATGTGCCATCGGGGGCGAATTCGCTTAACATGGCGGATGTTCAAGGATTCTCGGTTGGGGATTGGATTGCGATCAAGCGGCCGGTAACGGCGGCGTGGCTTCATTTCATGCAGATGGACGACATGGTCCGCGACGGGAGGGCTCAGACGTGGATCAAAGTGGGAAACGCGACGACGGCGGAACGAAAGATCAAGGCGATTGAGGGGAAGAAGATCACGGTGGATGTGCCGCTGTCCGATTCGTTTGATGCGAAATATTTGAATCCGCCGGGGACGGTTGTGGAGAAAGTGAAGCCGCCGGCGCTGATTTCGCAGATTGGAATTGAGAATCTGCATATTGAATCGCCGCCTCAAGCGATCAGCCACACGCAGCCGCATTTTACGGCGCTGCGCGTTAATGCTCAGGACGCGTGGGTGCGCGATGTCGTGATCGATGAGACGATGAATAGCGTGGGCGTGAACGGGCGGCGGATTACGCTGGAAAATGTCGCGGTGAATCGCAAGGCGCTGCATCAAGGCTCATCGAGGCCGGCGGAGTTTGCTCCGAACGGAAGCCAGGTATTGCTGAACAAATGCACGGTTCACGCGGACAACGTGTGGTTTGTGGCGACGGGCGCGGGCGTTTCGGGGCCGGTGGTGCTGCTGGAGTGCACGTTCACGGGAAAAGGCCGCGCGGAATCGCATCAGCGCTGGTCCACGGGAATGTTGTACGACAACTGCAAAGTGCCGCAGGGCGGGATTGAGTTTCGCAATCGCGGCGAGATGGGGTCGGGGCATGGGTGGTCGATGGGCTGGGGCGTGATCTGGAATTGCGAAGCGGAGGATTACATCGTTCAGAATCCGCCGGGGGCGATGAATTGGATGATCGGGTGCATTGGGGCGAACAAGCTGGCGCCGCGGCCGTTTGGGAAGGGGCCGGAGCTTCCCGCGGGGGTGATAGATTCGAACGGGACGAAGGTGGGGCCGGGGAGTTTGTATAGGGCGCAACTCAAGGAGCGGCTTAAGTAAGGTTCAAGGGTTCAAGGGTTTCACGATTTCATTACGCAGAGGCGCTGGCACGAGTTTGATGGATGCTGGACGGAGTTGGATTCGTTGTGGCGGATTCTTTAAGCAAATTTTTCAGCCAGGCCAGGTCTTGCTGGGCTTGGGCGCTGCAACAACGGTCGAGGAATTTGCTGCGCAAGAGCGCGTGGGTGTTGCTGAGTAGTTCTTCTTCGAAGGAACCATGCGAATCGGTGAGGAAGGCGTGGATCGTGGCGAGCGCGGCGTCGGGCGAGGAATCGATGTAGCTCGAGACCGAAGCGAGGCTTGCCGCGGCGATGGTTGAAAGCTGATTTTTGCTTATGACGGTCAAGTCCGATTTGTAATTGGGTTGGCCGGGGTTGATGGCTTCGAGTTGTGTTTTGAGCGCGTCGGCGACGGCATTAGTTTGAAGGGCCAGCCAGAGATGATCGACGAATTGCCGGAAGAAGACCAAGCCCGGCGACGGTTGAGTGTGCTTTGATTTGAAAAGACACTCCGCTCGGGCGTGGAGGCGTTCGGCACAGGCGGCGGCGATGAGGGAATAGGAGAGGGTGGGAAGGCGTTCGGCGAGGCCGTCGAGCACGTCGCCGATGTAGAGGAAGCCGTTACGCCGGACGATTTCGGCGACGGTAAGCGCGCGCCCGCGTTCGTCATAGGGCGAAAATTTTGGACGGCGGCAGTTCAGGAACATAAGCAGGCTGGGAGCGCCCCAGAAGATCAGGCCGCCGAGGGCGCTGGTGAAGGACGCGTCGCTGCGGGAGGAGCCGATGAGTTTGCCCCCGAAGAGCATGCTTACGGCGTACCAGATATAGAGGAGGAAGACGGCCAGAAAGGTATAGCGGATGACCGGAAAGAACGTGTAGGGCGCGTAGAGGCTAACGCAGAAAACGAAAACGAGGGCGCAAACGATGTCGGCGGCGATGGCCTTCGATGTTTCTCCGGTTTCTGCCGCGCGCTGATTTGCGAGGATGAGGATGATGATTGCGGTGAACTGGAGGGCTGGAAAAAGGACGTAGAAGCCCCACCAACGCCGGCGGAAGGGGAGGAGATCGCTGGCCATGTAGGGCGGAGTATAATATGGTGGTGGGTTTTTGGCGAGAATTTTTGCGGAAAGCCATTGACAATTGGAATAAAGTAGTGTACACTAATATAGTGCTATATATCGGACTAGGCAAACGTGAATCAGGAATGGCGTTGACACGATGTGCAATTCTTGCTTTAAAGCGAGAGGTATTCCATTCCTTTCCGGTCGCGGCTCGTAACAATGTGCAACTTTTGCAAGGAATGCGAGAGGTTTCCCGCTCCCTTGCAGTCGCGGCTTGTAACAATGTGCAACTTTTGCACGGAAAGCAAGAGGTTTTCCGCTCCCTTGCGGTCGCGGCTCGTAACGGTTGCGGTTCGTAAAGGCGGGAGTACGAACGAAAGCTTGCAGCATGAAAGCGTCTCCGCTCGCAGGGCCATTCAAAAGTCGTGAGTTTTCATAGGAGAAATGGCAACGCGAGCGAACACTTCGATTGAGAAAAACGGCTCCCTATGAAAATCAGAAATGAAACGCCGTGGTAAAGTGCATCTCCCTATGAAAGTGAAAATCGACTTTTGAAAGGCCCTGTCTCCGCTCGTCCTACTCGCGGAATTCTCTCGACTTGGCGCGAAAAAACGGTAAGATAACCGCCTTGACAGCCAGATTTTTGGAGAACGTCGTTGTCCGATTTACCCGGCCAGGAACTGCGCCGCGGCCCAGCCGTGACGCCTAAACGCCCCAACGCTAGCGCCACTCGCCGCGCGCCTCGACCGGCGGCACCGGGCATGCCCACGTGGATGAAGGTGGCGGGTGCGCTTGGCGTGCTCGTGGCGATTGGGGCCGCGGTCGGATTCGGGCCGTTCATGCGGTATTGGTACACGAATAAGATCGACACGGCGGCGACGTTGGATGAACGCAAATCCGCGGCGGTGTCGCTGTACGAGCGGCATGATGGCGCGGCATTTGGCGTCTTCGCGGCGCGGTTGAACGGCGCGGATGCGCTGGCGCGGATGGCGTCGGCGGAGGGAATGGCGCAGATTGCTAAAGAAGGGAATTTGAACGCGACGGAGGCACTTTCCGGCGCGGCGGCGAAGGTTGAGAACGCGGACAAGATTCAATTGTCGGCGCTGCTTGGCACTGTCGCTCATTCTGTCATGTCGCGAAAGACGCAGGAGGATTCGCCGAAACATTTGACTGCGATTGCGAAGGCATTGATTCCGGAATTGGTGAACGCCGATGCGGCGGTGCGCGGCCAAGCGATTGAGGCGCTGCAAGAAGTTCCCGCGCCGGGCGTTTGCGTTGCGCTGCTGGATGTGGCGACGAAAGACGGCGACGCGGGTGTGAAGGCGAAGGCTGCAGATGCGCTCGCGGAGACGGCGCTGCCGGATGCCGCGGGCGGGTTGCTCACGGCGATGGCGTCGCCCGATGAGAATCTGAAGCAAAAAGCGACGGAAGCCTTCGTCAAAATCCGCAATGACGCGAAGAGCGAAGACCTTTTGCCGCTGGTGACCAATCCCAGTGATGCAGTGCGGCACGAGATCGTCGCGGTGCTGGGCAAGCGGCACGATCCGAAAGCGGCGGAAGGCATTTCGCAGGCGCTGAAGGATGCGTCGCCGGAAATTCGCAAGCTTGCGGTGAAATCGGTGCCGGTTTCAGGCGTTGCGGGGCCGCTCAATCAGATTCTGCCGCTGATTTCGGATGCGGACGAAGGCGTAAGCATCGCGTGCGCGGAAACACTCGGCGAAATGCGCGACGAGAATTCGAAGAAAGTGCTGCTCGAAGCGTTCGCGGCCAATCCGTCCGGCGCGACGATGGAGTCGCTGGTGAAAGCGTTGGGCAAACGCGCGAGCGGCAAGGACCTCGCCGCGATCGGCGTGGTGATCGAGCAGATGAACAAGCACGCGGAGGCGTTCAAAGGCGTGAGCGAGGCGCTGACGATGCTGACCAACTCGCAGCACGACCTCAAGCGCGAGACGGAGCGGCGCAAGTGGACGGCGGAGAAGTGGAACGCATGGTGGACGAACATCACGTCGCGCGAAAAAATGCGCGAAGAAGCCGCGTCGCTGGTGGACAAAGCCAAGGCGCGCTCGAAGGACACGAAGTCGTTTCCTGAATTGACCAAGATGCTGCACCAAGCCGTGGATTTGATGGAGAAATGCATCGAGATGAGCAAGGCCAACGATCCCGAAGACGTGAGTGCAATGGAGACGACGCAGAACGAATACGGCAAGATCATGTACCAGTTCACGAAGTTTCAGGTGACGGACAAAGGGAACTGAGCGGGCAGGAGTCAGGAGTCAGGGGTCAGAAAGCAATTTAGAGGCAGGACGGAGCTTGCAAGTTCGTCCAATTGGGCGAGAACATCGAACACATCGGAGCAGATTTAATTAGAGAGCAGCGTTTCAGCAGCCGGGATCAGAAAAAAAACGCGAAGCGTCTTCGCCGTTGTTTACTGACTCCTGACTCCTGACTCCTGATTTCGGGGGGATGTATCATGCGAATCACACTGACGATTTTGTGCGCGGGGGCGCTGGCGATTCTCGCGGGTTGCACGACCGAGGCGGCGAAGAAGGCCATGGACAAGCCGATGCCGGTGGACCAATACAGCGGCTTCGATGCGCATGCGGCGGACAAGAGCAAGCGCAAGGCTGAGCGGCCCAAGCCGGTGCCGGACGACACAGAACCCGACAAGGCCGTGGACACGCTGGTCAAGCAACTGCAGGGCAACGACGGCGCCGCGAGTTTCGCAGTCACGGCCGAAGAGCAACTGGCGTACTGGGGCGGGAAGCCCGGCGTGGGACAGATCGTCGTGCGGAAAGTGCGCCCGCTGTTGAAGAACAAGAGCATCGAGCAGCGCGCGCCGGCATTGCGCCTGACGCTGATGTTCGGCGGCGACGAAATCACCGGCGATTTGATCGAATGCCTGGCCGACAACGACTACGGCATCCGCGATTTGGCCTACCGCGGCTTGCAACAGCACGCACCGGGGATCAACGGGATTTATTACGACCCGCAGGGCACGGAAGTGGCGCGCGCGCAAAGCGTGAAGCAGATGGAGCGCTGGTGGCAGGACGCGATGCGCAAGGGCGCGGTGCAACCGCCGTCGATTTACGAAAAGAACGGCGTGCCGCCGCCGCCGACAGAGACGACATCGCGGAATACGCGCACGCAGCAGAATGTGAGCGAGCGGTAAAACTTTAAATTCAAAATTTAAAATTCAAAATTGGCGCGTTCAATTGCGTTCATCTGCGATTAATTTTGACGCTCCCAAAGCATGCTAATTTTAAATTTTGAATTTGAATTTTGAATTTTGAATTTACGCCTGCGTAAACGGCAATAAATTATCTGTGATCAAATCGCGCTGCCGGGGCGAGGGCATGTCGTAGAAGAGCCACGGTTTTACCAGTTCGACCAACGCGGAATGTTCGACTTCGAGAAGCTTGACTTTTTTGTCCTTCTTGATCGCCGCAAATTGCTCGCGGAAAAAAGCTTTGTTGAACACGTTCTGCGGATAAAGGCGCATGAACGTGTCGCTCTTCTCGCGCGCCAGGCCGTCGAGTGAATCGGCGTGGCGGCCGCGTGTGGCCTGAATGCCGAGGACGGTGCGCGCGTTGCCGATGGCCATGGCCAGCGCGTTTTCTTCGATGGCGCGCGCGGCGAGGCGTTTGGGATCGAAAGTCATTTTACAGAGCGCGACCATTTTGCCTTCGCATTTGCCGATGACTTCGATGCGAAATCGCGTGAACTTATCGGAACCGCGCGCTTCGGCGATGGGCATGCCGCGCCCGCCAAGTTCAGCGAGGCTTTCGGCGAGTTGCCCGCGGTCAGCTTTCGCGGCAATGCCGAACGAGCGCGCCAGAAAATCGAGCGGGTCGCCGAATTGCATGAAGACGCCGCCGAGCACGAGCGCGGCGGAGATATGGGGATTTTCGAGGGTGAAGGGCATGTAAAAGTAGGACGGGCTGCTAGCCCGTCCAGTTCCAAAACCAATTATTCGACGGGCTGGCAGCCCGTCCTACTCGGTAGCCGCCGGTTCATTTTCCACATGCGCCGGCGCGGCTTCAACAGCCTCGGCTTCCGCCGCCGCCGCTTCGGCCACGGCTTCACCGAGCGTTTCAGCTTCGGGCACTTCAGCCGGTACAGCTTCGTCACCGGCCGACGCTTTCTCCATGATCGGCTTCGGCGGCTTCGGCACGGGGTCGCCGGGCTTGAGCAGCAGCATCATGCCGGTTTTGCCCATCAAGCGGAAATGGCGCCACAAATCCGGGCCGGGCGCGCGCTCGAATTCGTGAGCGATCGCGCGCGCGACGTCCTCGAAAGTGCGATTGCCGTCGGCCCAGAACGTGGCCGCGTGCAGCATCGCGTCCTCGCGCGGATTCGGCAGCGCGCCCTGTTCGTCGCTGCGCTGGTCCAGCGTCAGACTTTCGTAAGTTGGCGTGCCGACGAATTTCTTGTACGGCCGAATGCCGGCGAGGTCAGCGTCCACCTGCGGCGGCGCGACGGTGCCGGCGTCGCAGTCGGCGAGTTCCTTCAAGCGGCGTTTTTCCAGATCGACCAGGCGCCGCAGATGCCGGCAGTATTTCATCAGAATCAAATGTCCGGACGCGCGTTCTTCGCGGAGCATGAAATTCTTCGCGGACATGATCGCCTTTTCGGAGATCTCCTTGATGTAATCCATGCGGTCGAAGGCGCGCGCCATCATTGCCTGCTTCGCGGGAACGGCGTCGCTCTGATGCAGCAGGCCGGCGCAGTCAGCTGCGGCGTTTTCGATGCGCGTACCGTAGCGGCGCACGGTTTCGTGAGCGAGCCACAGCGCTTCTCTCTGCGTGCAGGTCGCAAGAACGTGCATGTACGCGCCGGCAATCGTCGCAAACGCGCGCAGCGCCTTCGCCGAAATTTGATTGTCCGGCGTGTCGGACGATGTGCCTTGGTAGCGATCCGTGCCGCGAATGGCCGGCGTCGGGACGGCGATGCCCGGATCGTTGTAGCCGTTGTCCACGAACGCGTATGGCTCGCTGTCGAGCGTCGTATAGGGCAGCGCCGAACCCAAATGCTCCTGAATCAAAATGCTCAGCAGCGTATCGGCGATCGACGGCACGGCGTCCGGGCAGAAGTGGCGCTTCAGCGCCGCGCCAGATTGCTCCTGCACGCGGCCGACCGAATCGAGATTCAGCGCAGCAATCGCGCGCCGCAAAATGCCGGGATTCTTCGCCGCGAAACCGATCGTGCCATAACCGCGCGTCGTGAGCAGCGCGCGCAGCGCGCGTTTGAGCGGCGGCACTTCGCCGGCGGTCGCAGCGTCTTGAACGGCGCGCATCGCTTCGAGCGCCACGGCCGCGCCGGTCGCGCAGGCATTCGCGCCGGGCCGCTGCGTCGAACACACCGCGACAATCTCCTCTTGCAGCGTCGCGTCAATATACCCGCACGTCACCGGAATCACCGCCGCCGGCTCGTACGTCGCTTCGATCACCATGCGCAGCTTGACGGTGCCGCGGTCGAAGAGCACGTCCAGTTCCACGCCAGTTTCGGGGCTGATCATCATCGCCGGAAAGGCCGCATCGCCTTCGTGGAAGGCGCCGCTGTCGGGCTGATCGCCCCAGCTTTCGACGGCCGCCGTCGCGCCGGGCATGTAATTTTCCGCCGGCGACCAGCTCGAAATCACGCCCGCCGCGCCGGCTTCGATCAGCCGCATTTTGATTTTGCGCGGGTCACAGATCACGTACGCGAGCTTGCCTTTGAGCTGCGCTTTCTTCGCTTCGAATTCAGCGTCGTCGCGAATGCGAATCGTCTGCGCGCTCACTCCGCCCTGCGGCGTCGCGCCGGAATACGCCACGACGGATTGCGGCCGTTTCTTGCGGTCGGCCAGAACTTTGTGCCGCAATTCGAACGGATCGATGATTTCCAAAAGCGCCGACGGACATTCCCAGCCCAGCGGCATTTTCCAATCGCCGAGCACGGTTTTTCCGTCGGCGGGAACTTCGAACGGCCGCGCGCGGATGTTCCACTCGCGCAATTTCGCCGACACGTGCCGGTACGTCGCGTGATACATCGAAATGGTGGAGTGCTTGTCAGTGCTCCACACCATCTCCGTCAGTTCCAGCAAATTCGATTCGGAGATTCGTGCTCCGATTGTTTTGAGGCGTTCTCGAATGGTTTCGCGCATGTCCGCCTTCTCCTTATAAAGCGCGGAGTGCCAAGCACAGAGCGCCGGGAAGCGGCCCGCGCCGCATTCCCCAACACTCAGTGCTCAGCACCCAGCGTCCAAGTCAATGAATTGGTCCGATTAGCTCGTTTTGGCGTTCAGTCTCCCTTTGGTTTAGTTTGAGAGTACGAGAGTAGAGAGTGTGAGAGTAGCGGCGGGGCAGCGCTTCGCGACGCTGTAACTCTCATACTCTCAACTCTCACACTTTCTTACTCACTCCGGCGCCGGTATTGTCACCACTTCCGGCGGCTTTGCAACCGCAGGCGCATCACTGCTCATTTCCGCTGCATCAAAGGACATTGCAGCATATGAGACGGCGCTGTGGGTGGGGGCCTTCAGCATTTGATCGTAATGCAGCAATCTTCCCGGCTTAAAGAATCCCTGGCAGGCGCTCAGCATGACCATCACCGAAAGCACCGCGTCCACATGCCGCGAATTCTGCGTGCGCGCGATCTCGTTGAAGAAGCCCTGCACGTCCAGTTTCTCGACGAGCGCCAGCATCTTGCGATCCATCCGCTCCAGCGGCAGCAGCAGGCGTTCGTCGATCATGCTGCTGTGTCCAAACTCCGGTCCCACGTGGCTCAAATCCACGCTGCACAGGACGCACCAGTTCCGCCCGCACGTTTCGATTTCTTTGCGCAGCGCTTGCGTAAAACGGAGGAATTCACCGTCGCTGAATGGATTGACATCGCGCGCGAGATACGAATCGATCGAGCCGCACAGCACCGGCACGATCTCCACGTTGCGCTTGCAGCGTTCGCCGAGAAGAACTTTGAGCAGCGCCGCCTGAAATTCAATCGAATGTTCGCCGCGGTGAGCCATTTCAGCGACGATGTCGTCGGCGCCCGACGCCGCGTGCAGGCGCGTGGAAATCTCGCGCGCGTTGTTGAGCTTTCCCAGCGGTGTGTCGAAATCCTTGCGCGTCACGCTGAACAAATGGTCGCCGGTGAATTGGTGCGCAACACCGAGAACGAAAATCAAATCCGCCTTGCTGTTGAACATCAAATCGTGGTAGGCATGCGCGTACGTCGCGCCGCCGACGCGCAGGTCGATGTGCGGCACGATCAGCCCGCGCACCGGTTCCGTTCGCACCGGCACTTTTTTCATGACCGTCGAAGAGCGCGCGCGGACGAGCACCGCTTCGCGTCTCGCCGTGCCGCGGATGTTCCGCTCAGTGGATGAGGAGGCGGCTGTCTTTTCCGCGGACGGACTCGTTTCCTTTTCCTTCGCCGGCAAGCTCGCCGCGCCTTCCGCGGCCTTTGCGTCGTCCATAACTTCCGCGGGAACCTCACTCTTGCCGGGTTCAACCGGCGAGGTCGTGGTCGTCTTCGACTCGCTGGACTGCGAGACTTCCGGCGCCGCCGCTGGCGTGCTCTCCGTCGCGGTGACTTCCCCTTTTGCGCCCGCATTTTCCGTGACCGTCGTCGCACCGCTGACTGCGCTTACGAACTTCGCCGTCGCGCCGTCGCCCGTGCTCACCGCCGGCATGTGCGCCGTGGAAGGCACACTTTTCTCCGACAACGGCTCGAGCTTCCCCGGTCCTTCCGGATTGGCGAAGAATCCTTCGAACGTCGCCGTCAGCGCGCCCGGGTCGGCGGGGTACGCGCTTCCCGCGTGCACGCACGGCCACATCGGCATTTCGAGATACGTGTTCAGCCGCTGGCGTAGCCCGTCTTCAAACGTGCTGCTGTTCAAAAACAGCGCCTGCTCCAATTCGTTCTGCAGCGTGAGAGCCTGCTCCGGCATGATCGCCTGAGCGTATTTTTCGCGAAACGCCGCAGCCGTCTCCACTGCGGATCGCCGCCCGTCGAAGAGCAGCGCCAGCGTGTACGCCCACGTGCTCAGCACCGCCGGTTGAGCCGCGAAGCCTTCGGGATCTTCAAGCAGCACCGCGTTGCGGTCCGCGCCTTCGCCGCCAGGCGCCGCTTCCGTGTCGGGAATTTTGATCAGCCGCGCTTTGAGTTCGCGCAACGGCGGAATCGGTTCGTGGATGGTGCGCGCGGGCGGGACAGTCCCAGCAGCCTGCGCGACGGGAATCTCCGCACCCATGGGCGGCTCGACGATGGCATCGAGACTGGCGTTGTCGTCTTCATCGTCGATTTGCATGGCGGCGAACCAAATAGGCCAGACCGCCGCCGTCTCGCGCCCAATCGCGAGCCGCGGGCGGCAAGCCTAAACGTTAACATAATCCTCTCAATCGCGCCAATGTTTATCGTCCGTTTTCACTTGACAGCCCTACAAAGAACTGTAGCATTCGAAATTCCCTCGCGGGTGTAGCTCAGTGGTAGAGCGCGACCTTGCCAAGGTCGAAGTCGAGGGTTCGAACCCCTTCACCCGCTCTCTCATCTTTTATATCTAAACATTTATCGCCTATAGTGTTGCAGTTATCGCGGTCCTTGGTTGAGGGTTCCGCAAACACGCCCTGAACACACTTTTCGTCCTTGAAAATGACTTTTCCAATTGCTTCTGCGGTGGCCTGCATCCGGTCGTGTCGAGCCTTCGCGTAGATGTTCATCGTGAGCTTGGGATCGGAGTGGCGCAACATTGTCTGTGCTTCTTTGACGTTCGCACCGGCCTCGATAACGAGCGTGCAGTACGTGTGGCGCAGGCTGTGAAATACGAGGGATCTTTTGTCGCCCACCTCAATGCCAGCCGCTATGACATCACGCGCAAATAGACGGTCGATATGGAAATCGATTTCAAACAGCTTCGCATTAGCCGCCTTTCCTGCTGCTGAGGCTTTAAGTCTGTTCGCCAGGTCATTCGAAATTGGCTGTCTGGCGTCACGCCGTCCCTTGCAATATTTCGCGGCCAAGCTTAGCGTGCAGGTCCCCACGTCGAGACTGGCAACAGTCAAGGCACCGAGTTCGCCTTTGCGATAACCGGTGCAGAGAGCGGTTTCGTAAATGAGGCGCCGTTCTTCTGGCGCGGCTTCAAGCAGCTTCTGGATTTCCGCGTCAGTCAACCCTCTTCGAGCATGGCGAGGCGTGATATCGACTGACGTGAGACCCTCAAGCGGATTTGACGCAAGATAACCGTGGCCCTTCGCCCATAGGCAAACAGCCTTTAACGATTCAAGATGGGTCTGGACTGTTTTGCCTGTCTTGTTCAGATCAAACAAATCTCGCACCACTTTTTCGACTTCAGTGAGGCGAATGTCTGAAATGCGATCAAGATTCAAGCGCTGCTGCCAAAACTTCATGTGTCTTGTGCGCTGCTGCAAATGAACAGGGCTCCAGGGGCGACCGCCGATTCCGCCCTGAGTCCTTCCCCATGAAATATATTGTTCTGCAATCTCGGTAAAGGAGTGCTTCGAGTCGACCTTTGGCGCCTCCCGATAACCCAGCCTGATCTGCCGGTGATCATCCTCCAGCTTCTCTGCAATTCGCAGAGTCTCACGAGAGTTGTGTGTCCCCGCAAAGAACCTGCGTTCTCCTGTTTGATCAACGAACCAACCTTGATATTTGCCCGATACGAGCTTCTTCTTTCGAACTCCAGCCATAACCTCCCCCTTCTTCCCCAATCATAATCAGTCATGTCACAAAAAATAGTGGCTTTTCATGAGTGGGAACCGCGAGCAAAAATCGACCACGGCTCCCACTCAAACGCACGCTCAGCTTAAGCGGAAAGCCTCTCAATCTGGCGCTTGAACTGGACAGCTTTCTCAGCCTGGATTTTCATCCGATCTTCCAAATGCTTCGTGATCGCACCAGCGGTCCAGGTCAACCGTCCGATGAATCTTGCGCCGGGCGGCAGTTCTCCACGAGCAACCGCGCGTTTCACGGAATGCGGATGCCGATGAAGAATTTTTGCCAGCGCCTTCAGATCAATCGGCGTATTGGGCGGCAGCTTGGCCAGTTCCACATAAACGCCCGATGAGCTCATCGCTTCGTTTTCAATAGGGTCTTGTACCCCCTGCGGAGAAACGGTCTCCAAAGGGGACGCCACCGCCACATTCACATCGTTCATATTTTCGTTCGTTTTTTCCATTTTATTTTCCTTTGTTTATATCAATAATCTTTCATCTCAAGCTGATCGCTCTATAGAATGCGGATCAGCTCTTCACGCACAATCAGCCCATCACTTTCGCCCATGCACACCGACAACCTATTCAGCTCCACTGGAATAGACAGACACTTCTCCGCCAGCATGATTCTCATGCAGCGAATCGCAATTTGAAACGGGTCAGGTCTGATGTCCAGCGGCAGGCCCTTGATATCCATGCAAAATTTATTGGCCTCCGTGCCCATAATCTTCAACGTTCTACCGCAACTGCACGCGGATTCATGAGCCGGCCCTTTCTGCATCAGCTTCGGGTTTGCTATCAGCATTTTACGCGCGTGCTCAGTGCAGCAGCATGGTTCAACGCTGAGTTCCGTCAAATACGCTCGTGCCTCTGCGACGGGTATGTCTACGACAGATAACAGTCCTTCTATAAGTTGCCTGCAACCCTGCTGGGAGGTGCCTTCAATCAAAGGAAATCTAAAATCCGTGATCCACTCTTTCATCAGCACAATCATGCCGGATTTATTACAAATCTCATTTCGCACTTTTGCTTGCATTTCTGGGTTAAATTCCATCGGTTCGTTCATATCAAAACTTCCTATTCCAAAATAAAATCCAATTCATCAAAATCCAAACCTCACAGACCTACTTCGCACAAAAACTGCATTTCTGCCATTTCCCTCCTTTTCTTGTCGCTCAACTAAGCCCCCAGATCCACCATGTCCCGCTCGATCATGACCACATGGCCACAGAGTACGACATTCGGGTTCTTCTTATCCTTCTCAACAACGAGGTCCACAGCGACCTCACCACTACGCTTGACGACACACAACGCCCCTACGTCGCACGGCGTCACCTCGCGTGGCTCACACACACGTATGAGCAGGTAATCCCGTTTTAAAATCGCGAGCTTCGGAAATTCCCTTGGCGACAAAAGCCAGTACCGGTCCCGCTTACAGTGGTACGGCGCCGTCTCTCGCCTTAGCCCCTGATAGCCCGGCGTCTCCGGCGTCGGCTCCGTTGCCGAGGGAATCGTGAGCACGGGCCGCGCCGTGTTATCCCCCAAATCTTCAGGTGGGACGAATTCAATCTGATCCTTTCCTTGGCCTTGCAACCATTCAAGCTTGATCTTGGCAGCCTTACTTATCGCCAGCAAGGTCTTCGTCGAAGGCGCTAGTTCCCCGGTTTTATAGCGGGATAGCGTGCTTCTGTCGATGCCAATGGACTTGGCCATCTCGGTGATGCTTCCGGCGTAGAGGTCATCCAAGACCTTCCTCAGGCGCTTTGTTTCTATCATTTCTTCTTGTTTCATATCAAATCTCCGTTTCCAATACACGTGTATTTATACACGATATGCGTTGTGTCTGCAAGAGTTATTTTAGGATTTTTTTAACCATTGATTTGTTCTTCAGTTTTCATAAGGGGAACCGTGGATTTTAAACATTCGACGGGAGTGCTCTGATCAAAGGTAATCCGCCGGATTGGGTTTTTAAAGCCCATATTCCCCTACGGCAGCCAACGGATCATCACGTTGGTGATACGCAAAACTATGTTTCGGATGTTGATTTTATGAACCGTTCCTCATAGGAAGGATGTTGATTTTAACAGTCTTTTTTAACAGTTACTCCAGAATGGCGAGTTCCTATGGCGCAGAAGCGAAAGATCGTGTCGAATGCTGAGGGACCGAACACTAAGCGGTCCACGAATTCAAAAAAAATGAGGGGTGCGGCTACTCCTCCCACTGTCCCCAGCACTGAACCTGCTCTGCCTACTGCGGCGCCACTAGAAGTGGAACCGCCCAACATCACAGGAACGCTAGACACGCCTCAACCTGCCTTGGATTCGCGGCGGTCTTTTCAAGAAACGGTGGGGATTTTACACAAGGAGGGTGACGACCTGCTACAGTCCTTGCGCACTCGACTTGAGAGAGAACAGCAGGGCGACAAGTTGCTCACCAAGGAGGAAATCTACGAGCGGTACAAAAGGAAGCGCTGGTGCCCTGACAGTCCGGGCGCGGTCGATGAGGCTCTACGGCGGCTTAACCTGGCTCCCACACGCAAAGGTGGTAAAGGCCGGGGTAAAGCTGCGCAGTGGTGGGCGAGCGACGTAGAGAAAGCGCTAAAGGACAGAAAGAAGCGTCATCGGGACTGATTCGGTACTTTTCTACAAGAAACGATATGCTGAGAATTTGGCCTAAAATCAATATCCGTCACTCTGAAAAGTTAACTTTAATATCCCCATAACTTGGTCGATGCTTACGTCTGTGGTATCTTTTTTGAGTTTGGGTACGACACGGGGACAGAGGTGACTGTCGGATATCGAGAAATGGTTTATCGAGTAACGTGTCGCCCGTATTTTATAAGGGCGGAGAAATGGTAAAGCAAGGAATATTGGAAGAGGAAGTGAAAAAAGATGTGGGCGATCAGCTTGAACCGGCCATAGACTATTACACTTCATTTATAGCAGGGCACGAAGGTGAGTTTCATAGGAACAGGGTTATTCCTAAAGGGTACAGCGACGAGGAAGTGCAGGAGCTTCATGCCCTCGTACTGAAGCCTGATGGGGACTTCTTTAATGAACGGTTCGCCCGTATTGGCAGTGGTACTACTAAAGGGGACATGGAAGCACCGCGCACCTGTCTGCTGCGGTACTTCTTAAAGTTGTTTCCACGTGCGCGGATCATCGACTCCGCTGGGACTGACGCCAGTTTTCATATCGTTATCCCAGTTGACGAGACGGTTTCGCGGCTACTGAGCAATGACCGTGAGCGTCTGATGGGTTTGTTGCGGCAGCTGCGGCTGATTGGGTTCTGCGACAAGATTGGCGATGGGTTGCTCAGTGCGCTATCTGCCCGTAAAGCGGGCTCGATCAATTCTAAAACAGGGCGCACGGTAGCGCTGGTTCATCCTGGTGATGATGCCCCTTATGGCCTTGAGGAGCTAGAGGCCCTTGTTGGGCGTTGGTTTAAGAATCCAGTTAACGTGGTCTTTCGTGCCTGGTTCGGCATCGAGTCAGATGAAAGGACCCGCTGCCCATTCCATGACTCGGCTGACCCTGATCTTCTGATTTCACCTGAAGCTTCAGATGGCGGTATCGCTTGCTGTGGCCAATACCACTGCGCTAAGGGAGGTAAAGTTGCCGCCGCCACAATGACGACGAATACGACCGGGCGTCCAGCGTTGACGAAGCTTCTAATGACCGGTGCTTACCGTGAGCGCTGGGAGAAACAGTACCGTGAGGTTTCCTCGCACGTGAGGACTGAAGCCAACAAGGCAGCGTTAGTCGAAACCGCGGAATCAAGCGGCAAAACTTCTCTCCATATCTCATCGGACACCACCGAGGATCAAATCGGCGCGATTATCCGCGACGCCTTTATCAGGGCCGCTAATATTTACTGCCGCCCCGACGGCACCCTGGTTTCCATTGACAAGGATGTGGCTGGAACAGCTTATGTTGAGCACGTCTACGATGATACAAGCAAGTTGATGGCACTGGTCAGCCGGGTCTGCGTCGTGAGCATTCAAACTGCTCACGGGTCAAAGATTTGTCCTCTGCCACGAGAACGCGCCAACGTTCAACTTTATAATCCTGACCTGCGCGTCGGACTCAAGATATTAAGGCGAATCTCAAAAGCGCCTGTGTTGGATATCCCAAGCGCCCGCGTACTGCCGCCGGGTTACGATGCAAGGACGGGAATTTTCTACGATGGTGTGGCCATAGAGCCGCGCCTTGACGCCACTACGCCGGTGTTGGATCAGTTGCTCTCCGGGTGGACCGGCTTCTGCAATAGTACCCACCGTTCCTGTAGAGATGATCGGGCGATAGCCCACCTCTATAGTACAGTTATGACCGAAATCCTCGCCGATACCGGACTGTTCACGATTCATAGGCACCCGCTGTTCCGCGGTAATCAAAAAGGTGTCGGCAAGGACAAGATGTCTGAGATCCTGGGTATATTGCGTGATGGCAGGACGCCCGTAGACCTTGAGCACGAAGATGACAATAGGATTAACCAGGGCTTTGGCAATGGTCTTGTTGAAGGCCGCCGGATCTTCCAGTTTACGAATATTGAAACGAATCGACCTTACGCAAACACGATGCTGACGCGATGGTCCACGGCAGAATCGTTGACAGGCGCAAAGCACGGCGGTGGTAAATGGGAAATAAATCCCAATACGGCATCCTTCGTGCTCACTCTAAATAGAGGGACGATTGATCCAGATTTGCTTGATCGTTTGCTGGTTGTTGACCTGGAGGTGGCTGGTGACGCTAGAGAACGCAAGTTCGCAATTGATCCTATAAAGTTCATGTTGGAGCGCCGACTCGAAATTCTCTCAGAAGTGTTCGGCTTGGCGATTTTGAGCCTACGTGGTGAGACATGGGAACTCCCAGAGAACACGGATATTCGATTTGAGCGGTGGATGCGCGTTATTGGCACGATGCTGCACCGCCGTGGGCTGCCTGGCTTCATGTCTAATTTGGAGGAGGTTGAGGCTGAACTTGATGAGGACCGGGATGCCTTTGAAGAGCTTGCTAATCGGGTCTGGAACAAGCACCAAGACGCCTGGTTGCAGGCTAAGGATATCCTGGCTTTGTGTAAGAGCGGGGACCCTCTTTTTGAAAAACAGACGGTGAGCAAGAAGCCTGAACGTGAACTAAGCCGTAATGTCCTCAAACCCCGCATCGGCAAGCAGGCGGGGATCAAGAATGGCACGTCTTCGCAACTGAGGGTTGAACTTCAGCATCGCGAGAACAAGAAAACGAAGAATTCCGACTACCGGCTTGTGTTGGTAAGTGAAAATGGCGGTGATGGCGGGGATGCAAAAGCTGATCACCGCCTCTCATCACCGCCACATAAACCATTGATAAATAAAGATGTTATAGAGTTTGGCGGTGATGGCGGTGATAATTCTAAGAGAGTATCTAATACAATAGATAAAGGTAGCAGTAGTATATATTTTCATATAACAAAACCGGCAGAAAACAACCCGCCCATCACCGCCATCACCGCCATCACCGCCATCACCGCCATCCCGGTTATTTCAAACGATCCTGAACTCGAATCTGACCCCTGGAAAGGCAATACTGTATGAGTATCGAAGTAACTATTGGTAAGACTACCGTCCCCTTTACCGTCTGGAGGCCGGGGAGCGTATTGAATGGCCCGTACCTGGCTTTGGACACCGAAACCGAAATGATCACTCCAGGGAGCGTCCCAAGGCTCGTAATAGCCTCTGTAACCGATGGTGAGCAAGGGTATTTCGTCGCTCAGCAGCACGTGGCGGCGTTTATCCAGGCACACCCCAATGCGATCTGGCTGATGCATAATGCAGCCTTTGATATACCGGTATTGGAGCAATACGGAGCAGCCCTGATTAAGCTGGTTGAGTCTGGTCGCGTTTTTGATACCGGCCTGCTCTACCGGCTGCTTAAGCTGGCTGATAGCGGCAACTGCCACGGCGCGTGGTCACTGGACTACCTGGCTAAGAGTCTTTTAAACGTAGACCTGCCCAAAGACGTGATGTCAGCGGACGGGCAACCTGTGCGAACCTCGTATGGACGGTTTTTACGGGAGGACGGCACGCCTGATTATGTGGCTTTGACCAAGCCTGAGAACCGCGCTTACCTGACCTATGCCGCTGGTGACCCTTTAGCCACGTGGCTGGTAGGACAGGTCCTCAAGCAAAAGGCCCACGCCCAGTTTGGACCTGACCTGGATATCTTTGATCGTGCGACTTATTCAACCGTAAGTCAAATAGATCAAACAGAAGTGGGTCTAGCGTGGCAAACGCATGGACTCCTGACGCATGATATTCAATTAAAAGCATCTCTGGCTCTTGCTGACGTTGAACGTCATGGAATGTGCATCGATGCAGCGAAGATCGACGATGCCGTGGCTAACCTGGATCAAGAACTCGCCAGCACCAAAACCGCATTAAAAAACTTCGGCTGGCAGCCCGGCACTGGCAGTCACCTCGCGCTGGATACGATCCTTGCCGATATTGAAAAACGGGTGCTCCATGAGCAACTCCCGCGCACCGAAACCGGCAAATACTCCCGCCGCGCCGATGATCTGGATGAATACCGTAACCGCTCCAAGTTTATTGATGCGTACCTGCGCTATGAAGAGCTAAACAAGATGCGCAGCACGTTCCTGGCTCCTTTGGAAAGAGGCGGGCACGTGGCACGAGGACGCTTCAACGTGCTTGTTAATACTGGTCGAACCTCCTGCGGCGGTAGTCGTGACGAGCAGGGTGACCGCGTAGGTTTGAACCTCCAGAACCTGCCGCGTGAAGGATCAATCCGACAATCGCTGATGGCAAGCCCGGGCCATTATCTCTTTGCCTGTGATTATTCTGCCATAGAACTCACCACGCTCTCCCAGCACTGTATTGCGCGGTTTGGTCATTCCAAGATGGCTGACGCGATCAAACGAGGCGCAGACCTGCACGCCTTAGACGCGGCTTTCCGCGTTGGGCTGGACATCAACAAGTTACCCTCGTGGGATAAAAAAACCATCCTCAACCAGCTTGGCCCTGATGCAGATAAATTGAGAGACAAAAGTAAGGCCAAGAACTTTGGACTCCCTGGCGGTCTGGGTGCGAAGACCTTCGTTGAGTATGCACGTACTGCCTACGGCGTCGAATTGCGTGAGGAACAGGCGAAGGAAGAAAAAGAGCAGTGGTTGAGGATGTGGCCTGAAATGGAAAATCATTTGGCTTCCAACGACATGGAGGCATTTGGCACGCGATACATGGACTTGTGGACCAAGCACCCTAAGGTCTGGGACGGCGCAAATTTCACGGGCACACCCTGGCCGGTACACGTTTTTAAGGGCATTCTCTGTGGTCAGGTGAAAACAAAAACCACTGAGAGACCCTATAACCAGGCCGAAATCGAATGGGCGTGGTCGGCGGCAGAGCGGGTTGCTCAAGACGCCCCCGCCCTTTCTGTCTCCCAACGAGCCACACTGGATTCACGTATTCGAGAACGAATCGCAGGCAATGACCTATGGCATATGCTCGCCCCGCGCCAGCGCCATGTCGCCACGTTGACCGGGCGATTACGCGGCTACCCGACTTATTGCGCCGCGAAGAACTGCCCATTCCAGGGTCTGGCTGCTGACGGCGCTAAAAAGGCGCTGTACCGGCTGTATCGAGAAGGCTTCCGGATCGTGAATTTTATCCACGACGAATTTTTGATTGAGTTCCCAATCGAGGCCGACCACACCGCCTTGGCCGAGAAGGTCAAAAGCATCATGATTGCAGAAATGCAAAGCGTCGTGCCGGATCTGCCGGTGTCTTGTGAATATGCCTTGATGCGCCGCTGGTACAAGGGAGCAAAGGCGCTCTATGAAGACGGTAAGCTTGTCCCCGCGAAGCCGGTGGCCACGTCATCGGGCAAGATTACGTGGGTGCGGGATGATGTAGAGTAGATGACTGATACGTGGGTAAGTTAATGCCGATTGGTCTGACGCTTTACTCATGGCCGTGGACTCGTGGACTGTATCCTGTGAATCTAAGGCCAATTGAAACACCTGCAATGGCGTTTTGACTGCATTTCTGCAGTTTTTGAACGCGCGTCTCCGAACCGTTCGCAGTTGCCTTAAGGGGAAGGTGGTGGGACGGACCTGCTGCTGTTCCGTCTGTTCCACTGTTCCGGCGTTCCACGTGGATAGATCTCCGCCTTTCACTTCCATCAAAAGCTAGTTTGACGGTGATGCGCCTGGTGGAAGGCGATCTACAGACCGTTTTCAGTCCACCAGTCCACGGTTTTGGCGATTCACGTAGTATACAGGGGATTTCAGTCGTGAACAGAATTAATAACACGTTATGGAATATGGTTGCCGGGCTGTTTTAGCACCATTTCTTGAGACAATCCGAAGGCTGCACCATTAGCTTAATATCTCGTCTCCGCACCTCTCGTAAGAGTTGCACCCACGTTAAGGCTTCTTGGTCTTGAACGACGTGAGCATTTTCTCAACGCCGGGGAAGATTTTCGCTTCATTATCCGGGAAAATCGTGCTCACAATGAAATAGCATCGCTCACCATCCATAAAGACCCATTGGCGCCAGCGGATTTCCTTCTTGAGCTGTGAGGGCACCATCGATTCAAAATAG
>Ga0070731_10001813_pt1 | contig 21444 bp, 21 predicted proteins | sample Coa_R1_2_FD_66448 | JGI IMG/M metagenome (GOLD analysis project Ga0070731, IMG submission 66448) | Surface soil microbial communities from Centralia Pennsylvania, which are recovering from an underground coalmine fire - Coalmine... | ecosystem: Environmental > Terrestrial > Soil > Unclassified ... | reverse complement strand
CGGCCAGGGCGAGGGCGCGCCGACGATCTGGATGCACTCGGCCGGACAGGCCGTCTGGCACATCAGGCAGGCCACGCATTTCATGCGGCCCACTTCGTCCTTCTTCAGGCGGTGCTCGCCGCGATAGCCCTTGCGCGGCACGTGGATTTCCTCCGGATAGGAGAGCGTCACCTTCTTCCGGAAGACCCGCGCCAGCGTGTAGCGCATGCCGTTGAGGGCCGCCGGGACGTAGAGCTTGATGGCCAGCTTGTACCAGGCCTTCTTGAGGGTCATGCCGAGGCTCACGTCGCACCCCCTTGGGTCAGCACGCCGATCACGGCGACCGCCATGACGTTGGCGAGGGCGAGCGGAACGAGCCGCTTCCACCCGAGGTTCATCAGCTGGTTGTACTTGAAGCGCGGCAGGGTCCAGCGAATGATCACGTAGACGAAGAGGATCGCGACCACCTTGCCGACGAAGACGCCCACGGAGAGCAGGCCGCCGAGCACCGAATGATCGCTGAGCCTCGTCAGTCCCGGCAGGTGCCACCCGCCGAGGAAGAACGTCGTCATCAGCGCGGCCATGACGGTCATGCCGACGTACTCGCCCATCATGAAGAGCGCGAACTTCATGCTCGAATACTCCGTGTGGTAGCCGCCCACTAGTTCGGCCTCGCATTCGGGAAGGTCGAAGGGAAGCCGGTTGTTCTCCGCGAGCGCCGAGATAAAGAACAGGAGGAAGCCGATCAGGCCGCAGGGCAGCATCAGCCAGTTCCCCCCTCCCAGGATGTTCCAGCCGTGCGCGATCTGGCGCTCGACGATGGTCCGGGGATTCAAGGTCCCCAAGGTTTCGCTCGGATGGCCGCCGGAGATCATCAGCACCGCGATGATGGAAAGGCCCAAGGCCAGCTCATAGGACACCAGCTGGGCGGATGCGCGGAGGCCCCCCAGCAGGGAAAACTTGTTGTTGGAGGCCCAGCCGCCGAACGCGAGACCGTAGACGGCGACCGACAGGACCGACATCGTGAAGAGCACGCCCACGCTCAGGTTCGCGACCTCCAGGGGCTCGTCGCCGATGTAATTGCCGAAGGGGATCACGATGAGGCCCAGCGCCGGAGGGACGAGCACCATCACCGGCGCGAGAACATACAGGAGCTTGTCCGCCTCGTCCGGGATGATGTCTTCCTTGAAGATGAACTTGATCGCGTCGGCCAGGGGCTGCAGCAGGCCGAGGGGGCCCACGCGGTCGGGGCCGATGCGGCCCTGCATCCACGCGCTGAGCCGGCGCTCCACGATCACCATCCCCGGGGTCAGGGACAGGACCAGGAAGCCGATGACGAAGGCGATCTTAAACAGGAGAGCCATTGGTCTTCACACCCAGAGTACCGATCTTGCCATACGTCCAGTCCGGCAGGGCCTCGCGGAAGACGCCTTCCGTGGACAGCACCGCAGGGCGGACCTGCAGGGCGACGAGGACTTCCTGGAGCCACCGGGATTCCGAGCGCGCCGTCACCGGCGGCTCGACCGCCTTGTGGATGCGCTGAACGCGGCCGTCCACGTTCATGAACGAGCCCTCTTTCTCCGCCCAGGCGGTCGCCGGGATCACCACGTGGGCGAGTTCCGCCAGGGGATTCTGAAGGATGTCGCAGACCGCGAGGAAGGACGCTTTTTTGGCGGCCTCGACCAGGTCGGCGGGCAGCGTCACGTCGGGGATCCCATTCATCACGAGCAGCCCTTCCACCGTCCCCGCCTGGAGTTCCTGGACGACGGAGGCGATGCCGCCGGCGACCGTGCTCTCCCCGAAGAGCTTGGCCGCGTAGGCCCGGTTGGGCGTCTTGTCGGCCTCGATCACGAATCCGCCCGGGAACTTCTGCCGCTCCCCCCGGCTGTGCGTGAGGACGCCGATCGGCCCCGCCTTCAAGGCCTCCATCAGCTTCTTGAAAAGGTACATCTCCTCGATCGTGCTGTATGTCGACAGGATGCCGGCGAACCGGAGCCGGCGGCCCGACTCCGCCACCTCGACCGGCGCGCCGGTCGCCTTCGTCAGCCGCCGTTCGCTGCCGACATAGGCGGTGTTCAGTCGGCCTTCATCGCACATCCAGTACTGGTTGACCTCGGCGTTGGGCCGCGGCTGCAGCCGCTTGATGTCGTTGTCGAGGACCGTCACGTCGATGTTGCACCCGCGGCTGCACGACGCGCAGACGCTTTCGGTGCGCTGCGTGAACCAGACGCGGGCGGAGTACATGAAGTTCTTGTCGATGAGGGCGCCGACGGGACAGAGGTCGACGACGTTCAGCGACAGGGGGTTGTCGATCGGGATGCCCGGAAACACGTCGACCACGCTGCGATCGCCGCGGTCGATGACGCAGAGCTCGCCGGTGCCCGTGATCTCCTCGCAGAAGCGGACGCAACGGGTGCAGACGATGCAGCGGTTCCCCCAGATCCGGATGTTCGGCCCCAGATCCTTGGTGTGCCGGATGTTCTTGTCTTCCTCGAAGCGCGACACGCCCTGCCGGTACTTGTAGGTGTAATCCTGCAGGTCGCACTCCCCCGCCTTGTCGCAGATCGGGCAGTCGAGGGGGTGGTTGATGAGCAGGAACTCGAGGACCTGCTTGCGGCCCGCATCGATCTCGGGCCCCTCGGTGCTCACCTCGAGCTTGTCGGCCACCGGGTACATGCAGGAGACTTCGAGCTTCCTCGAATTGGAGACCTTGACGAGGCACATGCGGCAGTTGCCCGCGGGTTGCAGCCCGGGGTGCCAGCAGTAATGCGGGACGAAGGCGCCCTGATCCAGGCAGATCTTGAGCAGCTTCTCCTTGCCGTCGACCTCGATGTCTTTCCCGTTCAGCTTGATGCTAGGCATGGATGAGCTCCTTGACGCCTCCATGCTTGAGCGGGCACTTCCCCGCCGCCGAATGCGCCTCGAACTCGGCCTTGAATTTCGTGACCATGCTGCGGGCGGGCATCGCGGCGGCGTCGGCCAGGACGCAGATCGTCCGTCCGACCATCCCCCAGGCGACCTCGTCGATCTTGGAGATCTCTTCCTTTCGCCCGCGGCCCTGTTCCATCTTGGCCGCCAGTTTCTCGATCCAGCCGGTGCCCTCACGGCACGGGGTGCACTGGCCGCAGGACTCGTGGTGGTAGAACCGCAACGTGTTCCACAGGGCATCGACGATGCACGTCTCGTCGTCGATGACGATGATCCCGCCCGACCCGAGCATCGTCTTGGCGGCCGCCAGCGCATCGAAGTCCATGCGCAGCGGCGGATCCGCCAGCACTTCGGCGGCGGTCAGCATCGGGGCGGACAGGCCTCCCGGAATCACCGCCTTCAGGTTCTTGCCTCCCCGGATGCCGCCCGCAAGCTCGTAGATGACTTCCTTCAGGGGCACGCTCAGGGGGATCTCATAATTGCCGGGCCGCTCGACGTGGCCGCACACCGAGAAAATCTTCATGCCGGGGCTCTTCTCGGTGCCCATCTTGCGGAACCACTCCGCGCCGTTCTTGATGATGTGCGTCACCGTCATCAACGTCTCGACGTTGTTGACGATCGTCGGGCAGCGGAAGAGGCCCTCGACGGCCGGAAACGGAGGCTTGATCTTGGGGTACCCGCGGTTGCCCTCGAGCGACGAGAGCAGCCCGGTCTCCTCCCCGCAGATGTAGGCGCCGGCTCCCCGGTGAACCGTGATCGGGAAGCCTTTCAGGAGACCCGCGGCCTCGGCCTCGTCGACGGCCTTTTGCAGGGTCTTCGCGCCGGCCACGAATTCGCCGCGGATGTAGATATAGGCGCACTTCGCCTTGATGGCGTAGCCGGAAATCAGGATCCCCTCCAGGAGCGCGTGGGGGTCCCGGTCGATCAGCATCTTGTCCTTGAAGGTGCCCGGTTCCGACTCGTCGGCATTGACGACGAGATAGCGCGGCTTGTCGTTCTTCGCCAGAAACTTCCATTTCTGGCCCGTCGGGAATCCGGCGCCGCCGCGCCCGCGGAGGCCTGCCTTGAAGACCTCCTCGACGACCTCCTCGGGGTTCCGCTTCGTGTCGTAGACCTTGAGCCAGGTCTCGTAGCCGCCGCGCTTGCGGTAGTGCTCCAGCGTTTCGCTATCCTCTTCCAGGACGTGCTTGAGGAGGACGGGTGGATACTTCGTCTGGGGGACGCTGTAGAGCGGGATCGGAGGCTTCCAGGACCCCGCCCGCATCGACCCCACCATGCGGTCGCACATCTCGGGCGTCACCCGGTCGACATAGTCGCCGTTGACCTGGAGGCAGGGGGCGGTGTCACAGCTCGCCAGGCACTCGACCTTCTTCAGCGTGATCGGGTCATCCGGCTGGAGGAGGCCCTTCAGATGGTCGTGGATGGCCTCGCTGCCCCGCAGGGCGCACGGGACGGTCGAGCAGTGCTCGATGACGTACTTCCGGTCCGCCGGCCGCTTGTAGTGCGTGTAGAAGGTGAACACGCCGAAGACCTTGGCGGGCGAGACGCCGAGCAGCTTCGCGACGTGGACCATCCCGTCCTCGTCGACGCAGCCGAATTCGCGCTCGAGGAGGCGCAGCGCGGGGAGGAGCGCGGCCTCGCGCTTCGGATACCGGGAGCAGATTCGCTCCAGTTCCTGCTTGGTCGCGTCGTTGAATTCGCGGCTCACCGGTCCAGTTCCCCCGCGATGATGTTCAGGCTCGACATCACGGCCACGACGTCGCTGAGCAGGCCGCCCTCGGTCATATACGGGAACGCCTGGTAGCTGTACAAGGAGGGCGGACGCACGCGCCAGCGGTACGGCCGCTGCGTGCCGTCGCTCACCAGATAGAAGCCCAGTTCGCCGTTGGGAGCTTCCGTGCAGGAATAGACCTCGCCCTTCGGCGGACACACGCCGTGACCCATCATGTAGTTCTTGAAGTGGTAGATCAGGCCTTCCATGCCGCCGCCCGGCGTGTTCATCGCCGTCTTGGGCGGGATCACGATGCGCGGATCATCGACGTAGATCGGCCCCCCGGGCATCGCCTTCAGGACCTGGTCGATGATTTTCAGCGACTCGCGCATCTCGCGGACGCGTAGGCGGTAGCGCGACCAGGCGTCGCCCTTCTCCTCGGTGATGAGCTCGAACTGGTAGTTCTCGTAGCCCGAGTACGGCCGCGCCTTGCGGACGTCATAGGGGACGCCGCAGGCCCGCAGGAGCGGGCCCGTCAGGCCGAAGCTGATGGCGACATCGCGCGGCACCGGGCTGACGCCCACGGTGCGGTCGATGAAGATGCGGTTGCCGTTCAGCACGCCTTCGATCTCGTCGATCGTCTTCGAGCATTTGACCATGAACTTCCGGACCATTTCCTCGAAGTCCGGCGGAACGTCGCGGAGCAGGCCGCCGACCCGCGTGTAGGACGTCGTCAGCCGGGCCCCGGTCACGTTTTCGAAGATGTCGTAGAGCTGCTCGCGTTCGATGAACGTCCACAGCATCACGGTGAAGGCGCCCAGGTCCATCGCCTGGAGCCCGACCGAGAGGATGTGGTCGGCGATGCGAGACAGCTCGCAGAGCGCCACGCGGATCGCCGCGCAGCGCGGCGTCGCCTTGATCCCCATCATCTCCTCGACCGCGAGGGAAAAGCCCACGTTGTTGCAGAGGGGAGACAGGTAGTTCATCCGGTCCGTCACCGTCACCGTCTGGTTGTAGGTGCGGTACTCGGAAATCTTCTCGAACCCGCTGTGGAGGTAGCCGATCTCGGGTTCGAGCTTGATGACGCGTTCACCGTCGAGCTCGATGATGTTCCTCAGCGTCCCGTGCGTGGCCGGATGCTGCGGGCCGAAGTTGACGATCATCCGCTTGGTGCCGAGATCGCCTTCCAGCTCCTCCTCGACGGTCATGACAGTCTTGCGGGGCTCTGTCATGGGATATACCTCGGGAAATTCATGCGCTCGCCGCGGCCCGTCAGGGGGTAATCCTTCCTCAGCGGATGCCCCTCGTAGTTCTCGGGCAGCATGAGCCGCTTCAGGCCCGGATGACCCTTGAACGTGATGCCCATCAGGTCCCACACTTCGCGTTCGGCCCAGGGGGCGGACCGGTACAGGGAGGACGCGCTGTCGATGGTCGGGTCCGACTCGGGCACCCAGGCCTTCACCCGGGTCCGGACGTTGTCCTTCACCGAGTACAGGTTGTACACCACGGCGAAGCGCTCGGCCATGCCCTGGTTCAGGTAGTCAACCGCCGTCAGGTCGGTGAGCATGTCGTAACCGCCGTCGTCGCGGAGCATCTTGAGGATGTCCGCGATGCGGTCGCGCTTGACGTCCACCCAGGGCTGCCCGGCGTGGGCTCCGGTGCCCAGCACCTGATCGGCGAACGTGGTCTTGACGGCTTCGATCGGGTCCATTCTTTCCAGGTCCGGGGCCGCTACGCGCGTTGCTTCAGCGATTCGCGTTCGACCTTCTTCTGGATCTCCATGACGGCGTCAATGACGCTCTCCGGCCGCGGGGGGCATCCCGGGATGTACACGTCGACCGGGATGAACCGGTCGATCCCCTGGATCATGGCGTAATTGTCGAAGATGCCTCCGCAGGACGCGCAGGCACCCATGGAGATGCACCATTTGGGCTCCGGCATCTGCTCCCAGATCTTCAGGAGGACCGGCATCATCTTCAGCGCAATCCGGCCGGAGACAATCATCAGGTCCGCCTGCCGAGGCGAAAAGCGGATCACCTCGGCCCCGAAGCGCGCCAGATCGTAACGCGACGACAGCGTCCCCATCAGCTCGATCGCACAGCACGCCGTTCCGAAAGGCATGGGCCACAAGGAGTTCTTGCGGCCCCAGTTGACGAGCGCCTCGATGCGGCTCGTCAGCACGCCGTCCGGCAGCATGGACTCTAATCCCATTCGAGCGCTCCACGCTTCCAGAGATACCCCAGGCCGTAGACGAGGACCGTGACAAAGATCCCCACTTCCACGAGGCCCGGAACCCCCAATTTCTTGTACAGAACGGCGTACGGCACCATGAACACCGTCTCGATGTCGAACAGGATGAACAGGATGGCGACCAGGTAGAAGTGGACGCTGAAGCGTTCCCGGGTGCTGGAGAGCATCGGAACGCCGCACTCGTAGGGATCCAGCTTGCCGGGCTTGGCCTTGCGGGGCCCCAACAGGTAGGACACCAGAAGGACGGTTAGGCCGACGCCGACAATAGCCGCCGTGTAGATCGCCACGTTCATCCACTGGTCGGCCATCTGCTCCCTCGGTGTGGGCCTAGTTAATCAAAATCCCCTGCCGGAGTCAATTCATTGGGGTTCCTCGTCGTCCTCCGCGGTGATGTAGCCGTCGATGAACTCCCCCGGATGCGTCAGGTGCTGCAGCAGCAGGTCGCGCTTGGGGGGCTTTCCCACCACGACCGCGACCGCCGAGGTACAGGTCTTTTCGAAGGCCGGAGACGGCTGCACGTCGTTGAGGAAGAGGAAGAGGGCCTCCTCGAGGTCCTCCGGCTTGTACGAGTGCGTCCGGATGGCGCTGTCCGAGGACTCGCCCAGACCCGCCTGCAAATCCCGCTCGACGCAGACGCCATCCACCGCCAGCTCCATGGAACTGGCCCCCTTTCCCCATGCGGTCACCGTCACGGCCCCGGCCTCCAGCACCTTGCGGGCGATGGCCTTCTGCACCCCCTCCGGAACTTTCGAAAAGTCCGCCGCGAGGAACAGATGGAAGTGCTGATCCGCCGGAGCCCGGTGGCGGAAGTCTTCCAGCTTCGCCAGCTCCAGAAGGATCGGATCCCTCGACGGCCCGAGACGGGAGGCCGACTGGGGGTCCACATAGACATAGGCCCGGGGATGCTGCTGCAGGTAGGACGCCGGCAGCTGGGGGGTCACCTCCCCTTCCAGAGCGGCCCGGACGGCCTCGGCCTTCCGCGCGTCGGGAACGGTGCAGATGATCTGCTCCGCCTTGAGGATCTGCGGGATCGACATCGTGATCGCGTGCGGCGGAACCTCCCGGATCGACTTGAACCAGCCTTCCCCGACCTGCTGCTTTCGGCACGCCTCGTTCAAGGTGACCAGAAGAAAGGGCAGATTCGTGTCGACCTTCGCCGGCGGATCGTTGAACGCCAGATGGCCGTTCTCCCCGATTCCGACGAAGGCGACGTCGATGTCCACCTCCGCGAGGAGCGCATTCAGCCGCTTCACTTCGGCGATCGGCTCCTTCTCGCCGGCGATGGGATGGAAGGCCTTGAGCGGAACCTTCCCGACGAAGCGCTCTTGGAGATATTTCCGGAAGGACGCGGGATGGGTCGCACGGATCCCGACATACTCGTCGAGGTGGAAGGCGGTCACGCGGCGCCAGTCGATGTTCTCCTTCACGAGATGGGAGAGCATCCCGGCCTGGGACATTCCGGTGGCGACCACGATGGTGGCCTCGCCTTTCTGGTGCAGCGCCTGGCGGATGCGGCTGCCGCCGGCGAGGGCGGCGTCGAGCGCGAGCTGCTCCTTGGAGGCGCAGCGACAGATTCGCATCACCAGACTGTACCCGCCGGAGCGCTATAGTACAATTCACCTGGCATGAAGGAGTCCCTTCTCTACGACAAGTTGCCGGGCGGCAAGGTGAAGTGCAACGTCTGCGCCGTGCGCTGCATCATTCCCGAGGGCGCCCGCGGCTCCTGCCGCACCCGACTCAACGAAAAGGGGTCCCTCTATACGCTGCTCTACGGACAGACCAGCTCCGTCTGCATCGATCCGATCGAGAAGAAGCCCCTCTACCATTTCTTCCCGGGCTCCCGGATCCTCTCCATGGGTACCCGAGGCTGCAACTTCCGCTGCCCCGGCTGCCAGAACTGGGAGATCTCGCACGACGCGCCCGACGACCTGGGCAAGAACATGGAAGCGCTGGATCCCATCGCCAGCGCCCACCTGGCGAAGCGCGAGGGCTGTGACGGCATCGGATGGACGTACAACGATCCGACCATCTGGCTCGAGCACACCCTCGACGCCATGATCGAGGCGAAGCGGCTCGGCCTCTACAGCGCCTTCATGACCAACGGCTACGCGACCGAGGAGCAGATGGAGCTGATCGGTCCCTACCTGACGGCCTGGCGCGTCGACCTGAAGGGCTTCTCGAAGGAGAGCTATAAGACGATCACCCGCCTCGCTCGATACGAGCCCGTGCTGGAGATGACCAAGCTCGCGCTGCACCGCTACGGGATGCACGTGGAGTGCGTGACGAACGTGACGCCGACCTTGAACGACGGCGAGGACACGGCGCGCGCGATCGCCTCGTGGATCGCCGCGGAACTCGGGCCGTTCACCCCCTGGCATGTGACCCGCTTCCATCCGTACCTCGACCTCTCTCATCTGCCCTCGACCCCGATCGGCCGCCTGGAACGCTTCGTGGAGATCGGCCGAGAGGAAGGCCTCCGGTACGTCTACATCGGCAACGTGCCCGGCCATCCGCTCGAAGACACGTATTGCCATCACTGCGGCGAGGGCGTCATCCGGCGGCGCGGCTTCGCGGTGGCGCGTGCGACCCTGGTCGACGGCCGCTGCCCCTCGTGTTCCACCGCGATTCCCGGGCGTTTTCCCACGTCGATCCCGGCCACTTCCGGAATGCGGACTCCCATCCGGCTTTCCTAGGGCGTATAATCAAGGCGATGCCCAACATCATCTGCGGCTGCGGGAAGACGGTCGAAACGAAACCCGAATGGGCCGGCCAGTGGATCGCCTGCCCCGGCTGCGGAGGCACGCTGTACGCCCCTTTCCCCGGCGACCGGGTCGGGCCGCCCATTCCCGTGATCGAGATCGCCCCATCGGCCGCTCCGGCGCCGGCCCCGTCTCCCACCCGGCCCTGCCCCTGGTGCGCGGAAACGATCCCGGCCGCGATCGCCGTCTGTCCGATCTGCAAGGGAGACGCCAACGCCCGCCCCGCCGCCCGACCGGCCGTCCTTGCCCCCCCGGCACCCGCCGGCCCCCCGTCCGACACCGGCGGAGTGGCCGCCCTGGTCGTGGGCATCCTCGGCTTCATGTTCTGCCAGGTGCTCGCGCCCGTCGCCTGGGCGATGGGATCGAGTTATGAGAAGGACTGCCGCGCTCGCGGCGTCCTCCCGTCCGGAGCCGGCACGGCGGGGAGGATCCTCGGCATCGTGGGAACTGTCTTCCTGTTCCTGATCCTGGGATTCTTCGTGCTCGGTACGGTTCTGTCCGGCTCCCGCCCATGACGATGAAGTTCTACTGCCCCTGCGGCCAGAAACTGTCGGTCGGCGACAATCTGGTCGGCAAGCACGTCCGCTGCCCGCGCTGCCAGCGCGTGCTGAATCCCCCCCAGCCGCTGCTCAACCACACCGAGATCAATGAGCCTCCCGAGGACAACTCGGAGACGAAGAAGGTCCCCCCCTCCCAAACGGGCTAGGATCGCTCCACGAGGCGGCGCGCCACCGCTCGTCCATCCCGGATGCAGTCCGGAAGACCCGCGCCGTGGAAGCCGCTCCCCGCGAGATGAAGCCAGGGCGGCAAGGTCGCCTCCGCCGCCGCGATCCGCTTCTCGTGGCCGACCTCGTAGACGGGGTTGCGGTCCTTCCAGGTGAACACTTTCGCAAAGGACGGATCCCCCGGCGCATGCAGCATGTCCCGCATCTCCTCGCGGGCCAGCGTCTCGGGGTCGCCCGAGTCCCCCTTGACGAAGCAGCGCACCAGCAGCCGATCCTCCGGGGAGCGGCCCTCGTACTTGTAGGAGGTCCAGGTGCAGGCCAGGATCTTGCGGTTCTCGCGTTTCGGAATGACGAAGCCCGTCCCTTGAAAGTCCCCGAAGCGGGGATAGCACAGCGAGACCGTGGACGTGGTCACGTACTTGACGGTCGGCACGTCCGACCACAGCTTCTTCGCCGCGGGCGCCGGGATCGCCAGGATGACGTGGTCCGCGTCGAGCTCACCCTCCGCCAGTCCGACTGTCCCTGCCGAGATCCTGGTTACTTCGCCGGCGATGAACCTCACCGACGGCATCGCGGCGACCAAGGCCTCCACGAGCTCCGAGAGGCCTCCTTTCAGACTCAGGAACGGGCTCAGGTTCCCGGACGGAGGGATTTTGCGCAGCGCCCGGATCAGGCTGCGGTGCTCGCGCTCCATGTCCGCGAACCGGGGGAACGTGGACCGGAGCGACAATTCGTCGGCCGACGCAACATGAATCCCGGCCATGATGGGCTCCGCCAGCTTTTCCAGCGCCTCCCGGCCGAGGCGTCGGCGGACAAACGAGCCGATCGACTCGTCCTCGACCTCGGGGCCGCGCGGCAGCACCAGGTCCAGTCCCATCCGAAGCTTCCCCCAGGTGGAGATCAGGTCGCTCTTCAGGAAGGGCCAGATCTTGGTCGGCACCGTGAGAAAGAGTCCTTCCGGCATCTCGTGCAGGCGGCCTTCGGACCAGACATGGACTTTGCGCGATCTGGTCGGAATCAGCCGATCGCGGAGTCCCAGCTCCTCGCACAGCTCCTTCGCCGCGGGCTTCTGGACGATGAACGAATCCGGTCCGCCTTCGATCAGCAGGTCGCCGTGCCGCTCCGTGCGGATGACGCCCCCCACCTTGTCCCGCTCCACCACGGTGGCCGGCCAGCCCGCTTTGTGGAATTCGTAGGCGGCGGCGAGTCCCGTGATCCCCCCGCCGACGATGACGACCCGCTTCACAGGACCTTCTTCGCCGCGGAGGCGAGCGCTTCGATCAGGAGAGGGTGGTCGTTCGGCATGGGCAGCCGGTTCCAGCGCAAGCCGATCGCCTCCGCCTGATCACGGTGCAGGATGTCGAGATCGTAGAGGATCTCGACGTGGTCACAGATGAATCCGATCGCCGCGACGTGGATTTCGCCGCGCAACGAGACCAGGACTTCGGGCACCTCGGGTCCCAGCCACGGGATCGGAGAAGGGCTCTTCGACTGGTAGGCGAACGCGTGCTGGCCGTGCGCGATCGTGGCGATCATCTCGCCCAGCTGGGTCGGATACGGGTCCGCGCCCTCCGACGGAATCGAGTGCGCGGTAAAGAGCACGAACTCCTTGCCCGCCGTCACCTCGCGCCAGTATTGGAGGAGCGCGGGCTCGAGGTGCCAGCTGGAGATGTTGACATGGTCGATCCCGGTCCTCGCCAGCTCGGCGTGGTACGCCCCGACGCTCACCCGTGAGAACTGCGGCGCGAGCGGCAGGCCGATCAGCCGCTCGACGCCGTCGCGGCGAGCCTGCTGGACGACGTCGGGGATGAACGGATGCCAGTGGCGCATGCCCACGTAGACCGGAATCCCGAGTCTGTCCTGGAGCGCGCGGCCCTGCTTCTGACTGATCTCCAAGAGCGGCGACCTGCCGCCGATCAGCGTGTAGCGCTCCTGGAACTCCTTGATGATCTCCGGCGTCGGCGGCTTCCTCGTGAGGACGTGCCTCAAATAGTCGCCCATCTGATCCACGGACTCCGGCGTCCCGTGGGCCATGAGAAGGATGCCGGTCTTCATCGCTTCGTTTTCAGGTGCACGCGTTCGATGACGGCCGCCACGTTGTCCATCGGCGTCTCGGGCAGGATCCCGTGGCCCAGGTTGAAAAGATGACCGGGACGGTTGGCCGCCCGGCGGAGGACCTCGTCGACCCCTGCCAGCAAGGGCTCCACCGGACCCAGCAGCAGGGTCGGATCGAGGTTGCCCTGGACGGCGACGTCGCCCAGGCGCTCCCACGCCTCGTCGAGGCCGATGCGGTAGTCGACGCCGACGCAGGTTCCTCCTGCGTCGCGGATCAGTTCCAGCAGGTGCCCCGTCTGCGTCCCGAAGTGGATCGACGGCCCGCGCAGGGACCGGAAGATGCTCGCGGTGTACGGCATGACGTGCGTGCGGTATTCGTCGACGGAGAGATTGCCGACCCAGCTGTCGAAGAGCTGGACCAGATCGGCCCCCGCAGCCTCCTGTGCCCGCAGGTGGGCCGCGACCGCCTCCTCGAGCTTCTTCATCAACTTCGGCCAGACCGGCGTCTTCATCAGCGCGCGGGTCTTGGCATAGTCCTTGGAGGGACCCCCTTCGATCATGTAGCTGGCCAACGTGAAGGGTCCTCCCGCAAAGCCGATGAGCGGGATCCGGATCTCCTTTTTCACCAGGCGGATCGCATCGAGCACCGACCGCAGGTCGCGCTCCGGCTCGACGGCCTTCAGCGCCTCCACGTCCGCCATCGTCGCAATCGGGTTGTGGATGGCCGGGCCTTCGTTCTTGACGAACTCGACCCGGATGCCCATGGGTTCGGTCAGCAGCAGGATGTCGCTGAAAATGATGCCGGCATCCAGGCCTGGGAACTTCCGGAGGGGCTGGAGCGTGACCTCGGCCGCGAGCTCGGCGGTGCGGCAGATGTCCAGGATCGAGTACTTCGTCCGCAACTCGCGGTACTCGGGCATGTAGCGTCCCGCCTGCCGCATGAACCACAGGGGCGTGCAATCGACGGGCTGCTTCCGGATGGCCTGGAGGAGTCTCATCGTAGCTGGTTTCGGACGTAGTCCTTGAACCCCTTCATGTCGTCGGGAGCATCCTGCCCGATGATGGCCGGTCCGTCCTCCGGACCGGGCCGGAGCCCGTGACTCCCCCTCACGAGCGACGCATCGAGCGGGATCACGTCCATGCGGTACCGGAACCCGAGCTTCTTCTGCACCAAGCGCGCCGCCGCGCGGGCCGCCGAGGTCAGGAACAGTTCACACGGATCGTAGCCGGGTTTCCGGTGAATGTCGACGGTCCGCGCAAAATCCGGCGCGCGCGATTCGTCCAGCCAATACGGGTACGCGAACCAGGCGTCCGGTTTGGCCAGCGCGATCAGCTCGCCCGAGCGCGCGTGGCGCAGGTCGATCTCGTGGGGGTCGACGACCCGATCCACCCCGTCGATCTTCTCGACCGAGCGGCGGACCTCGTCCAGGGGCAACCCTCGGACATAGAGATGCGCGAGCTGGTGATCGACGACGGCGAAGGCCTTGGATTCGAACGTATCCAGCGATTCCCCGTACGGGCCGTCCCGAACGGCAAGCCAACCGGAGCGCCTCAGGGCCTGATTGAGATAGACCGCCCGCGAGACAGGCACCAATCCATACTCGGAGACGATGACGACTTTGGCGCCGATCTCGTGGGCGGCGTCGATGACGAGACCCGCGCAAGCGTCGACCTCGCCGAGGGCCCTGGCCCCGCCGGGGCCGGCGCGCTGGTAGTCGTAGTCGAGATGGGGCAGATAGACCAGGGTCAAGTCGGGCTTGTTCTGGCGGAGCACCAGGGCGGAGGCGCGAGCGATCCACTCGCTGGACGGCAGCCCAGCCTTGGGTCCCCAGAACGAGGGGAACGGGAACGGCCCCACCTTGACTTCCAGCCCGCAGCCGGTCGCATCGATGATGCCGAATTGCTTGGATCCGTCGCTGCCGTAGTAGGGCTTCGGGGTGGCGTACCATTCGACGTCCGCACCCTGATTGAACCACCAGAACATCTTCGCCGTGCGCACGCCCTTGTACAGCGGCTCGCCCTCGATGAGGGCATTGGATTGCTGCCAAAAGCGGACTTCGCCGGTGTCCCGGAAAAGCCAGCCGTTGCCCACGATGCCGTGTCGTGCGGGACCCATCCCGGTAAGCATTGTCGCCTGGGACGTGCAGGTGACCGCGGGATAGGGAGAAGTCCACGGTTGCGGCTTGCCGAGGGCTCGGATCCGCGGGGCCTGGGCGGCCAATTTCGGGGTCAGGCCGACCACATTGATCACGCAGATTCTGGCCATCGGCAGCAGTATATCAACGGAGTTGCCGATAACCCCTATGAGTTACAGCTGGGGGTAGAGATGAAAAGCGCCGGGGTTTTTCTGGGCGGATTGACGTCCGTCTTGACCTTCAACCTGATGCTGATCGGCGTGTGCTCGTCGGCGCCGGCCTGCACGCCGCCTGCCGCCCTTCCCCCGCCGGTTCCCACCCCCATCGTCCGGACCGTATCCGTCAGCGTCGAGCCGCCGTCCGAACCGATGCCCTGGGGAACGTTCATCTGGGGCTGCGGGGGGCGCATGTCCATGGACCCCGACGGCGTCCTGCTCCTGCCGATCTGCCTCAATCGGGGAAGGTAACCGTCACCTCCAGGTCCTTCCCCTCGCGCCTCAGCGTCAGGATCGACTGTTTAGGCGCGGTCTGCATCGCCTGGCCTAGCATGATCGTGTCGCCGACCTGAACGCCGTTGAACTTGAGCAGCCGGTCGCCGGGCCTGAGCCCCGATTTCTCCGCCAGGCTGTCCTTCGAGACGTCGAGGATCGCCATGTCCGCGTCGACCTGAATGCCGAGCATCCGGCGCTTCGTCCCCTTCACGGTCAGATTCTCCCGGGGCAGGAGTTCGGGGAGATCCGCGATCCTCAGGGCCCCGATCGCCACCACCATCGACGTGTGCCGCTGATACTCGGAGATCGCCAGCGCGATCGTGTCGTTCTGCGTATGGTGGCCGAAGCCATACTTCGCCCTCCCCGCCTGCAGCCAGAAGAAGCCCGGCACCCCCGCCGCCAGATAGGAATCGTGATCACTGCCGATTCCCTGCGGCAGGCCCGGGACTTTTCGGATCTGGAACGCCATGTCCGCGTCGAGCGACTTGAGCGGCTCAAGGGCCTTTTCGAGGATCGGCACCATCGCTTCCGTCGCGTTGATGCCGGAGGCGTAGTTCGTCCCGCCGTCATGGACGATCACGGCCGAGATTCTCGGGTTCTCCTCGGGATGCGCCTTGATGTAGGCCCGGGAGCCGAGCAGACCCTGCTCCTCGCCGGTCCAGAGCATGAAGCGGATCGTGCGCTTCGGCTTGGCCCCGGCCTTCGTCAGGAGGCGCGCCGCCTCGAGCGTCGTCGAGACCCCGGTTCCGTTGTCCGTGGCGCCCGTCGCCCCGTCCCAGGAATCCAGGTGACCGCCCACGATGACCAGCTCCTCGGGCTTATCGGTCCCGGGCAACTCGGCGATCACATCGTACAGCTTGATGGGACCCTGCTTGAAGTCGGCCTTGATATCGATGCGAAGCTGCACCTCCTTCCCTGCCCGGAGCAGCTCGACGAGATGCTGGTGCTGCGACCCGAGCATCGTGAGGGTCACCCGCGTGGGCAGCTTATCCCAGTCGATCTTGTAGCGACCGTCGGTGTGGATGAAGTCGTTCCCCTCGGTGCGGATGACGCCTGCGATCCCGCCCTCGTCGAACGCGACCTGGTATTTCTGGGGTCCCCGCACGGTCGCGATCACCCACGCGCCCTTGAGCTTGTCTTTGACGGCGGCCAGCTCCTCGTCGGTCGTCGGCGCCAGAAGGGCGGGGCCGCTCACCGGCCCGTTCGTGCCGGGCGACCACGCGTTGAAGCCGATCGTCAGGTCGAGTTCCTCCGGAGCCGTCATCTTCGCCGACCAGGGTCCGCGGTCGTAGCCGACGGGGAAAGCCCCCCACTCGACGAGGCGGGCCTGGAGGCCCATCTTCTCGAATTCGGACTTGGTCCACTCGCAGGCCTGGGTCAGCCTGATCGAGCCGGTCAGCCGGGGGCCAATCTGCCCGGTGAGGTGCTCCAGGTAGGCCATGACCTGGCTGTTGGTTCGTTCCTCGTGGACGATCGCCTCCACCGTCGGATCGGATTGCGGAAGCAGGAGCAGCAGGAGAAGGAGGGCGCGGGTCAGCATATGGAAATCCTCATGGTTGAGACACCGGGGTCGCTATCATTGGTACGCGATGGAAGAACGCGCGTGGATTCAGCCCGCATCCACGGAGGATTTGGATCTGTTCAGTTCCCTGCGCGGGCGCCGTCATCCCGAAGGGATGTTCATCGGCGACGGGGACAAGGTCGTCCGGCGTATGCTGCACACGACGAAAGTCGAACGGATCCTGTGCACGGCGGACTGGGTCGAGCGGCTGCCGATCCCTCCGGGCATCGACGTGCGAATCGCGGAGAAGACGGACCTGTTCGCGATCGTCGGCTTCCGGCTCCATCAGGGCCTGATGGCCCTGGGGGTAATCCCACCCGAAAAGCCCCGGGCCGGGTCCTTCCATGTGGCGCTCGACGGTTTGGCGAACGCGGAGAACGTCGGCGCGATCCTTCGGACCTGCGCGGCCTTCGGGGTCGACGGGGTGATTCTGGGACCGGACACGGCGTCCCCGTGGCTGCGCCGGGCGGTGCGCGTGTCCCTGGGGGCCCCCCTGGTCGTCCCGGTACACCCCTCGGGGGACCTCGCCGCGTCGGTGGCGGAGTTGAACGCCTATGCGGCCCACATCCATGGCGAGAAGATCGATTATCGGTCCATCGACGGCACCCAGCCGGTCTGCCTGGTTCTCGGCAGCGAACCCCTGGGGGTGACGGAGCCGGTGCTCAGGGCCTGCAAGGGAGTGATCTACATCCCGATGGCGACGGAATGGGACTGTCTCAACGTGGCGGCCAGCGCCGCGGTCCTCATTTCAGAAGTGCGCCGCCAGCGCGGTTCCGCCCGGTAGATCCCGGGCCCCCGCGCCCCGCTACTTGATGAACCCTTCCTTCTTTGCGCGGGCGATCGTCTCCTCGGGGTGCGCGAGGAACTCCTTTTTGCAGGAATTGCAGCACAAGTTGTAGGTCACCCCCTTGTACTCGATCGTCGTCGCCGGAGTGCCGCCCGTGACCACGCACTTCCCCGCCTCGACCCGGACGAACGGCACGCCGTTCTTCGTGCAGGAGTAGTTGTACGTCGGCGACCAGTTGTTCTTCCCGGCCTCCTTGCGCTCCCAGTTGAGCAGCACTCGGTTGTCTCGAAGGAGGTTGAAGGTGATCTTTTCCGCGGCGGCCTTCGCCTCCACCACCTCCTCCAGCACCAGTTCCTTCGCCGATAGCTTTCCTTCGAAGGCCGCCTTCTTGTCATCCGGGCGCACGAGGTCGAGGCGGTACACCTTCCTCTTCAGGTCGTAGGAGAGCACCCCGCTCTTGAGCTTCTTGCCATCCTTCACGTCGAACTGGAGGCCGTACTCCTCCTTGTCGATCTTGAACTCCCAGCTTTGCGTTTCCGACCACGCCTCCTGCTTTGGATCGTCCGAGGAGACCTCGATGCGCCATTCGCCGACAAGCAGCTGCACGGGCTTCATGGCGTCCTTGGTCGAGGCGGGGTCCTTCTGGCAAGCCAGCAGGCCGACCGCGATGGCAAGCGTCATAGTCATATTCGTAGTAACCCTCGGGGTTCGGCCAGGTTGCGGTCTACTTCTTGTCCTTTGCCTGGTCCCGGAGCGCCTTCAGATCCTTCTCCCGCTCGGCAAAGAAGAGCGACAGCTGCTCCAACTGGCCGTACTTGCCCTTGAGGATCTTCAGCACCGATTCGTACGCGTCCGCATCCTTGGCCGCTTCCGAGGCCTCGAGCACCCGCATCGAGAAGTACTGCAGCGGAAAGTCTGCGGTCGGCAGGATGGCCTTGCCTTCCTTGTAGCGCGCATAGTACTTCCGGCCCAGCACCGCCTCGTCTTCATCCGTCCGCACCGCCCGCATGTCCTCGCGGATCTGGACGTTTGCCTGGGCGGACTCCCACGCGGCCTGCTGCTCCTTCGTCAACGGTCCGGATTCCTTGAGCTTTTTTTCCGCGTCGGCGATCGAGATCCGGAAGTACGTCGCCTGGAGGAGGATGAAGTCGACTTTCGCGGCCGCGTCGCCCTTCTCGGCCTTCGTCTGGAGGGACATGTACTCGCGCGCCTTCTCGCCCGTCCGGGAGAAGCCCTCCACCGCCGGCGGGCCGCCGTGGGTGACGATGATCTCGCCCGACCCATCCATGAAGACGATCCAGGGAAACCCGGTCCCGCCTTTCTCCTCGAGCAGGTCGCCGTACTTCTCCCCGGGAATCATCGTGGTGACGTGCAGGAAAAGGACGTAGTCCTTCGAGAACTTCGCGAAGTCGTCGGTCAGCAACGCCCCGTGCTCCAGCGCGTGGCACGCGGGGCACGGCGCGTAGGATCTCGAGAAGAGCGTCAGCATCGGCTTCCCGGTCTTCCGGACTTCGTCCTTGGCCTTGTCAAAATCGAGCAGCCAGTCCGCCTTCTTGAGGAACTCGGACTTCAGCTTCTCGGCCTTCTTTTCCTCGAGGCTTTCCTCCTGCGCTCGGGCGGCCGGCGCCGCCAGGGCGAGAAGGGCCGCAGTCAGGACGGCGATCTTCATGGATGTCTCCTCAGGGTCCTAAGGTATCTACGTTGGCAATCAGGCTTTCGGGAACGCGATTTTGCCTTCCCCCGAGGTCCTCCGGACCAGGACCGCCACGGGGGTCGTTCCGCCCTCCTTGGCCTTCTGGTTCGCCTTCTGCCACTCGGCGATGGCGTTCGACGCCGGTTCCACCCGGTACGCCGCCTCTCCCCCGTTGGCCAGGGTGCGAGCCTCGTCCAGCGTCAGCCCCCCCGGCCGCCCTTCCCGCTTCTTCAGGTAATGGCCCCGCCACTCCCCCGATTCAAACGCCCCGAAGTCGCGGTTTTCGTCCAGGCAGCGGCGTTCGACCCGCTCGAGGTCATGGTCCATCTGGGCCGCATAGTGACCCAGAATCGCGCGCGCCGCCGACTTCCATTCCCTGCGCTCGGTCTGGTCGGTATCCAGGTATCCCAGCAGAAAGCGCAGCCGGTCGGTCTTCGAGACCGACGGCACGCGATTCAGCTTCCCCAGCGACTTCACCCGGAGCCCCTCCGGAACTGCGCGATCGTAGAGCTTCATCAGCTCGAAATCGATCAGCAGGAAGCGACCGTCGCGCACCAGGATGTTCGTCGGATTGAAGTCGTACTGCCAGATCCCGGCATCGTGGAGACGGCGGGCGAAGCGGCCGTAGCCCGTGCACAGCGCTCGACGGTCGGACGAGGACAGCAGCGTCGCCTGCAACTGCGCCCAGTCGCCGAGTTTTTCGATCGCCACCCAGGTCTCCGAGCCGTCTTCGCGCATCGCGACGACCGGCGCCTGCGGAATCCCGCGGTCGTGTACCCCGAGCGAACACTCCAGCTCCTTTCGGGCTCGCGAGCCGAAAAGGAAATTCTTCACCCGACGCGTCCACACCGGGGCCTTGTAGATCTTGATGAAGTAGCTCCGCGCGCCGGCCGCGTATTCCAGTGTCCGCTTCCAGGTGAGATCCTTGATCACCTTCGTCTGGCGCCTCTTGTTGTCGAATTCATTGAAGGCCTCGGCGTGATCTTCCAGGACGCGGGTGCCGTCCCGCAGCGTCATGAAGCGCGGATCCACCCCCGCCGACAGGCCCCAACTCCGGGGCGAAAAGCAGACGTGCCACCCCAGCAGCGCCGCCGTCTCGATCCACCGGCGACGGACGCGGGGAAGGAACAGCCCCAGGGTCTGGAACAGGAACTCGACCAGCGTCTTGACCGGATACAGCAGATGCAGAATCGGATACGAGCGCGGGCAATTCTTGCGGAAGTACCGGAAAAGCGACCGGGTATACTCGATGCGCCCCCGGACCCGAGCCTGGTCGCGCGTCTTCCCCTGGAGGTGCACCACCGTGGACGCCGGAACGAATACGACCCTCGCCCCCGCCTTCCAGGAGCGCAGGCACCAGTCCGTCTCCTCGAGAAACAGGAAGTAGCGTTCGTCGAGCGGACCGATGCGGTCGATCAGGTCCCGGCGGACCATCATGCAGGCACCGATCACCGATTCCACGTCGCGCGGCTCCTGGACCTCCTGCCGCTTGCTGGGGTACTTCCCCGGCGACAGGAGTCGCAACAGGCTCTTGTTCAGGAAGGCCGTCGCGAGCGACGGACAATTGTCGAAGGAATGCTGCTTTCGGCCGTCCTCGTGGAGAAGCTGGGGCGCGGCCATCCCCGCGTCGGGATGCGCGTCCAGATAGGCAGCCAGGGTCGACAGCGTATCGGGCGAGAGCCGGGCGTCGTTGTTGAGAAGACATACGTAGCGGCCGTGCGACGCCTCGATCCCCCGGTTGACCGCTCGGGCAAAGCCCAGATTGGAGGAGTTGCGGAGGAGCGTGACCCAGGGATACTTCTCCCCGATCGCGTCGGCGGACCCATCCCTGGAGCCGTTGTCGACAACGACGGTCTCGACGCCGCGCGGAATGGAATCAAGGCAGGCCGGCGTCCACTCGCCGCCGTTGAAGTTGACGACGATGACGGAAACGTTCACTTCTGCTGGCTTCCCGTTTCCCACAGCTTGACGTAGCGGGCGAAGATGTACACCGAGGACCCGACGGCGATGACGAAGCCCGGGAAGCCGTCGAGGATGCCCAACTTGAGAATGTACGTCTCGAAGAATTTCCACGGCGGATGGAAGACCGCCTGGAGGATCGACGGCTTTCGTCCCTGCTTGACGTACTCGGCACAGACGACGTCGGAAAAGTGGTTGATGATGCGCACCTGGTGCGCGAAGTTGCGGTAGGTGAAGTGGTGAAGGTCGGCGTCGATGCGCCGGACCGGGCCGTCGGGGATCAGCTTGTCGTGGGGGTCGACTCCGCCCCAGCGGGCCCTGCCTCGACGAACGAGACGGCACTTCCAGTCGGGATACCAGCCCCCGTGGTTGATCCAGGCTCCGAGGTATTTCACGTGCCGGCGCATCTCG